>OGHJ01002741.1_pt1 | contig 14261 bp, 9 predicted proteins | sample 1571351 | NCBI WGS metagenome assembly OGHJ01 (sample SAMEA2582037, study PRJEB24529) | metagenome | biome: Human gut stool | place: China | collected 2011 | reverse complement strand
ACAGCACCGCCATGATCTCGCTGGCGACCGTGATGTCAAAGCCGTCCTCCCGGGGCACGCCCTGCATCCGGCCGCCCAGGCCGTCCACAATGTGGCGCAGCTGCCGGTCGTTCATGTCCACCACCCGCTTCCAGGTGATCTGCTTGACGTCGATGCCCAGGGCGTTGCCCTGCTGAATGTGGTTGTCCAGCATGGCGGCCAGCAGGTTGTTGGCCGCGCCGATGGCGTGGAAATCGCCGGTGAAGTGGAGGTTGATGTCCTCCATGGGGACCACCTGAGCGTAGCCGCCGCCGGCAGCGCCGCCCTTGACGCCGAACACGGGACCGAGAGACGGCTCCCGCAGAGCGGCCACGGCGTTTTTGCCCAGCTTCCGCAGACCGTCGGCCAGACCCACGGAGGTGGTGGTCTTGCCCTCGCCTGCCGGGGTGGGGTTGATGGCGGTCACCAGGATCAGCTTGCCATCGGGTCGGTCGGCCCGGTCCATCAGCAGACGGTGATCGATCTTGGCCTTGTAGCGGCCATACTGCTCCAGATATTCCTCATCGATCCCCGCGGTGGCGGCGATCTCCGTGATGGGGCGCATCCGGCACTGCTGGGCGATCTCAATATCAGTCAACATGATCCGTGTCCTCCCGTTCTCAAATGTCAAAATACTTCTTCGCAGACTGGAACAGCTTCATATCATAGCAGCCGTCCACGTTTTTGTAAAGGCCGTCGGCCACACGCTCGGAGTGGCCCATCTTGCCCAGCACCCGGCCATCGGGAGACATGATGCCCTCCACAGCCCAGATGGAGCCGTTGGGGTTTACGTCCACGTCCATGCCGGGGACGCCGTGCTCGTCCACATACTGAGTGACGATCTGGCCGTTGTCAGCCAGCTTCCGCACCAGCTCCTCACTGCACAGGAACCGGCCCTCGCCATGGGAGATGGGGACGGTGTAAATATCGCCCACCTGCGTCCCTGCCAGCCATGGAGAGCGGTTGGAGGCAACGCGGGTCCGCACCAGACGGGACTGGTGGCGGCTGATGGTGTTGAAGGTCAGGGTGGGGCAGGTCTCGTCGGTGTCGATGATCTCACCGTAGGGGACAAGACCCAGCTTGATGAGCGCCTGGAAACCGTTGCAGATGCCCAGCATCAGGCCGTCCCGGTTTTTCAGCAGGTCCATGGTGGCGTCCCGCACCTCCGGGTTGCGGAAGAAGGCGGTGATGAACTTGGCGGAGCCATCCGGCTCGTCGCCGCCGGAGAAACCGCCGGGGACGAAAATGATCTGACTGTCCCGGGCTGCCTTGGCGAAGCGGCTGATGGAGTCGGCCACGCCCTGAGCGGACTGGTTGTTCATCACCAGGATCTCAGGCTCCAATCCGGCCCGCTGAACGGCACGGGCGGAGTCATATTCGCAGTTGGTACCGGGGAATACGGGAATCAGCACCTTGGGGACCGCCACGCCGGCTTTGGGAGCCGTCCGGGGAGCGGCGGGGGCGGAGAGCACGGGGACCTCCGCCGGATCGGCGATGGTACGGCTGGGATAGACAGATTCCAGAACACCCTCGTTCAAAGCCAGAAGCTCGGAAATGGGGGCGCTGTCACCGGCGATCCGCACCACAGGCTCGGCGGTGGTGACGCCCAGGCGGACGGTCTCCGCCGTGTCCTCGGTCAGTTCCGCTACGATGGCGCCGGGATACAGGGTGTTCCAATCCAAGTCAGCGTTTTCGGCGGTAAAGCCGATCTCATTGCCGAAGGACATCTTCATCACGCCCTCGGCAAGACCGTTTTCCACGGCCCACGCCGCCCGGACCTTGCCGGCCAGCGCCAGATCATGCAGCCGCTCCCATGCCGCCTTGACACTATCCGCGTCTGTGCCGGAGAAAAGGTAAACGGGATGGCCCGCTTCCTTGAACTCAGGAGAAAGCACCTCGCCGGTTTTCAGCGGCGCAATGGCGAAAGAGATCAGCGTGGGCGGCACGTCCAGATCCAGGAAGGTGCCGGACATGGAGTCTTTACCGCCAATGGCGGCGGCGCCCAGCTCCAGCTGCGCGTCCACAGTGCCCAGCAGAGCGGAGAAGGGCTTGCCCCAGCGCTCCGGCTCATTGCGGAGCTTTTCAAAGAACTCCTGGAAAGAGAGATAAACTTTTTTATAGTCCGCACCGGCGGCCACCAGCTTGGCCATAGAGGTGTAGACTGCGTTGTAGGCCCCGGTGTAGGGGTCAGTGCAGGTCTGCTCTGGGTCGCAGCCCCAGGCCATGACGCTGGCCTGATCCGTTTCCTGGCCAGGCAGGACGGGGAATACGGCGGCCATAGCCTGTGCCGGGGTGCGCTGTGTCCGGCCGCCGAAGGGCATGAGGATGGAACCGGCACCGATGGTGCTGTCGAACCGCTCCACAAGGCCGCGGCGGGAGGCGCATTTCAGGCTGGAGGCCATCTCCCGGAGGGACTGGAACCGGGGCGTTGTAAGCTCAGTGCGGTCCTTCTCCGCCACGCGGACCCCGGCGTGCTTCACAGCGCCGTTGGTGTTCAGGAAGTCACGGCTCAGGTCGGCGATGACCGTGCCGTTCCACTCCATGACCATCCGGGCTTCTTCCGTGACCACGGCCACCCGGTAGGCTTCCAGATTTTCCGATTCGGCGGCGGCGATGAAGGCGTCCACATCTTCGGGGGCCACCACCACGGCCATGCGCTCCTGAGATTCGGAGATGGCCAGCTCCGTGCCGTCCAGACCGTCATACTTCTTGCGAACGGCGTCCAGATCGATCCGCAGGCCGTCCGCCAGCTCGCCGATGGCAACGCTGACGCCGCCGGCGCCAAAGTCGTTGCACCGCTTGATGAGGCGGGTCACGGCGCTGTCCCGGAACAGGCGCTGGATCTTGCGCTCCTCGGGGGCGTTGCCCTTCTGAACCTCGCTGGCCATGGTGTCCAGAGAGTCCATATTGTGGCTCTTGGAGGAGCCGGTGGCGCCGCCGATGCCGTCCCGGCCGGTGCGGCCGCCCAGGAGGATCACCACGTCGCCGGGGGCGGGCCGCTCCCGGCGGACGTTGGACGCCGGGGCCGCGCCCACCACCGCGCCGCACTCCAGGTGCTTAGCCACATAGCCCTCGTGGTAGAGCTCTGCCACGTGGCCGGTGGCCAGGCCGATCTGGTTGCCGTAGGAGGAGTAGCCCGCCGCCGCGGTGGTGGCCAGCTTCCGCTGGGGCAGCTTTCCGGGGGTGGTCTGAGCCAGAGGCACCCGGGGGTCGCCGCCGCCGGTCACCCGCATGGCCTGGTGGACATACACGCGGCCGGACAGGGGGTCGCGGATGCAGCCGCCGATGCAGGTGGCCGCGCCGCCAAAGGGCTCGATCTCGGTGGGGTGGTTGTGGGTCTCGTTTTTAAACATCAGCAGCCAGTCCTGCTCCTGGCCGTCCACCTGGGCGGGGACGTGGATGGAGCAGGCGTTGATCTCCTCGCTCTCGTCCAGCTCGGGGAGCTGGCCCCGCTTCTTCAGGGTCTTGGCCCCGATGGTGGCCAGGTCCATGAGGGTCTGGGGACGTTTCTTTGCCTTCTCCTCCCCGTAGACCTCCACCCGGGCGGCCAGATACTGCTCATAGGCCGCCTTCACCTCTGGGTCATCGATCTGGATGTCATCCAGGTGGGTGGAGAAGGTGGTGTGGCGGCAGTGGTCGGACCAGTAGGTGTCCACCACCCGCACCTCGGTGATGGTGGGGTCCCGCTTCTCCTGGTCCCGGAAGTAGGCCTGGAGGAATTTCAGGTCGTCCAGGTCCATGGCCAGCCCCAGGGAGTCCAGCAGGTCCTTGAGCCCCGCCTCATCCAGGCCAATAAATCCCTCCACCACAGCCACCGAGTCGGGGGCCTCATGCTCCTGCTCCAGGGTGGCGGGCTTGTCCATGGAGGCCTCCCGGCTCTCCACCGGGTTGATGAGGTAGCGGCGGATCTTGTCCAGGTCGCCCTCGGTGAGCGTCCCCATCAGCAGGTACACCTTGGCGGCGGCGATGAGGGGGCGGTCCACCCCGGACTGGAGCTGGATGCACTGGGCGCAGGAGTCGGCCCGCTGGTCGAACTGTCCGGGCAGGGCCTCCACCGCCAGGACGCTGTGGGGGGCCTCGGGGACGGGGAAGGTCTCGTCGTACACGTCGTCCACCTGGGGCTCGGAGAAGACCACCGTCTTGGCGGCCTCATACACCTCCGGAGCGATGCGGTCGGCGTCGTACCGGTTCAGGATGCGCACGCCCTCCAGGGCGTCAATCCCCAGCTGCTCCCGCAGCTGGCCGCACAGGCCCCGTGCCTCCACGTCGAAGCCGGGCTTCTTTTCCGAATAACAGCGAAATACACTCATTTCTTTTCCTCCTTACCGCCGGGACCCGCCCGCGCGGTCATTTCCATTGTCCTTCCGCGAATTTACTCTTGAATGGTCCAGCTATCCAGCTGGGAGAAGATATTTCCATAGACAGGGGACAGCCCCTCCACCCGCCCGTACTGGGTGAGGACGGTGCCGCTTCGGAAGCAGATGGGGGCGATGGGCGCCTGCTGAACCAGATGCAGGCACAGGCTGGAGGCCGCGGCCGCCCGGGCATCCCCCTGCGCCGTCCGGAATGAGGACAGCAGGCCGCTGATCGTACTGCTGGTCCAGCCGCCGTAGTTCAGGCTCCCGCCCGGCCCCAGCAGGGGGGACAGATCAAAGTCGGGCGTCAGATAGGCCTCCCCGATGTACAGGTCAAAGTCTCCCGCCGCCACCGTCTCCTGGTACTCCTCCCAGGGGAGGCGGTCCACCGTGACCACCAGGCCGGCGCTCTCCAGCTGCTGCTCCACATAGTTGGCCACGGCGCTCTTGGCGGTGTTCTCGATGTTCACCACCAGGGTGAGCGGGCGCCCCTCCAGCCCCTGATCGGCCAGCACGGCGGGGTCGTAGGCCAGTTCCCCGGCCACCGCGTCGTTGTACCAGGGGGAGTCCGGGTGGATGGGCAGGGCGGACGCCGTCCCGTGGCGGGCGAAAATGGAGTCCACCACATCCTGCCGGTCCACCGCCTGGGCGATGGCCCTGCGCACATCCGCGTCCCGGCACAGGCCCTGCTGGGCGTTGAAGCCCAGGTACAGCATCTGGGTGGTGTTGTAGTCCCACACCTCATACCGGCCGGAGGAGCCCAGGTCGCTGCTCCCCGTCAGGTCCACATCCATCAGGGTGATCTCCCCGGCGTTGAAGGCGGACATGAGCCCATCCGCCCGGGTCATGGAGGCCAGCGGGATCTGGGCGATGGGCAGGTTTTCCGCCCCTCCGTGCCAGTCGCTCCGGGCGATGAGGCTCAGGCTGCCGCCGCTGTCGGTGAGCACATAGGGGCCGGTGCCCAATGGGCGGTCCCCCTCCCCCAGGGCGATGGGGATGTCCAGCAGCTCCGCCAGGGCCCCGTTGGGCTGGGTGAGGGTGACGGACACCTGGTCCCCGCTCCCCTGGACCGAGGAGACGGAGGCGAGCCGGGAGGCGTACCGGGAGCCCTCCCCCCGGGCGGTCTGGAGGGCCTGGGCCACAATCTCCCCGGTGAGGGGGGTCCCGTCGGAGAAGGCGATCCCCGGCCGGAGGGTGAAGGTCCAGGTGAGGCCGTCCTCACTGACATAGTAGCTCTGGCACAGCACGGGCTGGGCCTGGAAGGCGCTGTCCAGGGTAAAGAGCCCCTCGTACATCAGGGGGGCCAGGGTCAGGTTGACGGAGTTCTCCGCCAGCACCGGGTGGAAGCTGTACGCGGGGCAGGCCGCCAGAGTAAAGGGGGCGCTGGCCGCCGTCTCCTCCGGCTGGGTCTGGACCGAGGCAGAGGCGCTGGAGCTGGAGCTGGAAGCGCCGCTGGCCGAGGCGGAGGCGCTCCCCTCCGCCGGAGCGCCGCAGGCGGCCAGCAGCAGGATACAGGCCAGGATCAGGGCAGACAGCCGTCTCATATCTCCCCTCCCCTCTGGATCAGGGCGGCCATGCTCCCCCGGGCCGTCCCCATCTTCCGGTGGGACCAGAAGATCTCCCGGCCGCAGGCGGTGCAGGCATCGCACACAGCGATGTGCTCGGGGGCCACCCCCGCCCGGAGCAGCCAGGCGCGGTTGGCGCCTTTCAGGTCCACGTGGTATTTTCCCGTGCCGGGGATGGGGTGGATATAGGGCTCCGCCCCAGCGCCCATTCCCGCCCGCAGGCCGTCCGGCACGTCGGCGTGGGTCTCAAAGCAGCAGGTGGAGATGCCCGGGCCGATGGCCGCCAGGATGTCCCCGGGCCTTGCGCCGAAGGCCTCCGCCATCCGCTCCACTCCACGGGCGGCGATGCCCAGGGCGGTGCCCCGCCAGCCGGCGTGGACGGCGGCGGCCGCCCCGGTCGCCGGGTCGCACAGAAGCACCGGGATGCAGTCGGCGGAGAAGGCCGCCAGGCACACCCCCGCCTCCCGGGTCATCAGCCCGTCGGCCTCCACCGTCCCCGGCTCTCCGGGGAAGGCCATGCGGTCCGCCCGGGTGACCAGGCGCACCCGGTCCCCGTGGACCTGCTGGTTTTTCACCAGGCAGTCCGGGCCGGCCCCGATGGCGGCGCAGAAGCGGCGGAAGTTCTCGCTCACCCGCTCCGGGTCGTCCCCGCAGCTCCCACCCAGGTTCAGGCTGTCCCAGGGGGCGGGAGACACGCCCCCCACCCGGGTGGAGAAGCCGTGGGGGAACCCCGCCTCCCGCATCTCCGGGCAGACATAAAAAAGGACGCCACGGCGCTCCTCTCGGACAATTTCCATGGCGTTCCCTCCTTTTCATTTCAGATATGGCAGATTCCGGGCCGCGATTGGCCGGATGACGCTATTGTACTCGAAATCCCACCCACTGGCAAGTCGCATAAAAGGAGAATCTGGCCCCCCATTCCCACTTTATGCGACAAATTTCACAAATCGGCCCCTACTACCGGTCCGGAGCAGGCTGCCGGGCGTGGTACTCCTCCAGGGTCCACCCGTTCTCATAGCAGACCCGGGCCGCCGCCGGTCCCACATAGCGGTAGTGCCAGGGCTCGAACTGATAGCCGGTGATCTCCTCCTTCCCCTCCGGGAAGCGGAGGATGAAGCCGTAGCGCCAGCTGTTCTCCACCAGCCAGGCGTACTCCTCCGTCTCCTCGAAGTGGTCGCTGAGGCTGGCGGTGTTGATGTCCAGGGCCAGCCCGGTCTGGTGCTCCGAGCACCCGGGCCGGGCGGAGTAGGTGTCCGCCTCCTGGGCCCCCTCCTGATTCACATAGCGCTGGTACACCCACTTCTGGGTGGTGTAGGAGCGGTAGGCCGAGGCGTTATAGATCCGCAGCCCCTCCCGGGCGGCGGCGTCCGCCATCTCCATAAAGGCCCGGCAGGCCACCGGCCGCAGGCGGTCCCGCTGGTTGGTGTAGGCGGCGGTCAGATAGACCACCTTGGGGGCGTAGTCCGCCGGGAGGGCGTGGTACTGGTTCACCAGGGCGGTGAGGCTGTCCGGGTCCTCCACCTCCTCCGGGTCCCCATAGGGCGGGGCGTCCAGGCCGATGTTCACCCGTACCACCGCCTCCTCCGCCGTCAGCTCCGGGTGCTGGGCGTGGTAGGCCTCATACCGGTCCAGCCGGTCCCACCAGGAGAAGCCGAAGGCCAGGTAGTCCAGCCACTCCGGCGCCCCCAGGGACCGGATCAGCTCCCGGCGGCGGTCCTCCCCCAGGTCCGCCCAGAGGGCCTCGGCGTCCTCCTCCGTCAGCCCAAGTCCGCCCAGCCGGGCCAGGGCCAGCTGCTCCGGCACCCCCTTCCCCGGCACCGCCGGAACGGCGCCGGAGGGGGGCTCCTCCCCGGCGTGGGCCAGGGCGGCCGTCCACACCGGGCCGCCCCCCAGGACAGCCCCCAGGGTCAGGACCCCCGCCAGCGCCCAGATCACCCCTTTGGTCACTTTCATAGTCGTTCCTCTTTATCTCTCAGACGTATATGTCCCCCCAGGGGGAGCTCTGCGCTTGCCGCTCAGCGTTGGACCGCCCGCTCCATCAGCCAGCGGAACAGACCGTCTCCCCCGCCGTTTGGCAGCCGCTCCGGGTGGAACTGCACCCCCACTACCGGGAGACTCCGGTGCTCCAGCCCCTCCAGCGTCCCGTCCGGGGCCCAGGCGGCGGGCACAAGTCCCTCGCCCAGCCGGTCCACCCCCTGGTGGTGGGCGCTGTTCACCAGGGCGTTCTCGCCAAACAGGCCCTCCAGCAGGCTTCCCGGGGCGGTGCGGACGGGGTGGAACACGTCCTCCTCCCCCTGATGCAGGGCGGCGCGCTCCGCCCCCAGGTCCTGAAACAGGGTCCCGCCCAGGGCCACATTGATCACCTGCATCCCCCGGCAGATCCCCAGGATGGGCCTGCCCCAGGAGAGCCAGGTCCGGACCAGCGCCAGCTCCGCCGCATCCCGTCTGGAATCCGGCGGGTGGGAGCCCCGGTCCTCCTGGCCGAACCAGGCCGGGTCCAGGTCCCCTCCCCCGCACAGCACCAGTCCCAGGCAGTGGGAGTCGGGCTCCGGGGCATAGCCGGGGACCGGAGCCCCGCCGGCCCGCTCCACCGCCCGGATGTAGTGATCCATCCGCCCCTCCGGCCCGGAGATCTGGATGGCGGGCGGCACGGCCGGGCGTCTCACCGGCTCTCCTGGTCCCGCTTCTCCCACAGGCGGACCAGCGTGACGATGAGCTCCACCGCCCCGTCCACGCCGGTGACGCTGGAGTTGAGGGTCAGATCATACTGGCGCATCTCGCCCCAGTTGTGCCCGGTGTAGTAATTGTAGTAGTTGGCCCGGCCCCGGTCGATCTCCTTCACCCGCTCGGTCATATTGGCGGCTTCGATGTGGTACTCCTCGGCGCACCGGGTCACCCGGTCGGCCAGGTCGGCGTGGATAAACACCTTCAGACAGTTGGGGCGCTCCCCCAGCACATAATCGCTGCACCGGCCCACGATGACGCAGGGGCCCTCGTCGGCCAGCTCCCGGATGACCTCCGACTGGGCGAAAAACGCCTGGAGGCTCACAGGCACCCCCTGCTGGGTATAGGCCGCCACCCCGGTTCCCAGGGAGGCCAGCGGCAGATGAATCCGGCTCCGGGCCCGCTCCTCCGCCCGGGCGATAAACTCCGGGGAGAGGCCGCTCTTCTCCGCCGTCTTCTGAATCAGGGTCCGGTCATAGCACGGGATGCCCAGGCGGGCGGCCAGCTGCTTGCCGATCATCCGCCCTCCGCTGCCGAACTCACGGCTGATGGAAATCACATAGTTGCTCATACAAGGCACCTCCTGTCCAAATGGACGATCCTTGAAACCGCTCCTGCGAGCGGTCTGCGGGTCTATTTTTATTATAGCGTCTTTCCGGGGGGATGACAACGAAAACCTGTGATTGGACCGGCGGTTTCTGCTTTGACGCAAAAGGACCGGTTCGGCCTCCGCCGAACCGGTCCTGGACCGCTCTCGTCATTCAAATCAATACCGCCGCACCACGGCCACCACCTTGCCCACGATCTGGGCATGGGTGCCGTCGATGGGCTCGTAGTCGTCGTTGGCGGGCATGAGCCAGACCTTGCCGTCCCGGCGGCGCAGGGTCTTTACCGTGGCCTCATCCTCAAAGAGGGCCACCACAATCTCGCCGCTGTTGGCCTCCGGCTGCCGGTGGACCACCACCAGGTCGCCGGGCAGGATGCCCGCGTTCAGCATGGACTCCCCCCGCACCTTCAGGGCAAAGAACTCCCCCGCCTTCCCCTGGGTGTCGAAGGTGAGGTAGTCCTCGATGCACTCCTCCGCCAAAATGGGGGAACCGGCGGCCACATTGCCCACCACCGGAATCCGGTTGGCCCGGGGGTCCATCTCCTCCCCCACGGCCCGCCCCGCGGGGGAGGCCAGGGTGATGGCCCGGGTCTTGCCCTCCGCCTTGACGATCATGCCGGCCTCCTCCAGCCCCTTCAGGTGGAAGTGGACGGTGGAGGGGGATTTCAAGCCCACCGCCGCGCCGATCTCCCGCACCGAGGGGGGGTAGCCGTGCTGGGCGGCGAAGTCCTGAATAAAGTCGTAAATCCGCTGCTGCTTGGGGGTCAGGTTTCCCATGGTCATTCTCCTTCCTGGCCAGCGCCGGTGAAACGCCCCTTCGCCTGGAATCTTTGCTGAAAGTGTACCACATTTCCCCGAAAAAGTCAAACGAATGTTCCACACTCCAGTCCCTTTGGCCGCTCTCGGAGGAATTGTGAATTTTCTTTGAACCTTCCCCGGCCTCCCTTGACTTTTCTCCGGCGGTCAGTAAAATGAGTAGCACGTTAACCATCAATGGGTTAATTTTATATTTCGAAGGGAGGGAATCCAACCCATGGCAAATCTGGATTTTGACCTAGGCGTGCTGGAGCGGCAGCTCCACCAGGCCCGGCAGAACGCCATCCAGGCGGAGCTGGCCGCCGCCGGTCTCCAGGAGATCGGCCACCCCATGCTGCTGTGTGTGCTGGGCATCACGGGGGAGCACCGGCTGGGCACCCCGGTGCGCACCCAGCGGGAGCTGGCCCGGCTGCTCCACGTCTCCCCGGCGGCGGTGACCACCTCGCTCAAGTCCCTGGAGCGCAAGGGATACATCCTCCGGGAGCCAGGCGATGGGGACGCCCGGTGCAACCGGGTGCTGCTCACCGAAAAGGGGCAGCAGGCGGTGGACGACTGCCTGGCCTGCCTGCGGCGGGTGTCCCGGCGGATGTACGCCGGGCTCACCAACGAGGAGCAGGCCGTGATGCGCAGCTTCTACCTGCGGATGCTGGACAATCTGCAGCCGGATCAGGGGGCCGCTCATTCGTCAAAATAGCCCATCTGGCTCGCCCGAATTCCAGGGGCATCCTGAATATTCCCTGAAATTCTTTCTGGTTTTCCACTTTATCCACCGTTTTCTCCACTTTTCCACTTCTAAATCTCTACCACCGGAGCGCCAGGCCGCCGGCGGACACACCCCAATCCTACGAAAGGACGGTCATCTTCTTGCTTCAACTGTTTTTGACCCATCTCCAGGGCTACAAGCGGCAGGCGGTTCTCTCCCCCATTCTGATTGTTTTGGAGGTCGTCTGCGAACTGCTGCTCCCTCTGGTCATGGCGGAGATTGTGGACGCCGCCATCCCCGCCGGAGATGAGACCTATATCTTTATCCTGGGCGCCGCCATGCTGGCGCTGGCTCTGATCGCCATGGCCTGCGGCGTTGGCTCGGCCAAATACGCCACCATCGCCAGCCAGGGCTTTGGCGCCAACCTGCGGCAGTGCCTGTTCGACAAGGTGCAGGAGTTCTCCTTCGCGGACATCGACCGCTTCTCCTCCGCCTCCCTCATCACCCGCATGACCAACGACGTGAACGCCATGACCATGATGCTGGCCATGGGCCTGCGGATGCTGGTGCGGGCCCCGGTGATGCTCATTGCCGCCCTGGCCATCAGCATCTCCCTCAACGCCCGTCTGGCCCTGGTGCTGGCGGTGGTCATCCCTGTCATGATACTGGTCATCGGAGTGCTGATGAAGCTTTGTACGAAACTCTTTGAGACCATGCAGAAGCGCATCGACAACCTGAACAACACCCTCCAGGAGAACCTGGTGGCCATCCGGGTGGTCAAGGCCTTCGTCCGGGAGAACTTCGAGCGGAAAAAGTTCAAAAAATCCAACGACGAGCTGATGGAGGCCGCCCTGGCGGTGGGCCTGCGGATCATCGCCATCCTGCCGGTGATGATGCTGGCCATGAACGGGGCCACGGTGGCCGTCCTCTACTTCGGCGGCCGGATGGTCATGGGGGCGGAGTTTGACCTGGGCAGCCTCCAGGCCTTCATCAACTATATTTTCCAGATCCTCATGAGCGTGATGATGGTGGCCATGTCCCTGCTGCAGCTCTCCCGGGCCCAGGCCTGCGCCCACCGCATCCATGAGGTCCTGAACACCGAGCCCTCGGTGGAGGATGCGCCGGACGCCGCTCAGCGGACGCTGCCCGCCCCCCGGGGCCAGGTGGAGTTCCGGGACGTGTCCTTCAAGTACGTGACCTCCGGCACCGGGGACGACGTGCTCTCCCACATCAGCTTCACCGTACAGCCGGGTCAGTTCGTGGCCCTGGTGGGGGGGACGGGCACGGGCAAATCCACCCTGGTCAATCTGATCCCCCGGTTCTACGACGTCACCGGCGGAGCCGTCCTGGTGGACGGGATGGACGTGCGGGACTACCCCCTGGAGGCGCTGCGGGGCCGGATCGGCATGGTGCTTCAGAATAACGTCCTCTTCTCGGGTACCATCCGGGAGAACCTGAAGTGGGGCAACCCGGACGCCACCGAGGAGGAGGTCATCCAGGCCGCCAAGGACGCCCAGGCCTACGACTTCATCATGTCCTTCCCCGACGGCTTTGACACCAACCTGTCCCAGGGCGGCGTGAACGTGTCCGGCGGGCAGAAGCAGAGATTGTGCATCGCCCGGGCCATGCTGAGAAAGCCCGCCGTGCTCATCCTGGACGACTCCACCTCCGCGGTGGACTCCACCACCGAGGCGGCCATCCGGGCCTCCTTCGCCAAAAACCTGAAGGACACCACCATCATCATGATCGCCCAGCGCATCTCCTCGGTGCAGTACGCCGACGAGATCCTGATCCTGGACGACGACCACATCGCCGCCCGGGGCACCCATGAGGAGCTGCTCAAGACCAGCCCCATCTATCAGGAGATCTATCAATCCCAGCAGGAAGGAGTGGGTGGATAATGCCGGGACCCAATCGCGCCCCCCCGGGGGGCTATCAGAAGCCCAAAGACCTGAAAAAGACCGTCGGCCGCCTGCTGGGCTATCTGACCCGCAGCAAGCTGCCCCTGCTGGCGGTGTTTGGCTGCCTGCTGGCGTCAGTGTGCGCCAACATCGGCGGCTCCTATATGATGCGGGGCATCATCAACGACTTCATCTGGTCGGGCTGCACCGACTTTGCCGGCCTGGGCCGGGCCATTCTGGCCCTGGTGGGCGTGTACCTGGTGGGCTGTCTGGCCACTTACAGCCAGTCGGCCATCATGGTCCGCCTGGCCCAGCGGGGGGTGAACCGCCTGCGCAGCGACCTGTTTGACAAGCTGCAGAACCTCCCCCTGTCCTACTTTGACAAGCACCCCCACGGGGAGCTGATGAGCCGCTTCACCAACGACGCGGACAACGTGCAGCTGGCCCTGGAGCAGAGCGTGGTCTCCATGTGCTCCAGCTGCCTCATGTTTGTAGGTCTGGTGGCCATGATGCTCTTCATCAACTGGAAGCTCTTTCTGGTCACCGCCCTGGTGCTGGCGGTCACCATGACCGTGTTCAACAAGCTGGGCGGCCGCAGCCGCCGCTACTACCAGAAGCAGCAGGCCGCACTGGGCGACGTGAACGGCGACATCCAGGAGATCATCGAGGGGCTGAAGGTAGTCAAGGCCTTCACCCACGAGGAGCAGGCCAAGGCGCAGTTCCGCAAGCTCAACGAGACCTACCGGGACGCGGCCCAGAAGGCCAACTTCTACTCCGGCGTCATCATGCCCATCTCCGGCAACCTGATGAACATCAGCTACGCCCTCACCGCCGCCTTCGGCGGCCTGCTGTCCGTCCTCCAGGGCTTCGACCTGGGCGGACTGGTGGTGTACCTCAACTACTCCAAGCAGGTGGGCCAGCCCCTGAACCAGATCTCCCAGCAGATGACCACCCTCCTCTCCGCCCTGGCGGGCGCCGAGCGCATCTTCGAGGTGATGGACACCCGGCCCGAGGAGGACCAGGGCTCCGTCACCCTGGTGGGGGCGGAGAAGGACGCCAACGGCACTCTGTCCGCCTTCACCGGCTCCGGCCGCCCCCACATCTGGGCCTGGAAGACCCCCCGCACCGCCGGACTCTCCCTGGTGCCCGTGCTGGTGGGGGAGAAGGACTCCCTCACCGAGCTGGGCCAGGCGGAGCGCACGGAGCACGGCCTCAAGCTCCTGCCCCCCAGCGTGGACTCCTCCCAGGGCATCTGGGTGAAGGTGTCCCCCGACGGGACCCTGACCGAGGTCACGGATCCGGCCTCTCTGTCGGGCCACCGCTGGGCCTGGAAGTACCCGGACCACCAGGGGAAGATGGGCCTGCACCTGATCCGGGGCACCGTGCGCAACGTGCCGGGCGAGGACTACTACCTCACCGAGCTGAAGGGGGCGGTGCGTTTCCACCACGTGGACTTCTCCTATGTCCCCGGCAAGCGCATTTTGAAGGACGTGACCGTCTACGCCAACCCGGGCCAGAAGATCGCCTTCGTGGGCTCCACCGGCGCGGGCAAGACCACCATCACCAACCTCA
>OGHJ01002727.1_pt1 | contig 14314 bp, 10 predicted proteins | sample 1571351 | NCBI WGS metagenome assembly OGHJ01 (sample SAMEA2582037, study PRJEB24529) | metagenome | biome: Human gut stool | place: China | collected 2011 | reverse complement strand
GTGTGTGCAGAGCACTCCCCCCATTCGCCGCAACTGTCCGCCTGCCCCAAGACCGCACCCCAGACAGGAATTTTACTGCGGCACTTTCGCAAGCGGGGTGTGGTTCATGCAAGCGCACGTTACGCCGCCCGTTCGGCTCCCCTGACCGCCGCTTTATATCGCCCTGCAAACCCTGCAAAAGCCGTCACAAGCGCGCCTACAAGGACGCCTTTCCAGAATTTATTTTTCGTCTCTTTCTCTTCCAATGTCTTCTCTCCTTCATCCTTCTGCAGCTGTTTTTGTCTGGAGATTTTTCTCTTCCATTGCTGTCTGAAATCCATTATGTACAGAAAAGCCTATCACGATCCGAATTGTCCGCATGATCTGCGCAGCTCTGTCAAAGTCCGCTATGGACTTACATACTTCGTCGGATTCACATAGGAACCGTTCACCCGGACTCCAAAGTGGAGATGGGATCCGGTGGAATAGCCCGTTGAGCCGACTTTCGCGATCGTCTGTCCCTTTTTCACACTTTGTCCCTGTGATACCAGAAGACTGGACGCGTGCATATACACGGTGTAGACGCCGCCTCCATGGCTGATCATCACATAATTTCCAGCGGAAGAGCTGTAAGTCGCGATCACGACCTCACCCGCTGCAGCCGCGACGACGGAAGTTCCTGTCGGCGCGCTGATATCGATTCCCTGATGGTTCGAAGAAGCTCCCTTGGTCGGGGATTTCCGGCTGCCGAATCCCGAAGTGATCCGTCCGCTCGCCGGACACGGCCATGTAAAGCTAATGTCCCCAAGGCTCACGGTTTTATACGTCTGTGCCGCCTTGTTTGCCGCAGCAGCTTTCTTCTTCTCTTCCTCGGCTTTCTTTCTCGCTTCCTCTTCCTTCCGTTTGATTTCCGCCTCGATGGACTTGATCTGGTTTTCCTGCGCCTCGATCGACTTCGCATATTCGGAGATCTGACCTTCTGCGGAGGCGATCTTCGTCTCGTAGTTCCGGAGCTCCGTCTGTTTCGCGGCGAGAAGCTTCTCCACGGACGCCTGTTTTGCCTCCGTCTCATCCTGAAGAGTTAATAGTTCAGCATGTTCTCCTTCCAGAGCTTTCTCTTTCTCTGCGATCTTCTCCTTCGTTGCGGCATACTCATCAAGCTTCTGCCGGTCGTAGGAAGAGATCTTCGTAATGTACTCCGCCTTGCTTAAAAGTTCCGAGAGGGAACCCGCCTCCATGAGAAGATCCACATAGGTGCTGTCGCCCTTCTCGTACATATATTTTATCCGGAGCTTCATGGATTCATACTGGCTTTTCTCCGTCTCCTTCGCCTCGGAGAGTTCCTGCTTTGTCGTATCGATCTGCTTTTCCTTCGCGTCTATGTCATCATTCAGCTTTGAAAGTTCATTTCCGATCGATTCCAGACTGGAATCCAGCTTTTTGACATAGGCCGTCGTATCGCTTTTAAGGCCTTCCAGGTTCTTTAGCTCCTGTTCCGTCTTCTTTTTTTCCGCCTCCAGCGCCGTCTTTTTGCTCTTCGCATCACTCAGCCCGCTCTTCGTCGCCTGGGCGGAAAGCGGTGTCGCGAGAACGAGAGCAACAGACAAAGCCGCAGCCAGAAATTTTCCTGATCTTCTCATACGTCTCTTCCTCCTACACGCGCAGCTCTCTGCGGATCGTAAAGAAACTTACGAAAAATCCAAGTCCACCGCCAAGTGCGAGGGCGATCGCCGCCATCGTCGGATAGAAGGTTCCGATCGGCAGGAATTGGATGATCCCCGAGAGAAGTTCAAACCGGTTCATCACATATTCCACGGTCTGGCGGTAAACGAACAGCATGACTCCCAGCGGGATCGCCGCTCCGATCAGCCCCAGGATCGTTCCCTCCACCACAAACGGCGCCCGGATCATGAAATTTGTCGCTCCGATGAGCCGCATGATCCTGTTCTCGTTCTTGCGGAATTCAGCGGCGACAGAGATCGTATTGCTGATCAGGAACACCGCAACGGCGAGCAGCATGGCGATCAGGACGCCGAACAGGAGTCCCAGGATCTTATTAAAGCTCGCGAGTCCGGTTGCCGCACTGTTGGAATAGTTTACCTTGCGGACTCCGGAAAGTCCTTCCAGGTAAGCCACCATCCCGTCCTGATCCGTGATGTTGTTTAAGCGGATCTCATAGGAAGAAGATCCCGCAAGAGGATTATCGTCCGCAAATCCTTCCGCAAGTGCCTCCTCGTCCCCGAAATACTCGCTCTTAAAACTGTCCCACGCCTCCTCAGCGGAGACAAATTTAATCTCTTTTATGATTCCCGACTTGTCCGACTCGATCTTTGCCCCGATGTCTTTGATCTCGTCCTCCGTCAGGTTCTCATCGAAAAATACCGTGATCCCCATCGTTGTCTCCGCCGTGCGGACCATGTACTCGATGTTGGTGATCACAGAAAAAAATACGCAGAATAAAAAAATACATGCAGAAATGATCGCGGTCGACGCAAGGGAAAACCAGATATTTCTGCATATATTCACCAGTCCCTGCTTCATGCAGAACCAGAATGTGCTAATCCTCATAACGGTACCCACTTTCCTCCTCATCACGGATCACCATACCACGGTCGATCGTAATAACGCGTTTTTTCATCATGTCCACGATCTCATGGCTGTGTGTGACAACGATCACGGTTGTCCCACGCCTGTTGATCTTTTCCAGAAGTCCCATGATCTCCATCGCATTGTGGGGATCCAGGTTTCCTGTCGGCTCATCGGCAAGCAGGATCTCCGGACGGTTGATCAGAGCCCTGGCGATCGCCACTCGCTGCTGTTCTCCGCCGGAAAGCTGGTGCGGGAAAAACTTATATTTGGAAGAAAGGCCTACCATCTTCAACATCTGCGGAACAGATTCCCGGATCGTCCGGCTGGACTCTCCGATCACTCTCTGGGCAAATGCCACATTCTCATAAACCGTCTTATCTTTTAAAAGACGGAAATCCTGGAATACGACACCAAGACGTCTGCGGTATTTCGGAACATATCTTCTCGGCATTTTCACGAGGTCCATGTCATTAACGACAACACGGCCGGAAGTCGGCTCCACTTCCTTCAAGAGGATCTTGATCAATGTGGATTTTCCGGAGCCGCTCCGGCCGGTTATAAAGACAAATTCCCCATCATCGATCGTGATGTTTACATCCCGCAGGGCTTTCGTACCCCTGTCATAGGTCTTTGTCAGTTTTGAAATTTCTATCATAATTTAGTAGTCCAGATTCTCCATGTACTTCATGTACTTTACAACCATCAGGGCAATCTTGAAGGTGATCGCGTCCTCAAATACGCGCAGATCCAGGCCGGTGCTCTTCTGGAGCTTATCCAGACGGTAAACAAGCGTATTTCTGTGGATGTAGAGCTGTCTTGATGTCTCGGAGACATTCAGGCTGTTCTCAAAGAACTTATTGATCGTTGTGAGTGTTTCCTCATCGAACTCATCCGGGTTCTTCCCGTCAAAGATCTCCTTGATAAACATCCGGCAGAGTGGAAGCGGAAGCTGATAGATCAGACGTCCGATACCAAGGTTCGAATAAGCAACTACATTCTTGCTGCTGTAGAAGATCTTTCCGACGTCGAGAGCCATCTTCGCCTCTTTGTAGGAGCGGGAGACATCCTTGATCTCGCCGACGATCGTACCGAACGCGATGCGCACCTTGGACATTGCCTCCGTGTTCAGCATATCTAGGATCGTGTTCGCGACCTTCTCAAGATCCTCGTAAGTCTCACCCGGCTTTACCTCGCGGACGAGGATGATATTCTTTTCATCGACAGCCGTGATGAAATCTTTTGTCTTTGTAGAGAACAGGCTCCGCATCGTCTCCAGAGCATTGTTGTCTTTTTCATTCTTTGTTTCGATCAGATATACTACTCGTTTTACATTCGTCTCGATATGGAGCTTCTTCGCGCGGTTGTAGATATCAACGAGAAGAAGGTTGTCGAGAAGAAGGTTCTTGATGAAGTTATCTTTATCGAATCTTTCCTTGTAGGCCACCAGAAGATTCTGGATCTGGAACGCTGCCAGTTTGCCTACCATATAAACATCATCGCTGCCGCCTTTTGCGAGCAGGATGTACTCAAGCTGGTGCTCATCAAACACTTTAAAGAACTGATAACCGGAAATCACCTGGCTGTCCGCCGGAGAATCCACAAACGCGAGTATGGAGCTTTCATACTCTTCCGCATGCTCGAATGTGGAAGCCAGGACCTTTCCCTCCACATCACAGACGCAAAGGTCAATTCTTGTAATCTCTTTCAGTCCTTCGATATTCGACTGTAAAATCTGATTTGAAATCATAGCGTCCTCTCCTTTTCACAGTATCGCGACGATCCAGTACCTTTCTCCTCAGGTTCCACGGTTTGCAGTTCCTTTCGGGATGAATGGCAATCGTTGCAGGCATGGACATATTCACATTTATTCTAATGCAAAATCACAAAAAAGGAAAGAATTTTTTTGTATTTTTCACTAAAAAAACAGACCGGATCCCCGTAAAAGGACCGGCCTGCCTGATATTTTGGCTATTCTGCAATAATTTTTTCTGTTTCTTTGTCGAAGAGGTACACATTGTCGCCGGAAATTTTGAAGGACATCTTCTTTCCGGTGAGATTTTCTCCGCCTTCCGCCTTTGCCAGGAATTCATTCTCACCGACACGGAAGCGGATATACGGCGCATCATCGATCTCCGCGCCTCCGATGAGTTCCCCTGTGATCTCTCCGTTCTCTCCGTTCTTTGCCGGAGCGACTTTATCCGGGCGGACACCTGTAAAGACCTCCTTGCCCACATAGCCGAGCTCTCTGAGGAGTTTTCCTTTTTTCTCTGAGAGCGGGATTGTTCCTGATGAAAACTTCAGGACAACACTGCCGTTCTCCTCCGTCACCTTCGCGATGGATAAGTTCATCCTCGGTGTTCCGAAAAATCCGGCAACAAACAGGCTGCCCGGGTGGTTATAGATATTCTGTGCGGAGTCTTCCTGGCAGATCACGCCTTCGTTCATCACGATCATCCTTGTCCCCAGCGCCATTGCCGTTTTCTGGCTGTCTGTCGCGTAGATCACTGTGATCCCGAGCTCACGGTTGATGTTTGCAAATTCTTTTCTCATCACTTCCTGAACATCCGGATCCGCCTCCGCGATCGTGCGGTCCAGGAGCAGGATCCCCGGGCGGCGCATCAGGGCACGTCCGAGAAGGACACGATATGTATCAGCGGCTGAGAGTTCTTCCGGCATCTTGTCAAGAGTCTCCCAAAGATTTAAGATCTTTGCAGTCTCTTCCACTCTTCTCTCGATCTCCGCTGGGTTCATTTTTGCCATCCGGAGTGAAAACATGAGATTTTCCTCCACGCTCATTCCCGGATAGAGTACACTGTTCTTAAAAAGCATCGCGACGTTTCTCTCTTTCGGATCCGCGTCCGTCATGTCGATCCCATCGATCAGCAGGCTGCCTGAAGTGATCTCCTCAAGTCCGCCGATCATCCGAAGCAGCGTCGATTTTCCGCACGCCGTCGGTCCCACCAGGATCAAAAATTCCCTGTCCTTCACTTCCAGATTGAAATCCCGGATTGCCTGCTGGTCACCCGGAAACGTCTTGTTGATATTTTTTAACACTAAACCGGACATCAATTTCCTCCTGATCTGTATGATATATTCATCTGCCGGATTGCAGACTTAACCTATTGTTATATCTATTGTATCCATCATACACAAACGGTACATGTTTTTCCATATGGTTATTCCACAAAAAAAATGCGTTTTTTCCATGCATATTCCATAGGACCACTCAGACTTTTGGGAAAATATGCCCTTTTTCCATAAAAACAGACAGACGGTTAGTTAATTTCTTATCAAAATTGCCAAAAAGGCGGAGACTGTTTTCACTCACAGTCTTCGCCTTTTTTATTTACGCAAACAACGAGCCAAAATCCGCGCTTGTACGAGACCCTGGCGACTGTCGCGATCATTCTTATTTTACTGCGATCGCTTCCATCTCAAGAAGGACGTCCTTCGGAAGTCTTGCAACCTCCACGCAGGAACGTGCCGGGCAGTCTTTTGCGAAATATTTTGCATAGATGCCGTTGATCGTTGCGAAATCATCCATGTTTTTGATGAATACGCTTGTTTTTACAACCTGGTCAACAGATGTCCCTGCTGCCTCGAGAAGATTCTTCACATTTTTCATGACCTGCTCTGCCTGAGCCTCGATCCCCTCCGGGATCTCACCTGTCTCCGGGTTTACCGGGATCTGTCCGGATGCAAATACAAAACCATTTGCCTCGATTGCCTGGGAATACGGTCCGATCGCTGCCGGTGCGTTTGTTGTGCTGATAACTTTCTTCATGTGATTTTCCTCCATGATTCCTTATTTATCGATTTTCCGGATGCTTTTCTCCGTGATCTCGATCTTTCCTTCTTTTAACAGATGTCCCACCGCCCGCTTGAATGCGTTCTTGCTGAGTTTGAACTCGCGCGCGATGACTTCCGGAGCTGCCTTATCATTAAACGGCAGGACTCCGTCAAACTCTTCAATGACCTTCATGACAAGATCGGCGTCAGAAAAGATCTGGCTTCCCGCCTTGTCTCTCGTTGTGAGGTCAAGCTTTCCGTCCGCACGGACTCTCGTCACACGGACACGGATCTCATCTCCTACCTTGTAGCCGGTAAACAGTTCCTTTTTCGGGATCATTCCCTGGTAGATCCCATCCACCGCAACGAATGCGCCCATATCCGGATTGATCTCAAATACAAATCCATCCGCCTCGTCTCCGGTGTGGTACGGGGAATCGCATCTCAGATACTGGTACGCCTTCATGGTCGCCGCGAGACGTTTGCTCTTATCCACGTAGAGGGCAACCAGGCATTTCTCTCCTTTGCGGACCTGGTGGGTCTGCTCCTTAAACGGGAGCAGGAGATCTTTCTCCAGGCCCATATCGAGAAACGCGCCGATCTTTGAGACTTCTTTCACCTCAAGGACCGCCGTCTCACCCAGAGTGACCTTCGGGCGGGATGTCGTCGCGATCAAGCGGTCCTCAGAATCCTTGTAGAGGAACACCTCCAGCTCATCCCCGATCTTCGTTCCCGCCGGTACCTGCTTCTTCGGGAGAAGGACGCCCTGGGCATCCGCCTTATCTCCGTCAGAGAGATAAATTCCGAAGTCCTTCTCTTTGATCACTTTCAGTTTCTGAATTTTTCCGATTTCCATCATGTCTTTCGTCCTCCCGCAGCTGCATCCCCGGCATTGTTCATGTTCCATGCAAACAGCAACCAGAATCTTTCCGCTGCGTCCTCTCTTTTTATTTTCACTGTCATGATCCTGCAAACCATCAGCAGGATCCGGTTACATCTCTTTCAACTCGATATTTGCAAACACATCGCCGTCCGGATTGCAGAGCGATACGAGATAGGATTTTCCTTCCCGCGCGCTCCTGATCACGATCTCATCCCCGAGCACAGCCGCTTTCCTGTATTCAGCCCTGATCTCCGAAATTTCCGTCCCGGCCGGAAGAAGTTCTCTCGCAATGTCCACATACTGGGCATTGTTTACATGAAGGTTCGTGTCGAGAAGGTGTTTCATGACCACCATCCGTCCCGTCTCCTCCATCTCCTTCGGCACCTGGATCTTTCTTCCCGCATCCTCCATCTCGAGTTTCGGGCTAAACTCCCCGTAAGGAGCTGTGTCCGACTCCATGATCCGCATCGGGCGTCCCGTCTCCGTATTTAGGAGAAACCAGTAGGAATTTGCCTTCACGAGATATTCGTTCTTTTCATCTAGGATCGCGAAGTTTCTCAAGGCGTAAAGTCCTTTTACCCCATACGGCCATGTGACCACGCGGATCTTTTCACCCAGCGCCGGGCGTCTTTCGATCATGATCTGCCAGGATGATAACAGCCATGCTTTCTTCTCCTGCTCCAGATATCCGATCCCGACTCCCGCGTCTTCCGACTGCATTGTCGAACAGTCCTGCATATAATTCATGATCCCGGTCAGGGACAGCTTCGCGTCAATATCCGTCTCGCTGTACCGGACCCGGCTGTTTAATTCATACATAATCTACCTCACCGATCGGCAAGATCCGTATTCCGACTCAAAAATCCATTTCCGCGAAACACGCTCTCTTTTTCCGACTTCGCCTGTAACTGTTCAGTACCTTCACAGTCACGAGCAAAAATCCATTAAAAATTGCCTGCGGCAATGGGATTTTTGCCTGCCAGCCCATGTTTTCGTACGGTCAGCGCAGTAAATGCGCAGACCTACTGAACAGTTAGCTTCGCCTTTACATTAACACAAATGGATGTCAAGCGCAAGAAAAAGGTGTACAGTAACAAAAAAGACCATTAAGCCTTGCATTCACAAAGATTAACAGCCTTTTATCAGCTGGGCTACAAGGATTCGAACCTTGAAAATGACGGAGTCAGAGTCCGTTGCCTTACCATTTGGCGATAGCCCAATGCATCAACGAGACATATTATAGCGCAACGACTCTGATCCGTCAACTATTTTTTTCAATTTTTTTATTTTTTATTTACTGGATCCTGCTGCAGGCTTTCCAGTCCGGAAAATTACTGCCTGTGGATGAACATTTTCCCTCACCTGTCTTAATGATTCCGCGGATTGTCCGGATCTTCGAAACCAGGGCCCTGCATGTATGCCGGAGTCTTTGTTTCCGGTGTCAGCATTCCGGACGCCGCGGTGGTCTCCGTGACCGCAGCCGTTGTTTCCGAGGCTGTCGGCGCGGCTGTCTCCGGCGGCACAGTTTCCGGCGCTGCAGTTACAGCCGGAGCCGTCTCCGCCGGAGAAGTTTCCGGAACTCCGGTCGTCTCATGAGAAGTTCCATACCCCCAGGTATTCCGATTCCGTCTCCGTTCAGAACTTCCATATTCATCGCGTTCAGACTCATCGTCCTCGTCATCCCCGTCTTTCCGGTAGCTTCCTGTATCCTGGTCCACCCAGTCCACGCTCTCTCCGGCTTCCAGGGCTTTCCGGCGTCTCTGCATCTCCGAAAGGCCATCGTTCTCCGTAGTCTCTGTCTCTTCGCCCGCAGCAGACTCATCCGTAGTCTCTGTTTCCTGCTTTAAGACATCTTCCGTGCTCTCCTGAGCAGTTGTCTCCTCCTCTGTACTCTCCTCGCTGGCCTTCTCAAACGTCGTCTTTACGATCACCGGCTCCAGCGACAGCTGATATTCATGTCCTTCGATCTCACGGACCAGACGTTTCGAGGAATACCCGGCGAGTTCTTCCTTTTCCGGCACTGTGATCTCCGGATTTTCCGCAAACAGACGCTTTAAGAACTCCGCCTTCGTCACCGTGATCCCATATTCCGTCACAAGTTTTTTCGTGTCTGCGTCCTCATCCGCCTCAAACACGTAGACCTTCGCCCTGGACTCCTTTTTCTGGAGCTCGAACTCTGTCTCCTTCTGAACTTCTTTTACGATCTTCTCCGGCGACGCCTTACTGTCCGGATCGGATCTCCGGACAGAGATCAGGATTCCTCCGTCCTCGCCCAGACTGTTATTCTCAGCGAGCCGGTCAAAGATTTTCCCCACAGTGATCCCAAGACTTTTTCCGTCAAACGCATCCATGGAGACTGTTTCATTTGTCCTCGCCATCTTTCCGGATGCCGACAGCACTGCGCCCCTCCGGTTCATGGTAAATTCCATCAGGATATCGGAATTCACTTCCATGATCAGGGACTCTTTCTGATTCTTTCCAGCCATCAGGACCGCCATCAGGCAGACGGCAGCTGCGCAGGCCGCCAGCGCTCCTCCTGCCCTCGTAAACCACTTTTTCAGGGATTCCGCGGAGAATTCTCCGTCAGCTCCCATTCCCGCTTCCCTTCGGTCCGTCTGCTTTTTCTTCTCCTCAAAGAGTATGTCCTCATGTTCTTCATTCTGATTCATCATACCGTTTTCCTCTCGCCTTCATAAGCCACGTGAAGAAGGAATAAGCCTTCCGGCGGAGCAGTTCTCCCCGCCATGTCCCGGTTCTTTGCCTCCAGGATCACCTTCATTTCCTCCGGTTTCCGCATTCCACTGCCGATCTCCAGGAGCGTTCCCGTCAGGATCCGCACCATGTTGTAGAGAAAGCCGTTTCCTGTATACAGAAGTTCGATCTTCGTTCCGTGTTCCACGATCTTTATCTCATCGATCCGGCGCACCGTGCTCTTTTTCATCCTGCGGTTCGCACAGAAACTTTTGAAATCATGCTCCCCGATGAGGAAGCCTGCCGCGCGCCTCATGGCCTCCAGATCCAGTTTTTTTCCAAATCCGTAAACATATTTTCGCTCAAACACATTCTTCTTATCCCCGGTCTCCACATAATATCCGTATATTTTTGAGGAGGCGGACAAACGGCTGTGGAAGCGTTCCGGTGCGAGATCAGCCTCAAGCACCCGGATATCCTCCGGCAGATACCTGTTTAAGTATTCTTTCGCAGTCTCTCCGTCCGGGCAGATCTTCGCGTCCACATGGAAATTTGCCACCTGGCCTTTTGCATGGACTCCCGCGTCTGTTCTTCCGGACCCGTGGACTTCCACTTCCTCTCCCGCCATTTTTAAAAGCACTGCCTCCAGTTTCCCCTGGATCGTATTCTCCGTATTTCCCTGTTTCTGCCAGCCGTCATACCGGCTTCCGTCATATTCCAGCGTAATGCGAATATTATTCTTCATTGTTGTTCCTTCCTGATCTCAAAGCGGACACGTTCCGGCTTTTCCCGGCAAACAAAAATTCCCGGCAGAATTTTCTTCCTTGATCCGCCGGGAATTTCTGGCTCATCTGCCTGTTACCGCCCGGAAAAGACTATTTGTCTTCCAGTACGGACGTACAATGCGGACAGCGTGTCGCATGGATATTGATTTTTGTTTTGCAGTACGGGCATTCCTTCTCCGTAGCAGGAGCCGGAGCTGCCGGTTTCTCGAACATTTTCTTTGCGCGGTTCAGCTGTTTGACTACCATGAAGATCACGAACGCCATGATAATGAAGTTGATGATCTCTGTGATAAACAGACCGTAGTTTACGGTCGGAGCCGCTGCCGCCTGCGCCTCAGCCAGAGTCGCGTAGTGCTCTCCGTTCAGAGAGATAAACATATTGCTGAAATCCAACTTTCCCGTGAAAAGTCCGATCACAGGCATCACCATGTCGCTGACTAAGGAATTTACAAGATCCTTAAATGCAGCACCGATGATCATGCCGACTGCCATGTCGATCATATTGCCCTGAACGGCAAATTCACGGAATTCTTTCAGTAACTTACTCATTGAAAGACCTCCTGGTGACTGCTCTTCGCAGATTTTTTGTGCCCGTTCCTTTTCTTTGCCAGATGAACAGGACCAATTTTCACCACTATTCTACCAATTTTTCTCTTTGTTGGGAATACCCAGTTCCTGTTTTTTTATCTTTTCCTCAAATTTTCCCCGTTTTATCCTGCTTCTGTCCCTCTGCAGTGCTCGTTTCCATCACCGGACTTTCCCCGATGAATCTCTGTCCTGCCCCGTTCCTCTCCCAAAATGCGACAGCAGGAGTAAAAGCTCATGCGCAAACAGCGGCATGGCGGAGAGGATGAGAAGTCTTGCCCATTCTGTCTTCGTGAGCCGCACGGTCTGGAACGCCGCAACGAGCGACGTCTGTTCCGTCACCACAAACTGCCGAGGGAGTGCGACCGCAAGCGCCAGAATCATCAGCCGGTTATTCACAGGATCCATCCGGAAAACAGACTTTTCCACATCCCGCATCCCGATCGCGTGGAAAAGCTGGGACAGTCCCAGGACGGTAAAGGCATACGTCTGGCAGTGCGCCAGGATCATGGGATCTTCCAGCACTTTTCTGATCCCGGCAAGTGCAACCGGTCTTCCGCTCCCGACAAGAAGAGCTGTCGGAACGACCAGAAAAGCGGTCAGGCTGATCAGTGCGATAAGAAATCCGTAAAACACCGTGCAGATCCCGCCTCCATGGGCAAACAGGCTCTCTCCCGGTCTTCGCGGCTCCTTTTCCATCAGCTCCATTCCGTCGCACACATCCGTCCCCAGTGCCAGTGCCGGCAGAGAATCCGTGATCAGATTGATCCAAAGGATGTGGCTTGCCTTGAGCGGGGCTGGCAGCGAAAACAGGATCGCGAAAAACATGGTCATGATCTCTCCAAAGTTCGAAGAAAGTAGAAATATCACCGTCTTTTTGATGTTTTCATAAATTTCTCTTCCTTCCTCAATGGCATTCCGGATCGTGGCGAAATTGTCATCCGTCAGAACAATGTCCGCCGCCTGTTTTGCTACATCAGTCCCGTTCTTTCCCATGGCAATCCCCACATCAGCCGCCTTTAAAGACGGAGCGTCGTTCACCCCGTCCCCGGTCATGGCGACGATCCCGTCCGCCTTCTTAAATGCCTGAACGATCCTGACTTTGTGGTCCGAGGAGACCCGCGCGAACACCCGGATCGATCCGATCCGTTTCTCAAGCCCGTCATCGCCCATCCTGTCTAATTCCTCCCCGGTCACGCACTGGGCCGGTGAATCCGCGATCCCAAGCTTTTTTGCCACTGCCAGGGCCGTATTTTTATGGTCTCCCGTAATCATCACCGTTGTGACCCCGGCGCGGCGAAATTCCCTTACCGCCTCCGCGGCCTCCGGACGCACCGGGTCTTCCAGGACCGCCAGCCCCAGGAATGTCATCCCGCTCTCGGACATGTCATTCCCGTTCTTCATGGCTGCCCCCAGGACGCGTCCGCCTGACGTGGAATAAGCGGAAACCTGTCTTTCATATTTTTGTCTCCGCTGCTCCGTCATGGGATGGATCCCCGTCTCGTCCTTATAGTGGTCACACCTCTTCAGGATCACATCCGGCGCCCCTTTCGTGAATGAGACGATCCTGTCCTGTCTCCGGCATACCGTCGTCATCCGCTTTCTCTCCGAGTCAAACGGCTGCGCTGCGCTCCTGACCCACTCCCTCCTCAGCCTCTCTGACCATCTTTCGTTTTCCCGGCCTCTCTTCTTTCTGTCTCTGACGTCCGTCTTTTTCTGATCTTCGCTTTCTCTGTCCGCATAGAGTAAAAATGCCGCCTCCGTGGGGTCCCCGATCACCTCCCGCTTCCCCCATTTTGCATCATTGCAGAGAAGAAATGCCGTCAGAAGGAGTTCCTGATCCCCGTCCAGCGCCTGCACCGTCATCTCGTTTTTTGTCAGCGTACCCGTCTTATCAAAAACAATGGTATCTGCATCTGCAATGGCTTCTAAGAACTTGCCGCCCTTGACCGTCATCTGATAGCTGCTGGCCTCTCTCATAGCCGCCAGTACAGATAATGGCATGGCCAGTTTCAGGGCGCAGGAGAAATCCACCATCAGAATGGATAATGCTTTGGTGGTATTTCTGGTGATCAGCCAGGTTAACGCGGTACCTCCAAGGCTCCACGGAACTAACGCATCTGCTAAACCGGATGCCTTGCCTTCTACTGAAGACTTTAATTTCTCAGATTCCTCGATCATGGTCACGATCCGTTCAAATCTGGTAGAACCAGCTGCTTTCTTGATCCGGATGGTGATAGAGCCTTCCTCGATCGCTGTTCCCGCATATGCGTAAGAGCCGATCTCCTTCTTCACCGGAACAGACTCTCCGGTCATGGAAGCCTGGTTGACCATGGCCTCACCGGCTTCTACGATACCGTCTAACGGGATCACATTACCAGTATGGACCACTACCAGATCGCCCTCGCGGATGTCCGATACCGGAACCAATACTTCAGTATCATCGATCTTCTGCCATACCTTTTCAATATTTAAGGACATGCTTCTTGCCAGGTCGCCTACTGATTTCTTATGGGTCCACTCTTCCAGCAGCTCGCCAATACCCAGAAGGAACATGACGGAGCCTGCCGTATCGAAGTCATTGCGGATAATGGAAACCGCAATCGCTGTGGCATCCAGCACTTCAACCTCGATCTTACACTTCATCAGACAACGGATACCCTTCCATACATAACGGATAGCTTTGATGGCGGTATAAACTGCACGCACCGGAGCCGGAAGAAACAGTTTGGTACACAGACGTCCCAGACACTGGTTTACCAGTTTGTCCTGATATTCCTGATTCAACTCCCGTCCGCTGTCCATCGGAACGATTTCATTTAATGTCTCATCTTCGTAAGTAAAATCCAAAATCGCGCGGATCAGTTCTTTCCGTTCACCGCGGAAATGAATCACTGCGTCTGCAGTCCGTTCATAAACCTTTGCCTCTTCCACCATCGGCTGATTTGAAAGAAACCAGGCCAAAAGATCGGCCTGGCGCATGGTCATGTGATTCTGGCAAAGATGAATACGG
>OGHJ01002720.1_pt1 | contig 14338 bp, 12 predicted proteins | sample 1571351 | NCBI WGS metagenome assembly OGHJ01 (sample SAMEA2582037, study PRJEB24529) | metagenome | biome: Human gut stool | place: China | collected 2011 | reverse complement strand
GTAATGGTTTTAAATTGTCCGCCGATCGTTCCGATTGGAGTTCTGGCCGCGGCTACAATAACTACGTTTCTCATTGTCGTTCCTTTCTCTGTGTCTCTGCTCGCTTCTTGCGTTTATTCTGTTTGTCTTTATCTTATTGCAACATGCGTGCCAAACGAAAATCCGCTGAAAAAAAGAAAAGAAACGTTGAAAATTCAACCTTTCTTTTCATCTGGTTTAAGAACTCTTTTTCTTACTATGCTTTTTTGCATGCTTTCGTCTTGATACTTTGCACATTTTTTGCATTCCTGCATTTTTTGTTATGAAGGAAACATCGCCATGCGATGTTTCCGGAATATCGACAAAAGCACCTTGCGGAGCGGCACGCATGGGTAAACGCCATGGGCACATAGAAATCGCAGGCTTCGTTATGTGCGCTTTCATCCTTTTTCTAACTGATAAAATGTGCGATACAGCTCCGCCAGCCCATTCATAACATTGGACGGTTTCTGCGCGTCACCGATGATATGATACGGAATTTTCTTTTTCTGCAGCCATGTTTCCAGTTCCAAATCGTGCCTTGGTTTCGCGCCAACCGCGAAAATGAGCGTATCCGCCGGCAGACATGTTTCTTCCCCGTCCTTTTCAACGACCACGCCTTCTTGCGTACAACAGAGTAATTTCGTGGAAGTGAGAACCGAAACCTGCAGACCCTTTAAAGCTTTCATCACGATCCATTTCATGCCGCCGAGATCCTTTCCTGCTTTTTCTTCCATTTCAACAACAGTCACACTTCTATCCCCATCCGGATTGCACTTTGTCGCAAGATATTCCGCGGTCTCAAGCCCGACGGAGCCGCCGCCCGCGACAATTACTTTTTTGCCCAGCGCAATCTTCGGATTGTTCAGAACTTCATCAGCAGTGTACGCTTTTAGTTTTTCAATGCCCGCAAGCTTCAGTCGGATCGGTTCCGCGCCAAAGGCCAGAAAAACCTCATCGACATGCCCCGCAAGTATTGAATCCTTCGTTACAGGTGCGTTCGTTTCGATCACAGCCCCCAGTTCCCGCAGTTCCGCGGCTGCGGCTTCCGTAAATTTTTTTAAGCCTTGCTTAAAAGGAGGTTTACATGCCAAATTGAGTCTTCCTCCAATTTCCGGATCTCTCGTCATCACAGTTACGCGATTTCCGCTTCGTGCCGCGTAGACTGCCGCCATCAGTCCGACCGGACCTGCTCCCCCAAGCAAAAGGTTCCGGTCCACAGTTCTCGGCTTCTTGATCAGATATTCTCTTCCGGCCTCCGGATTGAAGGCACAGGCAACATCCTCGCCCTTTAACACTCGTTCAATACATCCTTTATTGCAGGCCTGACACGGATAATACGGCTTACCGCTCCGCATCTTGTTGATAAACTGCGGATCCGTCAAAAACGGCCTTGCTGCGCCGACAAAATCAGCATCACCGGCTTCAAGGATCTGCTCTGCCACGTCTTCCGTATGAATCCGGTTACAGGCGATCACCGGCAATCCGCTTTTCTCTCTGATCTGACGCGCCAAATAAGAAAACGCCCCCGGTTTGGCATGATAGCTGATCTGCGGTACCGGAGCTTCATGCCAACCGCCGGTCACAGTAACACCGTTAACTGTCCCCGCTGGAAGCTGATTGATAAAATCCGCCATATATTGCAGATCGTATCCGCCAAGCATATCCCCGCCGGAAATTTTGATCAGAATCGGATACTGTTTGCCCACTGCTTCACGAATCGCGATCAGAGCAGCAGTTGGAAATCGCATTCGCGCATCACTGTCTCCGCCCCACGCATCAGTTCTCTGATTTACAAGAGGTGACAGAAACTGGCTCAAAAGATATCCTGCGCTGACACTGACTTCAACGGCATCCGCGCCGCAGTCTCTGCAGTGTTTTGCCGCGTTAGCAAAGTCAGCGATGGTTCTTTGGATGTCATCCTCGCTCATCACGCGCGGCATGGTTCGATAAATCGGAGAAGGCACCGCGGAAGGCGCAACCGGCATGATAGGCTGTTCATCCGTAGTCCTCTTATTTCTCCCTGCATGAAAAAGCTGGACAATCACCTTTGTATCTGCTTCGTGGATGACATCGCAAACCTTTTTTAAACCTTCTGCAAGCTCCGGACGATCCAAACGATGCATGTGCTCCTGCTCGGCTTCTTCATTGACGGCTCCCACCAGGGTGATCGCTGCCATACCGCCGACAGCTCGTTCGCGGTAAAAAGCGTAATCTCGCTTGCTGAAGCCCCCGTCTTTTTGCGCGTATCCGGTATGCATGGCGAGCATAATCCAACGATTTTTCAGTTCCATCGTTCCGATTTTTGCCGGAGTGTATAATATCCTGTTTGATGGTCTTTTTTCCATGATTCTTCTCCCTTCAAGCTCACAAGATCAAATGATATCTATCTTATAAATCAAGCAAATTTTATGCCATCTGTCCTGCAAAAAAGAAAACAGACTCATGCCGTCAGGCCGAATCTGTTCGCGCCTCGAAGTCAACGACAAAGCGTCATTCGATTCCGTATTTTCGCAGTTTGCGAGAAATGGTCGACTGGTTGACATTCAGCATCTCTCCGATTTTTTCGGTTGTTTTCCAGCGTTCCTTTGCCCGTTCCAAAAATCTCTTTTCAAAATCCTCCACCGCTTCCTTCAAGGTCGGCTGGTCATCAAAGATCTCCGGTTTTTCAATGCCCCATGGCAGATCATTGCTGTGCAGGTATTCATTCGGACTGACTACTACCATGTTTTCGATGACGTTTTTCAGTTCGCGGATATTGCCCGGCCACTGGTAATCTTCTAATTCCTGCACCAGATCATAGGTGAGTTTTTTGTTCTGCCCGTATAATTTATTAAACAAATTGACAAATTTTGTTGCGAGGGGAAGAATTTCATCTACACGTTCCCGTAGCGGCGGGACCTTCAATGATACAACATTCAGTCGGTAAAACAAGTCGTCGCGGAAGCGTCCTTCCCCTACCTCCTTTTCGAGTTCCCGGTTCGTCGCGGCAACCACGCGAATATTGACATCCTTTTCGTGCGAGGATCCGACACGCATAATCTTTCTGCTCTCAAGCGCACGCAAAAGTTTTACCTGCAGGGAAAGATCCATTTCGCCGATTTCATCCAAAAACAGAACGCCGCCTTCAGCTTCTTCGAACAATCCCTTTTTACCGCCCTTCAGTGCGCCGGTAAAGGTACCCTCCTCATAGCCGAAAAGCTCTGATTCCAGAAGGTTTGCCGGAATCGCCCCGCAGTTGATAACCACGAATGGTTTTTCCTTTCGGATCGGATCGCATTGATGAATATACCTTGCTACAAGCTCCTCCCCCGTTCCGGACTCCCCCGTGATCAATACGGTTGTATTGTAGGTGCTGACGCGTTTTGCAATTTCATAAATATCTTTCATGTTTTTATTGACTACGACAGTGCCGCCGGTTTCCAGCATGAAAGGACCTTTGTCATCATCCTCCGATTCCAGTCTCTCTATATACAAGTTTTTCATAGCTTCCGCTTCATCGAGCTGTACTTTTAGGTTATTGATCCTGGAGATATCTCGGGTATTGATGATCACCTTTGTGATTTTGCCGTCATCGTCAAAAATCGGATTGCCTGTCACAAGAATATGGTTGCCGTTCCTTGTATCGTGCTCCATGGATACCGTTGTTCCCTTTTCAATGACCTCCAAGGCGATCGATGTCCTCATCCATGTCGGGTTCAAGAGCTCCCGTACATTATGTCCTACAATTTCCTCATTCAAAATTCCGGTATCTTTCGTGTAGGATGAATTCGCAAAGAGACAATTTCCGTCTCCATCAGTCACCATGATGCCGTCAAAGGATGCCTCCAGAATCTCTTCGAGATTATTACTGAGTAGTTCTTTTCGTTTGACTTTCATATGATCCATGTGCAGCTCCCCTTCCTTGCGAAAACGCATCATTGATACGTTCTCTGCGTATCGAAACTAATTTGTCGTGATTTACAGTATCAAAATATTTCTCAATATCCAAGTCTATGACCCATTCATATCCTTCGTTAAGATATATGAGAGCTTCCTCTATTGCCTGCTGACAACTCCTACCCGGGCGGAATCCGTAGCTGTGCTCTGAGAAGTACTTGTCATATCCAAGCGACAAGACTTGTGCTGTCGCTTGTTGTACCATTTGTTGCTTCTCCCTCTGCTTGTAAATATGCTGGAGATCATCCCTTCTACCTTTTGCTTCCGTGGACATACATTTCCACTTGTTAAGCACATCCTCGATTCCGGACTATTCTAGCCTCGCTTACAGCGATTTGCAATATATTTACATTAGACCCTTTTCCCTTTGGTGCTTCGGGATACTATGGTCTCAGCTGTCTCCTAGGTATGAGCTTTTTGTCGCACGCACTTTCGGTGCGCTACCTAGGCCTCCCAGGGTAAGACGCAAGTCTTTCACCGCACAACCTCTGGATTTACTCTCTTGGCGTTACGTTTACCTTTTGGGCTTCGATTTGCTATGCAATCTTGCCCGCCATTTAGCCTCATATCCAGTTTCTGTTCGTAGGCTCAACGGTTTTGCTACACCATTTCCTCCCCCTAAACATTGCTGTCTTCGGCTTGTGGTTCGCTACACTTGGCGTTAAATACCCGTGACGGGACTTTCACCCGCAAGACTTGCGCCATGCCTGGCACACATATAAAAGAGCTGTCGCTCCAGTCGATTCATTCAAATCAGCAGTGCGGCAGCTCTATGTAAAGCATGTATATAATTTTCGTATATCAATCAATCTGCAGTCCGGTTAACTGAGCCAACCCGCCGGTACCGTAATCAATCCAGGAACAAAGATGAAAATAAACAGCACGATAATCTCCGTTAAAATAAACGGCAGAATGCCTTTTACAAGACTTCCGAAAGTTGTGTGTCCAACACTGCACCCCAAATAGAGAATGGTGCCTACCGGTGGGGTAATCAAGCCAATAGTCAGATTCAGCACCATTACAACACCGAAGAAGATCGGATCAATGCCAGCTGCCTGGATCAGCGGATATAAAATCGGTCCAAAAATCAACAGATTCGGAGTTAAATCCAAAATCATTCCCATAATGAACAGGAAGATATTGATTGCAACAAGCAGGATTGCAGGGTGCTGTACCAGAGGTCCTAAATACTGTACGACCAATGCCGGAATCTGTGCAACCGTAATCAACCAGCCAACAGCATTCGCAGCACCTACAATCAGCATAACCGTTCCCGTAAGTTTTGCCGCGTCTACAAAAACTTCTACAAACTGTTTCAGAGACATCTCTCTGTAAACGATACAAGAGCAGAATAATGCATATACAACCGCAAAGGCTCCCGCTTCCGTCGGAGTAAAGAGACCGCAGCGGATACCACCGATGATTAAAACCGGCATAAATAATGCAGCAAGGGAATCCTTGAGGATAAATTTTGCTTCTTCTTTTGTATAAGTGCGAGTATCATTATAGCCGTCTTTTTTAACAATCAGCTTCCATGTCATCATCAAGGCCAGACCAAGGATAATGCCCGGGACCAGACCTGCCATGAATAATTTTCCGACAGAAATCCCGACAGTTGTTCCCAACACGATAAATGGAATGCTCGGTGGGATGATCGGAGCAATAACAGCACCGGAGCATACCAGCGCAGTACTCCGATCTCGATTGTATCCATTTTGTACCATGAGCGGAATCATGATTCCGCCTAAGGCTGCTGCATCTGCAACCGGACTTCCGGAAAGTCCTGCAAACAGCATACTTGCAAGAATCGCAGCGTATCCAAGACCGCCTTTTACGCGTCCGACTACCAGGTTTGCAAAGTTAACGATTCTCTCTGACAAGCCACCTTTTGACATGATTTCACCTGCCAACATAAAAAACGGGATTGCCATCAAAGAAGCATTATTGCTTCCCATTACCAAATTTTGAGCAACGATTGTTGTATCAAATATACCCAAAAACATCATCAGGGTTACAGCACACAACATCATAACAAATGCGATCGGAATACCGATAGCGAGTCCAACAGCAAGTGTGCCTAAAAATACTAATATTGCCATCTGTCTATTCCTCCTCTACTCCGTATTCTGCTGCCATTTCTTTGATTTTGTCTTCTGTCTTGTCAAAATCTCCGTTTTTGTATGCTTTAAAGGTGCGAACAACATCTCTGATTGTTACGACAAACAGAAAGACTGCCATAACAATCGCCATACCGGAAATCATTCCGTACGGAATGCCGGAAGACGGAGATGGGTCTGACCAAGTCAAGCTAAAATATCCCCATGCACCATGGGCCAGAACTCCAACACAAAAGAAAATAACAACTTCCGCAATCAAGCTTACAATAAATCTGGTCGTTCCATGCAGCTTGCTGACAACGATATCAACACCAACATGTTTGCCTTCAGCATAGCCGAGCATTGCCCCTAAAAAGGCTACCCATACGAATAAGTATCTGGATAATTCCTCAAAAACCGGAATATTATCTTTAAAGAAATAACGGTCTACTGCATTGACAAAGGTCATGCCAACCATAACCATCAGAGAGACTCCAATAAATATCTTTCCAATCATTGCCAAGGCTTTCCATGCTTTTGTATCTTTCAAGTTTAAACGCCTCCTTTTATAATGTAAAGGGGCTGTCGCACAAGCACGTTGTTCTATATCCGCAACTCTGCCGGAGTGACAGCACCCAAAGATACCTATCTTGCAGTTCTGGTCAAAAATCCGTTTGCTCGATTATTTTTCAAGTGCCCATACTGCGTTGTAGAATTCTTCTGTTTTTCCACCGAATTCTTGAATAAACCAGTCATATACCGGCTGCATCTTCTCAACCAGTGCGGCTTTGAATTCCTCATCCGGAACTGTAATTTCAACACCCTTATCCAAAAGAACCTGTTTGGAGTCTTCATTATACTTTTCGGATTCCTGCCAGTTGTTTTCTGCTGCCTGATCCAGTGCATCGTCAATGATTGCCTTCTGTTCGTCCGTTAATCCATCATAGAATTTTGCATTGATATGCCAGAAAATCGGGCTGAACATATGGTTTGACTCCAAAATATATTTCTGTACTTCATAGAAGGATGATGTTACATCCGTTGGATATGGATTTTCTTGTCCATCTACAGACTTTGTTTCTAATGCAGTGAACAGTTCAGTCAAAGACATTGCGATCGGAGACGCACCTAATGCTTCAACCATTTTTACGTAGTTCGGAACGTTCGGAACTCTGATTCTTTGTCCCTTAAAATCATCAACAGAGTACATCGGAATGTTGGATGAGAACTGTCTGAATCCGTTTACAGTAGCTTCTTTCATGTATAATCCGGATGCCTGCTGCCATTCCTCATCGAACAAGATATCGATTGTTTCGCCTCTGAATACTTCTTTTGCAATATCCCAGTTTGTTACCAGGAACGGTGTTTCCGATGCATAAACCTGCTGCTCATATTTTGCGCACATAGTTCCGGAAGCACAAATCTGAACAGTTCCCTGTTTACAGGAATCAAGATATGAATCTTCTGAGCCAAGCTGCGAGTTCGGATAAACTTCAACCTGCATCGTTCCATTGCTGTTTTCTTCAACAAGTTTTTCAAACAGCAGGAAAGAAGCATGCTGCGGATGGCTCTCTGCAAACCAATGCGCAACTTTGATCGTGATGGTATCCTGTTGATCCTTTTCTCCCCCGCAGGAACATAATGTAAATACCATGCAGAGAATCATAATAATTGCGAGTGCTTTTCTTTTCATTTTTCTTTCTCCTTTGTTATTTGTAACATGATAAAAAGCTTACACGTAAAGATATTGCAAAACATGTGCCAAACTTGTAATAATATTAACAATTTCATCATTCTCATACCTTTTACATGCTTTATCGTTTTTATTTTCTTTAAAAGGGTTGAAAAATGCGGCATAACAATGCTATACAGTAAGGCTGAGAGTGCTGTATCATAAAGTTTTCCTTTTTTTAATTTACTGATCACCTTTCGCTTTTACGAGATTTTTTCGTGCTGATGCGCAGATGCATTCTTTCCGTTTCTTTTTTTATTCAAAAAAGCATCAGATTATCATAAATTCCCCTGCTTTCTTTCAGTCCATTCTATTTTCTGTTTGGCACAAAAGTTGCTTATTAAACTGGTGAAATATTATCACTGTATTATCACACATATCGATAAGGAGGAAATACGTACATGCCTATTCTACCTGAAAGTTCAAAGGGAATCAAGCTCCCTCGTCTTGTTCCTGTACATCAAATTTTCCCGGATGACCACATTGAAGATATCCCTGCTGTGATACACAATGAATTTGAAAAGTCCGAAATTAAAAATTCTGTGATTGCTGGTAAAACTGTTGCCGTTCTCGTTGGTAGCCGGGGAATCTCCAATCTGCAGTCAATTGTAAAGGCTACCATCAGCGAACTTCTTTCCCTAGGGCTCAAGCCATTTATCGTTCCCGCAATGGGGAGCCATGGCGGCGGTATTGCACATGAACAGCAGAAAATCATTGAAGGCTACGGCGTAACCGAGGAAAATATGGGAGTTCCAATCAGAGCTTCTATGGAAACCATTATTATCGGCGAAACCTCTAGTGGCTGTCCTGTTCATATCGACAAGTATGCTTCAGAAGCAGATTATATTGTTCCTGTCGCAAGAATTAAAGCACACACTGACTTTGATGGAGAAATCGAAAGCGGAATATGTAAAATGCTCTCCATTGGTATTGGCAAACATAACGGTTGCTCCCGCATACACCAAGAGGGTTTTCCTAATTTTCCAGTGGTTCTCCCTGAAATTGCTTCCATAGTAATGCAAAAGTATTCTGTTCCATTTAGTATAGCCATCATTGAAAATGCGCATGAAAATGTGCACACACTCAAGGTTGTTCCTGGACCTGCCACAATTACAACGGAAAAGGAGCTTCTGGTTCTCAGCAAGTCTTTGATGCCGCGTCTCTGTTTTGATCACATCGATGTTTTAATTGTTGATCAAATCGGTAAAGATGTGACTGGAGCCGGCATGGACCCAAACATTACCGGACGAGTTGGCGGGATGCCTACTAGCCCCTATTACACAGGTCCAACGATTACCAGAATAGTCGTAAATCATCTTTCCAAAGCCACACATGGAAACGCTACAGGGGTAGGCTCCGCTGATTTCATTACCCGGGATCTATTTAATAATATTGACTTTGAATCAACATACGCTAATTTAATTGCTTCTTGTGTCCCGGAAAATGCAAAAATTCCAATGATTTTTGAAAACGAGCAGGCTGCTCTCTTGGCAGCAATTGTTACTTGTCGGGGAATTGATAAGAATGATGCTAAAGTTGTAAAAATTAAGGATACGCTGCACCTTATTGATATTGAGGTCTCGGAGAATTTAATTCCTTATTGTAAGGATAATCCTCATTTTGACGTTCTTTAAGGTTCAAGCCACCAATGATGATTGGAATTAAGAACTAGAATGAAAAAACTGTCGCTTCAAGCTTCACTTCAGCCTGTGCGACAGTTTTTTCATTCTTCAGAATTCTATATGTCCACCTTTCATCGCGGAACAGGCCAGTTTCGTATAAAGCCCCAGCGCGCCCTTGGTATAGCGTCGTTTCGGCTGCTGGAGATGTTTCCTTCTTTCTGCAAGGACAGCCTCGATCTGTGCCGGAGCTTTGCGTTCTCCCTTGATCCCCACAATATTTAAAGAACGATGCTTGAGGCTGAGCTCGACCAGATCTCCTTCCTCGATCAAAGCAATGGCGCCGCCACCTGCTGCTTCCGGTGATACATGCCCGATGCAAGGACCTCTCGATGCACCGGAAAATCTGCCGTCCGTAATCAATGCGATTGAACTGGAAAGTTCCGGATCCGAAGCAATGGCCTCCGTTGTCATGAACATTTCCGGCATACCGGAGCCTTTTGGTCCTTCATAGCGGATAATCACGGCCTCGCCCTTATGAATCCCTCCATGCAGAATCTGCGCGATCGCCTCTTCTTCACAGTCAAACGGCCGCGCATATAACACCGCTTCCTTCATTTCATCCGGTACCGCCGAATGCTTGATGACAGATCCCTCCGGCGCGAGGTTGCCGGTAAGAATCGCGATCGATCCTTCCTGATTGATCGGCGCGTCTACCGGAAATAAAATCTGTTCTTTGCGGATGCCTGTCCCTTCAAAGTATGCCGCGTGTTTCCGGTAATAATCACCGGCCGCGAGCGCATCCAGATTTTCTCCTACGGTCTTACCGGTCACCGTCATCGCATCCAGATGCAAATAGGCACGCAGCGTTTCCATGACGGCCGGCACGCCCCCTGCTGCGTAAAAATACTCCACCGGATACTTCCCGCTCGGTTTTACATTCAGAAGATATGGAATTCTGCGGTTAATCGCATCGAATCGTTCCGGCGCGATCTCAAGTCCCAGTTCATAGGCAATGGACGGAAGATGCAGTAATGCATTGGTTGAACCTGCGATCGCAGCATGTACCATGATCGCGTTTTCAAAGGCTTTCATCGTCAGAATATCAGATGGCTTCAGATTTTCACTGACAAGCTCTACGGCACGTGCACCTGCCGCACGCGCGCTTTCTTCCAGATACGCGCCGACAGACGGCACACATGCGCTGCCGGGAAGCGCAAGACCCAACGCTTCTGCCATCACCTGCATCGTGTTGGCAGTTCCGAGAAACTGACATGCCCCATAGGACGGGCAGGCATGTCGGCTGTACCAGTCAAACTGTGCGCGGTCGATCTCGCCTCGCTCCATTTGTGCGCTATACATGCCGATCATTTCTGCAGTCAGCATGTTCGGTCCATGCTTCATCGTGCCGCCCGGTATAAAAACAGCGGGCATGTTCATTCTCGCCATTGCTTTCAGACATGCGGGGATCGCTTTATCGCAGCTTGCTGTAAAAACTGCTACGTCGAACGGTGTCGCCTCCCCTTGTATCTGAAACATATCCGCGATAAAATCTCTGGAAGCCAGAGAATAGTTCATGCCGTCTGCGCCTTGAATCTCTCCGTCGCAGAGATCGCTGACAAAGTACTTTGCGCCGCGTGCTCCGTTTTCCGCTATCGCTCTGCAGGCATCGTCCGCTACCATTTCCAAATGAACACTTCCGGGACTTCCTTCTCCATAGGTACCCGCCACAAAGACCTGCGGCAGTTCCAGTTCTTCAGTTTTCCATCCGCTTCCCAGACGCAAGGAATCCATTTCCGGCGCGTCCAGCCTCGCTTTTTGACTTTTCAACATGACTGTCTCCTTTTGCTTAGACACGCAGAGCCCTCCTTGCACATCGGCCACGTGCAAGGAGAGCTCTGCCTTATCATTTTTTGAATTAAACTTATTTGATCCCGGCGATCGCCTTGGCCAGTTCTTTCTTGCCTTCGATATTGCCTTGTCTTTGGATCATGATCCGCTGTGCCTGCGGAGAGCCTGCGCCATGCATGGACTCCGTACGGTAGCCGACCGCCGCCGCACCTAGGCAGATGTTCTCCAAGAATCTCAAGACTCTCATTCTCTCTTCCGTCGTGCATTTATCAGTATTTGCCGCGAAGAACTTATTGCAGACCTCGCCGATCGTTTCGCCGTTTCTTCCGACAACCAGGTCAGACTTGAAGTCCTTTTCGCTCGGCATCGTTACCATCAGACCGCCCGCGATGTCTTCTGCCAGTCTGACGATCTCATACGGGAATCTGGTGACGTTCTGCTTGCAGACGTTTGCCAAAAGCAGGTCGATGATGTAGCCGCCGGATTTGGTCGCGTGACCTTCGGAGGAGCATGCGATACCGCAGCAGTATAACGTCTCGTTCAGATGTGTCATCTCAATCAGCTTATCCTTGATGTGGGATGCCTTGTCCGCTCCGTTGTATTCGGCTGCCAGCGCTGCCGCGCCGATGACCACATCACCGACACCTACCTTGCAGCCGCCGTAGCTCTGTCTGTGGAAGCCCGCGAAGCGCTCGACCAGCATGCCCGCGAAGTCATATTCGCCTGCCATGAAAATATATTCGTTCGGAATGAATACATCGTCAAAGACTACCAACGCTTCCTGTCCGCCGAACTGCTTGTTGCCAAGATCTACATCCGCGCCTTCTTCCAGCTTGCGGGTATCGCAGGATTGTCTGCCGTAGATCATATACAGACCTTCCGCGTCAGACGGACACGCGAAGCAGACTGCGTAGTCCTTGTCTTCTTCTCTCATCGCCTGTGTCGGCATCACGATATGCCAGTGGGAGTTGATGGAACCGGTCTGGTGACATTTCGCGCCGCGTACCACGATACCGTCCGCTCTTCTTTCCTTGATGCGAACAAACATGTCCGGATCCGGTTGCGCATGCGGCGCAAGTGCGCGGTTCCCCTTCGGGTCGGTCATCGCGCCGTCTACGATCAGATCGTTATCCTGAATGTAAGTAAGGAACTTCTTGAAGTTTTCATGGTAATGGGTTCCGTATTTTTCATCGATCTCATAGGTCGTGGAGTAGGTCGCGTTGAACGCGTCCATGCCAACGCACCGTTGGAAGCAGGATGCGGTCTTTTGACCGAGCAGTCTCTGCATCTTGACTTTCTTTTTGAGGTCTTCGGTGCTCTGGTGGATGTTCGCGAAGCGGTTAATCTTGTGTCCGGTCAGATGAGAAGTCGCGGTCATCAAGTCCTCATACTGCGGATCGTGGGCCAGATCATAGGTGACTGCCACGCAGTTGATGGACGGACGGATGATCGGGTGATCGACCCAGTTGTCGATTTTTTCACCGAACATATAGACTCTTGTGTTTAATTTTCTTAAGCTCTCGATATACTCTGCGCCTGTCATGAATGCCATAGTGATTCTCCTTGTCTATTCAAAATCCTTTAATAATCGTTCTAGCAAAAAAGCTGCCAAAACTCCCGTGATCATTCCATTTGACAAAATGCAGGAAACTGCAGTCGGCAAATAGTCAAATGTATCGGAGGGCAAAAACATGATTCCCACGCCGATCATCATCGAGATCCCGGTTACATATTCCTCTTTCTTTCCAAAGCCACCCATCATGATTTCTCGCCATCCCTGTGTCAGGCACATTGCGAAAATAGACAACAAAGCTCCGTTTCCGACACAGCTTGGAAGTCCCGAAAAAAAGATCCCTATCACAGGGAAAATCCCCATGAGCAGCATACATCCCGAGACAAGATAAAATGGTTTTTTTGCTGCGACTTTCGTCATTTCCAGAACGCCGATGGACGATACATAAGGCATAAAGGCAATCGTCGCATAGATCCCTGTCAAGCACTCGGCCAGACCATGAAAGAAGATTCCTCTTTGCATCTTTTGTCTTGTAGCTTCTTCGCCTAAAGTTTTTGCCATGCCGTCAATACTGGCAAAGCACATGGACAGAAGCACCGTCGCGCCGATCACGCATGTGATGGTGATTCCGAGATCAAAACTCGGTTTGCCCCAAGCAAAGATCGCCGGTAATTCCATGACCCTTTCTGCCGTAAGTAAGGTTTCGTTCTCTGTTCCCAAGATGATTGCCAATATCCATCCGGCAGCAACGCCGATAAACGTCGCGATGCTCTGTAAAAATCCGTGGGCATATTTAAGCACCAACAAAATGGTCAGCAACGTGAAAATACCAATCAAAACACTTTTCGTTTTAAACGCCGGATCCTCACTTGCGCTTCCGGTAAATCCTTTCATAATACTGGCGCTGATCTGCAGCGACATCAGAATGATCACGATACCGTTGATCGTATGCGTAAAATATCTTCCGATTTTATCGATCAATCCCGTACATACCAGCAGCATGACATAGATACCGCAGATGAGCAATGCACATTCCAGATTTCTTCGTAAAACGGTAAGTTCTCCTCCTGATGCGCTTGTTATTCCTGCAAGAGAAAGGAAGATACCGGACCACAACCCTGCTGGCCCTTCCTGTATCGGAAAACCATGCCCCCATTTTACCTGCAGCAGTGTCATAATACCGCAGAGGAAGAAAGTTCTCTGCAGCATTTGTGCAACTTCTGCTTGGGATAGACCGACCGCATAGCCGACCACAATCGGCATGACTACGGCAGAAGCCATAAAAATGATCAGGTTTTGAAAAGCATATATTACGCTTTGACCGGTTGTAATGTCCTTGTCATATTGAAAGCCTGTATTTTTTGTATTCATTACAGCACTTCGATAATGACCGTGGTTCCCATGCCGCCGCCCGCGCATAAGGACGCCAAACCGTACTTGCCGCCTCTTCTCTTCAGCTCATGCAGCAGGGTGACAACCAGTCTGGAGCCGGTCGCTCCCACAGGGTGTCCCAGAGAAATGCCGCTGCCGTTGACATTCAGCTTATCCTCGTCGATACGAAGGGTCTTCG
>OGHJ01002716.1_pt1 | contig 14357 bp, 10 predicted proteins | sample 1571351 | NCBI WGS metagenome assembly OGHJ01 (sample SAMEA2582037, study PRJEB24529) | metagenome | biome: Human gut stool | place: China | collected 2011 | reverse complement strand
TTCGACCAAGCCGTGGAACAGGCGGCGGATCGGATTAACACCGTTTACGCAGAAGAAACAGACAGCCGGCAGACGGAGGAGAATACCCTGATTTACCGCTTCAAAGAGGTAGGTGAGGATGGAAATAGTCTGACCATGGATCTTCTGCTCCCGGGGGCGGAGGAGCAAGTCCTGTGCCAGTATACCATTGCCCAGACCAAGGACAGTCGGACCGGAGAGGAACTGGAAGCGGACGGTTACAATTTCCTGCCGGACGAAAATGTGTATATTAAATTCACCCTAGACGGGTCACAAATGCGCACGGAATATGTGGATGTGAGCGCGGGCAGCTGCCTTAGCGAAGTTTATCTTCTGGGCGGCGAACAACCTGTCCAGTCTAGAATGGCGGCAGCCCGCACGGGCCTGGACATCGAATTGCCTGAGGAAGTCCCGGAAAACGGCTGGGAACTTTATGAAATGTTTGCCGACATCGTGATTGGTAAACTCAGCGATGTCCCGGTCTATGGTAAGTTTGCCTCTGCCACCCAGGACATTATCCAGACCGCAAGCCAGCAATATAACTGGCGGCGAGAGCTTAATGGCAATTATGAAGCCCTCAACGACTATCTGAACAGCGTGGAACAGGCGTTGAATGCCTCCTGCCCTGACGGTAGCCGGAAGCTGAACCCAGCTTTGGCGGAGTCCCTGTTCCAGACTTTCTTCAACCTGCGTGCGGAGATCGACGCCTATCGGGAGAACGGCCTACTAATGATCAACGCCAGCTTGGGATTGCCGGTGATCCAGAAGGTCGTCACTGACATCATCCACGACACGATCTCGGACATCGGCTTTGGGGATTTGGACCAGTGGCTGGATGATTATTACAGCGACGCCATCGAAGGCGCCCAGGAGCACAAGGACAGGATCAAGGAGCTGCTGGGCGAGCGCTGGAAGCTGGAGGGCGCCATGGCCGAGGTGGAGGAGTTGCTGGATACCGGCAACTTCACCGATTACATCACCGATAAAGTGCTGAGCAGTTTTATCACCGAGTCGGCGGACGGAGACATCATTGATGTACATTTTGGCACCTGGAGCGTTAAATTTTATACGGAGCAGGGCGTGGAGAATTACCTCAACACCGGCTTCCAGGAATACTATGAGCGAATCCAGGATCTGTCTCTGGCCATCGTTCGAAACTATGTTGACTGTCCTGATGACGAAGATGACCCGGACACCGATCCTGATCCGGACCCAGATCCCGATCCTGACCCCGATCCCGACCCCAATCCAGACCCTGACCCGGACCCCAAACCCGACTTTCAGCCTGACGATGGGTTCTTTGAGGACGGCAAAGATATTCCCAAGCGGGATCTCGTTCCCGGTCACGATCCCTCCGGCTATGTCTATGAGGCGGTGCCCTCCAACCGGCTGGAAGGAGTAACAGCCACTGTCTATTATCAGGACGGCAACAAGATGATGGAGTGGGATGCAGAGAACTACGACCAGCTCAATCCCCAGATTACCGGCGCAGACGGGGGATACGCCTGGTTTGTCCCAGAGGGGCAGTGGAAGGTGACATTCTCAAAGGATGGCTACCAACCTGCTGACAGCAGCGATGTCCCCGCGGCAGCCGCCAATGAAGAAAATACCGGCTGGCTCCCGGTCCCGCCGCCCCAGTTCAATGTGGATGTGGGGATGATTTCTCTTGCATCACCAGAGGTAGAACAGGCAATTGCCTATCATGACCGGATGGAAATTACGTTCAGCCAGTACATGGACATCGCCAGCGTACAAGCCGCAGTCTCCCTCAGCCACGGCAACGAAACGGTGGGCATCACGGTGGAACCGCTGGACGCGGAATACAACCTGGAAGAGACAGAACAGTACGCCACCCGGTTTGCCGTGACTCCGGAGGACGGAATCTGTACCGGCACGCTGATGGTCGCGGGCAGTGCTGAGAATTATGCGGGCACGGCCTTGGGCGTTGGAACTGAAACCACGTTTACAGAGCCGGTTCAGCGCCCCACCGGGATCGTGATGAACGGGCAGTCCAATATCGTTTATCAGGAGTCCGGGACCCTCACCCTGACCCTCCAGCCGGGTGTGACCGGAAAGACCCTGACGGTAGAAAATCTGACGCCCAGCCTACTGGATGTGTCTGCGGAAACGGTCACAACCGGAACGGACGGAAGCGCCTCGGTCACCATCCGCGGCAAACTGCCCGGAGAGGCTATGGTGCGGGTCACCGAGCCGGTTTCCGGCTTGACGGAGTCCTTTGTGATTTCCGTGGTCAGGACGGCGGCGGAGTTGCCGGAGGATCCCGAGCAGCCCGAGGCGGAAAAACCCGCTGTGGTAACCGCCGCGCTGGCGGATGGGACACCCGTGACTTCCGGCATGACGTTGGAGAGCGGCGCGCAGGTCTTCCTGACTACCGCCACCCAAGGGGCGGAGATCCGCTATACGCTGAATGACACTTGCCCCTGTACGGAAGAGGCGCTGACTTACGCCAGCCCCATTACTTTGACAGAGGACACGGTGCTTCGGGCCGCAGCCCTGCTGGACGGCGTGTACAGCGATACCATCCGCCTGGAGCTGACCGTCCAAGCGGCGGAGCCGGAAGACCCTGATGATTCTGACGATTCCGGAAGCGGAGGCGGTGGAGGCGGATCTTCCAGCACTGGTGGCGGTAGCACGACGGCCCCGGAGGATGAGCCTTCTCAGGATTCCATGCCCTTTATAGATGTGGATGAAAACGACTGGTTCTACGACGCGGTGGCATACGCCTATGAGAACAGCCTTATGGCCGGAACCAGCGGAACCACATTCAGTCCCGATCTCACTACCACCCGTGCTATGATCGTCACCATTCTCTACCGGCTGGAGGACACTCCCATTGTTTCCGGCGGGTCCGACTTCACCGATGTGGAGATCGGTCAGTGGTACAGCGACGCCATTGCCTGGGCAGCAGCCAACAACATTGTGGGCGGTTACGGCAACGGCCTGTTCGGGCCTGACGACCCAATCACGCGGGAACAGCTTGCCGCGATCCTCTACCGCTATGCTCAGTACAAGAGCTATGACACAACCGCAAGCGATGATCTGTCTCGGTATACTGACCTTGGCCAGCTCAGCGAATGGGCGCAGGAGGCCGTGGCATGGGCTAACAGCGAAGGCATTATCAGCGGTACCAGCGCAGTTACATTGGCTCCTAAGGACAGCGCAACCCGTGCGCAGGCAGCGGCGATGATGATGCGCTTCTGCGAGAATATTACACCGTAACCCTACAAGCATAAAATCCCTTGGTAACAAGGGCGCACTTCTATACAGGGGCAAGCCCTGTATATCGTGCGCTCTGCGAGGCAGACAGCCCGGACAGCAAATGTCCGGGCTGTTTTGCGTCACTTCGTTCCGTACAAGAGGGCTGCACCCTCTTGCGGCTTCACCTATCTCCTGCGCACTTTGTGGGCGGAGCAATTTGCTGACGCAAACAGCACCGCCCGCAAAGTTTTGAATATGTACCCCAGACCGTTTACCGTTTTTTCGGTAGGCGGTCTTTTTGTATCTATCCATCATTTTAAGGAGGTCATGCACCATGCCCAAACAGAAAACCATCCCGGAGCTGGAAGCTGAAATCGCCGCCAAGGAACACCAGCTTGCCCAACTCCAACACAGACAGCAGCAGCTTGAAAACCGCCGCAGCTACTACGAGAAAGGCGACCGCCGCAAACGGGCGCACCGGCTCATTACCCGCGGCGCGGCCATCGAAAGCGTAGAGCCTTTGGTGAAGGTTTTGAGCGAAACCGAGTTTTACGCCTTTGCGGAAAAAACGTTTGCTCTGCCGGAGGTCAAAAGTCTGCTCATGTCTGCCGTCAACGCCCACAACGTCGCCGGGCAGAAAGGGAAGGGATAATCGATCGCGCTATATCATTTTCACGTGACACAGATCAAACGCAGCGCCGGGCAGTCAGTTGTGGCGTCCGCCGCCTACCGCTCCGGCGAAAAGCTGCACAGCGAATATTACGGTGAGGACAGCGACTACACCCGCAAAGGCGGTGTGGTCTGTTCTGAAATCCTGCTTCCGCCTCATGCCCCGCCGGAATATGCAGACCGGGAAACCCTCTGGAATGCCGTAGAGAAGGCCGAGCGCGGGAAGAAAGCCCAGCTTGCATACAGTTTTGACATTGCCTTGCAGAACGAATTCTCCATGCAGGAGAACATCGCCCTAGCAAGGCAATTTTTGTTGGAGCAGTTTGTGAGCCGTGGTATGGTAGTGGATTTTGCCGTACACCAGCCAGACAGAGAGGACGGCGGTATCCAGAACCCGCACTTCCATGTGCTGTGCCCCATCCGCCCCATCTTGCCGGATGGAAGCTGGGGCAGCAAACAGCGCCGGGAATATTTGCTGGACGAGCACGGCGAGCGCATCCGGGCCAAGGCCGGAAACTATGTGTTCAACGCCGTGCCTACCACCGACTGGGGGAGCCCCGACACCTTGGAGCATTGGCGGCAAACGTGGGCGGAGCTGTGCAACGCCAAATTCGCGGAGAAAGGTTTGGATTGCCGCATCGACCACCGCAGTTACGAGCGGCAGGGTGTGGAGCAGCTTCCCACCGTCCATGAAGGCCCCACCGTCAAAGCGATGGAGCAAAGAGGCATCCGTACCGATAAAGGCGACCTCAACCGTTGGATCAGGAAAACCAACGCCATGCTGCGGGAGGCAAAGGAGAAAATCGCGTCCCTGCTCGGCTGGCTAAAGGAGGTCAAAGCCGAGCTTTCAGCACTCCAGATGCCTACGCTGGTAGAACTGCTGTCCGTCTACTATGACACCCGCAATAAGGGTGCATACAGCGGTAAGGCCAAAATCGGGAATTTGAAAAAGTTTTCAGAAACCGTCGGTTATCTGGAATCCAAACAGCTCCGCACCACCGAGGATTTGGACGCGCTACTGAACGCTATGCAGGAGCAGATCGACGCACTAAAAGAATCCGCATCCGGGAAACAGGCCCGCATCAAGGAACTGGACGAGCTGCTCCGCATGGCGGACTACTACCAGCAAGGCAAACCCGTTGCCGACAAGCTGAAAACCATCCGCTTTGAGAAATCTCGTCAGAAATACAAGGCAGAGCATGAGAACGTGCTGCGGACATTTTACATGGCCGAGCGCAAGCTGAAAAATCAGTGGGTGGACGGGAAACTCCCCATCCATGCGTGGCGGAAGGAGAAATCCGAGCTGGAAACCGAATGTCAGGCGTTACAGCAAAAGATTACGCCGCTGTACGCCGACACAAAAAAGCTCTGGGCCATCCATTACAGCATCTATCAGGTACAGCATGAGCAGGAACGTCAGAACGCCGTTACACAGCAGAAAAAGCAGGAAATCGAACACTAAACCTTACACATTTTCAGGAGGCACTTATGGACAGCAAATTGAAAATCCCACCCGAAATCATAGATAGCCCGGATACGCCGGAAGAATACCATTTTTCCAATCCCGGCCCCACCGACCTACCGAAGCGCAATTTCTGGATCGATGAAGGCGGGCACATCCATGTCAAAAATCTCTCTGCATTCTGGTTGCCGGAATTCACCTTGCAGAAGGAGATCGGCGGCACCGGTTACACCGTCACCGGTAGCTATGACGGCACAGAACTGTTAAGCCGGAAGATGGAGCGCATCATGGCCGAAAAGTTTACAGAAAAGATGGAGGATAGCGAATGACAAATATCCGGAATCTTGGTACAATAGAAGCAGCCAAACCTGTACTGGCAGTTGCCCCTTTGAAGGAGGACGCAGAAATGCAGCGGGCAACTGAAAAAATCACGGCTCTCTATTGCCGTCTATCCGTGGAAGACATGAAGGATGACAAGAACGGCGGCAAGGGGGATGTATCGAACTCCATCCAGAATCAAAAAATGATCCTGCTCCAGTACGCAAAAGAGCATCGATTCCCCAACCCGACTTTCTTTGTGGACGATGGGTACAGCGGCACCAACTACGACCGCCCCGGCTTTCAGGCCATGCTGGCCGAAATTGAGGCAGGAAAAGTGGCCGTCTGCTGCACCAAAGACCTATCCAGGCTGGGTAGAAATTCATCGCTGACCGGGCTGTATATCAACTTCACTTTCCCGAAGTATGGAGTGCGGTATATCGCCATCAACGACCACTTTGACACCATCGACCCCAACAGCACCGACAACGATGTGGCAGGTATCAAGAACTGGTTCAACGAGTTTTTTGCAAAAGATACCAGCCGCAAAATCCGTGCGGTGCAGAAGGCAAAGGGCGAGCGCGGCGTACCGCTGACCACCAATGTCCCGTTTGGATATCTCAAAGACCCGAATGACAGGACAAAGTGGATTGTGGACGAAGCGGCAGCACAGGTGGTCAAGCGTATTTTCCGACTTTGCATGGAAGGGCGCGGGCCGATGCAGATCGCAAAGCTCTTGCAGGAGGAAAAGGTGCTCAACCCCACCGCCTACAAGCGCAGGGCGGGCATCAAGACCCCCAGCCCGGAGACTTCTGATCCCTATCACTGGAACACCAACACCGTTGTCCACATTCTGGAACGGCGGGAATATACCGGCTGTACGGTCAACTTCAAGACCTACACCAATTCCATTTGGGACAAGAAGCAGCGGGACACGCCTCTGGAAAAGCAGGCAGTTTTCTATGGCACCCACCCGGCGATCATCGAGCAGGAAGTCTTTGACAAGGTTCAGGAAATCCGCCAGCAGCGGCACCGCAGGACGAAAACCGGCAAAAGCAGCTTGTTTTCCGGCATGGTCTACTGTGCCGACTGCGGCGCAAAGATGCGGTACTGCACCACCAATTACTTTGAGAAACGGCAAGATCACTTTGTCTGCGCCAACTACCGCAGCAATACGGGAAGCTGTTCGGCGCACTTCATCCGGGCGGTTGTGCTGGAAGAGCTGGTCTGGATGCACATGAAAGCGGTCATCTTCTATGTGACCCGGTATGAGAAGCATTTCCGGGACGCGATGGAACACCGGCTTCGGCTGGCCAGCGAGGAAAAAATCTGCGCCAGCATCAAGCGTCTGGAACAAGCGCAGCGGCGCATGGGCGAGCTTGACCGGCTGTTCATCCGCATCTATGAGGACAATGTGGCCGGGAAGATCACGGACGAGCGTTTTTCTATGATGAGCCAGTCTTACGAGGACGAGCAGACGCAGCTCAAGGCGGAAATCCAGACTTTACAGCAGGATATTGAAGTACAGGAACGACAGATTGAAAACTTGGAGCAGTTCATCCAGCGGGTACACAAGTACGCGGATTTGCAGGAGCTGACCCCTTACGCGCTGCGGGAGCTTGTGAAGGCAATTTACATTGAAGCGCCGGACAAGAGCAGCGGCAAACGGCGGCAGAATATCCGCATTTCCTATGACCTTGTGGGATTTATCCCCGTGGACGAGCTGATGAAACAGGAAACGGCATGACCGAAGCCATGCCGTTCCTGCGAAAACCGATATTGCTTTCTTATGACCCCCGACCATGGGGGAGCGGGGGAATGCGGGAGAGAAGATAGGAAATGGTCTCGGATTATGAGGGCATATACCCCAGGAATTTGGTGAGAGGCTCTGCAATCACCGAGCAGAAGATGGGGTTGAAAATGTCCAGCACCAGCAGGCCGAAGGGAGGGTATACGACCCAGCCGATGTGGGAGAAGCCGTGCTCGTCCATAACGGCCTTCTCGTTGGCCATGGTGTTGGGGCCGTTGCCCAGGCCCATGCCGATGTGGCCGGCCACGATGACGGCGGCGTCATAGTTGCGGCCGCAGCAGCGGAAGGTGACGAGGTAGCAGTAGATGCAGGTGGTGATGACCTGAGCGGCAAAGATGATTACGAAGGGACCGATGGCGTCCAGAATCTTGGTGATGTCAATGGTCATCATGGTCATGCCCAGGAAGATCTCCAGGCAGATGTCGCCGAAGGCGTCCAGCTCCTCGGCACGGACCTCCACATGGACCGCGTCCAGAATGTTGCGGAGGATGATGCCGCCGATCATACAGCCGATGAAGTAGGGGAACTCGATCATGGGGATCATTCCGGCCAGAATCGCAATATAGGAGCCCAGGCCGGCCGCCACGATGATCAGGCACACGCTGCTCAGCAGGTTCTTGTTATTCAGGGGGAAGATCTCTTCCTTGTTCTTCTCGCTGCGGTCCTCACCGTGCAGGTGATGGCGCTTGATCAGAGCGCGGGCCACAGGGCCGCCGGTCAGGCTGGCGAACACCATGCCGAAGGTGGCGCACATAATGGCCAGAACCGTGGCGTTCTCGGCGCCCAGCGCCTCATAGGTGGGGGCGATGGCGCCGGAGGTGCCCACGCCGCCCATCAGGGACAGGGAACCCAGGCCCAGACCCTGGAGGGGATGCATGCCCAGGGCCATGGATAGGACCACGCCCAGAACATCCTGCCACAGGATCAAACCAATGGTGGCGACGGCAATGCCGATACACACCTTGCCGCCCGACTTAATGAGCTTCCAGGAGGCGGTCAGACCGACTCCGGTGAAGAAGATGTCCATGAACCACTCTTTCAGCACCGCGACGTCGAAGTCCACCTGCAGAACATTACTGGCCCGAAGGATGCCCAGCACAATGCTGACCAACAGACCGGCGACCACGACGCCGGGCACGCAGTAAGTCTGGAAGAACTTGACCCGCTTGACGATGGCCCGTCCCACCAGGGCAACCAGAGCTGCGATGGCGGCGCTTTGCATGATGTCAAAGGAGATCTCCAACATACACACACACACTTCCTTTCCGCCGGAATAGTTTTACATCTCTCATCCGGCGATTCAAAATTGGTTTGATACCGTCCGGAGCGGCGGGGAAAACCAGTCCGGCGGACTGCCTCCCAACGGTCCGCGCCCCATGCCGTCCGGTCCGTATCTCTAAGGAAAAGTGTAGTCCCCCTTGGGGACAAAGTCAATTTTTGTACCTATGGAATGACTTTTGTACGTAAAGTAACCAGAATGGCTTTGGATGATACATCCAAAGAAAAGAAAAAAATCTCCCCCGGACCGGCACATCTGCACAGTCGGGGGGAGGGTGGTCACTGGAATTGAAAGATTTGCACAAAATTTGCAAGAGACTTTTGTCGGTTTTGAATATAGAAAATTACGGCTCAGCGGTCTGCCCGGTGTAGCTGTAACGGATGGAAGGCCGGCCGCCGGTATGGTAGTCGATGGAGCTGGCCAGCTCCCCCGTCTCCACCATGTAGTTGACGTACCGCCGGATGGTGATGCGGGACAGGTGGACCTGTTCGGCGATCTCCTCGCTGGTGAGGGCCTGTCCGCGGCTGGCGGAGAGAAAGCTGCGCACCCGCTCCAGGGTGGCGGCGTTGAGCCCCTTGCTCATCTGATTTCCGCCCGGCTCCGGGCGCTCCTGCCGGCGGATCAGGCGGTCGATGGCCTGCTGGTCCAGCAGGCTGCTCTCCTGAGAACAGGAGAGCAGATTCTGAGTCTGAAGAAATTTGTCCATGGCCTGCCGGAACCGGGCGAAGGCGAAGGGCTTGACCAGATAGTCCAGCACCCCCCGGGACAACAGGCCGTGGACGATCTCACGGTCGTTGGCCGAGGTGACCATGATGATGGCGGGGTACTGCCCCATGGCGTGGAGACGGTCTACAAACTCCATGCCGTCCATGGAGGGGGTGTAGAAGTCCAGAATGATCAGATCCGGGCGGCAGTTCTCCAGCACGCCCAGGGCCTCTCCGCCGCTCTTGAGAACGTGGGTTACCTGAAAGCGGGAGTCCGTCTCCACATACTGCCGGTCGATGGCGGCCACCATGGGGTCGTCCTCAATGATGATCACTTGATATGCCATAGCTACGCCTCCTCAGGTACAGAGTCGGTAAAGGTCAGGGTAAAGCAGGTGCCCGCCCCGGCCTCGGTCATTACGTCAATGGTTCCGTGGTGCTGTTCCACCAGCTGGTGGATGAGGCACAGCCCCAATCCGCGGCCCTCCCCCTTGGAGGAGACTCCTTTTTCAAAGATATGGGGCTGGATCTCCGGGTCCACGCCGCCGCCGGTGTCCTCACAGACGATCACATTGCAGTCCGGGCGGCAGTAGAGGGCCAGCCGGATCTCCTTGAGGTCATGTTCGCCCCGGGAGAGCTCCTCCACCGCGTTCTCCAGCAGATTGCCCACGATGGTCACATAGTCCTCCTCAGGCAGCAGCAAATCCTCCTGGCGGCAGTAGCTGTCCGGGGCCACCGCCAGGCGGATGCCCAGCTCGGCGGCGTGCATCATCTTGCCGATGACCAGGGCGCAGATGCGGGAGACCCGGATGCAGTCGGCGGTCTCCCGGATGGCCTGGCTGGACACCAGGCTGCTGTTGATAATAAAGGAGGCCGCCTTCTCCGTCTCCCCGGTCTGGAGGTAGCCCAGGATCACGTGGAGCTTGTTCATAAACTCGTGGTTGAAGAAGCGCAGGGTGTCCAGCATGTAGTGGGCGCCGGAGAGCTCGTCGGACAGCTTCTGGAGCTCGGTCTTGTCGTGAAAGACGTTCAGCACCCCGCTGGAGCCGGACTTTCCCGGGATGGGAATTTCACTGGAGAGCACCGGATGGCCGCTGATGACGCAGGAGCGGTTGTGGACCGCCTCCCCGGTGCGGGCCGCCTGGACGCAGGAGCTCTCGGGAAAGACCTGGTTCAGCTTGCGGCCTTTCAGGGCCTTTTCACTCTTCTGGAGCAGCCGGCAGGCGGTCTGATTGGCAAAGACCACCTTGCCTTTGGGGTCGGTGGCCACCAGGCCGTCCTCCACCGCGTTGAGCACCTCCCCCTGCTGCAGATAGAGCTCCAGCAGTTCGGTGGGGTGGTAGCCCAGCAGGGAGCGGCGCAGCAGGGCCACCAGCCCCCTGGAGAGCCCCAGGGCCACCACAAGGGCGGTGCAGAACAGCAGAATGCAGTAGAGAATCAGGCTTTGAATATGGGCATAGATATCGGAGATAAACACCGAGGTCATCACAAAGCCCAGGATGGTCCCGTCCGTGTCCTCCACCGCGTGGAATGCCCTGCGCTGAGTGCCATGTGTTCCGTATCCGGTGGTGATGTAGGGCTCGCTGCCCTGGAGAATGGCCTCCTGGTCCCCGTTCACAAAGGAATCCCCCGCGTCCTGCCGGTTGGTATGGTAGAAGCGCAGGCTGTTGGCGTCACAGATGACAATCACATGCAGGTCATCCAGGCTCTCGTTGAAGGAGTCCAGCTCCTTGGTGACCTCGGGGTCTGGATAGCCCTGCTTGAGCATGTTTTTGACCGAGTCCAGAGAGGCGATGTAGGAGGCGGAGGAGCGGATCAGGCTGTCGGTGGACTGCATCTGCCGGTTGATGTCCAGGATCAGGCTCACCCCCATGGTCAGGAGGAGCAGGACGGCGGCAAAGCCCACAAAGCTGGCAAAGAGCTGCTTTTCCAGGGAAAAGCGCTGGAAGGTATGAAACATAGCGCACCTCCGTCTCATTGGGAAATAGAAACCGGGCGCAGAGGCGAAGCCCGCCCCCGCGCCCAGAGAAATCAGGCGGTCAAAGTCCCTCCATCAGGTTGACCCGCATATAGTCCTCGTCGATATTGACCTCGGCGACAAACTCCGGCACGGCGGGGATCATCCACTCCCGCTCGCCCCCCCGGACCACGTACACATTGTTGGCGGGGAGGGTGAGCACGTCGGCGATCTTTCCCAGCACGGCGCCGTTTTTGGCGTCCCGCACCTCCATCCCCATCAGGTCGGCCAGGAAGAAGCTGCCCTCGGGCAGGTCGGCGTCCTTCCGGTCGATGTACAAAATGGCGTTGCGCAGGGCCAGCGCGCCGTTTACATCGGTGATGTCCTTCAGCTTCAGGATCACCATGTTTTTATGGACCCGGGCCCGCTCCACCTGGATGGGCCAGTGGGTCTCATCCACATAGAGGGTCTTGAACCGGCACAGAAAGTCGGGGGAGTCCGCCCAGGGCTGGACCCGCACCTCGCCCATGAGGCCGTGGACGTTGGTGATCTTCCCCACTTCCAGATACTGCTGCTTCATGGTTGAAAACCTCCTTTTAAGGGGTTATGGCATAACAAAAAATCTCCTGCGGCGCGACCGGCGCGGGCAGGAGACTCCTTGTGAGGGGGATCAGTCGACGATCTCCACCGAGACGCGCTTGCCGGACCGCTGGGCCACGGAGCGGATCAGGGTGCGGATCTCTTTGGCGATGCGGCCCTGGCGGCCGATCACCTTGCCGGTGTCCTCCGGGGCGACGCGCAGCTCCAGAATGGTCTCGCCGTCGGACTGGATCTCATTGACAGAGACCTGCTCCGGGTGATCCACCAGATTCCGGGCCACATAGGTCAGAAGCTCTTTCATTGTGCAGACCTCCAGCCTTAGATTGCGCCGGCCTTTTTCAGCAGATCACGGACGGTCTCCGTGGGCTGAGCGCCGGTCTTGATCCAAGCCTGGGCGCGGTCCACGTCCACCTTCAGCTCAGCGGGGTTGACGACGGGGTTGTAAGTGCCGATCTCCTCGATGAAACGGCCATCCCGGGGATAGCGGGAGTCGGCCACGACGATGCGGTAGAAGGGAGCCTTCTTGGCGCCCATGCGGCGCAGTCTGATTTTGACCATTTATATTCACCTCCAAATGAATTCTTTTGTATATGGAACGCGTGTGCCACGCGTTGCCAGTGTGCTTGGAAGCGGAGACCGCTTAGAAGGGGAATCCGCCGGGCATCCCGCCGCCCATTCCGGGCATCATGCCGCCCTTCTTGCCCATGCGCTTGCGCAGGCCCCGGGGAAGCTTGCCGCCGGAGAACTGCTTGGTCAGGGACTGGAGCAGCTCAAACTGCTTCAGAAGGCGGTTCACGTCCACCACCTGGGTGCCGGAGCCGGCGGCAATGCGCTTTTTCCGGCTGGAGTTGAGCACAGAGGGGTTCTCCCGCTCATAGGGGGTCATGGACTGGATGATGGCGGACATCTGCTTGAACATATTGGTGTTCAGATCGGCCCCCTCCAAATCGGAGGCCTTCACGCCGGGGAGCATCCCCGCCAGCTCGGTGAGGGAGCCCATATTTTGAAGCTGAGCCATCTGCTCATAGAAATCGGTGAGGGTAAATTTGTTTTTCCGCAGCTTCTCCTGAAGCTCCAGGGCCTTCTTCTGGTCGAAGTTCTGCTCCGCCTTCTCAATGAGGGAGAGCACGTCGCCCATGCCCAGGATGCGGCTGGCCATGCGGTCGGGGTGGAAGACCTCGATCTGATCCAGCTTTTCGCCCACGCCCACAAACTTGATGGGTTTGCCGGTGACCGCCTTGATGGACAGTGCCGCGCCCCCTCGGGCGTCGCCGTCCAGCTTGGTAAGCACCACCCCGTCGATGTCCAGGGCGTCGTCAAAGGCCTTGGCCGCGTTTACCGCGTCCTGGCCGATCATGGCGTCCACCACCAGCAGGATCTCAGTGGGCTCCACCGCCGCCTTGATGCGCCTGAGCTCATCCATCAGCTCCTCGTCCACGTGGAGCCGTCCGGCGGTGTCCAGGAACACCAGATCGTTGCCGTGCTCCCTGGCGTGGGCGATGGCCGCCTTGGCGATTTCCACCGGGTCGGTCTGGCCCATCTGGAACACGGGGATGTCCAGCTGTTTGCCCACCACCTCCAGCTGCTGAATAGCGGCGGGGCGGTAGATGTCACAGGCGGCCAGCAGGGGGCGCTTGCCCTCCTTGCGCTTCATGAGGCCCGCCAGCTTGGCGCAGTTGGTGGTCTTGCCCGCGCCCTGGAGGCCCACCATCATCACCACGGTGGGGGGCTTGGAGGCGATGGTCAGCTTGGTGCTCTCGCCGCCCATCAGGCCGGTGAGCTCCTGGTTGACGATCTTAACGATCTGCTGGGCGGGGGAGAGGGCCTCCAGCACGTCGGCGCCCACCGCCTTCTCGGTGACCTGGGCAATGAACTGCTTGACCACCTTATAGCTCACGTCGGCCTCCAGCAGAGCCAGGCGGATCTCCCGCATGGCCTCCTTCACATCGGCCTCGGTCAGCCGCCCTTTGCCGCGCAGCTTTTTAAAGGCGGCAGAGAGCTTTTCGGTCAGTCCTTCAAATGCCATGGGTCACTCCTTCTCCATCTGCTGGGCCAGGTTCAGGATCTTGCGGGCCTGGGCCTCCAGCTCCGGGTCGTCATACCGGGCGCTGCGGGCCAGAATGGCCTGGGCGGCGCCCTCCACCTCCTGAAGCTGCTTCTGCATGGCGTGGAAGCGCTTGATGAGGCCGGTCTTGTCCTCCAGGTCGGTGAGGATGGCCTCCGCCCGGACGATCACGTCCCGGACGCCCTGGCGGGTGATGCCGTTGTTCTCGGCGATCTCGGCCAGGGACAGGTCCTCATTATAGTAGAGGTCGTAGAAC
>OGHJ01002715.1_pt1 | contig 14359 bp, 9 predicted proteins | sample 1571351 | NCBI WGS metagenome assembly OGHJ01 (sample SAMEA2582037, study PRJEB24529) | metagenome | biome: Human gut stool | place: China | collected 2011 | reverse complement strand
CGGATGTGGCAGTTACTGTAAACTTAGATTTGGGAGAATACAATGATTTGCATCCACTTAATAAAAAAGGTGTGGCACACCGTGCTTATCTTGCAGCAAGAAAAGTGATGTACAAAGAAGAGATTATCAGTGAAGGACCAAAGCTGATTTCTTATGAGAAAACAGCAGATGGCGTAGAATTTATTTTTGATACACAGGATGGTCAGCCACTGGAAATTGCCTGCGGAGACAGCGTAAATGAATTTGAAACTGCAAAAGCAGATGGAGTATTTTATCCGGCAAAAGCGGAAATTGAAGATACGAAAGTAAAAGTATTTGGAGAAGAAATTAAAAAAGTGCGTTATGCATGGAAGGATTCCCCACTTGATGGTCTGTTAAAAAATAAAGAGGGACTTTTGACAGCTCCGTTTGAGATAGAAATAAAGTAGAGAATCAAACCTAAATCGGACAGAAAAAAGTAAAGGAACAGGAGCGGAAGATGAAACGATTATTTAATGATGGATGGGAGTTTTGTAAACAGCCCCTTGAGACAAGCTTAGAACAGGTACAGAAAAAAATGCAGGATTTTTATGCAGTAGGAATCCCGCATGACTGGATGATTTCCCAGGTGGAAAATTTATACGAAGACGGAATGGGCTGGTATCATAAAAAGTTCAATTGGACAAAAGAGGAAAAAGGACTGGTTGTACTTCGATTTGATGGAATTTACATGGACAGCCGTATCTATGTAAATGGAGTACAGGCAGGAGAATGGAAATACGGATATACGACATTTGAAGTAGACGTTACGAACCTGTTAAAAGACGGCGAGAATGAAATCTTTGTATCGATTACTTTTCAGACTCCAAACAGCCGTTGGTATACCGGAGCCGGAATTTACCGTAATGTATGGTTAAAGAGGCTTCCTTTGGAACATTTTGTATCAGATGGAATTTATTTTTCAGCCAAAAAAGAAGATGAAAATATATGGCAGGTAGAGATTGATGCCGAGGTTGAAGCAGCAAGCGAACTGCAGGTGGTTTATGAATTAAAAGCAAAAAATTCAGAAACGATTCAGAAACTTGCCGGGGAAGAGACCATAACAAAAGAAGACGGCGTTTATGTGCATCATTTAAAGGCAAAAGTGAACCACCCGGATATCTGGGATGTAGCACATCCGGATTATTATGATTTAATCGTTTCTTTATATAAAGGAACAGAATTAATTGAGCAGGAAGTGCAGAATGTCGGTTTCCGTACAATTGAATTGAATCCAAATCAGGGATTTTTATTAAATGGAAGAAAAGTAAAATTAAACGGTGTCTGTGACCATCATGACCTGGGATGTCTTGGAACTGCTTTTCATAAAAAGGCAATGAGAAGAAAATTTGAACTCTTAAAAGAGATGGGAACCAATGCAGTCCGTCTTTCTCACAATATGCCGGCACCGGAAGTCATGGAACTGGCAGATGAGATGGGACTTTTGATTGTGACAGAAGCTTTTGATATGTGGGAATCTTCTAAGAATCCGTATGATTATGCAAGATTTTTCCCTGAATGGTATGAAAGAGATGTCAAAAACTGGGTGAAACGTGACAGAAATCATCCAAGTCTGATGATGTGGAGTATCGGAAACGAAATTTATGATACCCATGTCGGTGATAAGGGACAGTACTGGACTCGTATTTTAATAGAAGAAGTACGAAAATACGACCCGAGAAACAATGCCGAAGTGACGATTGGTTCGAACTATATGCCGTGGGAAAATGCACAGAAATGTGCGGATATCGTAAAAAATGCCGGATATAACTATGGAGAGAAATATTATGCAGACCACCATAAAAATCATCCGGAATGGGTCATTTATGGAAGTGAGACTGCTTCGATTGTACAGAGCCGTGGAATCTATCATTTCCCATACCGCCAGTCTGTACTGACAGATGAAGATGAGCAGTGTTCTGCTCTTGGAAATTCCACAACAAGCTGGGGTGCAAAATCGGTTGAAGCATGTATTCAGGCAGAAGCAGAACATCCGTATTCCTGTGGACAGTTTATTTGGACCGGATTTGACTATATCGGAGAGCCGACTCCGTATCACACAAAAAATTCTTATTTTGGACAGATTGATACAGCCGGATTTTTTAAGGATTCTTTCTATTTATATAAGGCGGGATGGGTCGATTATAGAAAAGAACCATTTGTGCATATTTTCCCATACTGGGATTTTAATGACGGACAGTTTATTGATGTAAGAGTCTGCTCCAATGCGCCGGTTGTGGAATTGATTTTTAATGGCAAGAGTCAGGGAATCTGTACATTAGATGCAAAGAGTGGAAAACAGCTTGCCGGACACTGGCAGATTCCTTATGAAGAGGGCGAACTGCGTGCGGTTGCCTGTGACGAAGAAGGAAATGAAATCGCAGAAGATGTTCAACATTCGTTTAAAGATGCGGAAAAAATCTGCTTAAACGCATCCGAAAGTGAACTGCTTGCAGACGGTGAAGATTTATTATTTGTAGAAATTTCAATGAGAGATAAAGACGGATATCCGGTTCAAAATGCAAACAACCGTGTCTGGATTGAAGCGGAAGGCGCCGGAGTCTTAGTTGGAACAGATAATGGAGACAGTACCGATACCGAGCAGTATACTTCCGGAAGTCGAAGGTTATTCAGCGGAAAACTCTTAGCAGTATTTAAGACAAAAGACAAAGCAGGAGATTTAAAAATCCGTGTCAGCAGTGCAGGAATGAAAACAAAAGAACTGGTCATTCCGGTAAAAGAAGCAAAAGTAAGAGAAGGAATCAGTCTGCTTGCTTATGAAGGAGTAAGAAAAGCAGAACCGGAAAAAACAGAGGATGTGGAAGTGAGAAACATTTATCTGGAAAGCGAAAATGGTCTGCATCTGCATGAAGAAAATCAGGAAACGATCGTAAAAGCACATTTTAGTCCGGCAAATGCAAAAGATAAAGAATTAATCTGGAGTATTGTAGATGATGCGGGGATTCCGTTAAAGATTGCGTTCCCGGAGCTGAAGGTGACGTTGCTGGATTCCCTGAATAAGCTGGTTCGGTTTCTGATGGACGTGAGCGAAGAATTGGGGTTGGAGAATATCACCGCAGTTCATGGCAGAGCGGAAGGTTTTGGAAGAAATTTACAATATCGGGAGCAATTTGATCTGTGCGTATCCCGTGCAGTGGCTAATCTGTCCTCTTTATCAGAATATTGTATGCCATTTGTAAAGGTGGGGGGATATTTTGTTCCTTATAAATCAGGAGATATTGAAGAAGAACTGGCTCAGGCAAAGAAGGCAGTGGCAATATTAGGCGGAGAGATCGAAAATGTGACTGGATTTGAGCTTCCGGGAGGCGAAGGATCCAGAAGTCTGATCAAAATTAAGAAAATGAAACCGATTTCAGCAAAATATCCAAGAAAAGCGGGACTTCCAGGAAAAGAGCCACTGGGAACAAAATGAGCATGAAATCGGTTACATGCAGATGAAAAACACATATTTATCAGATTATTATATCAAATACGCATTAAAAATCAGACTATTTTCATTGCCATTGCGGTCAGAAACATCTGAGACAATCAAATGCAGTGATAATAAAAGCAATAATAAAATAAAACGATACATTAAGAAAAAGGCAGAATGCAAGTTATGAATATCAAAGAAATGGCAAAGCTTGCGGGAGTTTCCTGCGCTACTATATCCAGAGTTCTAAACGACTCTGGATATGTAAAGGAAGATACCCGCAAGAAAGTAATGGGGATCATTAAAGAATACAACTATACGCCAAATATGATTGCCAGGAGTCTGAGCAGTAAAGACAGTTTTACGATCGGTATGATTATCCCGGGAGTGGGAGAGAAGCAGTATGGAAAGATATTAGAAGGTGCGGCAAAAGAAACAGCAAAACATGGCTACAGTCTTGTTTTTATGGACAGCGAAAATGACCTGAAAACAGAAAAAAAGTGGCTGGAAGAAGTAAAAAATCAGCATATGAAAGGCCTTGTTTTAGTGCCTGTGCGCAGTGAAAATAAAGAGTTGAGAAGCATTTTACAGGAATTAGAAGCCAACGGAACAGCGGTTGTACTGACTGAAAAAGACGTAAAAAATGCAGGAATGGATGGCGTTTTTGCAGACGAATTCCGTGGCGCTTATGAGGGCATCTGCAGACTGATCGAAAAAGGCTGCAAAAGGATTGGGATTGCAGTAGGACAGATGGAAAATGATGCAGCTACAGAGGAGCGGTACAGAGGTTGTGTGCAGGCGTTAGAAGATAATGGAATTGCCCTGCCGGAAGAACTGATCCTGCGGGAAGTAGAAGATATAAACCGGGTATTGCAGGGAAAGAAACTTCCGGATGCTCTTTTTGCTTTAAATGAAACAGCAGTTGGACAGTGCTTTAAGGAGCTTTTTAAAGGGAAAAAACAGGGAACAGAAAAGATCCTTTTTATGGGAATGGATGCTGAAAAGACGGCAAAACTCTTAGAGGATGAAATGCTTTCCGTAGAAAGAGATGGACGGAAACAGGGAAAAGAAGCAGTAAAGCTGCTTTTAGAGGCGTTTGATACAGAAGAAAATGACCGGATCCGGGGAAAAAGAGTAATGATCCCTTATAAAGTAACAGGGGTATAACAGTCTAAAATAATTCGCCAAAGCCTGGAAAATAATTACCAGGGACTTTGGCGAAGGATATTTTTTGACTTACTAATATTTCCATGCTTCCCGCATCATATCAATTTCTTTTGCATATCCAGCCAGATCATTAGGCGTTTCCAGATAGAAGGGAAGATGAGCCAGCGCCGGGTGATTGATCAGTCTCTTTAAAGAGGTCAATCCAATATGACCTTCTCCCAGTCTGGCGTGGCGGTCTTTATGGGCTCCAAGAGGATTTAAACTGTCATTTAAGTGAATGGCTTTTAAACGATCAAGACCGATGATCCGGTCAAATTCTGAAATTACTTCATCTAAGTGATCTGCAATATCATAGCCTGCATCCCATACATGGCAGGTATCTAAACATACTCCAAGTTGGCTGTTTAACCCCACTTTATCAATAATTGCTTTTAATTCTTCAAAGGTTCTCCCTACTTCGCTGCCTTTGCCGGACATGGTTTCCAATAGGACAGTAGTAGTCTGATCGGGCTTTAAAATCTCATTTAACATATCGGCAATATAAGAAATGCCTACATCTGCGCCCTGTCTTACATGGCTTCCGGGATGAAAATTGTAAAGATTTCCAGGGGTAAATTCCAAACGTGCCAGGTCATCGGCCATCGTGCGTCTGGCAAAATCGCGGAGAGCCGGGTCTGCAGAACAGCCGTTTAATGTATAAGGGGCATGGGCTAAAAATGGATGGATATCATTTTTATCTGTTTCCACCAGAAAACGGGCAATGTCTTCCTGGTCCAGCGCCTTTGCATTACCTCCTCTGGGATTGCGGGAAAAATATTGAAAGGTGTTTGCGTGGATTTTCAGGGCATCTTTTGCCATAGCACAGTAACCTTTGGAAGATGATAAGTGACAGCCAATACGAAGCATAAGTGGTACCTCCTAAACGGGTTGATGTAGTGATCTTGTAACAGTAAAAAAGAACAGCCATAAAATGTTTCACGTGAAACATTATTATGGCTGCTGTGAAACAAACCTATGAACCTGTAATTTGAAAATTAAATAGTGGATGTTTCACGTGAAACATTTTTCAAAACAGGTGTTATTCTAAAAATGTTTCACACATTTCGTGAAACGCAGCAGGTGCTTCTAACTGAGGTAAATGTTTGGTATCCGGGATCATAATGGACTCAATCGCTGGATTGTAATTTTTATATTCTTCCAGGATTTTCTCCATTCCGGTCAGATGATCGCCGCCTAAAAGATAGATGCTGTTATCGATCTTCTTTAAAGCATTGATGATGTTGCACTTGGTGTAGTTACATTTGACACTGGCATATACAGATTTAGGAGAGTCGCCTAAATGTGCTGCTTCGTAGTAAGCGTCAATATCCCGGGCAGTGACAGAGTACGGATTAGAGAAATAGTGATTTTTAAATTCATCTGCAATATTCTGACGGCTGCTTGCAATGTGGTAGATCAGGGTGCCTACGATCGGCAGATCCAGAATGAACTTGTAAAGTTTCGCGTTCTTTCCAGGTACCATACTGCAGGAGAGCAGGGACTCCGGGTTGACCAGGATCAGACGGTCAAATAATTCCGGAGAATTTCCACATGCCATAACTGCCAGAGAAGCAGCAGCACCGGTAGCTACAATGTCTGTGCGGTGACCAATCTCTGATTTGATGAAATCGGAGAGCAGCTGCACATACAGATAGTTGGTGTAAGTGAGGTTGGGCTTTTCGGAACGTCCGAAACCTAACAGGTCAATGGTGTATACAGTATGGTTCTTTGCAAGTTCTCTGCGGACGGAATGCCATTCATAACTGCAGGATGCAGGTGAAAGGTCGTGTACAAGAAGGACAGGTTTCCCTTCGCCGATCTTTGTATAATGGATATTGCCCAGACGCCAGCGATAACAGAGAGAGACGCGGCTCTCTAAAATGTGCTTTGATACAGCAGAAAGTTTAACTGCTTTATTGATCAGCGCAGTAGTAGTAGCAGCGCCAGCAGAAAGGATAAGTAAGGTCAGTAATTTATTTCTTGTTTTCATTTAGATAATCTCTTTCTTCCTTATTATAATAGTGATGAAGTAATGTGGTATCTAAACAGTATTATAATACAATGGGTACGCTATTACAACGGACAAAAGATTTAAGAAAAGTTGATGGAAAGTTGTGAAACTATTTATATGTTTCACGTGAAACTTTTTGCTATAACTATAAAGTTGTGCTATAATCGTTTTTGACGGTCAGAAAATGAATGTTTTTCTGAGAAAGGATGTAAAAAATATGGGACGAATTATTACAATTGCCAACCAGAAAGGCGGAGTAGGAAAAACTACAACAGCAATCAATTTATCAGCTTGTCTGGCAGAGGCAGGACAGCATGTAATGCTGGTAGACTTTGACCCCCAGGGAAACGCCAGCAGCGGACTGGGAGTAGAAATAGAAGAACACGAACATACAGTATATGATCTGATGGCGGAGGAGGCCGGACTGGACGAATGTCTGGTAAAGAATGTACAGGATAATCTGGATGTACTTCCTTCTGATATGAACCTGGCAGGAGCAGAAATCGAGTTTCAGGAAATAGAAAATAAAGAAACACTTTTAAAACGTTATCTGGATCAGGTAAGAGATGATTATGATTTTATTCTGATCGATTGTCCGCCATCTTTGAATATCCTGACAATTAATGCATTGACAGCAGCAGATACGGTACTGGTACCGATCCAGTGTGAGTATTATGCTCTGGAAGGATTAAATCAGGTATTAAAGACAGTAGAACTGGTAAGAAAAAAATTAAATCCACAGCTGGAACTGGAAGGGGTTGTATTTACCATGTATGATGCCCGCACCAATTTATCTTTGCAGGTTGTGGAGAGCGTAAAGAGCAATTTAAATCAGACCATTTATAAAACTATTATTCCAAGAAATGTAAGACTTGCAGAAGCACCAAGTCACGGTAAGTCCATTAATCTTTATGACACCCGTTCAACAGGTGCGGAAAGTTATCGGATGCTGGCAGCGGAAGTGATAAGCAGAGGAGAAGAGTTATAATGGCAAAGAAGGGATTAGGAAAAGGCCTGGGGGCGATTTTCGGTGAAGATGTTGTAAAAGAGAGCAAAGAAGAGCTTGAAAAAGCAAAAGCGAAAAGGGCAGCTGCTGCAGAGGAGATCGATGAAAAAGGACGCATCCTTATGCTCAAACTGGATCTGATCCAGCCGAATAAGGAACAGCCGAGGAAAACATTTGACGAAGAACAGATCAATGAGCTGGCGGGGTCTATTAAACAGTATGGAGTTCTTCAGCCTCTTCTGGTACAGAAGTCAGGCAGCTTTTATGAGATCATTGCAGGGGAGCGCAGATGGCGCGCTGCAAAAGCAGCTGGATTAAAAGAAGTTCCTGCAGTATTAAAAGAATACAGCAGACAGGAAGCAATGGAGATCTCTCTGATCGAAAATGTACAGAGGGCAGACTTAAATCCGATCGAAGAAGCTTTGGCTTATCAGCAGCTGATCAGGGAGTTTGATCTTACACAGGAAGAGATCGCTGCCCGTGTGGCAAAGAGCCGTGTTGCTATTACCAATACCATGCGCCTTTTAAAACTGGATGAGCAGATCCAGAATATGCTGATCCAGGGTGTGATCACCAGTGGACATGCAAGGGCTTTCCTTTCACTGGAGGACAAGGGACTGCAGTTAAAAGCAGCAAAAGAAGTTCTGGACAAAAAGTTAAGTGTCCGTGAAACAGAAAAACTGGTAAAGCGGATGCAGCGGGAAGCAGCGGGAGAGAAGAAAGAAGAAAAGAAACCGGATGAAGCTCTCACACTGATCTACCAAAATCTGGAAGACAGAATGAAATCTGTTATGGGAACCAAGGTAAGTATACATAATAAAGACAAAAATAAAGGCCGAATTGAAATCGAATATTATTCTGAAGCGGAACTGGAAAGAATCGTGGAAATGATAGAATCCATCGGCTGATCGACAGAAGGAGAATGATGCATTCATGATGGAAACCAGTATTTTAAATCAGCTTCCGTTTGATCCGGGATTTCTTATTTTGGGATTGATCGGTTTAGTGTTAATATTACTGATCTTTTTGATCTCCACTATGGTACAGTTAAAAAGTCTGACCCGCAAGTATGATTATTTTATGCGGGGAAAAGATGCAGAAACATTGGAAGATGTGATCATGGATCAGATTGAAGAGATCCGAAACCTGAAAGCAGAAGACCGGGCGGCAAAGGATTCCATCCGTACCTTAAACCGTAATTTTCGCGCATCCTTTCAGAAATTTGGAATGGTGAAGTACAATGCATTTCAGGGAATGGGTGGTAATTTAAGCTTTGTATTTGCAATGCTGGATTATACTAATACAGGTTTTGTACTGAACTGTATCCACAGCAGGGAAGGCTGCTATATATATATGAAGGAAGTGGATCGGGGACAGACAGATGTAGTCCTTGGAAATGAAGAACAGGAAGCTTTGGAACAGGCTTTGGGATATGTAGAGAAAAAGCCTGAATAATGAATTTTTATAGATACTCTGCAACATGTGTTTGTTTCACGTGGAACAGAGTATCTTTTTTTGTTTTATAATACTTAGATTTATAATACTTAACTAAAACTTCCCACACCTAAACAGGGCTTCGCACCTTGAAAATTCAATATTTCAGCTAACAAAATAGTGCTTTATGCTATTGCAACCTCTGGATGAAGTGCATTACGCAGATATTCCGGCAATCTTGCCTCAAAATCAACAGTAAAAGCAGTCAGTTGTTTATCGCTGAGCTTTAAGATTTCCTGAAGGCTTGCCATTAAGGCATCCATCAAGATGCAAAGTGACCTGCGGAAAGTAATGTCTGCCATTTCATCAATGAGAAAGAAGAATAACTCACCAAGAGTTCTCTGATCTTCGTTTTGGCGCTGTTCCATTGCAAGCAACATATATCTAGTAAATACAATGACCACATGGGCTGTCAGCGCATCATAAGATAAGCTATGGCATTCTCCAATCAGGTTCAGCATGGATTTGCAGGTCTTGAAGAAAACCTCAATCTGCCAACGTTTTCCATAAACACGGATGATTTCTTCCTCAGAAAGAGTCGTATCCGTACAGATAAAAGCAAGCCAATCCTTGCGGTTCGATTTGTTCCTTACGCATACGATTTTCGCCGGAATTGGAGTTTCTTTTCCTACCATAACATCAACAGACAGCAGATATTTTGATCTGCCATGGCGCTTTTTGTTCTTGGAATAGATTTCTTTGATACTCAGCTGTTTACCACCGTATGAGTATTTAATCCGGCTGCTCTTCTTGATCATAGCAATCACATCCATGCCTTTTGAATGGATGGCTGTGATCTGCACCGGGTTTGAAAACCAGGAATCAAACAGAACATAGTCAGCATTCAGTCCCACGCTGAGGGCAGTGTCCAGCAAAGCCATCATTGCTTCTGGAGCTTTTGTCTGAGCAAGCTTGCGTCTTTTTCCTGCAAGGGTTCTGTTATCAAAGTCCTTTACCGGACCGATGATATTTGTAGTTTTTGCAGATGCCAGCAGACAGCTGTTTACAGGAATCAATGTATTTCCATCACTCCAGCTTAAAGTAAGCATTCGGAATCCTTTTTTGAAACGCATATCCGTGTGGTCAAAAACTTTTGATCCCAGTTCTGTTTTCTTGCAGCTGGTGCGGTTAAAAAGACTGTCATCAATGATGAAGACATTTTTTCTGCTGTCATTCGTCAGACCTTTGATGTCGTGATTTACGATATCTGCAGCAAGAAGAGAAGTGAAACGGAGCCAGTTTGTCTTTGCAGAATTAAGGAAACGGTAGAACGTGTTCTTGGAAAATGCTTCCTTAAAAGAGCCGGTCTGTTGCTGCATATACATACTTCTTCCGACAAAAATGTTACTGAGTTTGTAACGAAACAGAGAAACCGGAGAAACGCCTTTTTCTTTCATGCCATTACATCTGGCAAGAAGCTTGCCGACATGGTGTTTAGAAAAAAATCTCTGAACGCAGTCAATTAGGGCTTTTTCATCAGAATGGTTTTGTGGTATACTGGACATGGCATAAATCTCCTTTGTAAAGATGGTTTCTAGTCAATTCCATTATACCAAACGGAACAGGTTTATGCCTTTTTTATTGGCTGAAATATTGAATTTTCAAGGTTCAACACACCACATCGGTGTGGGAAGTTTTAGTACTTAAAAAAAGATTAAGTTGTAGTTTCACAGGTTATTATATAAAATGAAAGGGACCGTCAAAACAGGCGGCTGTATAAATGGGCTGAGTTTAAAGGACTGAATGATATGAAAAAAATAATACGGACAGCAGGGATACTTACAATGGTATTTGCCGCATCGGTGGCTGTGTATTTCTTTGCTGCAAGAAAAAATATGCAAAAGGAAGAGGCTGTTTATTCTTCAATGGATGCGCCTGAATTTCCTGTGGTGTATACAGAGTTTGATGGAAAAGAGATCAATGCTCTTCATGGATACATTCAGGATATGGGAAACCAGGTGGCAGGAGAGAGTATTTCCGTACTTCCTGAGGACAGAAAGCTGACATTGCATATTGATGAATATGATAATGGAATCACAGGGATCCGCTACGAAGTGCGCAATCTGGGAATGGACCGTTTGATCGAACGGACAGAGATTGATAACTGGCAGGAAGAAAATGGAAGTTTGCAGGTAGTGCTTCCTATTCAAAATCTGCTGACACAAAATGAAACTTATTTGCTGGATCTTACAGTAAGTACAGCAGAAAAAGAGATCCATTATTATACCCGCATTATGTGGGCTGATACCAACCATGCAGGAGATATGTTGGATCTGGCAGAAAATTTCACCAGAAAAAGTCTGAATTACGATGAGGCGAAAGAACTGGTGTCTTATCTGGAAACCAATCCGGGAGAGGATAACAGCTCTTTAGGCAATGTAAGTATCAAGGCAAGTTTTGATCATCTTACCTGGGACGGATTGGAAACAGAACTGGAGGGAGAACCGCAGATCACATTGCAGCTGTACGATGGGATCATGGGGCAGGTCCAGGTAGAATATAATGTGTGGGTCACAGACAGCACAGGTAATCGTTCCCTGGTGCGGACAGAAGATAATTTCACTATGAAGTGGAATGATAAGAGAATTTACCTGATGAATTATAACCGTTATGCCAATGAAATGTTTAACGGGGAACAGAAGAATTTTGCGGGAAAAAGGATCCTGCTGGGGATTTCGGATGCAAAGCAGATCAAGGCGCAGAAAAGCGAAAATTCCCGGTATATCCTGTTTCGTGTAAATGGAAATCTGTGGCGCTATGATCAGCATGATAAAAAAGCCCTTTGCATGTTTACTTTCGCAGATGGCTCCAATGATGATGTGAGAGCGGATTATGGGAAACATAATGTGAAAGTTTTGGCAGCTTCAGATGAAGGAGATGTTGATTTTCTTGTATATGGCTATATGAACCGGGGAACCTATGAAGGGCAGATGGGAGTGGTATTTTACCATTATGATGAAGACAGTCGTACAGTACAGGAAAAATTCTTTGTGCCTGTTTCAGAAGGATATGACCAGTTAGAGTCTGATATTACCACACTGGCATATCTGGGAGAAGATGGTATGACCTACCTGCTGCTTAACGGAAAGGTTACAGGAATTGACCTGAACAGCAATGAGTCGGTTACTGTAGCGTATGGCCTGAGCCAGGGAAGTTTTGCAGTCAGTGCAGATGGAAGCCGTATGGCATGGCAGGAAGGAAATAATGCATATCAGTCGGAAATGCTTCATGTTATGGATTTTAATACAGCACAGAAACAGGATATTACAGCTCCATCAGGAGATTATGTAAGGGCTCTTGGTTTTGTAGGAAGTGATCTGATCTATGGTTTCGGACATGAAAGTGATCTGTGGTCAGTAAATGGAATTGTAAAAGAACTTCCTATGTACGCCTTGTATATTGCTGATAATGAGATGAACATTCAGAGCGAATATAAAAAGCCGGGTATCTATATATCAGATGTAACGGCAGAAGATGGAAGAATCCATTTAAAACGACTGGTGAAAATAGGAGATGGGCAGTATGCTTACCAGGATGAGGACACCATTGTTTGTAATGAAAAAGTAGATAAGGATCCTTTTGAAGGACTTGGATGGTATGCGTCCCAGGACAAAGGCAGGGTCTATTTTGTACAGACAGATGGAGAAATAAAGGCTTCTTCTGTGAAAACAGAGGTACCAAAGGCATTTTCTTATGAAAATACAAGTACGTTGGAGTTGTCTGGCAGACAGAATAATCTTGAGGATACGGATCTTATTTTCTATGCTTATGGCGGTGGAAGATACCTGGGAGCCTTTAAAAATTTCAGTGAAGCAGTGAATACAGCCTATGAAAAAATGGGCTATGTAACAGATCAAAATCAGCATCTGATCTGGGATCGTATTAATAAGAAGCCGATCCGCAGCCTGAAAGATCCGGCCGGACAGGCAAGAGAGTTATTATCTTATATGGACAGCTTAGGTGAAAATAAGCTGAGAGATGGCGGACTTATGACATTAGATGGGTCCGGCTGTAATGTAAATCAGGTGTTGTATTTTATTGATAAGGGAATACCGGTGGTGGCATGCAGACCGGATGGTTCCTATCTGCTTTTATATGGATACGACCAGTACAATGTAAATATTTATGATCCGGCAACACAGGAGATCTCCAAGATGGGACTGGGAGATGGGGCTGTCTATTTTTCAGGAGCAAATAACAGCTTTTTGTGCGGTCTGAAAGTGGAATAAAAAAGCACACACTTTACAAATTCCATTCTTATGGTATAATCTAATGGATGTAAATAAATTGTGAACGAAGTTTTAGGGAATTCTTAAGTCCCATTAGAAGAATTTGCTGTAAGGATTGAATAAGATGTACTCTCGAAATCTTCTTGCAAAATAAAGCACAAAAAGATTTTGGGAGTACATTAAGCAACAGAGGTGTGTAATGGAACAATATATTATAAAAGGCGGTAATCCGTTAGTGGGTGATGTAACCATCAGCGGTGCCAAGAATGCTGCGTTAGGTATTCTTGCCGCCTCGATCATGACGGATGATGATGTACTGATCGATAACCTTCCAGATGTAAGAGATATCAATGTAATGCTGGAAGCTATCCAGGAGATCGGTGCAAGAGTAGATCGTATTGACCGTCATACAGTAAAAATCAACGGCAGCGGTATTAAAGAAGTGTCCGTTGATGATGAATATATCCGCCGTATCCGCGCATCTTATTATTTTATCGGCGCCTTGCTGGGAAAATATAAGAGCGCTCAGGTACCGCTTCCAGGCGGATGCAACATTGGAAGCCGTCCCATCGACCAGCATATTAAAGGTTTCCGCGCGCTGGGAGCGGATGTACAGATTGAATGCGGCGCAGTGATCGCCCATGCCATTGATCTGGTAGCAAGCCATATCTATCTGGATGTGGTTTCTGTAGGTGCGACTATCAACATTATGATGGCAGCAGCTATGGCAGAAGGCCAGACTATTCTGGAGAATGCGGCAAAAGAGCCTCATATCGTAGACGTAGCCAACTTCTTAAACAGTATGGGAGCCAATATTAAAGGTGCTGGTACAGATACTATCCGTATCCGTGGCGTAGGCAAGCTTCATGGAACCGAGTATTCTATTATCCCGGATCAGATCGAAGCAGGTACTTTTATGTGTGCTGCAGCAGCAACCAGAGGGGATATCATGGTGAAAAATG
>OGHJ01002714.1_pt1 | contig 14371 bp, 14 predicted proteins | sample 1571351 | NCBI WGS metagenome assembly OGHJ01 (sample SAMEA2582037, study PRJEB24529) | metagenome | biome: Human gut stool | place: China | collected 2011 | reverse complement strand
GGATGTTCTCTCTTTCCGCCTCCTCCAGCTTGTGGTTCAGTTCAGCAAGATACATTTCTTTTCGGTTGCACGCCTTAATCTCCGGGGCACACTCCAGCACCTCCTGCATGGCGTCGGTTGCCGCACGGCGGGTAGTGAGCCCTTTTTTTATATGCCGCTTTTCCAATCGCCGGCAGAGATAGACCGTAAGGAGAGAGACCGGCACCACCCACAAGAGAGCGAGCGCCATCCGCCAGTCATAGATCAGCATGCCGGCGGCGACCATGGTCGTGGAGATCAGCGCGCCGTACATGGCGGGATAAAAGTGGGAAAATGCCTTTTCCAGTGTCTCCGTATCTGCCATGATGGTGGTGGTAAGGTCGGTCAGATCCCGTTTTCCGAAGAAAGAAAGCGGAAGCCGGCGCAATACCTCGGCTATCCGGATGCGTCGGTTGGCACTCTCTCGATAGGTCGCGTCGTATAAGGCTCTGTACTGGATCAGAAAGGTCACAAAAAGCGCAAGAAGCGCAAGGATGCCTGCAATGATAAAACGTGTAAGACCCGCCCTTGGATCTGTGCCGTCTGTCAGCGCTTGCGTGATGCCGGAGAGTGCCGCGGCAAGCACGCCCACGGGCAGCATTTTGCTGATGTTTACCAATACAGACCAGAACACTGCAGCCACATAGTCTTTTGCGCCCTTCTCCGTCATAGCATATTTTTTACTGATACGTTTGATCATGCTTCACCTCCTACTTTCCACTGCGCGGCGCTCTGGTATTCCTCCCACATGGAGGCATAGACGCCGCCCTTTTCAATCAGCTCGTCGTGTTTCCCTTCCTCGACGACGACACCTTTTTTGACAACCAGAATCCGATCCATCCTGCGCACTGTGGACAGCCGGTGGGCAATCATCAAAACAGTCTTTCCCTTCATCAGTGCCTCGAAAGCCTTCTGTATCTTCACCTCGTTCTCGGGGTCGGCAAAAGAGCTGGCTTCATCCAGTACCACGATAGGCGCGTCTTTCAGGATCGCACGCGCCAGCGCGATGCGCTGCATCTCTCCGCCGGAAAGATAAACGCCCTTTGCACCGATCACAGCATCAAGTCCGCCCGGAATCTTTTCAAGAATGTCGCCGCACTGCGCCAGATGCGCCGCGTGCAGGATTTCCTCCTCCGTAGCATTCGGTCTGGCGGCACGGATGTTGTCGCGGATACTTTTTTTGAACAGGTGGACTTCCTGAAAAACGAAGGAAATCTGTTCCATCAGCTCAGCGGCAGGGATGCTTCTCACATCCTGCCCACCCACCAATACGGCGCCTTCCTGCACGTCAAAGAAGCGCGGAATCAGCCTTGCGATGGTGGACTTGCCGCCGCCCGACGGACCAACCAGTGCGTAAGCGGCGCCTTGTGGCAGATGAAAGCGAACGTTCATAAGCGCCGGTCTGGCAGCACCGTCATAGGTAAAGGTGACATTGTCAAAGGAAATACTGCTGTCTGCAAGGTTTTTTCTGCCGGCTGGTGCCGGCTCGGGAAGCGGCGATTCCTTTAGGATCGTCTCTAGCTTCTTCACTGCCTCGGCGGCCTCCATCTTTGCGTTGACCGCATACATCAGCCGCTCCATCATGAAGGCGAGCTGAGGCGCGAAAAAAATGTAAAATACCAGGTCGGCCAGCACTGCCCACCCATTTGCCGCACCGCCGATGAGAAGCATCCCTAGTGGCATCAGAAGCAGAAACATGGAGTTCATAACCACCGTAAACAAGGTGTAGGGCATGCGGCACGTCATGGAATAGCTGCTGGCAAGGTCGCAGTAGCTGAGGATTGCATCATGAAAGTGCTTGAAGGAGAACACTGTCTGTTGAAATACCTTCACCACCGGGATTCCTCGGACATACTCTGTGGCTTCGGCGGAAATGCGTTCTCCTGCCCTTTGGTATTCCTCAAAGAATTTCATACTGGTGCCTGTCATCATGCTCATCAAAAGCAGCAAACCGATGACCATAGGAATCAAACAAGCAAGCCCCATGCGCCAGTCAAAGACAAAGAGGAGCCCCACCGCCAGCACCGGTGTTACGATTCCCCCCACCGCGTCGGGAATGGTGTGTGCCAGCAGCGTCTCAGTCATCGCAGCGTTATCGTCGATCTGCTTGCGCAGTCTCCCTGTGAGATTGGCGTTAAAATACCCCAAAGGCAGCTCCACCAAGTGGGCAACCGCCATTTTTCGCATATTCGTTGCCACACGGAAAGCCGCAAGGTGCGTACACATGAGCCCGGCAAAGTAGCTTCCGGCACTCAGGATTGCCGCGATCAAGGCGTACCAGCCATAGCGTGCAAGCCCTTCCGGGACACCACCCTCCGGAGTGAGAATACCCTTGGCGGCGTACCATACAAAGACATACGGGAGTATCCCGATCGCTGCCGAAACGCCGGACAGCCCGCAGCCCAGCAGGGACAGTTTCTTATATCCGCCGGCGTATTCCAACAGCCTGCCCAGCACCGGCGGCTGTTTTGATTTTTTCTGTTTGTTCATATTTCGTGATCCTTTCTGAAAAATGTAGTGCGATGTGAGACTTTTGTCATGGAGATAGATTGCATCAGTTAGCATATGCTAACTGATGTCTATTTTTTTAAGGCTCAAACGAGCCTTAAAAACCTGCGCAGCGCTTTCTCTTCGTTTATATTAGCATACCATGCGCCGCCGTGTAAAGCAATTTTTTTCACACAAAAAGGATGCCGCGGGGACGAATGGCCATTTTATGGGATAACTGTCGCACTTTCATTTCCTGCTTAACAGAGAGCGTTTCAAAGTTTTGAAGCTTTTTCTTACGTTTCGCTTGCGAAAGGATCTCTTTCTTCCGAGCTTTTTCTTTGAGGTTTTTTGGTAAATAATCCTTTCCCCTTTTGTTAGATGACGAAGAAATCCTCCCACGCCATGCGCAGAGCCTGTGGGAACGTAAACTTGCCGCTGACTGTGACTGTCCCCTCCGGGATGCCTTCTACGCGGACGCGGTAACAGCTTTCCGCCGATAAATGGGTAAACACGCACCACGCGCTGCCGCCGCTGATATCGGCGGTCATGATTGGCTCCTCTGCGTTCTGCCCGCTTTGCTCTTCTGCCTTATACAGCACCACCTTTCCAGAAGCTGCGGCTTCCGTCTGCACATGCACGGCAAGCCGAGAGGTCGCGGCATGCAGCCGGTATGTTTCGATTTGGTGGACATCTGTTTCCAGCTCTCCGGTCTTTGGATCCCAACTTGCGGCTTCCGCAATCATTTCGGGCGTGCCATTTTGGTACGCCATCAGTTTGACCGCCTGCCATGTTACCGACAGCAGCAATGCCAACAGCAGGATTACGACAGGCAGCAGGACGCGCACCAAAGTTCTCCGGCGTCGGATTTTGTCCGCGTAGGCGATGATCGGTACGATTTGCTCCGCGCCTCCTTCTTCCGGCGTTTCTTCCTGCTCCGGGAGAAAATCACTTCTTTTCATACGTTCCCATTTTTCGCGGCACTTCTGACACTCGCTAAGATGTTCCGTAAGGAGTGCGCCGCTCTCCTCTGAGCAGCAGCCGTCCACATATAACGGCAGTAGATCCCCTGCCACGCCACAACTAATTTTCATGTTCTTCCTCCATTTTCTGTATCAATGTTTCCTTTGCCCGATAAAAGGTGACCCTTGCCCAGCCTTCGGTTTTGGAGAAGATTCCCGCGATTTCCCGATAGCTTAGATTGCCCAGAACCCGTAGAGTAAAGACTTCCCGATACGGCTCCTTCAGGGTATGCGGCGTCCGGTGGATCTGCATCACCTGCTCTTTTTCGCACAGTCTGTCTGTAAAATGTGCCGCGTCCGCAAGGTCAAAAGCGGTTTCGAGCGCCGCCTGCCTGTTCCTTTTCTTTTGTTCCTTTAAATAGGCGTTTCTTGCGATTTGGCACAGCCATGTTGTCACTTTGCATTCGCCCCGAAAGCGGTCGATATGTAGAAACGCACGATAAAAGGTTTCCGCGGTCAATTCCTCCGCCAGATGTTCATCGCGGCAAAGCGCCAGAAGATAACGGTATACCGTTTCCTGATTCTGTTGACAAAGCTTCTCAAATTCGTTCATGCGCTTCTCCTTTTATTCATTAGAGTCACAAAAAGTGAAAACGTTACAAAAATCAGAAATATTTGAGAAAAAGCTTCCCGCTCTGCTTTAAACCGGAAAGACGATTCTCACCGGCTGTTTCTCAAATTTTGAATCCACAGAAAAATTCCGCTGAGCAGCAGTGGCAAATAACAGCTCGCGAAACGGCTGAGCAGCATAGCGCTTTGTAAATAGCCGCCGGAAAAGATCGAGGCAAAAAGCAGCAGAAATCCACCTTCTCCTGCGCCCGCGCCTCCCGGAAGCGGAATCACGGACACGAACAGGAAAAGAACGGCCTGTATGGAAAGCATTTGCGGAAGGCTGACCTGCTGCATGCCGAGACTCAAAGAAACCCAGTAAGGAATGGAATGCAGGGCGGCAAGCTGCAGCAGGGATGTGAGAAAGAGCAGCACGGCTTCTCCGGGCATATCACGCAGACAGGCGGCACAGTTTTGGTAGTCTTCTACCCATCTGTCTGTCGCTGCGCGCAGATGCGCGGCTTTGCAAGCACGCAGTTTTTGCAGCAAGCCGGCAATCAGAGCGCTTGCCCGCGCAAGGAGGTGTGGGGACAGGATCGCGCACAGAAGCAGTGCCAGCAGACTAAGATTAACGGCAAAGCCAAGCAGGAGAAAGGCGCCCGCAAAACCGGAGGTTTGCAGGATAAGCGCATGAAACCGCAGCAACCCGATGGCCGCAATGGTGACAGCCGCCGCTTGGAAGGAAGCCAGTTCCATAGCTAAAGCAGCAGCGCCGCGCGCTGCCGAAATACCGTCTTTGTGCATGTGATAGAGCTGCATGGGCTGGCCGCCGGAGGCAAAGGGCGTGATGCCGCTGAAGAAAAACCCGGTCAACGCGTAAGGAAGCGCCTGCTTGCTGAAACGAACGCGCACCCTTTTGCTGTCAGAAAACACGGTTTCCGCGCCCGTTTGTGGCGAGCGTCCGGTCAGGCGCAAGCAGCGCTGCAGGTTGACCGCTTCGCAGAGCACAAAGATGACCATACAGCCGATGGCCGCGGCTAACGCGGAAGGGCTGCAGGTTCGCAGACAGTCGAAAATTTGCGTGAGGCTGCTTTCGCGCAAAATGATCCAGAAAGTGAGAGCGACTAGCAGCGGGAACAGAACATATCGCGTCTTTTTCATCTTCCGCACCCCTCACTTTTCTCAGATTGGATTGACAAGCCGCATGAAAGGTCTGCGGTCTGCGCCTGCTGCGCGCTTTGCGGCAGATACAGCTTGTCTATGGTGTCAAACTGCCACCCTTCGGCGATCCAAAGCGGCAAAAGTTCGCGAAGTGCCTCGATGGTTCTCGCAGGTGCGTGTCTGCGGCCGCGTCCGTCATGCAGGCAGATGATCTTATCCGGTGCGGTTTGCGCGCGAAGGCAGGCCGCGATCCTGCCGGCACTGCGAAAAGCCTTCCAATCCCCTGCCATCACATCCCAGCGAACAATCTGCAAACGGTATTTTTCCGCAAGCTGCCTGGTATGCCGGGTGGTATGACCCCAAGGCGGGCGGTAAAATTGCGTAGAAATTCCGAGATTATGAAGAATCGTCAGTGATTTTTGGAAATCCAGCGCCGCAAAAGCAGGGGTCATCACATAAGCGCTGACGTGCGCGGCGGAATGCAGACCGATTAAATGACCGGCGCATCGCATTTTCTCCATGATGCGCGGGTTCTTCTGCGCGGATTTCGCGACAACAAAAAAGGATGCGCGGATCTGATGCGCCGCGAGCAAATCAAGCAGAGTGTCAGTGTAATTCGGACTTGGACCATCGTCAAAACTTAAAAAAAGCCGTCGGGGTATGCGTTTTCTCTCGTTAGCGTTACAGTGCAGCATCATAGGTTTTCCCCTCCTCTTTGTAATAGTCGAGCGGACAAAAAGAATCAAAGCTTTGCGACAGCCCTTGCATGCGCGTCCGACATTGCCGCAATGCGAGCGGGCTGGAAAGCAGTGTGCTCATGCGATTAAGAATTTCGTCAGCCTTCGCGTCGCTGAGTGCTTTCTTCGCACTTCCGCATCCCCAAATGACCGTACCAAACCCTGCTGTCTCAATAAACTGCGCGTTTCCGATTTCTTGCCCTAAAAGCGGGTCAATCACAAAGAGCGGAAGGCGCGCCGCGATTGCCTCGAAGGTAGAAATGCCGCCGGGCTTTGTGATCAAGAGATCCGCGCGCTGCATATAGTCGCAGACATTATCAACAAAGCCGAGTGCCTGTATCTGCGGAAAATGTCGCTGCAGATATTTTCGCAGCCTGTGGTTATTCCCTGTAATGGCTGTAATCTCCCAATCGCCGCGTTCCTGCATGCGGAGAAGTATTTTTTCGTGCAGCGGCAAAAGTCCAAACCCGCCGCCCATCAGCAAGAGTCGTTTTTTCGCGGCGTCCGCACACGAAATTTGAGCTTTCTTTTGACTGCTTTCGCAAAAAGCAGACAGAACCGGAATACCGCAGACAGTGATACTTTCGGCAGGAACTCCTTGAAAAAGCAGGGCTTCCTTCGTGGAACGCGCGCCGACAAAATAACGGTCGCAAGCATCTGCGTACCATTCCTTGTGGAATGGAATATCTGTAATATAGGTATAAAGCGGAAGCTGACATCCGCTAATCTGTTTATATGCGGCGAAATACTGCGTACAGATTGGCAATACGGAGATGATAAGATCAGCCTTTGTTTCCGCGAGCAAACGGTGAATTTTGTGGCAGGAGGCTTTTTTAAGCGGGGCCGCGCCGGTTCGCTCAACGGCTTTGTTAAGCATATTGTAAAGCTCTGCGCAGTACGAGACCATCAAGTGAAATCCGCCGTAGATGCTGTTTGAGGTATGCGGAAACAGATAGGAAACCAAGTCAACGGTTTGCACATGCACCTGCTCGCCGCGCGCCCTGACTTTTTCCTCAATCGCGGCGGCGGCCTTGATATGTCCCATACCGAAACGACCGCTTAAAATCAAAATATTCATATCCAAAATCCCCCTTGTTTGTTTTCCCTTTGTTTTTTAGCATAACAGGAAAAAATGAAAAAGTACCGAGTCAAAAAATAAACTTTTTCGAAAGAAAGTTTACGATTTTATGACACTGCGCTCACCATAGCAGTTCTGTCGTTTTCACAACCGGCTCAAAAGCAAGAAGAAATTGCGTTTTTTGTGCTTCCCATGGCGTAGCAAATTCGGTTTGCGTCCCGGATGCCGGCATGTAATTCAATGCCATAAACAGAAGTATTGTGAAAAAGATGAGCGCTGCAAAGACGAGCAAGACCACGGTCATGGCTTTCAGCACACGTCGCGCGCGGTGATTTCGGATTGCGAGCTGCGCGTTGATGCGGGCAAGTTCTTCCGCCAACCGATCCCGACTTTCTTCATGCTCAAGCGTTGCCCCCAAGAGTTCCCCTACCGTCGTATGCAGAACATCGGCAAGTGCCGCAAGCTGCTCGGCGTCCGGTACAGACATCCCGTTCTCCCACTTCGAAACGGTCTGCCTGACAACATGGAGCCGCACGGCTAAATCCTCCTGCGAAAAGCCGCGCTCCTTGCGTTTGAAACGGATATTTTCGTGAAGCATGGATATGCCCTCCTTTTCTTCTTTGATGGTATCGTCATTTTATCAGCAGCATACCCGTTGCGGCAAGCAACGCAAATGAATATTTTCCTTTTGGCAGGAAGATTGCGATGTGAGGGGTCTTTTGCGCTTCCGTGCGCGGCGTAGGTTCTCCCTTGCCGCCTGCTGCTTCGAGTGCGATAACGCCGCCTTCCCCCTCTTAAACCAGCCTCATCTGTGTTTCGTAATTTCATAGTCTAACACAAAGGATATAAATTCTTTGTTAAAAAAGAATCACTTCCCCATTTCATTTCGCAGCTTGCAGAGAATGTTCTTTATGCGGCGGCTAATGGCAGATTGCGTGACCCCAAAACGCTTTGCCAGTTCTTTCTGCGAAGCATGAAAGCTTGCGGGTGCAGAGCTTTTTGATGTACCTGTCGTAATGCCGCAGCACTTTCTTACAAAAGGCGTCGAAGCGGTACGGCACGCTCTGACGGGGGATATTCGCCATCGCTATCACCCCCCCTTTCCGTGGGGGAGTAAGTGGTTTTTTCCCTTTCCGTCAGTACAACCGTTTCCGACCTATCGCGTGCTCGCTTAACACTCCTTTTTTGAAAATTTTTTTGAGAGAAATGCAAAAGACGCCCGGCTGAACATAGTTCAACCGAGCGCCGAAGCATGGCAATGTATGTAATTCCTACATCGTATAATTCATCAGCAAGGGGATGAAACGCCCAAGGAGCATACAGGATTTTTTTTGCGTATGCAGATATAATCCGGGTAAAGATGGAAGTTTGACATAGCGGCAATCCTCCTGTTGCCGCCGCTTATTTGTCAGCTATCAAGTTGTAGTGCAAGCATAAACGGCGGCTTTCCCGATTCTTTTTGCGTTTTGATCTTCATAAACACTACTCCTTACATCACCAACGCCCATTTGGAATTATAAACTTTCATCGTTTCAGCAGCGACCGTGGATATATCAACAATGTGTCCTGTGGCTTTGCATATTCGACCTTTTTTCTCAAAAGCACAATGCCCTCTTTACACCCCAGCAAAAAAGCGCGAGTGCTGCGACCAGAAATAACAGAATAATACTCTCCATTTACACACCCCCTCTTTAAGTTATCGTGGAGGAGCTTACAGCTCCTTTTTCTCAAAAACACGAACAGATATTAGCATGGATATAAGGAAAACTCCGACACCAGCAACACCGAGAATGATTGGTACAATCACTGAGGATATATTTTGCATAAGCGATAAAACCAAATTCATATCTGGATGTAACACCTGAACAATAAGAGTTGGTCCCAGCGAGATAAGCAATATAGCAACTATAAATACAAGGCGGGCTTTTGTAATTCCATACTTAATCGCAACAGGGGTATATACCCCATAGAGGATTGCCCCCACCAAAAAGACCGCCAATGCTTCCACGACATTCAGAAAACCAAGACCCGAATAAACAGCGGCTATAATCGAGTAGATAGCAATACAAGCCCCGTAGAAGATCAAGTAGCAGATATACTTTGCAACAACATAGCTTTCTCTGGGATATGGTGCGGCACAAAGCAGAGCCGTAGCTTTCGGGCTTTTTTCTTCTTCCGTCGCAACCTCCTGCATGAATGACAGTTCCATCAGGATTACCATATAGAGAAAAACGAACATCCCTATTCCTTGTACTTGCGTTGTATTTCTCATCAGGATTATCACAAGTAGCGGAACGAGAATACTGATTCCCAAGAAAGCCGCAATGGACTTTTTCACCAGCAGAAAATCCTTTTTGACAAGGTTAGCGATCACTGTTGTCACCTCCAATGTATGCAAGCATAATATCTTCGATAGTGGCCTTTTCGAGCAGCACATCCGGCATTTCCTTTTTTATTTCTGGAACCTGATCCGTAATTCCAGTAAAGCCAAAAGCAGAAACCCTCAAACCTCTTATGAGTTTCTTGTTTTGCTCATTTAACGCGGCCGTGTTCCCCTTTACAGTGCGGAACGTATCAAGGAGATCGTCTTTGTTCCGCTGGAAGATGATTTTACCCCCATGAATGAGGATGAGCATATCCGCAATCTTGTCCAGGTCAGATGTAATATGGGTTGAGAAGAAAACACCCTTGCCGCCGTTTTTCATGTATTCCTTGATAATCTCTAAAAACTGACTTCGCACAAGAGGATCAAGACCGCTTGTAGGCTCGTCCATAATAAGGAGCTCGGCCTGATGGGAGAGCGCCAGAACAAGAGCATACTTCATTCTCATGCCGCTTGAAAGTGTGGAAATCTTTTGCTTGGGATCAAGGTCGAACTTATCCATATATGACTGGTAATCTGCATCACTCCATTTGGAATAAGCAGGGGCAATAATGCTTTTCATGTCTCTCATGGATAGGTCATTGTAAAAGTAACTGCCGTCCATGATAATTCCGATACGATCCTTGATCTCTTTTTCATGTTCTTCCGCGTCTAATCCGAAGATTTTTATTGTCCCCGCGTCTTTGTGTGCAAGGTTAAGAATAGAGCGTATCGTTGTGGTTTTACCTGCGCCATTGGTTCCGATAAAGCCAGTAACACATCCTTCCGGCAGCGAAAAAGAAACGCTATCAAGTGAAATCGCTGGATACCTTTTCACAAGACCATTTACTTCAAGAATGTTATCCATCGTTAATCCTCCTCAAATAGAATATCCAACATTGCATATAGATCGTCCTTTGCAATGTCAAACAATTTTGCGTTATGAACAGCCTTTTGCAAATCCTGTTCAATGATGCGTCGCTTGGAATCCCGGAGTAATTCCAGATTGCCCATAGATACGAAAGTTCCTCTACCCGCCTGACTGACAGCAAAGCCCTCTTTCTCCAATTCCTCATAGACGCGGCGGATCGTCAAGACGCTTACTTGAACATCGTTTGCAAGACTACGAATCGACGGTAAAAGCTCTCCGTCCTCTAACTCGCCTTTTAAGATAGCGTCCTTGATTTGCTCTTTAATCTGCACATACAGCGGAACATCCGATGAATTAGATACGATTACGTTCATGTTTGCGCCTCCCAACTGTGTATATCATACAAGCACATTATATACGAACATCACGAAATTGTCAACAGGTGCAGACATTCTCACACAAAGCTTGAAACAATAAAATGGCGGTATATGATTTCTCGCATCATTCCCAAAACTATTGATGAACTATACAATGTTGAGGGGTGATGAGAACAAGGCAAAAGTTGAGCAATGCCCCGGCTTTGAAACTTTTGGCGCTGATGTAAAAACAGCCCGTGAAAAGCTGGGTATCTCCCGCAGAGAACTTGCGGAGAAAATCGGGGGGGCGATCCCCGGTATCTGACCAACATCGAATTGAACGCGACCATTCCGAGTATGCCGCTTGTGGTGCAGCTCTTTCACCTAGGCAGATTACCGGCTGAAAAGTATTTCAACCCAGAACTGCGGAAGCAGGAAACCGAGCAATACCAGCGTGTGAAATACAAGGTGCAGCTTTGCCCGTAAAAGTATCTGCCCGCTATCGAAAACGCCATAGACGAGCTGATGAAGCTAGACAAATAGAAGCCGTTTCCTGTATGTGAGGAAGCGGCCTCTTGTTTTATATTTTTCTGATTTATGCCCGCGAAAGCGAGTATTTTTTGTCGTTCCCGGTGTTGTATTAGTGAGGGGATAAAAGTTACATAGCAAGCATAGGAAGCGGGTACCCACTTCCTATGCTTGCTCCGGCAAAAGGGCTTGTACCCTCACAGGCTATCGCCTGTTGGGGCAGACCCTTGGGAAGCGTCCCAAATCCTCTACAACGGAAAGGATCGACAGCGCATGAATGGCAGAAAAAGAACGGTGCAGATCAAGTTTCGCGTGACAGAGGAAGAACGCGCCTTAATCGAGGAAAAAATGAAGCTGATCCCTACCCGGAACATGTCGGCATACCTGCGGAAAATTGCCATTGACGGTTACATCATACAGGTAGACCATACGGACAAAAAGACAATGACCGCAGAGATGCAGAAAATCGGTGTCAATGTCAATCAGATCGCCCGCCTCGCTGCCGAAATACCGTCTTTGTGCATGTGGTAGAGCTGCATAGGCTGGCCGCCGGAGGCAAAGGGTCTGTTTGTCAACGGAATCCTGCAGAAATCTTATCTTTTCTGCATATGCTGGATTCTTTTTTCCGCAAGCTCATAAACTTCCTCATCTTCCCTTGCACCAATGATAATGATTAAAATCTTTTCATTCTCACGCTTTAAGGTGTAGACGATGCGAAGTCCCGCACCACGCAGTTTGACTTTCAAAAATCCGGATAAGTTGATGCCTTGTTTGTTTCCAAGCCACTGGCCATAGCCGCCTTCGGTTTGCGGCAGCGGATTGTCTTTTAATTTTCCGAGCGCCTTTCGAACCATTTTTCGCTGACTTCCATCCAGTTTCTCCATGTCATCGATGGCCTCCGAAAGATAGGTCAGTTCATAACTCATTCAAATTCCACCCCTTCAAAATCATCCATATCCTCTTTGGAAAAACCAAGGATTCTGTCTGCTTCTTCTTCGCTGATGGTTTTTTCCGGATCATAGTTTTGCATGCGCTGCATGGCAAGTGCCATCAGCTTCGCGTCATTGACTTCATCGATGAGTTTCAGATAATCTTCCGGTGAAAGCAGAATACATTCCGGTGCATTGTTCTTCATGACGACCTTCATGCCGCTGTGCTTGACTTCCTCAAAAATCTTTCCGGCAATGCCCTTATTGAAAGACGAAATCGGTACGACATTTTCCATAATTCCTTTAACCAAGTTCATAGCTCTTCCCCCTTATACTGAGATATTCTATAAACAGTATATACTATATCAATAAATTTATCAATATATTTATTGATATAAATATATATTTTTTCTGCTATCCTTCCTACTTTCAAAAAAACAAAAAGCACAGGAAGCTTTTGATAACTTCTTGTGCCTTTTGCCTAAGTTTCTTATCGTATTTTTTTTAGGTTGATTGTATAATCAAGTTGAACAATAAAATAAAAAATCCATAGCCATGCTCCCGTGGTAGAATGTGGTCGCTATATCAACAATCACCAAAGGAGTCATCACTATGGATCATGTACATTCTACCACAACTGAACACCAAAAAACGCTGAACCCCAGTCAACGACTGGGTTTCACGACCATGCATTCTAAATGGTCACTGTACTTGGTGCGCCATGAGGGACTCGAACCCCCAACCTTCGCATTCGTAGTGCGCGACTCTATCCAATTGAGCTAATGGCGCATACAGAAATCGCTCGATTTCGTACTCTATTATTATATACAAGTCCGAGCGATTTGTAAAGACAAAATTCAAGATATTTGAAAATTTTTTGCATCCTTTTTCGAGATTCTCGATTTTCACAGCTTGTAGGCGGACAGGGGACTACACCATCTCTGCCAGCTCGTGAATCAAGCGCTCTGTCTTATCCCAGCCGAGACACGGGTCGGTAATGGACTGTCCGTAAACGGTGCCGTTGACCGGCTGGCTGCCGTCCTCGAGATAGCTCTCGATCATCAGACCCTTGACCATATCGTGCACGTCCTCACTGAATGTACGAGACTGCAGCACCTCCTTGGAGATGCGGATCTGCTCGAGGAACTTCTTGCCGGAGTTCGCATGATTGACGTCCACGATGATCGCCGGATTTTGAAGCTCTGCCTTGTGGTACATGTCACAGACCAGCTTGAGATCCTCATAGTGATAGTTCGGCAGCGACTGCCCCTTCTTGTTCATATAGCCCCTGAGGATCGCGTGCGCATACGGATTGCCCTTGCTGACGACCTCCCAGTTACGATAGATGAACATATGCGAGCTCTGTGCCGCCGTAATCGAATTCATCATGACAGAAAAATCGCCGCTGGTCGGGTTTTTCATGCCCACCGCGACATCCAGCCCGCTGGCCGTCAGACGATGTCCCTGATTCTCGACCGAACGTGCGCCGATCGCCACATAGAGCAGCAAATCCGAGAGATACCGGTGATTTTCCGGATACAGCAGCTCGTCCGCACAGAAAAATCCGGTTTCCTCCATCGCGCGGATATAGGTCTCGCGGATCGCGATGATGCCCTTCAGCATATCCTCGTTGCCCTCCGGATCCGGCTGGTGCAGCATGCCCTTGTAGCCGATGCCCGTCGTACGCGGCTTGCTGGTGTATACACGCGGCACGATCAGGATACGCTCTGCCACCTCGTCCGCCGTCTTGCGCAGACGCGTCAGATAGTCCAGCACCGCAGTCTCATTGTCCGCAGAGCAAGGTCCCACCAGAAGCAGCAGACGGTCGTCCTGTCCGCTCAGAATATCCTTGACTTCCTTATCTTTTTGCTCTCTGAGACGCGCAAACGCCTCGTTGATCGGATACATCTCCTTGATCTCCTTCGGGATCGGCAGCTTGCGCCTGAATTCCATATTCATATCGTTTCCTCCAAACTTCTTCCTTTACTTCTGCGCATTTTCCGCATCGGCAGTCTGTACTTCTTCGCTATGCGGCGCTTCCCCTGCATCCGGTGCTTCCGCTGCGGGCTCCGGCTTTTCCTTATCGAACAGCTTTCTTCTTGCCGTCGACTTGCGCATCATCTCACGAATCCCCTCTGCGTCGCCCTCCATGAGCATACGCTCCAGCTTTGAGACCTCGATCGTAAACAGCTTCATCTGATGCAGCAGCGCGTCCTTGTTGAGCAGGAACAGCTCACTCCACATACGATCGTCGATACGCGCGATACGCGTCA
>OGHJ01002713.1_pt1 | contig 14393 bp, 9 predicted proteins | sample 1571351 | NCBI WGS metagenome assembly OGHJ01 (sample SAMEA2582037, study PRJEB24529) | metagenome | biome: Human gut stool | place: China | collected 2011 | reverse complement strand
GAGATGGGCGAGGTGGCCGCCCACTTCGGCCAGAGCGTTCTGCGGGACGTGCCCGAGGAGGAGTTCCGCCGGGCCATCCCCTCCCTGCGGGTGCGCTGCGGCGACCGGGCGGTGCTGCGGGCCCTGCACTACTACGACGACGACCGCCGGGCCGTCCAGGAGGCCAAGGCCCTGGAGAGAGGGGACTTTGCCGGCTTCCTGGCTCTGGTCAACGCCTCCGGCCTGTCCTCCTCCCTCCACCTGCAGAACACCTGGTCCATCGCCGACCCCAAGCAGCAGGCCATCCCCCTGGCCCTGGCGGTGGGACGGGAGCTGCTGGAGGGCACCGGGGCCATCCGGGTCCACGGAGGCGGCTTCGCCGGCACCATCCAGGCCTTTGTGCCCAACGACAGGCTCTCCTCCTTCCAGAAGGGCATGGAGGCCCTGCTGGGCCCGGGCATGTGCCACATCCTCCACATCCGTCCCCAGGGCGGCTGCGGGATTCTGTTTTAAAACTTGTTGAAATAAGGGAAAGGCAGGTAATTTGTTATGGCGATCTTAGTTCTGGGCGGGGCCGGCTACATCGGCTCCCACACTGTGTATGAGCTCATCGACGCCGGCCGGGACGTGGTGGTGGCGGACAACCTGCTCACCGGCTTCCGGGCCGCCGTCCACCCCAAGGCCCGCTTCTACCAGCTGGACATCCGGGACCGGGCGGCCCTGGACGTGCTGTTTCAGGCGGAAAAGATTGACGGCGTCATCCACTTCGCCGCCTCCTCCCAGGTGGGGGAGTCCATGTCCGACCCGCTGAAATATTATGACAATAACCTCCACGGCACTATGGTGCTGTTGAGCGCCATGGTGGCGCATGGGGTGGATAAGATCGTGTTTTCCTCCACCGCCGCCACCTATGGTGAGCCGGAGCAGGTGCCCATCCTGGAGACGGACCGGACTGTGCCCACCAACTGCTACGGGGAAACCAAGCTGTCCATGGAGCGGATGATGGCCTGGGTGTCTCAGGCCCATGGCCTGCGGTATGTGGCCCTGCGGTACTTCAACGCCGCCGGCGCCCACATCTCCGGCGCCATCGGCGAGGCCCACAACCCCGAGACCCATCTGATTCCCATCATCCTCCAGGTGCCCAACGGCCAGCGGGACCACGTGGGCATCTACGGGGACGATTACCCCACCCCCGACGGCACCTGCATCCGGGACTACATCCACGTCACCGACCTGGCCCAGGCCCACATCCTGGCCCTGGACTACCTGATCAAGGGCGGTGAGAACAACGTCTTCAACCTGGGCAACGGCGTGGGCTTCTCCGTGAAGGAGGTCATCGACGTGGCCCGGAGTGTCACCGGCCACCCCATCCCCGCGGAGGTCTCCCCCCGCCGCGCCGGCGACCCCGCCCAGCTCATCGCCTCCTCCGCCAAGGCCGTGGAGGTCCTGGGGTGGCAGCCCAAATACAACGACCTGAGCACCATCATCTCCACCGCCTGGAAGTGGCATCAGGCCCACCCCCACGGCTACGGGGAGGGCTGAGCACATGGTGGACAGAGAGATCCAGGCCCTGGTGGCCTATGCCCTGGATACCGGCCTCATCGAGCCCTGCGAGCAGGTGTGGGCAGTGAACGCCCTGCTGGAGGCCCTGGAGCTGGACAGCTATACCGAGCCGGAGACCCCGGCGGAGCGGCCTGTGGACCTGCCTGCCGTGCTCACCGCCCTTATGGACGATGCTCATGCACGGGGCGTACTCAAAGAGGACTCCGTGGTCTACCGGGACCTCTTCGACACCAAGCTGATGGGCGTGCTCACCCCCCGGCCCGCCCAGGTCATCGGCAAGTTCCAGGCCCTCTGTGCAGAGAGTCCGGAGAAGGCCACCGACTGGTACTATAAGTTCAGCCAGGATACCAACTATATCCGCCGGGACCGCATTGCCAAGGACGTGAAGTGGATCGCCCCCACGGAGTACGGGGATCTGGACATCACCATCAACCTCTCCAAGCCGGAGAAGGACCCCAAGGCCATCGCCGCCGCCCGGAACCTGCCCGCCTCCAACTACCCCCGGTGCCAGCTGTGCGCCGAGAATGAGGGCTACGCCGGACGGGTGAACCACCCGGCCCGGCAGAACCACCGCATCGTGCCCATCACCATCAACGGCTCCCCCTGGTTTTTGCAGTACTCCCCCTATGTGTACTACAATGAGCACTGCATCTGCCTGAACCGGGAGCACGTCCCCATGAAGATCGACCGGGCCTGCTTTGCCAAGCTGCTGGACTTTGTGGGGCAGTTCCCCCACTACTTCGTGGGCTCCAACGCGGACCTGCCCATCGTGGGCGGCTCCATCCTGGCCCACGACCACTTCCAGGGCGGGCGGTACACCTTCGCCATGGAGAAGGCCCCGGTGGAGACTACCATCTCCTTCCCGGGGTATGAGGACGTCCGGGCGGGCATCGTCAAGTGGCCCATGTCGGTGATCCGCCTCACCGCCCCCCAGCCCGGCCGGCTGGTGGACCTGGCCGACCGCATCCTCACCTCCTGGCGGGGCTATACCGACGAGAGCGCCATGATTTTGGCTGAGACCGACGGCGAGCCCCACAACACCATCACCCCCATCGCCCGCCGGCGGGGGGAGGACTATGAGCTGGACCTGGTGCTGCGCAACAACCTGACCACGCCGGAGCACCCGCTGGGGCTCTACCACCCCCACGCGGAGCTCCACCACATCAAAAAGGAGAACATCGGCCTCATCGAGGTGATGGGGCTGGCCGTCCTCCCCGCCCGCCTGAAGGCGGAGCTGGCCGCAGTGGCGGACAAGCTGGTCTCCGGCGGCGATCTGCGGGAGGACCCCCTGACGGCGGCTCACGCCGACTGGGCGGAGGGCTTTGCCTCCAACTACACCTTCACGGCGGACAACGCCATGGACATCGTGCGCAAGGAGACCGGCCTGGTCTTTGCCCAGGTGCTGGAGTGCGCCGGCGTCTATAAGCGCACCCCGGAGGGACAGGCGGCCTTCCTGTGCTTTATCCAGCAGGTGTAAACGGACGCGGTCCAAGAGAACAGAAAACATCCCGGCTTCGGCGGACCGCCGAAGCCGGGATGTTTTTTTGCATGCCATTTCGTCAGTAGTCGAATTTGCAGTAGTCGTAGGCGTTGATGATGTTGGTCTCCCCCCGCACCGTCCACTGGGGGATGTTGACCCCGTAATTTCGGTGGATGTGGCCGTGGACGAAGTACTTGGGCTGGTACCGGTCCAGAAGCCCCACGAAGCACTGAAAGCCCTGGTGGGAGGGGGTGTCAAAGTCATTGATGTGCCGGGCGGGAGCGTGGGTGAGCAGGATGTCGAACCCCTTGTTTTTCCACAGCTGGAACTGCATTTTCCGGATGCGGCGGCTCATCTGCCCCTCGGTGTACATATTGCGGCCGTTCTGATAGCGGTGGGAGCCGCCCAGCCCCAGAATCCGCACGCCGCCGCAGACCACGATGCGGTCCTCCGCGCAGATGCAGCCCTCGGGCGGTGAATCCAGAAAGCTGTCGTTGTGGTTGCCCCGGACGTATACCACCGGGCAGCGGGCCAGGGTGGCGAGAAATTCCAGGTACTCCCGCCGCAGATCCCCGCAGGCCAGAATCAGGTCAAACTCGCTCAGCTTGCCCGGGGTGTAGTAGTCGTAGTAATAGGCGGACTCCTTGTCCGCGACAGCCAATACTCTCATGTCTCCGCCCTCCTGTCCAGACAGCGGGCGGCGTTCCCCCATCCGGTGTTAAGTGTCAGTCTGTTTTTCCTTGGTGGAGGGGACCCCCACAATGCCCACCGTGGCCTTGGCGGCCTCGCTCAGCTCCTCATAGGTGGGAATGGCGCCCACAATGTTGTCCACCAGCCAGTCCATATTGATGATGTCCTCTGTGCTCAGGGTGTCGGAGGCTCCGATCACCTGCCGGCCGCCCTGTGCGTACAGGGGACCGTGGAAAGGATAGCAGTTCCCGCTGCAGATGCCGTCCCGGAGGATGGCGGCCAGCTTCTGGGTGCTGTCCGGCAGCTTATCCGAGCAGCACAGCTCCACCACGCCGGCGGACATGCCCCAGTAGTAGTTCAGGGCCTTCCGGCTCTCCTGGTACTCCGCCTGGAAGGACTTGTTTCGGATGCGCCGCAGCAGCTCCTCATAGTACACGCCCCACCGCCAGACCGGCATAGCCAGGTTCACATGGCCGTCCTCCCCCACCAGGGAGAGGCCGAAGCTGCTGTCCTTCCAGCCCCCCAGCTTGGTGAGGTCCTGGGCGGAGATGAGGCGGATGCCCCGGTCGGTCAGACGCTGGACCGCCGTCTCCCCGCTGGACACGGAGGACCACTCCAGATAGACCCGAGTGCGGGGGTTGGTCAGCTGGACCCCCAGAGCGAAGGCGTTGATGGAGGCCACTTGGCCGAAAATGGGGTAGTCCCCCACATAGCCGATGCTGTCTCCGCCGGCCAGCGCCCCCGCGATGGCGCCGCTGATGAACTTCACCTCGTACATCCGGGCGTAGTAGGTGCGGATGTAGCGGTGGGAGGTGTTCAGCGAGCAGTTCAGGATGAGCGCCTCCGGGTGGTCCACAGCCGCCCGCAGGCTGGAGGGGAGGAGACGGGGGGAGGTGGTGAAGAGCACCCGGCACCCCTCCTGGATGGCCTGTTCCATTACCACCAGGGGATCTCCGTCCAGAGCGTTGCAGTAGGCGCAAGTCTCCACCTGCCCGGCGAACACCGTTTCCAAGTGACGGCGGCCCAGCTCATGTCCATAGGTCCATCCGGAGGTCTCCGGCGCCTTGTCGTGGAGAAAGGCCACCTTCAGGGGCTTTGGGGCCGCCTTCGGGAGCATCTTGGAGAGCAGGTCCCGCTTCCGGGTCTCCTCCTCGGGGGTCAGCTTCACGTCGATGGGCTCCTCCTCCTGCTGGAGGGTGATCTCCTCCCAGGCCCGGGCCACCGCCCGCCGGATCTCCTCGCCGCTGACGCCCCGAAGGCTGGGGTAGCCGTAGATCTCCATGTAGGCCAGCATGGCGTCCCCCACCGTGGAGGTGAGCTGCCGGCCGCCGTTGTCCTCATAGGCCCGGCGGAAGTAGTAGTAGGCGGTGGAGAAGCCGCTGCGCTCCTCGTCGGTCCAGGGGTCGCCCACCCGCTTGCCCACCAGCTCCTGGAGCCGGATGTAGCTGCCCGGCTTGGAGAACTCGATGAAGTTGATCCGGCTGCACCGGTAAAAATCGATCAGCTCATAGTACAGCTCGGACTCCCGGCTGTCCGTCCGCTTGGGCAGGATGCGGGTCACATGGGCGTAGATGCTGTCCGCCTCAAAATACTTGAGGACGCTGACCCGCTTGTTCCCCTCCGTCACATAGTAGCGGTTCAGGTACTCATAGGCGGAGATGGGGTCCCGGATGCCCTCCTCCAGCTGGGACTGGCACAGCTTTTTCCACTTGAAGGCAAACTCCGACTCCTCCTCCATCAACGGCATGAAGTTCCGGGCGAAGGCCTGGGTCCGCCCGTCCGTCTGGGTGCCCACCACAAACTCCAGCGGCACCTGGATGGTGCCCAGATCCACCGTCCGCAGCAGATCCTCTTGTGAGACAAATTCGTCCAGAACAGGGAGGTAGGGGTACTCTCCCTTGGCGGTGCAGGAGCGAAATTCCTTCTGCGCCCGTTTCAGAGCGTCACGGTAATACTCAGAGGGCATAGCGTCATTCCTTTCCAGCGATAGAAGCGATCGGCGGATTGAAAGGGACAGTTGGTGAGGGGGACGCGGAACCTCAGGCTGTGCTGGGCGAGATATTCAGATTTTTCCTTGCCCTGTTGGCAGAAATACGATCTCCTCTGTCCGTCGGAGCAGGGACAGGCCCTCACCCGGGCAGCCGTCAGAAAATAGTTCCGCATGTGGATCTCCACATAGGGCGTCTCCCGTTTTCTCTATGAGGATATCACAGCCGCCCCTGAAATTCAACTGAAACGAAGCACGGTCCGTTTCCTTATGCCCGGCATGCTTGGCAGGCCCGCCGGGTCAGTTGGGCGTAGTGGTGGTAGAGGACGCCGAAGCGGTAGACATAGCCCGGTTTCCACGGCTTGGCCTTTCCGCAGAAGTGAAGGATGGCGGTGTGCTCCATCACCCAGGGCAGGTCGTGGGCCCCGGCGCTGCGCAGCCGGTAGTTGTTGTAGTTGCGGGCGTCGTAGTTCCAGAGGGCGTCGTCCAGGGGCAGGATGCGCCGGCCGTACAGGGCGTTGAGCAGGTCCTGGTCGGGGAGCAGCAGCTCCTTTTTATGATCGGCTACATAGCGGAAGATCTCCTCCGGGGCGATCTCCCGGCGGGCGGCGGCCAGGTCCATCAGCAGTACGCCGGAGTTGTAGTAGTCGCTGCCGCTGTTGAGGCGCATCCGGTTGACGCTGTTGGCCAGCTCTGTCTTTCCCGTGTGGGCGGCCGCCGCAAAGAGGTTGCCCTCCAGGTCGGTCTCCCACAGGGGGCGCAGGGGGTTGAGCACCAGAATGTCCGGGTCCAGGTAGAGCACCCGGTCCAGCGTGTCCGGCAGCAGGCGGGAGGCCAGCAGCCGGTAGTACATCTCCTTGGGGTACTGACGGCTGACAGGGGCGCCCTGAAACAGGGCGTCATCCACCCGCACCGGGAAAAAGCCATAGCCGAAGGCGGCGCACAGCCGCTCCACTCCGGCCAGCCCCTCCGGAGAGACAGCGCTCTGGAGCAGATACAGATCCATGTGTTCCCCGGGATTGTTCAACCGCAGGGAGGTGAGCAGCACCTGGAGCTGAGGCAGGTAGTGCTCGTCCAGTGCGGCTAAAATGGAAATGGCGTCCATGAAAAATTTCTCCTTTTCGATCCCGGCCGCGCGGGAAGCGTTGGGAATCAGTTGTATGGTTGCAGTAGATGGAAGTCAAAATCACTGGGAAGAGTGGTAGAGAGGCTGTTTCCGAAGCGTGAACGTCATCCTCCAGGCAATTTGGAGGCAGGAGTCTCCCCCATCAGACGAAGAGCCGCGCCCCGGACGTGGTCCTTCAGCAGCTGATCCACAAATTGGATCAAAGCCTCCGGGCTCTCCTGGATCTCCCCCAGCAGCCAGTCCTCCATCATGCCGGCCAGCGCCCCCACATAGACCTTGGTCAGCAGCGCGACCTCCCGCTCGTCGGCCGGGTACCGCAGCTCTGCGGCGATCTCCCGGATGGTGTTCTGGATGATGGCCTGGAGATCAGTCCGGAAAAAGTCCTTCAGGTGTTCCCGGCTCATGGAGTGCAGGGCGCACAGACAGACCGCCCGGTTTTCCTGAAGATATTGGAACAGCTGAAGCAGGCCGTCCTGCCACAGGGTGACGCCCTCGTGTTCCCGCAGCAAGACCAAGGCCTCCTCCTCGAACATCCACCGCACTGCGGCGTAGATATCCTCAAAGTGGTAGTAGAAGTGCTGCCTGGCCATGCCGCAGGCGTGCATAATCTCAGTTACAGTGATCTTGGTCAGCGGCTTTTGTGCCATCAGCCCCTTGAGGGCGGCGCAGATCTCCCGCTTGGCGGTATCGCTCGCCAGATAGGTCCGTTTTTTCATACCTGCCTCCCATGCTCTCCCGATGGGATCTCTTTTTCCATTCAAACTTATCACAGATTCAAAAATAGGTCAAGTGTCAGATTTCTGACACTTGACTATATTCTGCATCTTGTATTTACCGCTTCCATCTCATATGCTGAAAGAAAATAGGGGCAGCCCGGCTGAGAGACGGAGGGCCTTCCGTCCGGCCGGAACCACAGCGGGACAGGGCATCCCTGACCCGCCGCAAACCGCTTGCGGCGGGTCCTTTCGATTTGTCCGGCGCGCCCCGGCGGACAACTGCAGTATTCAGGAGGAATCAACATTGTGAGCAAAGACACCGGAACAACGTCCTTTTTTGAAAAACTAGCCACATTCATTGTGGATAAACGCAATCTCATCTTCTTTCTCTACGCCTGCGCCCTGATCTTCTGCCTGTTCTCCCGGAACTGGGTCAGTGTCTGCAACGACATCACGGAGTATCTGCCTGAAAGCACGGAGACCCGCCAGGGGCTGACCCTTATGGAGGAGGAGTTTACCACCTTTGCCACCGCCCGGGTCATGGTCTCCCATGTAACCTATGAGATGGCGGAGGACTTGGCGGAGCAGATGGAGCAGATCGAAGGGGTCTCCTCGGCCGCCTTTGGGAGCAGCGATGTCGGCGCGGACACGGAGGAGGACAGCGAGCCGGAGACGCCGGAGGACATCGCGGAGTATTTCAAGGGGGCGGACGCCCTGATCTCCGTGACCTTTGACGGGGAGGAGGAGGACGAAATCAGCCTCGCCGCCCTGTCCGCCATTCGGGAGCTGCTGGAGCCCTATGACTACTACATCGACAGTACCGTGGGAAACTCCCAGGCCGCCTCCCTGGCCAATGAGATGGGGATTATTCTGGCGGTGGCGGCGGTGATCATCGTGCTGGTGCTGCTGCTCACCTCCCGCTCCTACGCGGAGATCCCGGTGCTGCTGCTCACCTTTGTGGCGGCGGCAGTGCTGAACCTGGGGACGAATTTCATCTTCGGAGAGATCTCCTTTGTGTCCAACTCGGTGACCGTGGTGCTGCAGCTGGCCCTGGCCATCGACTACGCCATCATCATGCTCCACCGCTTCCTGGAGGAGCGGGAGTACGCCGGGGACCGGGAGGCCTGCATTGCGGCGGTCAGCGCCTCCATCCCCTCCATCTCCGCCAGCAGCCTGACCACCATCTCCGGTCTGGCCGCCATGATGTTCATGCAGTTCCAAATCGGGTTTGACATGGGAATCGTTCTCATCAAAGCCATTTTGTTCAGCATGCTGTCCGTTTTTACTCTGATGCCGGGCCTGCTGATGCTCTTTTCCAAGGCCATGGAAAAGACTCAGCACCGCAGCTTTATCCCCAAAATTGACCGCTGGGGCAAACTCACCCTGAAACTGCGCTATGTGGGGGCGCCCCTGTTCGCGGTGGCTGTTGTGGCGGGCTTTCTGCTGTCCAACCAGTGCCCCTATGTGTACGGATACAGCCAGATCGAGACTGCCAGGCAGAACGAGACCCAGATCGCGGAGCAGCGGGTGAACGAGACCTTCGGCACCCAGAATATCATGGCCCTGCTGGTGCCGAAGGGCGACTACGCCAGCGAGAAGGCCCTGCTGAACCGTCTGGAGACCTACGACCAGGTGGACTACGCCATGGGACTGTCCAACGTGGAGGTCATGGACGGCTATACCCTCACCGACGTCCTGACGCCCCGGCAGTTTTCTGAGATGACGGACCTGGACTACGAGCTGGTGTGCCTGGTATACGCGGCCTATGCGGCGGAACAGGAGGAGTACGGCCGGATCGTAGGCGGGCTGGACGACTATGCGGTCCCTCTGATGGATATGTTCTTCTTTGCCTACGACAAGGTGGAGGAGGGCTATGTGAACTTGGACGAGGAGCAGCAGGCGGATCTGGACGACCTCTACGTGCAGCTGTCTGACGCCCAGGAGCAGCTGTTGGGAGAAAATTACACCCGGATGCTGGTCAGCCTGAACCTTCCGGAGGAGGGGGAGGAGACCTTTGCCTTCCTCCAGACCATCCACCAGGAGGCGGAGCGGTACTACGACGCCGGCAGCGTCTATCTGGTGGGGGACTCCACCAGCGACTATGACCTGTCCGTCTCCTTCGCTCGGGACAACGTGATGATCAGCGTGCTGTCGGTGGTGTTCGTCATCATCGTCCTGCTGTTCACCTTCCAGTCGGTGGGGCTGCCCCTCCTGCTGATTCTGGTGATCCAGGGCAGCATCTGGATCAACTTTTCCTTCCCCGGCATCACCCAGCAGCCCATTTTCTTCATGAGCTATCTGGTGGTGACCTCCATCCAGATGGGGGCCAATATTGACTATGCCATTGTGATCTCCTCCTGGTACAACGAACTGAAGGGGAGAATGTCCCGTCGGGAGGCGGTCATTCAGGCGCTGAATCTGTCCTTTCCCACCGTGCTCACCTCGGGGAGCATCCTGTCCGCCGCAGGCTTTCTGATCGGCCGGATCACCACGGAGCCCGCCATTGTGGGCATCGGAGAGTGCCTGTGCCGGGGAACGCTCATCTCCATGTTCCTGGTCATGTTCATCCTGCCCCAGATCCTGTTTTTGGGGGACCAGGTTGTGGAGCGGACCCGCTTCAATCTCAAGGTTCCGGAGGTCGGCCGGACGGTTCACGGCACGGTCTATGTGAATGGCCGGGTCCGGGGCCGGATCTCCGGCGTGGTGGACGCCCATATTCAGGGCGTGATCTACGGCGACGTCTCCGGCATGCTGGAGACCGGAAACTATCAGAACAAGGAGGCTTCAAAAGACAATGAAACGGAACATCAGTAAAATTCTGAGCCTCCTTCTGGCGGCGGTTCTGATTCTCTCTCTCGTTGCCCCAGCCGCTCTGGCGGCTGAGAGCGCCGGTTCCATCTACCTCCGTACGACGGAAGATCTGGCGGAACTCTCCCGGAACTGTACCCTGGACAGCTGGTCCCAGGGGAAGACGGTCTATCTGGAGGCGGACATTGATCTGACCGGCGTGGATTTTTCCCCCATCCCCACCTTCGGCGGCACCTTTGAGGGACAGGGCCACACCATCTCCGGCCTGTCTATCACCGGCAGCGGCAATGTGCGGGGCCTGTTCCGGTACATACAGCCCACCGGCGCTGTGCGGGATCTCCATGTCTCGGGCAGCATCGCCCCCAGTGACCGCAAAAACACCCTGGGCGGCCTGGCGGGGGAGAACCAGGGGACCATCACCAACTGCACGTTTTCCGGGGCGGTCAGCGGGGCGGACAGCATCGGCGGAATTGCGGGCATCAACGAGGCCCAGGGACAGATCATCAACTGTTCTTTCTCTGGCTCGGTCACCGGGGAGCACTATGTGGGCGGCATCGCCGGACAGAACTACGGCTCCGTTGTCCAGTGTGAGAACAGCGGCAGCATCAACACCACAGAGGTGGACGCGGAGCTGAACCTGGACAATTGGAATCAGGACCAGCTCAACGCCGCGGAGAATGTGCCGGTCTGCACCGACATTGGCGGTATCACCGGTTTTTCCTCCGGCATTCTGCAGGGCTGCGTCAACACCGGGGCGGTGGGGTACGCCCACGTGGGATACAACATCGGCGGCATCGTGGGGCGGCAGTCCGGCTATCTGAACGGCTGCACCAATTCCGGGACGGTTTTGGGACGGAAGGATGTGGGCGGTATCGCCGGACAGCTGGAGCCGGAGGTGCGTCTGCTCTACAACGAGGGACAGGTGGGTGACCTGCTGGATGAATTGGATGTGCTGCGCGCGCTGATTGACCAGACGGGGGACGACGTCCGCGGTTCCTCCGATGAGATCTCGGAGCGGATGCAGGCCATCTCCGACCGGGCGGGGGAGGCCCAGGAGGCCATGAGCAATTTGATGGACTCCGCCACAGACTGGACCAATGAAAATATTGACGAGATCAATGACCTGTCTGCCCGGCTCTCCTGGCTCACGGATGAACTGGCCCCCATTCTGGACGACGCCACAGATGCGATGGATCTGATGGAGGAGCTGGCCGGTCAGATGAATGATGTGATGGACGAGGCCCAGGAGGCCGGCGACCTGGCCCCAGATGCGGCGGACCGGTTTGAGGACGCCATGGGGGATTTAGGCTCCGCCGCCCAGCATGGCCGGGACGCTGTGGAGCACCTCAAAACGGCCCTGGCCCATCTGCGGAATGTGCTGGGAAAACCGGACGTGGAGACCGCCCTGTCGGAAATTCAGAGGGCAGTCTCTGAACTGTCCACGGCGCTCTCAGACATTGCCGGCTGCTTTGCGCGGATGCACCAGATCCTGCAGGAGGCGGAGAGCGAGCTCCAGGGGACGCCGGAGTGGGATGTGATACAGGAAAAGCTGGCGGCATTTCAGACCGCCTGCGGGGCTCTGCCGGGCTGTCTGCGGGAAGTCGGCGACGCGCTTGCCCAGGTGGTCCGGACCGGCGCGGACGATCCGGACGCCCTGGTACGACTGCAAACCGCAGCCGGGAATCTGCTGGCCGCCGGTCAGGCATTTGGGGAGGCCGGCGCGGAGCTGGCCAAGGCGCTGGCGGATGCCGGCCCCGGCGGGGAGCCGGATTTGACCGCCGCCTATGAGAGATTGCAGACGGCGTCCCAGCAGCTTGCGGCTGCGCAGGCAGAGGTGGACGGCATCCTGAAACATTTGGGAGACACTGAAGCCGGGAAGGATCTGCAAACAGCGCTGGATGAGCTGAATAATGCCATCGCAGCCGCAGAGCAGGCCGCTGCGGAGGTGGAGGACGCCCTTGCGGCACTGGCCGGCACGGAGGCGGCCCAGGCCGCCGCCGAAGCGCTCCGGGCCGAATTGACCGCCATCTATGTCAGCCTGGGAGACGCGAAGACAGCCGCGCAGGAACTCGGAGCGGCCGCGGCGAAGCTGGTGCTGCCCTCTGTGGATACTGAGGAGCTGGAGGCCGCCCGCCGGGAGGCCCGGGCCGCCGGGGATAGTCTGGCCTCCGCGCTGCGGGCGCTGGAGCGCGGCGTGGACAGCGGAGAGGACGCCGTCCGCCGGCTGCGGGAACTGCTGGAGCAGGCCGGAGACGTTATGGATGAGCTGCAAAACGCCGGAGATACCATGGAGGAGCTGGCCTCTCTGACCTCAAATCTCAGTAAGGACCTCTATGATGTACTGCATGAGCTGTCTGAGATGCCCACCATTACCATCCACCCCATCAGCAGCGGCCTGCGGGAGCAGGGGGACGCCCTGGGGGACATCTTCTCCGGCCTGCTGGACGACGGGGACGCCCTGCGGGAGTCCATGTCCAGCAGCACGGACATTCTGCTGGACGATCTGGACGCCATCAACCAGCAGTTCGGCGTCATTACCGATCTGCTGCGGGACATTCTGGAGGGTTCGGATGAGGAATTTGAGGACCGCTTTGAGGATGTGTCGGACGAAGCGCCCGAGACCACGGATACAGGGTATCTGTCCGACGCCCGAAATGACGGAACTGTGGAGGGAGATATCAATGTGGCCGGAATCGTGGGTTCCATGGCCATTGAGTACGATTTTGACCCGGAGGACGACCTGATCCAGGAGGGGGACCGCTCTCTGGACTTCCGCTATCAGACCAAAGCCGTGGTCGCCTCCTGCATCAATACGGGAGAGATCACCGGAAAACAGAACTACACCGGCGGTATCGTGGGTCTGATGGATCTGGGACGAGTGGGGAACTGCGAAAATTACGGCGCGGTCTCCAGCAGCGACGGCGACTATGTGGGCGGCATCGCCGGGGCCTCCTGGGGCAGTATCCGGGACAGCTGGAGCAAGTGCCGCCTGTCCGGCGGGGACTATGTGGGCGGTGTGGCTGGACTGGGGGCCACTCTGGTCAGCTGCCATACTCTGGTGACCATCGCCGAGGGCTCCGCCTATCTGGGCGCTGTGGCGGGAGATGTGGACGGAGAAGGTACCATATCCGGCAACACTTTTACCAGCGAGAGCATGGGCGCTTTGGACGGCATCAGCTATGCCGGGCAGGCGGAGCCGGTGGATTTTGACGCCCTGTGCAGCACGGAGGGCGTGCCGGAGCTGTTTTCCCAGCTGGAGCTGACCTTTGTGGCCAATGGTGTCACGGTGGCCGTCATTCCCTTCCAGTATGGGGAGGGGGTCGAATCTCTGCCGGAGATCCCGGCGAAAAAGGGGTACTCCGCCTCCTGGCCGGATTTGGATTATACCCATCTGACGGCCAGCCAGACCTTGGAGGCGGTGTATACCCCCTATACTTCCGCCCTGACCGATGGAGGAGAACTGCCGGAAATTCTGGTGGACGGCAGCTTCAGCAGCCGGGCGGAGGTCTTCCACACGACGGAGGATGTAACCTGGACCGATGACCGGGGACGAACTCACGCGGGCACCTCCTATACCGTCACGGTAGAGGACCCTGACCTGGAGCAGGTGTCCTACACGGTGCACTACCGCCTGCCGGACTCCGGGAAACGGTATGACCTCTGGGTGCTGGGGGAGGACGGCTGGAACCGAGGGGAGCATGAGATCGACGGCCAGTATCTCCTCCTGACCAGCCGGCAGGCGGAAATTACATTCTGCGTTCTGGAACGGCCGGTCAACCTTCTGGCCTGGGGCGCGGCGGCAGGCGCTCTGCTGCTGGCAGCGGGAGCCTGTGCGGCTGTTCGGTTTCGAAAGCGTCGGCATTGAGCAGGCTGGAGAAAGGAATGGCGCAGACTACCCTGAATTTGACAAGTCCCAGAACTATGTGAAAGTGCCGCCCCAGGACCTCTTTTGATCCGCTCACTTGCAGGCCACGGGAGATGCCGTTTGTTGCATAAAATAATAATAAAAAGAAAAAGAGAGCTAACTGACTAATCAAAATCAGT
>OGHJ01002707.1_pt1 | contig 14425 bp, 9 predicted proteins | sample 1571351 | NCBI WGS metagenome assembly OGHJ01 (sample SAMEA2582037, study PRJEB24529) | metagenome | biome: Human gut stool | place: China | collected 2011 | reverse complement strand
CAGCGACATCTGTCCTTCGTACACGTAGCTTGATGAAGAAACTCGACACAGCTAAAATGCAAGAATACGCTAACCGTGCTCTTACTGAATGTTCAACAATGGAAGAAGTTCTTGAACTTTCAAAAGAATACGTGAACGTAGACTAAGAATTTAACAAGACTAAGACAAATTTGTCTTAGTCTTTTTTTACATTGTTCATAAAAATGTTCATTTTATTCGTAATAAACTAGTTAGTAATAAAAATAGTGATTTAAATGTTCGGTTTTTGTTTGATTTTCCTCGTATATATAGTATAATCGTAAGTAAGAAAAGGGGGATGACCAAGGAAGGATAGAAAAGGTTCGGGAAAGAAAATGGAAAAACTTTTCCTGATAATTTTACATGATTTTACAGGAATCAACTTGAAACTTAAGTGATTTTATAGTAAAATAAAAACAAATAGAAAACGCTTTCAAAAGCAAAGAGGTGAGTATATGGATAGAAGCACAGACTTATGGACATTTGGAAGAGGGGATAATTTCCATCTTCAAGAGTACTTAGGAGCTCACAAGGAAACAAGGGGAGAACAAGAAGGCTTTACCTTCCGTGTTTGGGCTCCCAATGCTCAGGCGGTGGATCTGATTGGTGATTTCACTGATTGGGAAGCTCGTAAAATTCCAATGGTTCGTAATGAAGGAGGCGTCTGGGAAGTCTTCTGTTCCGATGCAAAAGAGGGAGATATATACAAGTATTTGGTGACTCGACAAAATGGTCATCAGGTGCAAAAAATCGATCCTCTAGCGTTATGGATGGAAAAGAGACCCAATACAGGTTCTATTATTAAGACCATTCCAGAGAAAAACTGGAAAGATGGTCTCTGGAGAGCACGCCGCAAAAAACTTGGTTTTAAGGAACGACCTGTTAATATTTATGAGGTTCACGCAGGATCGTGGAAACGTAATGAGGATCACAGTTCCTATACCTTCAAACAACTAAAGGAAGAATTGATTCCATATTTAGTGGAGATGAACTACACCCACGTGGAATTTATGCCAGTGATGGCCCATCCATTGGGCTTGAGTTGGGGCTATCAGCTCATGGGATATTTTGCACTCGAGCAGACTTATGGTAGCCCAGAAGAGTTTCAAGACTTCGTGGAAGAATGCCACCTCAACAATATCGGAGTGATCGTGGATTGGGTACCAGGACATTTCATTATCAATGATGATGCCTTGGCTTATTATGATGGAACACCAACCTTTGAATACCAGGATGAACATCGTGCCCATAACTACGGATGGGGAGCTTTGAACTTCGACTTAGGAAAGAATCAAGTCCAGTCATTCTTGATTTCTAGTTTGAAGTTTTGGATTGATACCTATCATTTAGATGGGATTCGGGTCGATGCTGTGAGCAATATGCTCTATCTTGACTACGATAGCGGTCCATGGACACCAAATATTGATGGTGGAAACCTCAACTACGAAGGCGTTCATTTCCTTAGACGGTTGAATGCGATTATCAAGAACGAACATCCAGATGTCATGATGATTGCAGAAGAAAGTTCTGCTGGTCAAAAGATCACAGGTCCTGAAGAAGAAGGTGGACTTGGCTTTGACTATAAATGGAATATGGGTTGGATGAATGATATCCTTCGATTCTACGAAGAAGATCCCATCTACCGGAAATTTGATTTTAACCTGGTAACCTTTAGTTTCATGTATGCATTTTCTGAAAACTTCTTACTACCATTTTCACACGATGAAGTGGTGCATGGTAAGAAGAGTTTGATGCATAAGATGTGGGGAGATCGTTACAATCAATTTGCTGGACTCCGTAACCTCTTGACCTATCAGATTTGCCATCCAGGTAAGAAATTACTCTTTATGGGTTCAGAATTTGGTCAATTTTTGGAATGGAAGTCAGAAGAGCAACTAGAATGGGGCAATCTAGAGGATGAAATGAATGCGAAGATGCGTCGTTTCACTTCTCAGCTCAATCATTTCTACAAAGAACACAAGGAATTGTGGGAGATTGATGATAGCTTTGATGGCTTAGAGATTATTGATGCAGATAACCGGGATCAGAGCGTCTTGTCTATGATCCGGAAAAATCGTAAAGGCGATCTTTTGGTGTGCGTCTTCAATATGGCACCAGTAGAACGCAAGGACTTTACGATTGGTGTGCCTGTATCAGCGGTCTATGAAGAAATTTGGAATACAGAATTAGAAGAATGGGGAGGTGTCTGGAAAGAGCACAATCCGACAGTTCAGTCTCAAGATGGACTGTGGAAGGATTATGAACAAACTTTGACCTTTACTTTGCCGGCTTTAGGGGCTAGCATTTGGAAGGTGAAACGGAAGGTTCGCAAAACGAAATCTAAAACATCAGATAAAAAATGATGATCGGTTGACTCTAAGGGAGTCCAAGCTTTAAAAAGAGGAAGTAGTCAATGAAGAATGAAATGCTCGCTTTAATTCTTGCCGGAGGGCAAGGAACACGTCTTGGAAAATTAACCAAAAACATCGCGAAACCTGCGGTTCAATTTGGTGGGCGCTATCGGATTATCGATTTTGCTCTCTCAAACTGTGCCAACTCAGGAATTCACAATGTTGGTGTGATTACACAGTATCAACCACTGGCCCTCAATAGTCATATTGGGAATGGTTCCAGCTGGGGCTTGGATGGAATCAATACAGGTGTGTCTATTCTCCAACCTTATTCAGCTAGTGAAGGAAATCGGTGGTTCGAAGGAACTAGTCATGCGATTCTCCAAAATATCGACTATATCGACAGCATCAATCCGGAATATGTCTTGATTCTATCTGGGGACCACATCTACAAGATGGATTACGATGACATGCTTCAAGCACACAAGGATAATAACGCAAGCTTGACTGTTGCCGTCCTAGATGTTCCTTTGAAGGAAGCAAGCCGTTTTGGAATCATGAATACAGATGCCAATAATCGGATTGTCGAATTTGAAGAAAAACCAGCTGAACCAAAATCTACCAAGGCTTCCATGGGGATTTACATCTTTGACTGGGCTCGTCTGCGCAATATGTTAGTTGCTGCTGAGAAGAGCGATATCGATATGTCAGACTTCGGTAAAAATGTCATTCCTACGTATCTAGAATCAGGCGAAAGTGTTTATGCTTATGAATTCAATGGTTATTGGAAAGACGTTGGTACGATTGAGTCTCTTTGGGAAGCCAATATGGAATATATCGATCCGAATAATGCTTTGGATAGTCGCGATCGTCACTGGAAAATCTATTCACGCAACCTCATTTCTCCACCGAACTTCTTTGGGGAACATGGCCACATCGAAGATTCTCTTGTCGTCGACGGTTGTTCGGTAGACGGTACAGTCAAACACTCCATCTTATCAACAGAAGCTCAAGTTCGTGAAGGAGCAGTTGTCGAAGATGCTGTCGTGATGAGCAATGCCATTATCGGTAAAGGAGCTGTCGTAAAACGCGCGATCATCGGAGAAGGCGCAGTCATTGCAGAAGGTGTCGTGATTGATGGAACAGAGGAAGTACAAGTTGTCGGTTACAATGAAAAAGTGGGGGTAGCAACAGATGAAGATTGATAAATATTCAGCCATTTTAGGAAATACAGTTGGGTATCATGATATGTCCACTTTGACTAGCCATCGTCCGGTAGCATCCCTACCGTTTGATGGGAAATACCGCTTAATCGACTTCCCATTGTCTAGTCTTGCAAATGCTGGTATTCGTAGTGTTTTTGGGATTTTCCAACAAGAAAATATTAGTTCGGTCTTTGACCATATTCGTTCAGGTCGTGAGTGGGGCTTGTCTACTTTATTGAGCCACTATTACCTCGGAATCTATAATACTCCAGTTGAAAATACAACGGTAGGGCCAGAATACTACCAACAATTATTGACCTATTTGAAACGGTCTGGTTCTAATCAAACAGTTGCTTTGAACTGTGATGTATTAATGAATATTGACCTCAATCAGATTTTCCACCTTCATAATACCATTGATCGTCCGATTACAGTGGTTTATAAAAAGTTGCATCCGCAAGACATCTCAGAAGTCAATGCTGTCTTGAAAATTGATGAAACAGACCATGTTACAGAGCAAAAACTTTTTGATGGCAAGGATCCTGATGAAGTATACAACATGTCAACAGATGTCTTTATTGTGGATACTCCTTGGTTGATTGAAAAAATAGAAGAAGAAGCTAAGAAAGAATACCCACAAAAATTGCGCTATATCTTGCGTGATTTGGCGGTGGAATACAATGCTTTTGCTTTTGAATATACAGGCTACCTAGCAAATATTCACTCAGTTGAATCCTATTATCAAGCAAACTTGGATATGTTGGAAAACCAAAAATTCATGAAGCTCTTTTCACCAAATCAAAAGGTGTATACAAAAGTGAAGAATGAAGAGCCGACTTATTATTCCAAGACTTCAAATATCAAATCGTCCCAATTTGCTTCGGGTAGTATTGTAGAAGGAACCGTTGAACGCTCTGTTGTTTCACGCCGGGTACACCTTCATCAAGGTTCAGAAGTCCGTAGTAGTCTTCTTTTCCCTGGTGTTGTCATTCATGAAAATGCAATCGTCGAACATGCCATCCTGGATAAGGGGGCCGAAGTGGCTGCTGGTGTGACGATTCGTGGGACAGAAGAAGCACCTGTCGTGGTTAAAAAAGGAACGATTGTTACAGAGGATATTGTCTAATGAAACTATTATTTGTTGCAGCTGAAGGAGCACCGTTTTCTAAAACAGGTGGTTTGGGAGACGTTATTGGCGCTCTTCCTAAATCCTTAGCGAAAAGTGGTCATGATGTGCGCGTGATCCTCCCTTACTATGATATGGTAGAGGCTAAGTTTGGAGATCAAATTGAAGATGTCTTGCATTTTGAGACCAAGGTTGGCTGGAGAAGTCAATATGTTGGTGTGAAACGCATTGTGCGCGATGGCGTCACCTTTTACTTTATTGATAATCAACACTATTTCTTTAGAGGACATGTGTATGGTGACTTCGATGATGGCGAACGCTTTGCCTTCTTCCAGCTCGCGGCCTTAGAAACGATGGAACGAGTTGACTTCATTCCAGATGTTCTTCATGCCCATGATTACCATACGGCGATGATTCCTTTCTTGCTGAAGGAAAAATACCGTTGGATTCAAGCTTATCATGGAATTAAAACAGTATTGACCATCCATAATTTGGAATTCCAAGGTCAGTTCGACCCAGGAATGTTGTGGGATCTTTTCGGAGTTGGATTTGAACGCTATGCAGATGGAACGCTTCGGTGGAATGATTGCCTGAACTGGATGAAAGCTGGTATTCTATATGCTGACCGTGTAACAACCGTTTCTCCTAGCTATGCGCATGAGATTATGACTGCTGAATATGGTTGTGGCTTGGATCAGATCCTTCGAATGGAGTCTGGCAAGGTGACCGGAATTGTTAACGGGATTGATGCGGATCTGTATAATCCTGAAACGGATCCACTCTTGACGTATCACTTCAGTCTCTCAGATCTTTCAGGTAAAGCAGCTAGCAAACGAGCTCTTCAAGAACGTGTCGGTCTTCCTGTTCGCGATGATGTTCCTTTGTTTGGGATCGTCTCTCGTTTGACACGTCAAAAAGGTTTTGATGTGGTGGTAGAAGAGTTGCATCAACTTTTGCAAAAGGATATTCAGATTGTCTTGCTCGGTACAGGAGATCCTGGATTTGAAAATGCCTTTGCTTGGTTTGGTCAAGCCTACCCAGATAAACTTTCAGCGAATATCACATTTGATGTCCAATTGGCTCAAGAAATCTATGCAGCATCAGATGTCTTCTTGATGCCAAGTCGCTTTGAACCGTGTGGCCTTTCTCAAATGATGGCCATGCGTTATGGAACCCTTCCTTTGGTGCATGAAGTCGGTGGACTTCGTGATACCGTTCAACCGTATAATGCTGTTGATGGAAGTGGAACAGGCTTTAGTTTCAATAATTTGTCTGGTTATTGGTTTAACTGGGCGGTTGATGAAGCCTTGGCTGTCTACTACAATGACAAACAGGCTTGGTATGGTCTCCAAGAGCAAGCTATGACGCGTGACTTCTCATGGGATACGGCTAGTCAACGATACAATGATTTGTACCAATCCTTATAAATAGATCTATAATACAAACGCCTTTCGAGGCGTTTTTTGTGTTGCTTTCTTCCTATAAAGAAAACGGTTTATTTTTTTGCGTTTTAGAGCTTGCTAAAATAGAAGAAAAAAGATAAGATAGGTAAAGGTAAAAAATCCCGGGAAGGTTCTTATTTCTAGAAAGGATCCCAGCCTCTCTAAAAACAATCAGGTCCTTGCTTGAGGGTTAAATATTACTATATAGGAATTTTAGGATGAAAAAAGCGAAACAAACGTTTGAAAAAATGACCAAATATTCGATTCGGAAATTATCTGTCGGTGTTGGTCCGGTGGCCATTGGAGCCTTTTTATTAGGAGGAAGCTTGTTAGGAGCTCGTCCTGTACAAGCTGATCAGATGACTCTACCTGCTCATGTTCACTTAGGATATGTGACAGAAGAAGAGCTGACTGCTGAAGAAAAAGCACAGGTGATTCATGCAATCCCTGAAGAGTATCAAAATGAAGATACTTTCTATCTCGTCTATAAGAAGAAGGAAGCAATTCAGTCGGTTCTTCCTCAAACAGGAAGTCAGGAAGTCGCCCTTTTTGGGCTAAGTCTAGCCACAGCTTCCTTTGCGGTCCTCTTACTCTCTAAAAAGCACCGGAAGAAGGTCATGGGCGTCCTTTTGATTGGAGCCATGGGACAAAGTCTTCTACTTCCAGTTGAAGTCGCAGCCCTACAAAATCAAGTTTTGCGCGTCTATAATCAGGATCTTGCGATCGCATCGAGCAAAGATCTTGCAAATGGCGTGATTCAAATTGACGGCTATGACTATATTGGTTATCTGCGCTACCCGTCAGTCCAAAAGACGAGCTTACGAGAGCCAAAGGCTATGCAGGAAACGAAACCTTCTGTAGAAGGAACGATCAAAACAAGTACAGGTATTCCACAAGTGGAAGCACAAGCGCGTGTGACCCCAGAAGTCTCTCCAGCCTTTCCTCAAGTTGAAAAACCAAGCCTGGAAGTCTCTACTGAGCCTGTGCCATTTGAAACTGTCAAACAAGCTGATCCTACATTACCTAAAGGGCAAACCAAGGTGCTGACTGCTGGTCAAAATGGGGAGCGGACCCTATTGACAGAAGTGAGTGTGGTAGATGGACAAGAAGTTCGCAGAGTCGTTGAAAGCAAGGTCACTAAAGAACCAGTTTCACAAATTCTTGCTGTTGGGACAAAAGAAGATGCCCAACCAACCCCTCAACCCAGCCCTTCTCCAGTTGTAACGGCTAAGGGGACACAAGAAGAAGGCCATGTTGGCGAAGCCCCTATTCAACCGGAGAACCCAGCCTATACAGGTGTGGTGGAAGCTAAGGGAACACAGGAAGAAGGCCATGTCGGCGAAGCTCCTGTTCAACCAGAGAACCCAGCCTATACAGGTGTGGTGGAAGCTAAGGGAACACAGGAAGAAGGTCATGTCGGCGAAGCCCCTGTTCAACCGGAGAACCCAACCTATCAAGTTACGGAAGGGACGGTAACAGAGACAGAAACGGTAATCCTTCCATATGAAACAGAGTATGTAACGGATGCCAATCGTTACACCGATGAAGAAAGCCTTCTTCAGAAAGGGGAGGCTGGTAGTCAGGAGATTCGTCGTGTTTATAAGACGTTCAATGGTGAGAAGATTGGCGAGCCTCTCAGTACGACCACTGAAACGGTAAAAGCTCCTGTGACAGAAAAAATTAGTCGTGGAAGTAAGGCGATTGAAGGCCAAACAGAGGATGTTTCGTTTGAGGAAATTCCATTTAAGACGGTAACTGAACAAGATGCTACCTTGCTAAAAGGAACTGAAAGAGTTTCTCAAGCCGGTAAGAATGGGAAGAAGAAAATCACCAAGGTCTACAAGACCATTAAGGGAGTTAAGACAACGGATGCTCCTACGATTTCTGAGGAAGTAGTTGAACAAGCGCAAGATCAGATCATTCAACAAGGGGCCAAAGAACTTGACAAGCCAACCTTGACTTTGACCCAGGTCGATAAGGAAGAATTGAAGCGCAGTGCTAAAGCTACTTATCGTTTGGACAAACCAGACGGTGTGACCATCAAGTCCATCCAGGCTGTATTGAAGAAGGGTGATCAAGTGGTGAAAACCCTGACCCTTTCAGAGACGGACTTGGCAGCTGCTTTAGCGGACTTGGACTACTACAAGGATTATACGCTCGCAACGACCATGGTGTATGACCGTGGAAATGGGGATGAAGAAGAAGTTCTCAAGGAAGAACCACTGAGAATTGATCTTAAAAAAGTTGAAATCAAAAACATCAAGGAAACCAGTCTGATTAGCGTGGATGACCAAGGTCTTGAGACCGATAGCAGCCTCTTGTCTGAAACACCATCAGATGTGAAGCCTTACTACTTAAAGGTCACCACCCATGATAATAAGATTACAAAACTAGCCGTTGATAAAATTGAAGAAGTAACGGTAGATGGAGCGACCTTATACAAAGTAACAGCCAAAGCTCCAGATTTGGTCCAACGGACTGGGGACAACCAGTTCAATGAGAACTATGTCCACTATATTGCGAAACCAAAAGCTCATGAAGGTGATGTCTACTACAATTTCAACGAACTTGTAAAAGCCATGCAAGCCAATCCGACTGGAACCTTTAAACTGGGTAGCAATATGAATGCGGCTAATGTCCAGCCAGCAGGGAAATCCTATGTGACCAATGCCTTCAAGGGAATTTTGGAAAGTACGGATGGAAATAAATTTGCCATCCATAACATTACAAGACCATTATTTGGGAACATCGAAGGTGGCTCGGTTAAGAATCTCTTGCTTGAAAATGTCAATATTGACCTACCTGGGACAGATCGAGTGGCACCAATCGCAGGTGTCATCAAAAACAATGCAACTGTTGAGAACGTTAAAGTAACAGGAAGTGTTGTTGGGAACAATGACGTAGCAGGGATCGTCAATAAAATTGATGGCAGTGGGAAAGTAAGTAATGTCGCCTTTATCGGGAAACTGCAAGCTGCTGGGAACAAAGGTGGCTATCTAGCGGGTGTTGTTGGTGAGAACTGGAAGGGTGTCGTAGAAAAAGCTTACGTTGATGCTGAAATGACTGGTAACAAAGCCAAAGCGGCAGGTCTCGTCTATTCCTCTCAAAATGGAGGAAATAACCACACAGTAGGTAAAGAAGGGGTTCTCAGAAATTCAGTTGCTAAAGGTTCGATTGAACTCAAAGAAGCGGTCCAATCGGGTGGATTACTCGGGACCAACTGGGCCTTGGGGACTATTGAAGACAACATCACCATGATGAAAGTCAAAACTGGTGAGATGGTCTTCGGACACTCCGATATCGACGCAGATGATTACTTCACCTATTCAAGAACCAAGCGCAATTACAGTGTTGAAGGCGTGAGTGAAGGGAAGAAAACCTTTAACAACTCCCGTAAAATCCCTAGCATCTCGCTGGCAGAAGCTGAGCAGAAAATCGAAGCAATGGGAATCACTGCTGATAAATTTACCAGCAGTACACCGATTGAAGATACGCTCAATCACCTTGTTAGCAAAGACGATCAATACAAGGCCATCACTGCTTACGATGCGACTCGTGAGCTAGCTTACCGCAATATCGCTAAATTGCAACCATTCTACAACAAAGAATGGATTGTCGACCAAGGGAATAAATTGGCTGCAACGAGTCCTCTCTTGACCAAGGAAGTCTTGTCTGTGACCGCTATGAAGGGCAATGATTTTGTCACTGAACTAGCGGATGCTGATCACATCCTGATCCATTATGCGGATAAGACCAAAGATATCTTTAGCATGACGCCGAAAGATTCTAAAGTCAAACAAGTCAAAGAGTACAGTGTGGCGGAGTTCGGTGAAGTGGTCTACACGCCAAATATGGTGGACAAAGACCGGAGCGATCTCATTCATGCGATCGTTGAAAAATTAAGCCCTGTAGAATTGCAATCAGATCCAATCTACACACATCTTGGTCGAACAGGTCCTAACAAAGTCAATGCCATTAAGAACCTTTACCTTGAAGAAAGCTTCCAAGCAGTCAAGGATAATCTGACTCACTTTGTCAAACAACTGGTTGAAAACCAAGATCATCAATTAAATACAGATGAGGCTGCTAAACGTGCCCTTATCAAGAAAGTTGATGACAACAAGGCGGCAGTTCTTTTGGGTCTCTCTTATCTCAACCGTTATTACGGAGTGAAGTTCGATGATGTCAATCTTAAGCAGCTCATGTTGTTCAAGCCAGACTTCTATGGGAAGAATGTCGATGTTTTAGATCGCTTGATCGAAATTGGTTCAAAAGAAGACTACATCAAAGGAACTCGTACCCATGATGCCTTCCGAGAAGTCGTTGCGAAGTCTACTCTTTCTAGCAACCTAAATGACTTCCTGAAGTACAATATGGACCTCTTTACAACTGATACAGACTTGAATGATTGGTTCATCAAAGCAACCAAAGACAATGTCTATATTGTGGAGCCTGAGACGACCAATCCAGCTTTCGCATCTGCTAAGCATAGAGCCTATGAGGGCTTAAACAATGATGTTCACGGTAAAATGATTTTGCCACTCTTGAACTTAAAAGATGCCCATATGTTCTTGATTTCAACTTACAACACCATGGCCTATAGTTCCTTCGAGAAATATGGTAAGAACACGGAAGCAGAACGAACTGCCTTCAAAGCCGAAATTGATAAGGTCGCTAAAGGGCAACAAAATTACCTAGATTTCTGGTCACGTCTAGCAACAGATAAGGTTCGCAATCAACTCTTGAAGAGCAATAACATGGTTCCGACCCCTGTCCTTGATAACCAAAACTACAAGGGTATTAGTACAGATCGCTATGGCCATACGAATAGTGGAAAGGATGTCGCTCCAATCCGTGAATTGTATGGCCCAACCGATCGTTACCATGCGACAGATTGGCGGATGGGAGCAGTGGCGCGAATTTACGGAAATCCATATAAAGACGACTCTGTCTTCTTCATGGTGACCGATATGATCAGTGACTTTGGAGTCTCTGCCTTCACGCACGAAACAACGCACGTCAATGACCGCATGGTTTACTTAGGTGGTTGGAGACATCGCGAAGGAACCGATATCGAAGCCTTTGCCCAAGGCATGCTCCAAACACCATCCGTATCAAATCCAAATGGGGAATACAAGGCCTTGGGTCTCAACATGGCCTATGAACGTCCAAATGATGGAAACCAATGGTACAATACCAATCCAAATGATCTCACTTCACGCGAGGAGATTGATCGGTACATGAAAGGCTATAACGACACCCTCATGCTTCTGGATTACCTGGAAGGAGAGGCTGTCCTCAATAAAGGCAGTCAAGCATTAAACAATGCTTGGTTCAAGAAGGTTGATAAGCAATACCGAGGGGCTAATACCAAAAATCAATTTGATAAGGTGCGTCCTTTGAGTGATGAGGAAAAAGCCATCACCTTACATTCAGTAGATGATCTCATCACCAACAACTTCATGACCAATCGTGGTCCTGGAAATGGTGTCTATAATCCATCAGACTTTGGCTCAGCCTATGTGACGGTGCCGATGATGACAGGGATCTATGGTGGAAACACCAGTGAAGGGGCTCCTGGAGCCATGTCCTTCAAACACAATACCTTTAGACTCTGGGGCTACTATGGTTATGAAAAAGGCTTCTTAGGCTATGCTTCAAACAAGTATAAACAAGAATCCAAACAAGCAGGTCATGCGACTTTAGGGGATGATTACATCATTCAAAAGATTTCTGATGGAACATTCAGTACCCTTGAAGACTGGAAGAAAGCATACTTCAACGAAGTGGTGACCAGTGCTAAAAATGGACTTCAGGCTATTGAAGTTGATGGGACTACTTATAGCACTTATGATGACTTAAAACAAGCCTTTGCAACTGCGGTTGAAAAAGATCAGGCCAGCTTGAAGAATGGTTCTGTCAAATTTGACAATACCCTTGCCTTGAAAGAAAAAATCTTTAAGAAATTACTGCAACAAACAGACAGTTTCAAAACGTCTATCTTTAAATAATCGAATTCTCTCATCTGCTGAGCAGGTGAGAGTTTTTTAGAAGAAAAAATGAATAGAGGTGGACAAAGTGTCTAAAAATTAAAAGGAATCAATCGTAGGTCGGAAAAATTATCATATTAAAAAAATAACGTAATTTAAGAAAAACGCTTTCTTTTCTAGGAAATATTTGACTATTATATCTTTTAGGAGTAAACTAAGGAGGTAAAATTTATAAAAGGAGAATTCATCATGAATTTAACATTTTTAGGTCTTTGTTTAGCCTGCTTTGGTGTATCACTGGCAGAAGGTTTGATGATGAGCAGCCTATTGAAATCTGCGTCTCGTCAACCAGAAATTATTGGTCAATTGCGTAGCCTCTTGATTCTTGGTGTTGCCTTTGTCGAAGGTACTTTCTTCGTAACCTTGGTTATGGCCTTCATTATCAAATAAGCACTTCTATTTTAGAAAAGGAGGTGTCAAAACTTGGAAGAAAGTATCACTCCAACGATAACTCTTGGACCTGTAACTTTTAATTTGACCCTACTTGCTATGACCTTGATTGCTGTTTTGGTGGTTTTTGGCTTTATTTATTGGGCCAGCCGTAAAATGACGATCCGACCAAAGGGCAAACAAAATGTGCTGGAATACGCATATGACTTTGTCGTAGGCTTCACCAAAGGAAATATTGGGGAACATTATATAAAGGACTATTCCTTGTTCTTGTTTGTTCTTTTCCTCTTTCTTTTAGTGGCCAATAACATTGGATTGATGGCTAAAATCGAAACGACCAATGGTTACAATTTGTGGACATCACCAACCGCTAACCTGGGTTATGACTTTGCCTTTTCATTTTTGATCACCTTAATCGCCCATGTAGAAGGAATTCGCCGACGTGGTGTGAAGGAATATTTAAAGGCTTTTGTGACACCTGGATTCATGACCCCCATGAATATTTTGGAAGAATTAACGAACTTTGCCTCCTTGGCACTTCGGATCTTCGGAAATATCTTTGCGGGTGAGGTATTAGCAAGCTTGCTCGTGAACTTATCACACCAAGCTTTCTATTGGTATCCATTTGCCTTTATTGGTAGCATGGCATGGACTGCATTTTCAATTTTTATTTCATGTATCCAAGCCTATGTGTTTACCATGTTGTCATCAATCTATATTGGTAAGAAAATTAATGGTGAAGAGTAAGTAGAGGAGGAGTAGAAGAATGCATGTATCAATGAGTGAAATTATTGGTAACTTTATTCTCATTGCTGGTTCCTTCCTATTATTAATCTTTTTAATAAAGAAATTTGCATGGAACAATATCAATGGAATTTTAGAAGCGCGTGCCAAAAAGATTACAGATGATATTGATGGAGCAGAATCAGCTCGTCAAAAAGCTGAGGAACTAGCAAGTAAACGTGAAGAAGAGTTGGCAGGTAGCCGCAAAGAAGCTGCGTCTATTGTCGAAAATGCAAAGGAAACTGCAGAAAAGAACAAATCTCAGATCCTTTCAGAAGCCACTCAAGAAGCAGTACGTTTGAAAGAAAAAGCGCAACAAGAAATTGCGCATAACAAAGAAGAAGCATTGAACAGTATCAAAGGCGATGTGGCAGATCTCACTGTCAATCTTGCCAGCAAATTGTTGAGTCAACAGCTTGATGCTGAAGGTCAACGCCAACTGATCGATCGCTATCTCGATGAATTAGGAGAAGCCTAATGGACAAAAAGCAACTGATGGTGATTGAGAAATATACCCAGCCTTTTGTTCAATTGGTCTTTGAAAAAGGAGAACAAGACCTGGTCTTTGAAAAGTTAACCCAAATCAAGGGTGTTTTTGAGGAAACGGGACTTGCTAACTTCTTAGCTCATATCGGTGTAGAGGATGAAGAGAAAGCAAAAAGTCTACGGCTTTTTCAACCCTCTGATTCACAATTACTCGACCATTTGATTGAAGTGGTTATTCTCAATCATCGTGAAGCCTTATTTTATGACATTGTAACGATTTGTTTAGATCAGATCCAACGACTGAGTAATGCTTTTGTCGTGACGGTTACGACAGCTACAGCCTTGGATCCTGTTCAAGAGCAAAAATTGGTACCCATTATCGAAAGAAAATTTGGGATTCAAGTTCGCTCAATCCAACAAAAGATCGATCCAGATCTAATTGGTGGTTTTGTCGTGACAGCCAATCATAAAACATTGGATACCAGTCTCAAACACCAATTGCAAGTCATAAAATCTAAATTGAAATAGAAAGTGGTGTGAATTTTGGCGATTAACGCACAAGAAATCAGCGCTT
>OGHJ01002700.1_pt1 | contig 14485 bp, 11 predicted proteins | sample 1571351 | NCBI WGS metagenome assembly OGHJ01 (sample SAMEA2582037, study PRJEB24529) | metagenome | biome: Human gut stool | place: China | collected 2011 | reverse complement strand
GGCGGGACAGCGTGGCTGGAGCGGAAAAATGACGCTGTCTTGCCGGTTGTACGGGAACTGGTCAGATGCCATATCCCGGTGGCTGCAATTTGCAACGCGGTAAACTTCCTGGCGGAAAACGGTTTTTTAGACCAGCGCAGACATACTGGGAATACCCTGCCCTTCCTCAAATCCCAGGCTCCGCACTATAAAGGGGAGGCATATTTCGTTGAGGCGGAGGCGGTTTGTGACAACGGCATTCTTACCGCCAACGGATTCGGAGCGCTGGAGCTGGCAAAAGAGATACTGCGGCTGCTGAAATTACGGTCAGAGCAGGAGCTAGCGGAATGGTATGCATGGAATAAATTCGGCCTGTATTCGCCAGGACACAAGGGGCGTACCCCAAGCGGACTGTGATCTGCCCGGTATCATCGGGTGGCCGGATGGGCAAAGCGGCGGGGGATACGCTGCTTTAAAGAGAGGGCCGGGCTGAAATCAGCCCGGCCCTTTTTACATATTGGGTTCGTCGGCCTCGTCCTGCATCGCCGCATCGTCGCAGAGTACGCTTTTTTCGGAACAGCCTGGCGGCCATTCCTCAAACGCTCCCTTGCTCCTCCGCTCCCCAACCGACCCGCTGCGCTGGGCTCGCTTGGGGATCCCGGGGTATCTGATGGCCTTCTCCTGGACGGCGGGAGGGGCGTCCTCGTAGCGGACGAAGCGGAAGGTGAAGGAACCGCGGCCCTGGGTCATGGAGCGCAGATCGATGGCGTAGCGGCCCATCTCGGCCATGGGCACCTCGGCCTCCACGATCTGGTTGCCGTCGTGGTCGGGGTTCATGCCCATGATGCGGCCGCGGCGCTTGTTGAGGTCGCCGATGACGTCGCCCATATAGCTGTCGGGAATGGTGACCTTCAGCTCACCGATGGGCTCCAGCAGCACGGGGTTGGCCTGGGCCAGAGCGGCCTTGTAGGCCAGCTGGGCGGCCGTCTTAAAGGCCATTTCGGAGGAGTCCACGGGGTGATAGGAGCCATCGTACAGGGTGGCCTTCAGGTACACCACAGGGTAACCGGCCAGCACACCGTGCTGCACAGCCTCCCGCAGGCCCTTCTCCACGGCGGGGAAGTAGTTCTTGGGCACAGCGCCGCCCACGACCTCCTCGCAGAACTCCATCTCTTCCTGGTCGCTGGGCTCGAAGCGGATCCACACGTCGCCGAACTGGCCGTGACCGCCGGTCTGCTTCTTGTGGCGGCCCTGGACCTCCACCTTCTTGCGGATCTTCTCACGGTAGGGAACACGAGGAGTAGAGAGCTCGGCGTCCACGCCGAAGCGACTCTTCAGACGGGACACCAGCACGTCCAGCTGGATATCGCCGGTGCCGGAGACCACCACTTGGCGGGTCTCGGCGTTATTGACCACAGTAAAGGTCTGGTCCTCTTCACCCAGACGGGCAAGGCCGGCGGCGATCTTGTCGTCCTGACCCTTGGTCTTGGGGGAGATGGCCATGGAGTACACCGGCTCGGGGAAGCTGATGGGCTCCAGCTTGATGACATTACGGGCGTCGCACAGGGTGTCGCCGGTCTTCAGCTTATCCATCTTGCCGATGGCGCCGATGTCGCCGCAGGAGAGCTTCTTGACCTCCTCGGTCTTCTTGCCCTTCACCTGATAGAGGCGGCCCAGCTTCTCAGTGAGGCCGGTGCGGGCATTGACCATGGGCATATCCGACTCGATGGTGCCGGAGAGGACCTTCACATAGGAGTACTTGCCGTACTGGTCGGAGACGGTCTTCCACACGAAGGCCACGGGCACGGCGCCGGGGGAGACGGCGAACTCCACCACGTCACCGTGGTCGTCCTCGCCGGTCTCAGACTTGCCCTCCAGGGGAGAGGGCAGGAGGTTGACGATGTTGTCCAGGAGCATCTGGGTGCCCAGGCCGGTGAGGGCGGAGCCGCACACCACGGGGAAGAGGGACAGATCCTTCACGCCGGCGTGGAGGCCCTGGATCATCTCGGCGTAGGTGAACTCCTCGCCGTTGAAATAGCGGTCCATGAACTCCTCGCTGGTCTCGGCCACGGACTCCACCAGAGCGTTGTAGAGCTCGTCCAGGACCTCCTGCTTGTTCTCAGGCACGGGGATCTCGTGGCGCTTGCCGTTTTCGATGTCGTAAGCGCGCTTGTTGAGCACGTCGATGATACCGATGACCTTCTTGTTCTCGTCCCAGATGGGAGCCACCACGGGGGCTACGTTCTTGCCGAAGCGCTCCCGGAGGGTCTCGAAGGCGGCGTTGTAATCGGCGTTGTCCTCGTCGGTCTTGGAGATGTAGAGGATGCGGGGCATCTTCCGCTCCTCGCAGTACTTCCAGGCCTTCTCGGCGCCCACGCTCATGCCACTCTTGGCAGAGCAGACGATGATGGCGGCATCGGCCACACGGAGGGCCTCCATGACCTCACCGGAGAAATCAAAGTAGCCGGGGGTGTCCAGAATGTTGATCTTGCATCCCTTATATTCCACGGGCGCCACGGCGGTGGAGATGGAAAACTGACGGCGGACCTCTTCTGCGTCGTAGTCACAGGTGGTATTTCCGTCGGTCACCTTGCCGAGACGGTCAATGGCGCCGGTCTGAAACAGCATGCTCTCAGCCAGGGAAGTCTTTCCGTTTCCACCATGGCCCAGCAGGCATACGTTGCGAATATTTTGTACGGAATAGCTCATATCTTGTTTCCTCTCCTTACATTTGGGATCTCACGAAAGCGCCGCCCGTTTCTATGCGTCACTGTCTTAGTCATTATATCTCAATACACGGCGATTGACAACTCATTTTTTATAAAAAATGTAGTCTCTATACAAATTCCTTCCAAGCCGCCCCCGCTTTTCTTTGACAACAGGGACCGGAACCGGTATGATTGCGGAAGAAAATCCGATTTGTCTGCCACGAAAGGAGAATTTTCCATGGCCCCAAATGATCCGAAAATGGTGCTCTTTGACTACGGCCAGACCCTCATCGACGAGCCCTATTTCAACAAGGAGCTGGGCATGGAGGCGGTGCTGACTCACGCCGACGCCAACCCCCTGGGCCGTACGGCCCGGGAGCTGGCCGATTACATCGACGCCCTGGAGACCGAGATGGAGCGTTTCCGCACTGCCGACGGCCACATCCCCCTCTACGAGACCCACAACCTGCCCTTCCAGCGGTACGTCTTTGCCTCCCAGTGCCTCTCCTTCTCCCTGCCGGAAGAGAAACTGGAGACCCTCTACTGGGACGCCGCCGCCCCTGGCCGCCCCACCGAGGGCATCCACACCCTGCTGGACCTTCTGGCGGCGCGGGGCATCCGCACCGGCGTCATCAGCAACCTCTCCTTCTCCGGCTCCGCCCTCCGCGCCCGGCTGGACCGGCTGCTGCCCAACCACCGCTTCGAATTCATTCTGGCCACCAGTGAGTACGTCTTCCGCAAGCCCAGCCCCCGGATCTTCCGGCTGGCCCTCACCATGGCGGGGCTGGAGCCCCACGAGGTGTGGTACTGCGGCGACAACCCCGCCTGTGACATCGCCGGCGCCGCCTCCTGCGGCATCCAGCCGGTATGGTACACCGGCGCCCTCTCCCCCCTCTGGTCCTCCCAGAATACTCCCACCGCCGACCACCTCACCCTGGCGCACTGGGCAGATTTTCCGGCTCTTCTGGACCGTGTTTCGGCTCCGTGCTCAGTTTAAGAACATGAAAAAAGCGCGTGCTCACGTTTTATCGTGAGCACGCGCTCTGTTTTTATCACGCAATGGGCACATAGCCCAGAACGGCCAGGGTCTCGCTGTCGCACAGGAGAACCGCGTAGTCGTGGCCAGTGGTATCTCCCAGGGTCACAGCCCAGTCAGTACCATCCAGCAGCGCGGCGCTTTCGCCGTCACAGACCGCCGCCGCCAGGTCACCCTCTGTGACCTGGGCAACAGAGATCAGGGTGGTATCCACCCGGTCCTTCTGGTCAAAGGTGGAATCCGCCAGCCAGGCGGCGCAGTTAACCCGCAGGGTCTCGGTGGTGTCCGCGTCAGGTTGGACGGCTCCGTCGTTGGTGGCCGCCTCCGCCGGCATGACGCTGAATGTGATCGCCTGGTTGGCCCTCTCCTGGCTGCTCCCGCTGTCTTCCGCCGCCGGAGTGGGAGCCGGTGTGGGCTGGGCCGATGCGGGCGGACTCATCCGCAGGGCGGCACCGCCGCTGCTGTTCTCCTCTGCGTCATCCTGGACGAGCACAGGCGCGCTCTCCGCAGGCAGGGCCTCCTCATAGTTGGAGACGGCCTCCTCTTTGGACTTGCCGTCCGTCTCGGGCTGTTCGGCGCCACCGCTGACGCCTTCGCCCACGGCGGCATCTGCCGTATCCTGGGTGGCCTCCGCCGTGGTCACGCTGGCCGCCGCCGGGGCGGTAGCGGTGGAGCCGCCGCTCTGGAGGGTCTTCAGGGTGCCCGCACCCAGCAGGATCACCGCAAAGACCGCCGCCAGAGAGGCCCAGCGTTGAATGTGGGACTTTTTGCTCACCCTGGAGAGGGGAACTACCTTTTCCGCCCCGATCCTGTCCATGATGGCCTGGTGGAGTCCGTCGGGCACCTCCTCCTCCAGCTCCGGCAGGATGGTGTGGAGCTGCCGCAGCTCCTCCGCCGCCCCGCGGCATTCCTCACAGGCGGCCAGATGGGCCTCCAGCTCACCTTTCTCCTCCGGGTTCAGTTCACCGTCCAGCTCCAGGCTCAAAAGCTCCAGAGCGCGGTCGCAGTCGCACATGGCAGGTCACCTCCTCTCCTTTGTTTCATCACTTTCTAGACGAAAGCTCGCCAAAAAAGTTCCCCCGCTCCGTCAAAACTTTTCGCAGGGCATTTCTGGCCCGGGCGATGCGGGACTTCACCGTTCCCTCCTCCAATCCCAGGACCGCACCGATCTCGGCGTAGCTCAAACCGTTGATCTCCCGCATGACCAGCACCTGACGGTGATCCGGGGTGAGCCTTTCCAGCCCCGCCGCCACCGCCTGCCGAACCTCTGTACGCTCCAGCTCCCGCTCGGGGGCATACCGCTCGTCGGGGAGCTCCACCTGCCGCGCCTCTTCCTCGTCATCCAGGGAGACCGTCATGGAGAGATTCTGCCGCCGCTTCTCCTTTCGCAGGAAGTCAATGCAGGCGTTGGAGGCCAACCGGTAGAGCCAGGTGGAGAAGCTGCTCTCCCCCTGAAAGCGGCTCAGCCCCCGCCAGGCATTGAGAAATGCCTCTTGGGTCAGCTCAGCGGCGTCCTCTGGGTTGCCGGTGAGCCGCCGGCAGAGATTATAGATGCGCTTTTCATTGTCGGTGACCAGGACCTCAAAGGCAGTCTCATCCCCCTTTTTGGCCCGTTCCACCAGCTCCTGTTCTGTCAAGGCGACCCTTCACCCGCCTTTCCTTCCTCATCAAATCATTTCAGATCCCGCTGGATGCCAGCCGTGATCCGTCGCAGGTCCTCCATGGTCTCCACGTGACAGATCTGCTCCTTCCAGTAGCCCGCGTGGGGTACCCCCTTCAGGTACCAGCAGTACTGCTTCCGGGCCTCCAGGCAGGCAATCTTCTCCCCCTTGTGGGCGGCGTTGATCTCAAACTGCCGCATGGCGGTGGCACACCGCTCTGCCAGAGGGGGCAGGGGCGGGATCCCCCGTCCCTCCAGAGCGGCCTGGGCCTGCTGGAAGAGCCAGGGATTGCCGAAGCAGCCGCGGCCGATCATCACGGCGTCGGCACCGGTCCAGCGGAGGATACGCACGGCATCCTTTCCCGCAAAGACGTCACCGTTGGCCATGACCGGAATGTGCAGGGCCTCCTTCACCTCCCGGATGTAGTCCCAGTTGGCGGTGCCGGCATACTGCTGGCTGCGGGTGCGGCCGTGGACGGCCACGGCGGCCACCCCGGCCTCCTCCATGGCCTTGGCCAGCTCCACGCAGTTGATGGAGCCCTTGTCCCAGCCCAGGCGCATCTTCACGGTGACAGGGCGGCTCCCCGCCCCCTTCACCACCGCCTCGGCCACCCGGACAGCCAGGTCCGGGGTACGCATGAGCCCCGAGCCGTCCCCGGAATTGGCCACCTTGGGCACGGGGCAGCCCATGTTGATGTCGATGATATCCGCTCCGGACACCTCCCCGGCGATGGCGGCAGCCTCCTCCATGCACACCGGGTCGGAGCCGAAGATCTGGGCGGCGGCGGGATGCTCCCCCTCCCCCAGCTTCAGCAGCGGGATGGACTTTTTATCCTGGTAGCACAGGGCCTTGGCGCTCACCATCTCGGTGACGGTGTAGCCCGCCCCCAGCTCCCGACAGATGGTACGGAATCCCAGGTCGGTGACCCCCGCCATGGGGGCCAGCACCAGCTGGGAATCGATCTCCACGTTTCCTATCTTCACGGTCTTCCTCCGGTTCAATTTGGTTCCTCTCATCATACCATAAACCGCCATTCTGGGCAAGTGGCGCCGTCTTTTGTACCGTTTTGCCCATGAATGCCCGGAAAATCCGCCTGAGGCGCCAGAATGCCGCAGAAAATCGCAGAAAGGGCGTTCCCACTTCCGACGCTATATTTCCAAATCATGGATTATACTGTCTCTACTACCCGATACACAGGAGGAGATCGTCCATGGCGGCGAAGGTTGGATGGAAGTCAAAGGCAGCCCAGGCCCGGGAGGAGATGGCCCGGACGGGCAGGCTGGTGCTTCGGGCGCCGGCCCTGGTGCGGGGGGCGGAGTATGTCATCCGCTTCACCCTCTCGGCGGTACTGGCGGGGGCTGAGATCCTGAACGGCTGCGCCCCGTTCGGGCTGTCCATGGTGGGCTGCTCGGGCTCCGGGCTGGGCGGCTTTGCCGCCCTGCTGGGCGCCTGCTTCGGCTATCTAGCCTTCCGGGGACTGGCCGAGGGACTGCGGTACGTAGCGGCGGCCATCCTCATCTTCTCGGTGGCCTTCGCCTTTTTTGATATCAAGCTGTACCAGCGCAGCTGGTTCATGCCGGTGGTGACGGCGGCGCTCTCCGGCGCCACCGGCTTCGTCTACCTGGGAGAGGGGGGCTGGGAGATCTCCACTGTGATCTTTTTCCTGACGGAGCTGCTGCTCTCCGGCGCCTGCGTCTACTTCTACCGCACCGCCTTCTCCCCCTGGCTGGGCAAGCGGGAGGAGGGGGAGCTCTCTACCCGGCAGCTGGCCAGTCTTTTCATTCTGGGCAGCACTGTCCTCATCTCCCTGGCGCAGCTCACCCTGGTGGGGGACATCATCTCCGCCGGCCGTGTCCTCGCCGCCCTGGCGGTGATGGTCTTTTCCTCCCAGGGAGGGCTGGGCGTCGGCGCTGCCGCCGGCGTGGCCGCCGGACTGAGCATGGACCTGGCCCGGGGCAGCGGGGACTGGTCCTGCACCGTGTGCTACGGCTGTGCCGGCCTGGTGACCGGCGTCTTTCAGGGCCGGTCCCGGACAGGCTGCGCCGTGGCCTACGTCCTCACCAACGCTGTGGTGGTGCTGTGGGCCTGGGAGGGCGGTGCCGAGCTGCCCCTTCTCTATGAGGTCTTTACCGCCTCCGTCCTCTTCCTCCTGCTGCCGGAGCAGCTGCTCCGCAAGGTCCGGGCCCGGCTGAGCCGGGAACGTTCCCCCGGCACCGCCGACCGGGCCGCCGCCTACGTCCGGGAGCGGCTGACTCAAACCGCCGAGGCCTTCCGCACCCTCTACGAGTCCATGCGTGGGAGCTTTCGGGGCAGCGCCCCCAACGACGGCGACCTCTCCACCGTTTTTGACCGGGCGGCGGACAAGGTGTGCCGCCGGTGCGCCCTCCGGGACGCCTGCTGGCAGCGAAACTATAACACCACCTTCAACGCCCTCAATGACGCCCTGCCCGCCATGGCAGAGCGGGGCCATGGCGAGGCCGGAGACTTCCCCCAGCACTTCACCACCCGTTGTCTCCACTTTCCTCAGTTTCTAGCCGCGGCCAATGAGGCCCTCACCGCCGTTCTCTGCCGCCGGCAGTACCAAAATCGGCTCCAGGAGAACCGGGCCGCCGTCTTCCGGCAGTATGGCACCCTCTCCACTCTGCTGGGCCAGGCGGCCGCCGAGCTCTCTGGGGAACTGACTCCCGACCCAGCGCGTGAGAAGCGGCTGCGCCGCCATCTCACTGCCCTGGGGCTGGAGGGAGACGCCTGGGTCTACTACGACCAGGCCGGCCACCTGCGCTGTGAGGTAGCCGGACCCGACCTGTCTCCCCTTCGGAAGGAGGACGAGCGCGCCACCCTCTCCTCCCTGCTGGGGGTCTCCCTCCACGCGGCGGAGGAGGAATCCCCCATTGGTACAAGAGAGCATCTGGTCTTCACCCAGGCCGAGCCCTTCCAGGCCGTCATGGGGGCGGCCGCCCGGCAGAAGGGCGGGGAGACGGTGAGCGGTGACGCCGGCGGCCTCCTCCGCACCCCGGAGGGCCTTCTCTACGTCATGCTGTGCGACGGCATGGGCAGCGGCCCCGCCGCCAGCCGGGAGAGCAGGCTGGCCGTCCGGCTGCTGGAGCAGTTTTTGCGGGCGGGGGTCCAGGCTGACACCGCCCTGAACACCCTCAATGCCGCCCTGGCCCTCCGCAGCGAGGAGGAGGGGGGCTTCACCACCGTGGACCTGCTGGAGCTGGACCTCTTCACCGGCGCCGCCGCCCTCTACAAGTTCGGCGCCGCCCCCACCTACCTGCGCCGGGGTGGCTCCGTGAGCCGGATCACCGGCGCCGCCCTCCCCGCCGGGCTCACCGACGGGGAACGGGTGGCCCCCGACCTCACCCGGCTCCAGCTGGAGGCCGGGGACACGGTGGTGCTGGTCAGCGACGGGGTGACCGACCCCCGGGAGGACCAGTGGCTCCGGGACGCCCTGGCCGCCTTCGACGGGGAGAGCCCCAAGGACCTGGCCCGGACCCTGGTGGATGCCCAGGTGGGCCGGGAGGGCCCGGCCGACGACCGCACCGCTCTGGTGCTCCGGCTGGACCGCCGGACCGGAGACACCTGACAAAAGAGAGGGCTCGCCGCCCCCTTCACACTTTCCCCCGTGTCTTATTTTGCATGGAGCCACTTTTTCGACAGCCTCAAAAGCGGCGCCGTCTCCTGTGGGAGACGGCGCCGCTTTTCACTTCTCTTCCGGCTCCTCGTCCTTCTGAAGGACGGGAAAGGGTCTTCCCTCTGGCGTCTGCTGGGTGGGGGGCAGATCCCGCTCCATGGGCTCCGGCTTATCCCCTTCAAAAACATCGAAGAGGTTCCGGGGGGTGAGCTCCGGCTTCCGGTGGCGGACGATGGCCGTGACCGTGGGGAAGAGGACGATGGCGATGAGACCGCCGGAAAAGCCGTTGTTGTAGAGGTTGACACCGGCCAGGACATAACCGGCCTGGAGGACCACCGCCGAGTGGAGGAAACCGGCCAGGATGCCCACAGGCCAGCCGAAGACGCCGGCAAAGGGGGCCAGGGTGGTGCCGAAGAGCGCGGCCAGCTGGAGGCCGGGGGCGTCCACGTTATAGTGCATGAAGATACCGCCCAGGAGGACGCCGCACATGACAGGCAGGATGTTCCGGGCGTGCTTGCCGTAGGCGGAAAAGCCGATGACGGTGAGGATGCCGCCCAGGGTGGGGCCGTTGAGGTCGCCCCCAACCAGCAGGATGTACCCGGTGGCCAGCAGGCCGTTGACCCCCATGTTGATGAGCACCGGGCCGCCGCCCACCATGCGCAGGAAATCGCTGGGCGCCCGTCCGGAACTGGTGAGGAGCCGCCGGTAGCCCGCCCAGTTGGCCCAGACGGGATGGCCGGAGCAGAAAAGGCCGCATACGATAAACGCCAGGCACATCAGAGCCACCGCAGCGCCGAAGCGGAGGTTGTAGCCCTCCGCCCAGTAGAGAACACTGCTGGGGGCATCCCCCACGGCGGTGAGCATGGGCACCAGCATCATGGCCAGCAGGCCGCAGGCGAAACCCATGTTATAGAGGTTCATGCCGTTTTGCACCTTATAGGTGTAAGCCGATAGGGGCGGCAGGACCATGCCGATGAGCATGCCCGTGAGCACGCCCCCCAGGGGGTGGGCGTAGAGACTGCCCAGCCCCATATAGCTCACCAGGGGCGAGAGAGCGGTGGCCAACAGGGCCACCGAGGTATACTTGGAGAAGGGCTCCTTTTGAATGCGGGCGTAGACCCAGGTGCCCAGGATGATGGGCCAGATGTTGGCCACATTCTTGCCGAAAAGGGCGAAGCCCGACATGAGCCCCATCTCGGTGATGGTGAAGCCGTTGAGGGGATCGCCGGAGAGGTAGAGGAGCCCCAGGCTGATGAGGGTCACCAGAGCGGAGTTGACGAAGGCCGCCCCCGGCCCGGCGATTTCCACATAGTCGGTGATGAGCACATCCTGGGTGAGGACGATCTTCTGAAGACCCGGCAGGATGTTGGCCGGGTCGTCAAAGATCAGCCCCGCCAGGACCAGGGCCAGTATGTAAACCAGGATCATGGGGTACATGCTCTTGTATCGCATCGCGGTCCCTCCCTTTTGGCTCCGGACTGGGGTCAAACGGTACGGAAAAACTTTCTGGTCTCCTGGGCGTTGCGCATGACTTCCTCCCGCAGCGCCTCCAGGGAGGGGAACTTCCGCTCCCCCCGCAGCTTTTTATAGAACTCCATGCGGATGGTCTGGCCGTAGAGGTCGCCGGAAAAGTCCAGGATGTACCCCTCCACGCTGACCCGGTCCCCGTCGTCCACCGTGGGGCGGACCCCGATGTTGGTAACGGCGGGGCGGCTGTCCCCGTTTTCAAACCACACCCGGGTGGCGTACACCCCGTGGGCCGGCACCAGTACTCCCTCGGGGAAGCGCAGGTTCACCGTGGGAAAACCCAGGGTGGAGCCCAGCTTCTTACCGTGGGCCACCTTGTCGGTGAGGACGTGGGGATGGCCCAGGAACTCCATGGCCCGCTCCATCTCCCCCTGGGCAATGAGGGTGCGGATGTAGGTGGAGGAGACGGTGATCCCCTCCAGCTCGATCTTGGGGATGATGTTACAGCCGATGCCCAGCTGAGCGCACAGCTCCTGGAGCCGCTGGGGATTGCCCTCCCCCTTGTAGCCGAAATGGAAGTCGTGGCCGGCCACCACATGGGCGGCGCCGTGCTCCTTCACCAGGTACTCGGTGACGAAGTCCCGCCAATCCATCCGCATCATGCTGTCAAAGTGGGCCACGATGACCTCTTTGATGCCGTAACACCGCCGCATCAGGTCGGCCCGGTCGGCAGGGGAATTGATGAGAGGGGTCACCGCTCCGGTGATCCGGCTGCCCGGGTGGGCATCAAAGGTAAAGGCGGTGGGGATGAGTCCCTTCTGGGTCGACACCTCTCCCACACGGCTCAGCAGAGCGCCGTGACCCACGTGCACCCCGTCAAAAAAGCCCAGTGCAATGGCTCGTTTTGTCTCGTTCAATGGAATCGTCTCTCTTTCCTCTCCCGACTCACACCGGGAAAAAGCTTTTCACTGTGATGAGCTTGCCCCGCTCCGCCCGGCACAGGGCCAGGAAGGTCTGGTCACTGCCGTAGACCCGGTACTCTCCTTCCGGCAGGGCAGGCATCACCAGGGTCATGCCGTTGCGGAGCTTTTTCTCCGCCTCCGGCTTCAAGATCAGGTCAGGGCGGCCGGCAAAGTAGGCATCCACAGGCAGCAGCAGACTCTCGGCCTCTCCACGGTCGGCGGCGGCCTGGACCTTCTCCAGTGTCACCGCGTCATCCAGCGTAAAGCCGGCGGCCATGGTCCGGCGCAGAGCGCCCATACAGCCGCCGCAGCCCAGGGCCTGACCAATATCGTGGCACAGGGTACGGACGTAGGTCCCCTTGGAGCAGCGGACCCGCAGGCGGTAGTCCGCCGGTCCGGTGGACTCCAACAGCTCCAGCTCATGGATGCAGACCGGACGTGCTTTCCGCTCCACCTCCTTGCCCTTCCGGGCCAGCTCGTAGAGCTTCTTGCCATCTATTTTGATGGCGGAGTACATGGGCGGGATCTGGAAAATGTCGCCACGGAACCGGTCCAGCACCGCCAGCACCTGGTCCCGGCCCACCGTCACCGGACGCTCTTCAACCACCTCACCGGTGGTATCCTGGGTATTTGTGATGACGCCTAGTTTAAGTTCTGCAATATATTCCTTTTCGGATTCAGAAGCAAACTCCACCGCCCGGGTGGCCCGGCCGATAAACACAGGCAATACGCCGGTGGCCATAGGGTCCAGGGTACCGGCGTGACCCACCCGCTTCTCGTGGAAGATGCCACGCACCTTGGCGCAGACATCCATACTCGTCCAATCAGCGGGCTTATCGATGATAAGGATTCCGTTAGGCATCGGCCTGCACCTTCCGGATGGCGTCCATGATGGCCGCCTTGGCCTCCTCAACCGTGCCCGGCACCGTGCAGCCGGCGGCGGCGGCATGACCACCGCCCCCCAGCAGGGCGCAGACCTTGGTAGCGTTCAGGGTCTCGTCGGTGCGGACGGACAGCTTGCAGGCCCCGTCCTTCAGCTCACGGATGGTCACTGAGGTGTGAACCCCTTCCAGCTGCCCCACGAAGGCGGCAATATCCTCAGCGTCCCGCTCGTCGGCCTCCAGCCGGGCCATGTCGGCCAGGCTGATGGCGGCGATGGCGATGGCACCGTCATCGTGGAGGTCCATGGTGTCCACGATGAGGGACTCCAGCTTCAGCCGTTTCAGGCTCTTGGTGCGGAAATGGAGCTTGTTGGCCTTCTGGGCATCGATGCCGGTTTCCATCAGGTCAGCGGCCACCCGATGGGTGGCCGGTGTGGTGTTGCTGTACTGGAAGCAGCCGGTATCGGTGGCCACCGCCACATAGAGGGGCAATGCGGCTGCCGGAGACACCGGTCCCCACTGACAGATGAGATCATAGATGAGCTCGCCGCAGGCTGCCCGACCGGCATCCAGACAGGTCTCCTTGGCGAAGTACTCCTGGGAGGGGTGGTGGTCGAAGGCCAGGTCGATGCCCCGCTTGAGCCACACCTCACCGGCGGGGGTAAACAGCCCCTTGCCGGCAATGTCCACCGACACCACAAAGGCGGGCTGGAACTCCTCCGGAGCCAGATAGCCCTCCAGGTAGGGGGTAAAGAGGGTGGTGGCATCCTCGTTGGGGAGGACCCAGGCCGTCTTGCCCTGCTCCCGCAGGGCCTGGCACAGGCCCACGGCGCAGCCGATGGTGTCCCCATCGGGTCGCTTGTGGGTCAGGATGAGAATGTCATTTTGCCGCAGCAGCAACTCCGCCGCTTCTCTGTACTCCATCGTTCAGGCACCTCACTTATCCAGCTTTTCGATGAGTTCCAGGATGTGGGCGCCCTCGGCGATGGAGTCGTCGGCCACGAAGGTGAGCTCGGGGGTATACCGGAGCTGGAGGGCCTGGCCCAGCTCCCGGCGCAGATAGCCGCTGGCCGACTTGAGGCCCTTAACCACCTCTTTGACGTCGCTCTTGTCCAGCATGCTTACATAGACCTTGGCGTACCGCAGGTCGGGGGCGGTGTCCACCGCCGTGATGGAGACCAGTCCGTGGACGCGGGGGTCCTTCACGGTCCGGATCAGGGCCGAGAGCTCCCGCTGGATCTCCTCGTTGATGCGTCCGATACGATTGCTTGCCATATTTTTCTCCTATCAAGCATACAGACCCGTCCCCTCCTCAAATGACTTGGGGATGGAACGGGTCTGTTTGGTTGTATTTCTTTTCAGGTCAGATTACACTTCAATTTGTTCCATGAGGTAGGCCTCGATGATGTCGCCCTCTTTGATATCCTGGAACTTCTCGAAGGTGATACCACACTCGTAGCCCTGGGCGACCTCCTTCACGCTGTCCTTGAAGCGCTGGAGGGAGGCGATGGCACCGTCGTAAATGACGATGTTGTCCCGCAGCAGGCGCATCTGGGCACCGCGCTGCATCTTGCCCTCGGTGACGTAGCAGCCGGCCACCATGCCAACGCCGGTGATTCGGAACACGTTCCGGACCTCGGCCCGGCCCAGATCCACTTCCTTGAACTTGGGAGCCAGCATGCCCTTCATAGCGGCCTCAACCTCGTTGATGGCGTCATAGATGACCCGGTACATCCGCATATCCACATTCATGCGGGCGGCCGAATCACGGGCGTTGTTGTCGGGACGGACGTTGAAGCCCACGATGATGGCGCCGGAGGTAGCGGCCAGCATGACGTCGCTCTCGCTGATAGCACCCACCGCGCAGTGGATGACCCGGACCCTGACCTCCTCGTTGGAGATCTTCTCCAGGGAGGACTTCACGGCCTCGGCGGAGCCCTGCACGTCGGCCTTGACGATGATGTTCAGGTTCTTCATCTCGCCGGCCTGGATCTGGCTGAACAGGTCCTCCAGGGAGACCTTCTGGCCCACAGGGCCGCTCATACGGTCCTTCTGCTCCTGCTTGCGCTGCTCCACCAGCTCACGGGCCATGCGCTCGTCGTCCACGGCGTGGAAGTCGTCGCCGGCGCCGGGCACTTCGCTCATACCGATGATCTC
>OGHJ01002693.1_pt1 | contig 14525 bp, 9 predicted proteins | sample 1571351 | NCBI WGS metagenome assembly OGHJ01 (sample SAMEA2582037, study PRJEB24529) | metagenome | biome: Human gut stool | place: China | collected 2011 | reverse complement strand
CGATTTCGCAAATCTGGCGCTGCACGGAACCTATGACAGCTTTAACCGCGCGGCTACCCGAAGCCGTTTGACAAAGATAAAAAAGATCTGCTCATTACACTCTTTCAAGATGTGTTGGAAACGCACCCTGCTTATCGTGCATACCTGCCGTCCCTGACAGAAGATATCCTGCAGGACACTGCAGACGCCGTCCACATCCGCGTACGTAAAAAAGAAATCTTGACTTACGTCTGGGAACGCTATTGCGCCTTGCAGACAGAATAGCCTTTATACAAAGACCTCCCTCGGAAAATCCTTGGGAGGTCTTTATTTGATCAGTTTGTTTGAACTTTTGGGTTTCTACTATCTGCAGATTCTGGAACCTACTGTAGAAGCCTTGTAGCTCTTTGTTGCTACAACCTTACCATCTACGTCCTTAATGGTAACTTCGCACTGGAATTTGTACTTTGTACCCTTCTTTAAGGAAACCTTCGTGTAAGTGATGTAGTTTCTGTCTTTGACCTTAGAAGCCTTGTAAGAAGCAGCGCCTGCTTTCTTGTAGTAGAACTTGTAGCTTACTGTGCATCCGTCACTCATTTCACCTAAGATGTAGTTGAAGGATGTAGCGTCGATTCTAGCATTGACTCTGATCTTGGTGTTGCCAAGAGCCTTAGTGGTTACCTTAACAGTTGCATTGTTGAGGTAGGCCTGTACTTTGGAAGTATCAATTTTGTCTTCCTTTTCCTTGTATCCTGCGGCAGCAGCTTTATTATATTCTGCAGCTAAAATCTTAGCCTCGATTGTAGAATTATATGCATTGTAGTTCTTTACATTCTCATCATAAAGCTTTCTTGCAGCTTCAAGTGCAGCAACGTTCTTTTCTGATTTGTCAAAGTCATTACCTTTGAGTTCAGTGAATTTAGTTGCGGCAGTAGTTAAAGCATCTACATCAGCATCCTTGTAGAAATTATATGCAGCTGTAAGGACATCCATCTTATCAGCGGTTGCCGGCTTGCCATCAGTTGTAGCTTTCCATACATGTTTGTATGCGGTCTTTAATGCATCAACTTTGTCATACAAAGCAATAACTGTAGCTTTATTTGTGTCATCAAGCTTGTTTACAGCTGGAAGAGCTGCAATTTCTGCATAATACTGATTAAAATATGTTCCTTCTAATGAATCAAGGGCAGCTTGAAGGTCTCCAATGTTTGCAACTTTAAGCGGGCCTTCATCTTTAGTAGGATATCCATAGTACTTATCGTTAAAATCACTGAACTTGACAAGTAAAGCTTCAATACCTTCTAAATCAGATACTGTCAGTCTATTTTTGTAGGCAGCTGTAGCATCATACTTTTCTTCATATGCATATGCTTCATCTTCAAGCGCAACAACTTCTTTATTAAAGGTATCTTTAAATGTTTGATTTACAGGAGTTAACGCAGATAAGAAAGCTCTAACACCGGCAGCAATGTCAACACGATATTCATTATCCATGAACCAATCTGCAACAAAGGTATAAGTAGTACTCAGTGCATTTACATTAGTGGCTGTTTTGGTAATGTCCGCTTTTGCAATAAAACCGTATCCCGGAAGGTAATAATCATATGCAGATTGATCAGCATTACCTCCATCTGCCCCGTAGCGGGCAATCAGTCTAGAAAAGTCAATTTTATTAGTAGTATTCGCTTTCAAGTCAGTGTAATACTTGGCAATCGTTGTCTCTGTCTTGACCAACTTGTCTAATTTTGTTTTTAATGCCGTAAGGATTTCGCCTACAGCTTTTGCAGTCGTTGCAGCCTTTACATCTGTGATGGCCTTTTCGACAGCAGCCTTTGCTTTAGCTTTTTCAGGTGCAAAGTATTTTGTCGCTAAGATGTTATAACTATCATCAGCCGCATCAGTGAGAACCTTAGTGCTTGCAGTGGCTGTACCATTAAGGATAGCCTGCAAACCCTCAGTAACATTGTACTTATATGCTTCTGTAATACCGTATTCACCCACTGCATCTTTGTATGCCTCTGTAGTATGCAGTTCTTTTGGTGTTTCGCCCGTCACATACTTTACTGTCTGGTCAGCTGCGAATGCGCTGCCAAAGCTGAAGGTGAACATAACAGCGATTATCTTCACTTAATTTTTGGCTTTTTTTTGATAAAAAAATCGGCTGTAACCCGCATGGTGACTGAGCTTCAGAAAGAGAGGGGTGTGTCATAATGACTTTTCTTTTTTTAAAATTATTATCAAAAACAAATAGGGTCCATATTGTTCCAAAATATTATGAAAATGGAATGTATAAATATACAAAAAAAGATTGAAAAATTGCGTAAAAGGGGCAATGTATGATAGTGTGTGGTCTTAAAATTTATCAATACGGTACACGAAAATCTTCGGGGATGTGAAAGCATCATTAAAAAATTTTAAGACAAACGGCAGATAAAAAACACTTGTAAGTTGTTCCCAAAAATCATATAATAAAGGTAACCAAAGAATTGGCTCTTAACAGAGATATTTTGAGATTATGAAAGGACACAAAGAAAGAAAAATGAAAAAGATTCTTACAATGATATTGAGCTTAGCACTTGTGCTCGGCATGATACCGGCAACGGCATTTGCTGCCGCAGTCTCGGGCGAAGTGCAGATTGGAACGGAAAAATTTACCGTACAGTTTGATCAGTCAAGCTTTTCCTATAACGCGGCAAGGCAGGCTCCGAGGGCAATCTTGACTGCGTCATCCGGAACGTCAGCTTCCAGCTTTACGTATACGTATGGTGCTACATCAAGCACAAGCAGTGATCTCCCTATTGAGGCGGGAACGTATAATATGTATGCCAATAACGTTAATATTGGAACATTTGAAATCACGAAGATATCTATGGCAAACTCCAATATTACAATAGTATCAAAAGCTAGTCTTGGCGATGAAGCAAAAAAAACATTAACAAGTGCTAACAGTGACACCTTAAAAAATTATTTCGAAGTCAAATACGGAAATACACCAGTCGATCCTGAGAATTACACTTTTTCGGCAGAGATAACTGATAATAAAATTAAGGTTACTGCAAACGGAACTGTAGATGGCAGTTTCGAAGGAAATACGAGCAAAGAAGAAACTTTTAACTTTGTTACTCCAATAAATGATTTCACGGTTGAAGAAGCACCTAATAGTACAGATTTTATGTATACTGGTGCTCGACAAGACCCGGAATTGAAAGTTTCCAAGGGGGGGACCACCTTAAGGAAAGGAACAGATTATAAAGTAACTTGTTCAGACGAAACAACTGTTGGAAAGTCGGTGCAGGTTACCGTGACTGGCATTGGAAACTATACTGGTGAAAAAGGAACATCATTTACAATTAAGAAGTTCAATTTAAACAAAGCCGATGTTTTACCTACCCGTGCCGATGGAAAAATACAGGCAACACAAGGGGATACCACTGTTGATTTTATCGTTAAAGCCGGAGGACGAAACCTAACAAAGGGCAGCGACTATACAATTGACGGATTAGACACCAAAAAAGCTGGTTCTAGTACTTTCAAAATCACAGGCATTGGGAATTACGAGGGTGAGAAAACTGTAAACTATACTGTTGTAGCCGCTGATAGTAAAAACCTTGCTGATGCAACCTTGATAATAGCGGCAGCAACCTACAATGGACAAAGCCAGACACCTACTCCAACGCTTAAGATAGGCACAACAACAGCAGTGTGGAAAACTGACTACACGGTGGAATATAGCGTACAGCGGAAAAAGGTATATTCAGCAACGGCAGCAAAGGATGTAGGAACATATGATGCGAAAGTTACCTTGACGGAAACAGGCAAGAGAAAATTTTCGGCATCTAATGTGACTACAAAAGAGTTTTCATCTGTATTTACAATTACAAAACTGGACATTAATGACAGAACTATAACTGCAACTTATACAGGGGATATATTAAACCCTGTAACCGTGAAGCATGGTACGACACCGCTTAAAAAGTATACCGATTATACGACTGATGTTTATTCTGCCTCTAGGACCTTCTACACCGTGACAGGCAAAGGCAACTTTACCGGAAGCAGAACCGTTCGTACAACCGGCACGGACATCAGCAAGTACACTGTCATTCTCCGTGAGACGACGGTGACGGCGGATGGTACGGCGAAGACGCCGGTGATCACCAAGGTAGCTTATGGTTCGTCTTCGTTGAGCTCGAGTGATTACACTGTTTCTTATCAGGACAGCACGGGCAAGACGGTAACGAGACTGATCGAACCGGGCACCTATAAGGTTGTTGTAACCGGCAAGAACGGTTATTCCGGCAGCTGCTATGCGACCTACACGATTCTGGGTCTGACGCAGAGCATCACGGGCATCAAGAATTACTACAAGGTATATCCGACCACGCAGCCGTTCAAGCTGGACCCGCAGGCCGCTGAGAAGACAGGTTTCACCTTTACCTCCAGTGATCCGACGGTTGCATCGGTTGACGCGTACGGTTATGTGACGATGCACAAGCCGGGCAGAGCAAAGATCACGATCACTACGAAGGGTACTGTCAAATACAACCAGGCGACGACTTCGACGGAGATCAGGGTATATCCGAACAAGGTCACGATGTCCCGCAACCCTTGGACGACCGGCAAGAAGGGTCAGATCAAGGTGCGTTGGAACAAGAGAGTCGGCGCGACCAGATACGAGATCAGATATTCCAGACAGAAGAGCTTCAAGAAAGGTTCCTACAAGACCAAGAAGGCTACTGCGGCAGTGAATTCCTACTCGACGCAGTCGACAACGGTAAGCAAACTGCGCAAAGGTTACACCTACTACGTCAAGGTAAGAGCCGTCACGCAGGTTTACGACGATTACGGTCAGAAGGTGAACTACTACGGCAATTGGTCCAAGGCCAAAACGGTGAAAGTAAAATAAAAGAAACGGCAGAGCGGCTGTATGACCGCGCCGCAGATGCACAACCTCCGGGCTTGCTCCCGGGGGTTGTATGCTTTCACTGTAAGCGTCAAACCAAATAGCTGATCAAACTACACGACCGCCCAAGGGACATCCGCAGAAGGTCATTTGGCGCTTACGAAGTTTCAGCGAAATAATTACTAGAAAAGCGGACAAAATCGTAAAATATGCATTGGAAAAACGGACATCCTATGACGATATAGGAATTTCACAGCGGGGGATTTTCCTTCGAATTTCCCACAGAAAGTCACAAAAAACCTTAGGATATCCATCGAATTTTCACAAAAATTACAGATTGAGGCGTGAATTTTGTTTCAGGATATGGTACAATAATTTAATTATAGAAGTACGAAGGAGGATGCCCCATGCATGAGGTGAAGAAACCAAAAAAGAATCTGGCATATTATTACTTGATCGTGATGCTTGTGCTGATGCTTTTCAACGCGTTTGCGATGCCGTATATCGCGGAGCAGCAGGTGGAGGAGGTCGATTACGGCACGTTCATGTCCATGACGGAGAAGGGCAAGATCGGTCAGGTTGAGATCGAGAGCAACCAGATCATCTTTACGAATAAGGATAATACCAAAATTTACAAAACCGGTTTGATGGACGACCCGGACCGCACGCAGCGGCTCTATGATTCGGGCGCGAAGTTTTCGAGTCAGATCGTCCAACAGATGTCACCGCTGGCAAATGTGCTGCTGACCTGGATTTTGCCGATTCTGATCTTCGTGGCGCTGGGACAGTACATGTCTAAAAAAATGATGGGCGGCAAGGACGGCAATTCGATGATCTTCGGCATGGGCAAGTCCAACGCCAAGGTCTATATCAAATCGTCGGACGGCATCAAATTCTCGGATGTTGCGGGCGAGGACGAGGCCAAGGAAAACCTCACCGAGATCGTGGAGTATCTGCATGATCCGGACCGCTACAAGGAGATCGGCGCGTCGATGCCAAAGGGCATTCTGCTCGTAGGTCCGCCGGGTACCGGTAAAACCCTGCTGGCAAAAGCCGTTGCGGGCGAATCGAACGTTCCGTTCTTCTCCATGTCCGGCTCGGAATTCGTCGAGATGTTCGTCGGTATGGGCGCATCCAAGGTGCGTGACCTCTTCAAACAGGCGAAAGAAAAGGCGCCTTGCATTGTATTCATCGACGAGATCGATGCCATCGGCAAGAAGCGTGACGGACAGTTTTCCGGCAACGATGAACGCGAGCAGACCTTGAACCAGCTGCTGACCGAGATGGACGGTTTCGAGGGCAACAATGGCGTTATTATCCTAGCAGCGACTAACCGCCCGGAATCCCTCGACCCGGCGCTGACCAGACCGGGCCGGTTTGACCGCCGGGTTCCGGTCGAACTGCCGGATCTCAAGGGACGCGAGGATATCCTCAAGGTCCATGCAAAAAAAGTGAAAATCGAGGGTAAGATCGACTTTGAAAAGGTTGCCCGCATGGCCTCCGGCGCCTCCGGCGCGGAGCTGGCGAATATCGTCAATGAGGCGGCGCTGCGTGCAGTCAGAGATCATCGCAGTGCAGTTTCGCAGGCAGACCTCGAAGAAAGCATCGAGGTTGTCATTGCCGGCTACCAGAAGAAGAACGCGATCCTCACCGATGCCGAGAAGTGGACGGTCGCCTATCACGAGGTCGGACACGCGCTGGTTGCAGCGAAACAAACCAACTCCGCACCGGTGCAGAAGATCACGATCATTCCGCGCACGTCCGGCGCGCTGGGCTATACCATGCAGGTGGAGGAGGGCAACCACTACCTGATGACCAAGGAGGAGCTCGAAAACAAGATTGCAACCCTGACCGGCGGTCGCGCGGCAGAAGAAGTGCAGTTCGGCAGCATCTCAACCGGCGCCTCCAACGACATCGAGCAGGCGACCAAGCTGGCGCGCGCAATGATTACGCGCTACGGCATGGACAGCGATTTCGACATGGTTGCAATGGAAACGGTCACCAACCAGTACCTGGGCGGCGACACCTCTCTGGCATGTTCGGCAGAGACGCAGGCTAAGATCGATCGCAAGGTCTCTGATCTGGTGCGCGGGCAGCATCAAAAAGCAAAGGATATATTGCTTGCAAACCGCGATAAACTCGATGAGATCTCCAAGTATCTCTACGAAAAGGAGACCATTACCGGTGAAGAGTTTATGAAGATTTTGAACGGTGAAGAAACGCCGACACGTGCGCAGAGCGAGTAACCATGGAAAAAGAAGAGCAGGCAGCAGCGCGGCAGACCCGCAGAGGGCAGACGTGGGAGGCTGCCTGCTCTTTTTGCATGCTCGCCTTGTCACGCCTCTCGGACTTTCACCAGCCAGACGGGAGAAAAACCCGGCCCGCAGAGATTTTCCGCAGCGTGCAGCGCATGCTCAGCATAAATCTTCGCTCTGCTCCGCAAATTTCGAACAAAAGCCCTTGAAACAAAGCGCGATTTAGTATACAATAGGTAATAATATTTTTGTTAAAGACACATTACTATAAATGAGACGAAAGTAAGGAGAGAGAATATGGCGTTTTACTTCAAAGAACCATCCAGAACCTTTAACGAGTATCTGCTGGTGCCGGGCTACTCCGGCAAGGACTGCAGGGTCGAGGCAGTTTCGCTCGCCGCACCTGTGACAAAATTCAAGAAGGGTGAGGAACCTGATATCACGATGAACATTCCATTGGTATCTGCTGTCATGCAGGCTGTTTCCGACGATAAAATGGCGGTCGCACTGGCAAAGGAGGGTGGAATTTCTTTTATATTCGGCTCACAGTCGATCGAAAATCAGGCGGCGATGGTGCGCAGAGTCAAGGCGCACAAGGCGGGCTTTGTAACCAGCGATTCCAATCTGCGTCCGGATCAGACCCTCAAGGATGTGCTTGCGCTCAAGGCTCTCAAAGGCCACAGCACGATTGCGATTACGGACGACGGTACCGCAGAGGGTAAGATCCTCGGTCTGGTGACCAGTCGCGACTACCGCGTGAGCAGAATGGCGCCGGACACACCGATCAGCGCGTTTATGACGCCGTTTGAGAAGCTGGTTTATGGGCATGCGGGCATCAGCCTGAGCGAGGCCAACGATATTCTCTGGGAAAACAAGCTGAATGCGCTGCCGATCATCGACGAGCAGCAGCGACTGACGCACTTTGTTTTCCGCAAGGACTATGATTCGCATAAGGACAACCCGAACGAGCTTCTGGATGAGCATAAACGTTACGTGGTCGGCGCGGGCGTGAATACGCGCGACTATGAGGAGAGAATCCCGGCACTGGTCGAGGCCGGTGTGGATGTGCTCTGCATCGACAGCTCCGAGGGCTACAGCGAGTGGCAGGCAGACACGATCCGCTGGGTACGCGAAAGGTACGGCGACGCGGTGAAGATCGGCGCGGGCAATGTCGTCGACGGCGAAGGCTTCCGCTATCTGGCAGAGGTCGGTGCAGATTTCGTCAAGATCTGTATCGGCCGCCGCTCCATCTGTATCACGCGTGAGCAGAAGGGTATCGGCCGCGGACAGGCGACCGCGGTCATTGAGGTCGCTGCGGCGCGTGACGAATACTACAAAGAGACCGGGAGCTATGTGCCGATCTGCTCTGACGGCGGTATCGTCTACGACCACCATATGACACTGGCACTGGCGATGGGCGCGGATTTCATCATGCTGGGCAGATATTTCGCGCGCTTCGATGAATCTCCGACCAACAAGCTGAACATCAACGGCAATTACGTCAAGGAATACTGGGGTGAAGGCTCCAACCGTGCGCGCAACTGGCAGCGCTACGACCTGGGCGGCGACCCGCGCATGAAGTTCGAGGAAGGCGTGGACTCCTACGTGCCGTATGCAGGCTCCCTGCACGACAATGTCAACCTTTCTCTGACCAAGGTCAAATCGACGATGTGCAACTGCGGCGCGCTTTCCATCAAGGAGCTGCAGGAAAAAGCGAAACTGACGCTGGTTTCCGCGACATCGATTGTCGAGGGCGGTGCACATGATGTCATCCTCAAGGACGCGTCCGGCAACGTAATTAAATAATGCAAATTTGCGAACGCAGGGGCAGCGGACAGGCTGCCCGCTTTGCGTTTGCGGAAAGTGAATAGAGCAGGAAGAAAATGAGAGAAAATATTGTAGTTTTGGACTTCGGCGGTCAGTACAATCAGCTCATCGCGCGTCGGGTCCGCGAGTGTCAGGTGTACTGCGAAGTGCATCCGTACACCATTGACATCGAAACATTAAAGCAGATGGAACCGTCCGGCATCATTCTGACCGGCGGTCCGAACAGCGTCTACGGAGACGATTCTCCGCAGTGCAACGCGGAGGTTTTTAGGCTGGGCGTCCCGGTGCTCGGTATCTGCTACGGCGCGCAGCTTCTGGCGCACCAGCTGGGCGGCAAGGTCGCGACCGCGCCGGTCAGTGAATACGGCAGGACCGAAGTGACCATCGACGACCGCAGCGGCCTTTTGGCAGGTCTTGGCGTGGGCGGCCCGGAGACGACCGGCTGCGCTGCTGTCGGCAGCACCATCATGTGGATGAGTCATACAGATTATATCGAAACCATCCCGCAGGGATTTCAGATAACAGCCCATACGTCGGTCTGCCCGGTGGCAGCCATGGAGAACGCGGCAGCCGGTTTCTACGCGACGCAGTTCCATCCGGAAGTCATGCACTCGATCGAAGGCTTCAAGTTGCTGCAGAACTTCGTGCGCAAGGTCTGCGGCTGTAAGGGTGACTGGAAGATGGACAGCTTCGTGGAGACGACGATCCGGGAGATCCGAGAAAAAGTCGGCAGCGGCAAGGTGCTCTGCGCCTTGTCGGGCGGCGTAGACTCTTCCGTTGCGGCAGTGCTTTTATCCAAAGCGGTCGGCAAGCAGCTGACCTGCGTCTTTGTTGATCATGGTCTGCTGCGCAAGAACGAGGGCGATGAGGTCGAGGCAGTCTTCGGACCGAACGGTCCATATGACCTGAACTTTATCCGCGTCAACGCGCAGGAGCGCTTCTATTCCAGGCTTGCCGGCGTGACCGAGCCGGAGACTAAGCGCAAGATCATCGGCGAGGAGTTCATCCGCGTCTTTGAAGAGGAAGCAAAGAAAATCGGTGCTGTGGACTTTTTGGTGCAGGGTACGATCTATCCGGACGTCATCGAGTCCGGCCTCGGCAAATCCGCTGTCATCAAGTCTCATCACAATGTCGGCGGGTTGCCGGATTATGTGGACTTTAAGGAAATCATCGAGCCGCTGCGCATGCTGTTCAAGGACGAAGTGCGCCGCGCGGGACTGGAGCTCGGCATTCCGGATTATCTGGTGTTCCGCCAGCCTTTCCCGGGTCCGGGACTTGGTATCCGTATCATCGGCGAAGTCACCGCCGAAAAGGTCAAGATCGTGCAGGACGCGGATTATATCTACCGCGAAGAGATCGCCCGGGCGATGAGCGAAGGACAGATCCCGCAGTTCGGTCATCCGGGCACGCTCGGTCAGTACTTTGCGGCGCTGACCAATATGCGATCCGTCGGCGTCATGGGCGACTTCCGTACCTATGATTATGCCATCGCATTGCGCGCCGTCACGACCAGCGACTTCATGACCGCCGAAGCAGCCCACCTGCCGTGGGACCTGATCGACCGCGTGACCACCCGCATCGTCAACGAAGTCGACCACGTCAACCGCGTAGTCTACGACTGCACCGGAAAACCACCGGGAACGATAGAGTTTGAGTAGAAGCCAAAATGGCTGAAAGCCGCATAAATACTGGATTCTTGCGAGACGAAAAGCCTTTGTGACAACAGTTTGACAACATTTTAAGATTATTCAAGAATAAAGAGCTAACAGATTTTTGAGAGGAAGTCTGTTAGCTCTTTTTGCGTTATCAGTCTTTTAGTTTGTCCTTGAATGCTTCGACTAATACATCGCTTAATTCCTGCGAAGGAACTTTCGCCCAGATTTGAGTGGTATCGAACTTTGGATAATGATAACGCCAATTATCGTATTCTACCCTGCTGATTTCATTGGAAGAAAGCTTATCCGCCTGTTCTTTCCAAGCGCAGAGCATTTTCAACAGCTCGGCGGCGTCCTTGCATTTATCCTTGTTGACTTTTAGACAGACTTCTCCGTCTGTTTCGCTAACGGTAAGACCGTAAATATCTTCAAGGGTAAATAAAGTGTGCATAAGTCCGATATAGCTGTCGATGTCAGGAACGTCGAGAGCCTGCGGAGAAACGTCGAGAGCCTGCGCTAATGCGGCGGTCAGGTCCGCTTTCGGTTTGCGGGAGCCTGTTTCGTATTGCGCCAGACGCACGTCTGCGCTCCTTTCAGGAAAGCCGACGTTCATGCCGAGATATTTCTGCGTCATGCCCCGCATCATGCGGAAAAAATGGATTCTTTCGCCAATAGCCATAGTGTATCGCTCCTTGCGTATGTATTTTGCGGCGTCTGCCGCAAATGGCAAATACTTTGGTGTAGAGTATTTAACTTGTAATAAGTATAGCATATATGTTTAACAGAAGTCAATGAAAATAAAACAAAAAAGTTTAATATTTTCCTTAAAACCACTTGACAATAGCAAATACGCTTAGTATAATGGCGGCGAATTAAATAAATATGCTTAGTGAAATGAATGACCGTCTGATTGGGATATGACTTTGCAAGGACTTCCCGAAAAGGAAAAGAGCGAAGCGACGCCGCTTGAGCAGGGGCGGGAACGACAATCGGGGGGAACGGCGAAAAATATGTAAATTGGAAGGAGGGATTGCATGGCGGATACAACCTTTATGCGGGTGGAAGAAGTTGCGGAAGAGCTGGGCGTTTCAAAATCTTATGCTTATAAGATAGTTCGGAAATTGAACGCCGAATTGAAAGCGCAGGGATTTTTAACGATTTCAGGACGCATAAATAAACAGTATTTTTAGAGAGAGCTTGTTACGGCGTAAAGAAGAAAGAGAGGGATTAGATTATGGCGGTTTACAAAGAGCAAAAAACAAACACATGGAAAGTTTATCATCGTTATACCGACTGGCAGGGCAACCGCAGGCAGACGACAAAGCGAGGATTTGCCACGAAAAGAGAAGCATTGGCGTGGGAACGGGAGCAGCTCAATAAGGTTACGGCGGATTTGGATATGACTTTCGGGAGTTTTGTCGAAACTTATACGGTAGATATGAAAAACCGTATTAAGGAAAACACATGGCATACGAAAGAGCATATTCTCAGGACGAAGATTTTGCCTTATTTTGAAAAACAGAAAATCAACGAAATCCAGCCGAGGGATATTATCGCATGGCAGAATGAAATGCTGAAAGCAAAAGACAAAAACGGCAAGGCGTATTCTTCCGTATATCTCAAGACAATTCATAATCAGCTTAGCGCAATTTTCAACCATGCCGTCAGGTTTTACGGACTGAAAGAAAATCCAGCCGCTAAAGCGGGGAGTATGGGGAAAGAAAAAGGACGTGAAATGCTGTTTTGGACGCAGGAAGAATACGAGAAATTTTCCATTGCGATGATGGATAAACCCGTATCGTTCTATGCTTTTGAAATGCTTTACTGGTGCGGTATCCGAGAGGGAGAACTACTCGCCCTCACGCCCGCCGATTTTGATTTTGAAAAAAGCACGGTCACAATCAATAAATCCTATCAGCGTATCGACGGCAGAGACGTTATTACGGAGCCAAAAACGCCGAAAAGCAACCGTACAATCAAAATGCCGCAATTTCTGGCAGAGGAAATTCAGGATTACCTCAAAATGCTCTACGGAATTGGAGCAGATGACCGAATGTTCACCGTCACCAAGAGTTATCCCCATCGGGAGATGGATAGAGGCTCCAAAGAGGCTGGAGTCCCGCGTATCCGAATCCATGATATTCGTCACAGCGCGGTTTCGCTTCTCATCGACATGGGGTTCTCCGCCACAGCTATCGCAGATCGGGTGGGTCATGAGAGCATCGACATCACTTACAATTATGCGCATCTGTTTCCGTCCAAGCAAACGGAAATGGCAGATAAATTAAATATGGAAAGGGGCAATTAAAAATGTCAGCAAAGAATTTGGACAAGCACAACCGTTGGAGAAACAAGGCCGTATCTTTCCGGGTCTCCCCTGAGGAGGATGCCCAGATTGAAACAGCAGTCAAGCTCACCGGACTGACCAAGCAAGATTATATCATCCGTCGGCTGCTCTGTCGGGATGTGGTGGTTCAGGGCAATCCGAGAGTCTATAAGGCACTGCGAGATCAACTGGCTGCTGCGCTGGACGAGCTGCGCCGGATTGAAGCTGGTCAAGGAGTAAATGAAGAACTGTTGGACACCATTCAGATGATCACAACCATTATGAAAGGAATGCAGGAGGATATTGCCTATGACCGATGAAAAAAAGAAAATGACCACCCAGGACTCATCTGTTGGCGCAGACGATGGGCAGTCAATCTCCAAAAACTCTGACATTAGTATAACCACTTCCAAGGGAGAAATCAACGATGAAGTTGTAAATCCTCAGGAAAGCCTGGAAGAAATGTACCGCAAGATACAGCGCATGAGCGACCCAGCTTACCTTCACACTGTGACCATGGATGAGCTGATGGATAATGTATTTGAGGTAAAGTCCGCAGTGATTGAAAACCTACTCTATACCGGAGCATATATCCTTGCCGGAGCGCCCAAAATCGGCAAATCTTTTCTGGTGGCGCAGATCGCCCACCATGTCAGTACCGGACAGGATTTGTGGGGCTACAAGGTTCATCAAGGAACAGTCCTCTATCTTGCTTTGGAAGATGACGAAAGCCGTTTGCAGCGCAGGATGTTCCGCATGTTCGGTGTGGAGGGGACAAACTCTCTCCACTTTGCTACCAGTGCCAAGATGATTGGCAGCGGTTTGGATAAACAACTTGAAAAGTTTGTCCGGGAACACAGAGACACCAAATTGATTATCGTGGATACCCTGCAAAAAGTCCGGGAGATGGTAAGCGACAATTACAGCTATTCCAGCGATTATGAGGTGATTGGAAAACTGAAACAATTTGCAGACCGGCATGGAGTTTGCATCCTGATTGTCCACCACACCAGAAAGCAGCCTGCGGGAGATAGCTTTGAGAAGATTTCCGGTACCACTGGACTGTCGGGCTGTGCAGATGGAGCACTCATCATGCAGAAAGAAAAACGAACCGACGGAAAGGCTACACTGGAAATCAGTGGACGGGATCAGCCGGATCAGCGGCTGTATCTAAGTAAAGATCAGGAGCGTTTGATATGGCTCCTTGACCATGCAGAGAATGAGCTTTGGAAGCAGCCACCAGACCCGGTGTTGAAGGCTGTGGAAAAGATTGTATCTGACGAGATCCGCGAGTGGGAAGGCAGCCCTACAGAGCTTACCGAAGCCCTACGGTTGGAGATGGCAGTGAATCGCCTTACTAAGCATTTGAATGTGAATGCCAGCCGCCTGCTGGAAGAACATCAGGTGAAGTACGAAAACAAAACCAAGCACGCCGGAAGGCGTATCAGGCTGACTTATATGGTAGAAGCACCTATGGTTGAAGTGGTCCTATGTCAAGATTTAGTACAAGTTAAAATGAAAAACTTTTCCCATTTTAACCCGCCAGAAGCTCAGCCTCAGTGTGTGTTCTTTCATACAAT
>OGHJ01002692.1_pt1 | contig 14530 bp, 13 predicted proteins | sample 1571351 | NCBI WGS metagenome assembly OGHJ01 (sample SAMEA2582037, study PRJEB24529) | metagenome | biome: Human gut stool | place: China | collected 2011 | reverse complement strand
AAAATCTTTTCTTGACCAGGTGCCGGAAAACTGGATTCGAAAACAGACATTGACAAATGCGGAGCGTTACACGACTAATGAACTGAAAGAAATGGAAGATGTGATTCTGGGGGCGGAGGACCGGCTTTATAATCTGGAATATGCGGTGTTTTGCGAACTGCGGGATAAAATATTTGGGCAGATGAAGCGGATTCAGGATACGGCATCGGTGATTGCCTTTTTGGATATGTTAGCATCTCTTGCGTATGTAGCAGAGCATAATCAGTATGTACGGCCAACCATTAATCACAATGGCTCCATTACGATTAAAGAAGGCAGACATCCGGTGATTGAGCAGATGATGACAAAGGATATGTTTATTGCTAACGATACCTACTTAGATGATGATACACACCGTGTTGTGATTATTACCGGCCCAAATATGGCGGGTAAATCTACTTATATGCGTCAGACAGCATTGATTTCTTTAATGGCGCAGATTGGCTGTTTTGTTCCGGCAAGAGAAGCAGATTTGTCATTAGTTGACCGCATATTTACGCGTGTCGGGGCATCGGATGACTTGGCGAGCGGGCAGAGTACCTTTATGGTGGAAATGACCGAAGTTGCCAATATTTTACATAACGCAACAAAAGACAGTTTGATTATTTTAGACGAAATCGGCCGCGGAACTAGTACCTTTGACGGACTAAGTATTGCATGGTCGGTTGTTGAACACATAGTAAATAAGAAAAAAATTGGAGCAAAAACATTATTTGCCACACATTACCACGAATTGACGGAATTGGAGGGCAAATTAGAAGGCGTCCAGAATTACTGTATTGCCGTAAAAGAGGATGGAGAGGATATCGTATTCCTTCGCAAAATTGTAAAGGGCGGTGCTGACCGCAGTTATGGTATTCAGGTTGCCAAGCTTGCCGGTGTTCCGGATGAAGTTTTAGTCCGTGCAAGGGAAATTGCGGATTTGTTGGAGGCCAAAGATGCCAATAGTAATCTATCAAAACTTACGGATTTAAGTGAGAAAGATTTAAAAGGCGGCACGGAAGCCATGACGCAGCTTTCCATTTTTGATACGATGGAGACGACAAATCAGACGGATGCCATTTTGTTTGAACTGCGTGATATTAATTTATCCAATGTGACACCGATGGATGCGATGAATTTAGTTTACAAGTGGCAGAATAAATTAAAAGAACAGTGGTAAAAAGAAACGGAGGATGTCATGATTCAAGTTCTTGACCAAAAAACGATAAATCAAATTGCGGCAGGCGAAGTTGTGGAACGTCCTTCGGCTGTTGTGAAAGAATTAATGGATAATTCTTTGGATGCCGGTGCATCCGCCATTACAATCGAAATAAAAGAAGGCGGAATTTCCATGATTCGTATCACGGATAATGGTGCAGGTATTGCAAAAGAGGAAATTCCGACGGCATTTTTACGCCATGCGACAAGCAAAATTAGAAATACTGAGGATTTACTTTCGGTAACAAGTCTTGGGTTCCGCGGCGAGGCATTGTCAAGTATTGCGGCGGTGGCTCAGGTTGAATTGATTACAAAAAGAAAGGAAGACATTGTCGGAACCAGATATTCCATTGAGGGCGGAAAAGAGACCGGATGTGAGGAAGTCGGCTGCCCGGAAGGAACTACTTTTGTGGTACGAAACTTGTTTTATAACACACCGGCAAGAAGAAAATTTTTAAAATCAAAAACAACTGAGGGAAACTATATTCATGAACTGGTGCAGCGGTATTCACTGGCTCATGCGGATATCCGTTTCTCTTTTATTGTAGATGGGAAAACAAAATTTCAGACAAGTGGTGACGGACAGGTAAAGACCAATATTTTTTATCACTACGGAAGAGAAATTACGAAAGAACTGATACCGATTTGTCAAGAACAGGATGGCATGCGCTTAGAAGGATTTATTGGAAAACCGATTTTATCAAGGGGAAACCGCTCGATGATGAATTACTTTGTAAATGGGCGTTATATCAAAAGTCCGATTTTGGCAAATGCAACCATGCAGGGATATCAGGGATTTCTTATGGGACACCGTTACCCGTTTGTGGTACTCATGCTTTCGATTGATTCTTCTTTTATTGATGTCAATGTCCATCCGACCAAAATGGAAATCCGCTTTACAAATCAGATGGAAGTTTTATCACTTGTGAGAGACACGGTTACTGAGGCATTGAAGCAGAGTACTTTAATTCCGGATGTCACACTGGATGAAAAAGAGAAGCAAAGTCCGGTAGAAGAAAAAACGATTGAAAAACAGCCGGAGCCGTTTGAATATGAAAGAAAAAAAGAGTGGAGTATGCGCGCACAACCGGAGAAAAAGATGGAAGAAAAACCATTTGTGTATGAAAGTGCACCATTTTCCGGAAAGCAGAATGTATCAATTGTAAGAGAAGATTACAAGCAATTAGATTTTAAGAAAGAAGAACAGCAAGAGGGTGTTGTTTTCCGGATTATCGGGCAGGTTTTCGGCACCTACTGGCTTGTGGAATACGAAAAAGAATTATTGATTATTGACCAGCATGCAGCTCATGAAAAAGTGTTATACGAGAAATTAATGAAAAAGTTAAAGGATAAAAAACCGCTGACACAGAATTTGATTGCGCCGATTGTTGTGTCGCTGTCAGGACGGGAAATTGAAGTGTTAGAGGAAAATGCACAGACCTTAACCGCTATTGGCTTTTGCTGGGAAATGTTTGGAGACAGAGAGTATTTGATTACCGGTGTGCCGGCTGACTTTTTGAATTTAGAGCCGAAACAGTTGTTTTTGGAATTGCTAGACAATTTGAGAAATCAAAATATGAAATCGGCACCGGAATTTGTAATCGACCATTGTGCTACGATGGCATGCAAGGCGGCGGTGAAGGGTAATCATACGTTGTCTTACGCAAAGGCAAAAGAGCTGATTGGACAGATGTTACAGATGGATCAGCCGTATCATTGTCCCCATGGAAGACCGACAACGATTGCAATGAGCCAGTATGAATTTGAAAAAAAATTCAAACGTGTGCTTTGAATGTCAAAAAGGAGTGTATGGATATGAAAAAACCAATTATTGTTTTGACAGGGCCAACCGCTGTCGGGAAAACGGAAATATCCATTGAGCTGGCAAAAGCGGCAGGCGGTGAAATTATTTCGGCTGATTCGATGCAAGTATACAAACAGATGGATATTGGAACTGCAAAAATTAAAAAAGAGCAGATGCAGGGCGTTACGCACTATATGATTGATGAATGGAATCCGGATGAAGAATTTAACGTGATGATTTTTCAAAAACGAGTAAAGGAAATTATGGAAGATATTTATAATCGTGGGAAGATTCCGATTCTTGTAGGCGGAACCGGGTTTTATATTCAAGCAGTGTTAAATGATATTGCTTTTACAAAAGAAAAACAGGGTGATGAAATCAGAGCGGATTTGCAAAATCTGGCAAAAGAAAAAGACTCCCGGAAGGAATCTAAGCCATTTGCAGTGTTGCTGTAATCTCTTTTCTCTTTTCTGTGAAAGGGCGCTACATAGGTCTCTGTAGAAATCCTTGTAATACTCCGCTTTCTTCTCCGATACCATTCCCTCTATAAATCTCAACAACCATATATCTGTCCATCCCCTGCTCTGATACTGCACTTCTTCTGAAAGCTGTTTTTCCTGACACAGCATACCAGACCAGATTTCATACCAGGCATCTCCCGAAATCCTGCGGCTTAATTCTATAAAATGACTCATATCCTCTTGTCTTTCAAAATATTTTTCAGCAAGTAATCCAAACACGGGCAAGTCTTGCTTTAATTCATCGATATACTGCCAATATTGTAATAGCATGAAAGCATAGTCTGCTGCTGTAAAAAGAATTATTCCTACACATATCGTAAGCATCCAGCGCACATCTATAAAAACCAATGGCAAGGATAATATAATGCCGCACGCTGCCATAAGCAGTCTGCTGAAAAGATAAATTGCCGCAGAATAATTCACACCGTTATAACTCAAAACAGCACTTATCATACTCGGTTCTTTCTGTTCAAAATCAAGTTTTCTTACAAGTTTTTCCGCCAACTGAACCATAAAAATATTATCACAGAGGCGCACTCTCTTCCGATACAGCTTTAACAGATGCCTGCCTGCTTTTGCCGTTGGAAACATACTAAAGTAGCAAAACAGGTTATAAATGCCATAGCAAAAGAATAATACTCCCATATAAATCAATAAAATCATGTTATCCCTCCATAGAAAAAGAGTGCCGATAAAATCGACACCCATTTGTTTATTAAGCCCTATCTGTCACAAAATTGCATTTATTGCCACTGAATCCCCCAGTGCGTATCCCCATAATCATCCGAAATGCTTAAATAGCCGAGGGAATATCCCCCTACAGGATAGCATGCGCCATTATACTTATCCACTAAAACTCCAACAGCATTTTCCAGAACTTCGACGTAATAATACTCTCCCAAATCAGCAAGGCATTTTCCGGAATATTTAAAATAAGATTTTTCTCCAATATTAGATGGAGTGAGGTTATTTACATCTATGTGCCAATACTCAAGCACATAATCCCTCATTTCCGGCAAAAAATCATTAAAATATAAGTCTGTTGCTTTTTTGATTGCTTCGCTTTTTGACACCTTTACTGTTTTGGATTTATCCTGAACCCAGACTACTCTTACTTTTGGTCGAATTTCTGTTACATATCCAATATTTGCATTGAAGCACTCTGCAACAGCTCTGATTGGAACATATGTGTATCCATTTATGATTTGCGGTGCAACATTCATTTTAAAGGATTTATGATTTAATTTTGCAGATTTATTGCCAACCTTCATTTCAATTGTATTGCTGCCTTTTACGATAGTAATTGTTTTTGTTCTGGCATTCCATGCGACATCGGCTTTCAGCTGTTCACTGATAATACGCAACGGAACAAGTGTCGTTCCATTTTTTATGATGATATTTGCATTTGAAATCAAATCCCCATTTATCATCATAAGCATCACATTATCATCCGCATACTTTACGGTTCCGTCATCATATTTAATTTCAAGACCATCCTCAACAGAACCTCGGTACGCTATCTCAACCTTCGGGTTTGCCGCGTATGCAATATTTGCCATAAACAAGCTAAAAATAACAGATACAGCCAATACTTTTTTGCACTTCATTGACATCAATCCCTTCTTAAATTCCTCAATCTTTCTAACTCTTTCTCCATTGTTATCTTGACACCATTGTTCGCCAAAATGCCGGAGCCAAACTGAGCCGCTTTATTGTTTTCCAAGATGGCTCCGCTTTTCAGTTCAATGATACCACCATTCGCAGCCTTAATAATAGAATCGGTTTCCGCAGCATTTTCAGCAGCCACAGAATACTGCGCACCATCAATCACAACATTTTGAAGTGTCAAAGATGCAGACGCATCCTTCAATTCAATCATATAGCTGCCAAGGGTATACCGATGGATTGTCTTTCCGCCAAGGTCCCAGTTCTCTGTTCCTGTAACCTGATATACACTTTTAAGGAAAATATCGCTGGTACCATTTGCATCCGCAAGCTCGTTTGCCTTTTCAATCGTCTTTACAGCAGTCGCTTCGCTCAGTCCGTTATTATCATCTGCGCCATGCTGCTGGTCAAGGTAAATCCCTGTAATAGCAGAAACCGCAAATGCCGCACTTTCTTCATCCGCCTCCAGTGTGCCAATCAGAGAATCCTCATCCTCGGCGAAAAACGCCTCATCCAATCCGCCCTCTCCAAATGCATCATCCTCCGCAGGTTTTTCTGCCTCAAGGCTTTCCACCTGTCCTTCCACAGAAGCCTCCTCCGCAAAGGCAGCACATGGCATAATAGAAAACGTCATTAAAAATGCCATTGCACATGACAATAGTTTTTTGCTCACTCTCTATAACCTCTCTTTCAAATAAAAATGATCTGCAATAAAAATTTACAAGAAAACGCTTATTCATAGATTGCATTTCTTCTGTATGTCCCCAAAATATACCAACTAAAATTATATCAATATTTTTTCTCAATATAATCACTAAAAATTTTTTCATTAACAATGTATATCAAAATTTAAAACAACCCTGAGAAGTACCTAAATTCATATACAAACTTTTTACAGAAATTATCCATTTTTGGCGAATTTCGCCACCTTTCGACAATTTTTTCATTATTCCACCGTGTCATTTTCATTCATCCATCTGTTGACGTGTTCATTAAATCTATGTTATGGTATATTTTGGTAAATGAGTTTCTATCATAGAACAAATATGATTATTTATCTCGTAAAAATACTATTCTAAAAGGAGTACCCCGAAATGGATAAATGCAGCACCGCCGTAAAAAGAGCCAAAATATACTGCTTGTTTGTCGGAATCTTCGCTTTCCTGCTTGCGCTCCTTCTCAGCCAAGCTTTTTTTAATTATACGGAAAAAGAAATGAAAATGAGTGCAACCTATACGGCACAAAGCACAGTGAAACGCATCAACGCACACCTTGTGCAATATGTAGCCCTTTCCGATTTCTTGGAAAACATGATTAACTCAGGCTATGAGCTGAACGAAAGTACCTTTTCCAAGCTGGCGCAGCTGATTCCGAATCATAACAACATTATAAAAGCATACGAGCTGGCACCGCAGGGAATCATAACGGAGATTTATCCCAAGCAGGAAAATGAAACGGTTTTTGGTATGAATATTTTGACGGAGCATGAACGAAAATACGACGCACAGCGGGCAAAGCAAACCAAGGGGTATACCATCGGCGGCCCTTATACATTAAAGCAGGGCGGCTTCGGTGCATTGCTTTTCGATCCGGTCTATCAAACCGATGCTTCAGGCAACCGCACCTTTTGGGGCTTCGTTATCATGGTAATCGACTGGGATGAGTTTATTGATAAAATCGGCTTAGAGCGATTAAGTGATGCTTCCTATTGCTATGAAATATGGGCAAAAAACAGCCAGACAGGCGAAAAAATCACTTTGGCACAGAGCCAAAAAGATATGCCCCAAAATTGCCTTACCGTTGAATGTGGGATTCCGAACGATACCTGGTATGTGGATATTGCCCCGACTGCCGGATGGATTCCGACTGTCTGGTGGGTAATTGATTGCCCGCATCGAAAGCGGAACAGCCACCCTGCGATTAGAGGCTGAGGATATAGAGGCGCTGTTCCATTCTTTGTATACGATTTTTGAACACGCCGCGGATGGTCAGATGTGTGTGGATATGCTTAGTTATGCAGAGGATGGCTATTATGACTTGATTCCGATGGATATTCAAATGCCGATTCTAAACGGCTATGAGGCAACGAAAAAAATCAGGCAGCTGGAAAATCGAAAAAAAGCAGAAATACCCATTCTTGCAATGACAGCGAATGCTTTTTCCGAGGATCAGCAGGCCGCACTGGAGGCAGACATGAATGACCATGTTGCTAAGCCTATTGACATGAATGTTTTGCTTCAGGTTATGATGAAATATCTAAGCAACTAAAAAACAATAAATAAGGACGTTCTTTCTTTTTTGATGAACGTCCTTATTTGGTTATTACCAAAAAACGAACTCTATGCTGCCATAGAGTCCGTAAGCTGTCAAATAATTTCTCTCATGCTTCCTGTTCCCTTTCCATCAAATTGTGATAGCATAAATAATTTCTTGCAAACACTACGCCTGCCAATGCCAAGGCACAGCCCAAGCCGGAATAGCCCCTGCGGCACACAGACCAATGCCGCCACCCATCATGCAAGCCATCATAATATAAGCCTTTTTATCAAAAAAATGCCAAAACGGACGATATTCCTCATAGGCTATAATGCGCTTTGTATGCTTTTTGCTCATCTTAAAAAACATTCTTCCAAAAAGAAAAAACACAAGCATGGACAGCAAATATAAATACCACTGCCTTTCAATCTGCAAATAGGACAGCACACCCAATCGGGCAACATTAAAGCCAACCATAAGCGACACAATGCCTGCAATCAGCAAAAGGCTTTTTTTCTTTACAAAAAATCTATTTTTCATTTGCCTTCTCCTTTTCCAAAAATAATCCGCATTGCTGCAAAGCTATGAAATACGTTCCTGTAAAGCTGCTTTTCCTCCTCAGCCAAGCCGGATAAATTATTCTTTGCAAATTTTGCAAATAAAAAGCATCGGCCTTTATCGAAACCAATGCTTTTTCTTTATTTCATAATTATCCTCTGCGGAACAGACCCTTTTTCTTCGGTTCTTCTTCTACCGGAGGTGCTTCGTTGGACATATTGGGTTCTGCTTTACCGAAAACCTCTGTTTTCGCAACAGGGATACGAATTCCTCTGTTCAGACCGAATTCCACAATCAGTGTATCGTATGTTGTATCAACAACCTTGCCGTAGAATCCGCTGTTTGTGATGATACTGTCACCAACCTCGATTGCATTTCTCAGCTCAGCCAGCTTTTTCTCCTTCTTCTGTGTGGGTCTGATAGACAGGAAATACATGATAACCAACAGAACAACGCAGTAAACCACAATCAGCATAACGGGGTGGTCTGTCATCCATGTGCCGAAAAGGCCTGTGCTCTGTGTTGTGCCGGAGGTTGCTTTTGCTGCCTCGCCGGCAGGTTTTACGACTGTGTCAAGTAAAAATGATCCCATTTTTTTCTCTCCTAACTTTTTCTAAATTTAATGTTACATCTAGTAGATAATTATATAGAATTTTTCATTTTCCGTCAAGTAGCCTATGTGTAAGAAAGCGCTTATTTCCCGTTTTCGCGAAATCCATCCAGCTTTGCAGCCTTATATGCGTGGAAGCGGTCTTCCTCAATCGCCTGTCTGATTTCCTCCATCATGCTGTTGAAGAAATACAGATTATGCATCACACAAAGGCGCATGGCAAGCATTTCCTTTGCTTTGAACAGATGGCGGATATAGGCTCTGCTGTATCTTCTGCACGCAGGACAGCCGCAGGTATCATCAATGGGCGAATCATCCTTTTCATATTTCGCATTTAACAGGTTCAGCTTGCCTTTATTCGTATACACATGAGCATGGCGGCCGTTTCTTGCAGGCAGGACGCAGTCAAAGAAATCCACGCCGCGTTCTACCGCCTCCAGAATATTTTCAGGTGTACCAACGCCCATCAGGTAAGTCGGCTTCTCCTCAGGCAGATACGGCACAACCTCATCCAGAATACGATACATTTCCGCATGGGATTCCCCTACCGCAAGACCGCCGATGGCATAGCCATCCAACTCCATCTCGGAAATCCGTTTTGCATGCTCGATACGGATATCCTCGAAGGTTGCCCCTTGGTTAATGCCGAACAGCATCTGCTTGGGGTTGACGGTATCCTCCAGCTGATTCAAGCGGTGCATCTCTTTTTTGCAGCGTTCCAGCCAACGGGTTGTTCTGGCAACGGATGCCTCTACATAAGGGCGTTCCGCAGGCAGCCCGATACATTCATCAAACGCCATCGCAATCGTGGAGCCAAGGTTGGACTGAATCTGCATACTTTCCTCCGGCCCCATAAAAATCTTTCTGCCATCAATATGAGAGCTGAAATAAACGCCCTCCTCCTTGATTTTGCGCAGAAGTCCAAGGGAGAATACCTGAAAGCCGCCGGAATCGGTCAAAATCGGTTTATCCCAGACCATGAATTTATGCAGACCGCCCATTTCCTTGATCAGCTTATCCCCGGGGCGCAGATGCAGATGGTAGGTATTGGAAAGCTCCACCTGACATTTCATCTGTTCCAGATCCTCTGTGGAAACAGCCCCCTTAATCGCCCCCGCTGTGCCGACGTTCATAAAGACGGGTGTCTGGATTACGCCATGAGGGGTATGGAATTCGGCACGCTTTGCTCTGCCGCATTTTTTCAATACTTTGTACATAATTTTCCTCGCTTTATCAAAATTTTTCTATTCTTTCTATGATACCCTTTTTTCGCGCTTTCTTCAAGAGGTGGCAGCAAAATTTGCAAAAAATGCGGAAAAACCTGTCAGGAAAAATCTGCCGATTAGCCTTTTCTTTTGGCAGGAAAAATGATAGACTGTTCCTTAGGAAATCATATCGTTACAGAAAAAAGATGGGAGAGAACAAATGAGCATCAATCTGATTGCAACAACCACCTTCGGCTTAGAAGCCGTAGTCAAGAGAGAGTGTCAGGCTCTCGGTTTTCAGAATATCAAAACCTCAGACGGCAAGGTTGAATTTACAGGGGACGAATCCGATATCGTAAAGGCAAACCTCTGGTTGCGGTGCGCCGGGCGTGTCTGGGTGAAAATGGGCACCTTTACCGCCGTTACCTTTACGGAGCTATTCGATCGGACGAAGGCGCTGCCGTGGGGAGATTGGATTCCGGAGGACGGGAAATTCACCGTTGTGGGGAAATCCGTAAAATCCACCCTGTTCAGCGTTTCGGACTGTCAGGCAATCGTCAAGAAGGCTGTTGTCGAAAAGCTGAAGGAAAAATATAAAACAGACTGGTTTGATGAAACAGGCGCATCCTATACCATTCAGGTCGGGATTCTAAAGGATGTTGTCACCCTTGCGATTGACACCAGCGGCAGTGGCTTACACATGCGCGGCTATCGTGCGAGTGCGTTGGATGCCCCCTTGAAGGAATCCCTTGCATCTGCCATGGTGCAGCTCAGCTACTGGCGAAAGGATCGTATCCTGTTAGACCCCTTCTGCGGCTCAGGAACAATTCCCATTGAAGCCGCCATGCTTGCACGCAACATTGCCCCCGGTCTGAATCGCAAATTCGCATCCGAGGAATGGGAACGCATCGGCAAGGAGCGTTGGAAGCAGGCAAGAAAAGAGGCATATCAAGCGATTGATTATGATGTTATGCCCGAAATTTACGGCAGTGACATTGACCCTGCGGCAATCGAGCTGGCAAAGGCAAATGCAGAGCTTGCAGGCGTGGATGACTGCATCACTTTCGAGGTAAAGCCCTCGCAGGAGATTGTATTGCCCGGGAAATATGGCGTGCTGATTTCCAATCCGCCCTACGGGGAGCGTATCGGGGAATTGAAGGAGGTTGAAAATATGTATCGTGCGCTTGGCGCAACCATGCAGACCGACCCCACCTGGTCAACCTATATTATCACCTCCATGGAATATTTTGAATCCCTCTTTGGCAGAAAGGCAGACAGAAAGAGAAAGCTGTTCAACGGGCGCATCAAAACGGATTATTATCAGTATGAAGGTCCTCGTCCGCCGAAAAAGCAGAAGACTGAAGAAAACTGAACATAAACGCATCAAAAAAAGGATAAATCCTCATTTCTCAGAGGACTTATCCTTTTCCTTTTGTCTTTATAAAATTTCACAGAAAGCCTTTATCAGAATCTTCTTCTGCCACCTCTGCGTCTTCTGCGTCCGCCGCCAAAGCTCAGCCCACTGCTGCGGCGCGGAGAACCAAAGCTGTAGCCGCGTCTGTTTCTTCTGCCGTTGATGAATTTGATAATCAGAATGATAATCGCAATCACGATGATGACGATAACCAGCTTCAGCAGACCCTTCACTGTAAACAGATTCTTGAAGAAATCACCGATTGCACTGAAAATGGTACCCTTAGAAACATCTCTGCCTGCGTAAACGGGAGCCTCCAGAACGGTTTTGCCCTTCACCTCATACGTTGCCGTACCGATTTCCGCACCCTTTTCGATGGGAGCCTTCAGGGAAACATTGCCCTCCTTATCCGTTACCGCATAGGTATCGTTATAGGAAACGGTCAGCTTCATATCCTTTGCGGTGTCCTTCGGGAGAATTGCCGTAACCTCCTTCTGGAATACAACAGGAACCGTATTCCCTTCGGATTTTTTATGCTTTGTCAGAGGTGCATCTGCAATAGCTTCCTCTGCCTTTGCAACTGTAATCTTTTCATACTGGTTATAGCCGTATTCAAAGAGATTTTTTGCATCCAGCCAACGGTTCGGGTCTTCGGATTTGAAGATAACCGCAATCAGCTCCTCGCCGTCCTTTTCCGCAGCCGCTGTCACGCAGTCCCCTGCTTCATCGGTGAAGCCTGTCTTAATGCCGATGGCATAGGGATAATTATATTCTCCATCCGTAATCAGCAGATTATGGCTGCGCCAGTTGTAATCCTGTGTTTTTACGGAAGTGTCCTCCGCTTTGACTAAGCCCTCTGCACCGTTGCCGGAATAGCTTTTTTCCTTCGCAATTTCTGCCAGCGTTTTATTTTCCATAAACGCTCTGCCAATCAGCGCAAGGTCGTGCGCGCAGGTGTAGTGGTCATCGGAATGGTAGCCGTGCGCGTTTGCAAAATGGCTGTTGGTTGCGCCCAGCTCCTCCGCCTTTTTATTCATCAGGTCTGTGAAAACAACCTCACATTTACCGAAGGTCATGTTTTCGTCATTCTCCGCCTTTTTCGCAACTGCTGCCGCAACCACATTTGCAGAGTCATTGCCGGAGGGGATAATCAGACCGCGGATGGCATTTTCCACCGTCAGCGTTTCGCCCAGCTCATGCCCCGCCTTGCTGGAATCCAGAGAAACCTCATTGATTTCAGAGCCGACCACGATTAAATCCTCCGGCTTGAAATAATCCAACGCCACCAGAGCGGTCAGCATTTTTGTCATGCTGGCAGGATACATCTTCTGGGTGGCATTTTTTTCATACAGAATTGTCCCCGAAGATGCCTCAATCAAAATTGCAGCCTCCGCCTGAAGCTCAGGTGCCTGATCCGCAAGCATTACTGCTGTCTGCAAGGCATCCGCCGCTTTTTCGGTTTTCTTGTCTTCCTTTGTATCATCCGCTGCCACAGCATTTTTATCCTGCTGTGTCTCCTTCTTCTCCTTACCGCAGCCGGCTGCACCAAACGCTACCGCCGCCGCCAGACATAAGGCAGTCAGTTTTGCGAAAGATTTTTTCATTTTGAAACATCCTTTCTGCTTTTCTTACTTCTCTTTTCCATAAGCTCCCGTTTCCACGCCTTCAATTCTTCATCAAACCGCTTGGAATGCATACCTGGGTATGCACGCATCAAACGGCGCTCGATAAGGCTGCTCTTCTGCAAAGCATTGATACGGGCTTCCAGTTTTTCCTTGATTTCCTCCTGAACCAGCTGCCGACGCAGACGTTCCTCCTCGCGCAGCTGCTCCAGCCTTTCATTTTCCTCTGCCATGCGTTCCTTAAATTCACGCAGAAATTCCGCAGCAGGCATGCTCTCGAAACGCGTAATGATTTCCTGTCGGGAAGCATAAAGCCTCGTTCCCTCGAGCTTTTTCTGCAGCGCATCGTGCGCTTCGCTGAGGGATGCCAGCTTTTCGTTGAACCGCAGGATATGCAGCACCGTAATCGTGGTATCCACAGCCAGATATGCAAGCAACAGTGTTGCCGCAAATTCGCCCCATGCACGGGGAATCGCCGCCACAAAATCTGCAATCACAGGCTGCACCACACGCATCACGAAGGCTGTCAGAACGCCCCACTCCACGGAACGCTCCAGGCAGACGCGCCCCTTGATATTAAAGGGCTTTTGGGAATAATCCCACCATGTGGCATGGAAAAGCTTTTCCAATATCAGCCCGATGAGATATTCCACAACGGTTGCAATCACAAAGCCGCCCAGAAACAGCAGCAAAATCGAATCCGAAACAGGCTCCAGTGCCAGAAGAATCAGCAGTGCGCCTGTGCCGTAAATGGGGCAGAACGGGCCATTGATAAAGCCGCGATTCACCCATTTTTTCGCGTTGATAGAAACATACGTTGATTCCATTGCCCATCCCAGAAAGCTGTAAATCATAAAATACGCATATAATTCAAAAAAAGTAAACGAAAACCAAACGGTTGACCACATCGCAATCCCTTCCTTATGAATTGTTATTTGTCTGCAAAACGCCCCGTTCCTTTAAATATGTCATCGTCTGCGCCAGTGCGCCTGCCCCGTCTGTTTTGCTCATGTCTATCCAAAGCCCTTCAATCTGCCGCCGGAACCATGTCAGCTGTCGCTTTGCAAAGCGGCGCGTATTGGTTTTCAGCTGCGTAACTGCTTCGTCCAGCGTGCAGTCTCCGTTGAAATACGGCACAAATTCCTTATAGCCGATGCCCTGCATGGAAACCAGCTTCGGTGAATAGCCCCTGTCCAGAAGTCCCTTCACCTCTGCCAGAAGCCCCTGCTGCATCATCAAATCAATCCTCTGCTCAATGCGTGCATATAGTGCTTCCCGCTCCATCGTCAGGAGAATCACCGCCGCATTGTAGGGGGTTTCCCTTTCCTTCTGCTCCGCATTATGCTCGGAAAATCTCTGTCCCGTCAGGTAATGGTATTCCAAGGCACGCGTCACACGCTTGACGTTGTTCGCATGAATCGTTTCCGCATAGGCAGGGTCGATTTTCCGTAAGCGTTCATACAGCACCTGCGGCCCCTCCTCCTTGGCGATACGGTAGCACTCCTCCCGATAGGAGGTATCATTTTCCGTTTCGGTAAAATCATTATCATACAGCAGGGCATTGATATAAAACCCCGTGCCGCCGACCAGAATGGGAATCCTTCCCTTCGCCCAGATTTCCTCCATATACGCCTTT
>OGHJ01002691.1_pt1 | contig 14534 bp, 14 predicted proteins | sample 1571351 | NCBI WGS metagenome assembly OGHJ01 (sample SAMEA2582037, study PRJEB24529) | metagenome | biome: Human gut stool | place: China | collected 2011 | reverse complement strand
CATTTTGTGGGCACCCACATCACTAACAAGAATATCGCTGCGGCCCATGACCTTGCGCACATCGGCAAGGATGCGGGCAGGCTTCATGGGACAGCTGTCGTCGTTGGCCATGGCCTCGTGCTCCGCTTCCATGGTACGGCGCAGCTCCAGTGCGAACTCCGGCTCGGTGCCGCGGCGAGCACAGCGGAGGATCTCGTACACGCTCTCAGAGATATCGCCCACCACTTCCACAGCAGGCTGATACCGCTTGTTGACATCCGCCGGGGCGTTGTCGATGTGGACAATCGTCATATCCGGACGGGCACCCCACTTGGCCGGAGCGCACTCCACAATATCATAGCCGATGGCAATGACCACATCCGCCCGGTCGAACACCTGGTTGACATAGTCTTTCTGGGGGATGCCTATGGTCCACAGGCTGTACCGATCGTCCTTGGGAACAACGCCCTTGGCCATCATGGTGTTGACCACCGGGATGTGCAGGCGGTCGGCCATTTCGGTGATGGCGGCCGCCGCATGGGCGCGCACCGCGCCAGTGCCCACCAGAATGACCGGATTTTCAGCTTCACTGATGATTTTGCCTGCCGCCGCGATATGAGTCGGGTCCGCATAGAGGTCATGCACCTGCTGGCGCTTGAGGGGCACTGCGTCGGCGGGCATCTTGGCAATGTTCTGGGGCAGGTCGATGTGGGTGGCACCCGGCTTGCCTTTTTCGGCGTGCTTGAACGCCAGCCGGACGATCTCGCCTACCGTGTCCGGGCGGATGATCTGTTTGGAACGCTTGGTGATGGGCTCAAACATGGCGGTCAAATCCAGATACTGGTGGCTGGTCAGCTGCATCCGGTCGGTGCCCACCTGCCCCGTGATGGCCACCAGCGGCGCACCATCCAAATAAGCATCTGCCACGCCCGTGACCAGGTTAGTGGCACCGGGCCCCAGCGTGGACAGGCAGACACCGGCCCGCCCGGTCAGACGGCCATAGACATCCGCCATAAAGGCCGCGCCCTGCTCATGACGCACCGGAATAAAACGAATTTTGCTGTCCCGGATGGCGAACATCAGGTCCAGTGTCTCCTCGCCCGGGATGCCGAAGATCACATCGACTCCCTCGGCTTCCAGACAGTCTACCAGCACCTGGGCTGTCGTTCTCATCTTAGTTTCCTCTTTCATTCATACTTCCCCCGATTCGATTCGATCCAAACGCAAAAGGCAGTGCAGCCCCCATCGGGCCACACTGCCTTTTTCTGCGTCCATTGTACTGAATTTTTCCGATTTCCACAAGAGCTATTTTGACCAAAAAGAATCCGCATTTCCGCTTTTTGCCTCGTCAGGCTTGACAAGGGCCGCATATTCCATTTATCATGAGCATGGAGGTAGATCAAAATGCCGAATCTTACATTGCGCGGCTGCTGCATCGGCACTGGCCGCCCCAAAGTCATCATCCCCATCGTCGAGCGCACCGAATCGGCAATTTTGGAAAAGGCCGCCGCGTTTTCCACATTGAAAGCGGATTGTGTGGAATGGCGGGCCGACTGGTTCGCCGACGCACTGGACGCTGACGCGCTGAGCCGCTGCCTGCGCGGGCTGCGGGCTGCGCTGGGCGAGAAGCTGCTGCTCGTCACCTTCCGCACCCAGGCCGAGGGCGGCGAAGCGGCCCTGACCGCCGACCAGTACGCGGCTTTTTGCGCAGCCGTCTGTGCTTCCGGCTGTGCCGACCTGCTGGACATCGAGTTCTTTTCTGCCGGGGAACGCCTGCCCCAATGGATCGCAGCCGCCCACGCCGCCGGGGTGAAGGTGGTCTGTTCCAGCCACGATTTCCAGAAGACGCCGCCCCGCGCCGAACTCGTGGAGCGGATGCTCCAGATGCAGCAGGCCGGGGCCGACCTGCCCAAGCTGGCCGTCATGCCCACCTGCCGCACCGATGTGCTGGAACTGCTGGCCGCGACGGCCGAGATGGCCGACCGCCACCCCGAAACGCCCGTCATCACCATGAGCATGGGAGCGCTGGGCGCCGTCAGCCGCCTGTGCGGCGAGGCCTTCGGCTCGGCCATGACCTTTGCCAACCCCGGCACCGCCAGCGCCCCCGGCCAGGTGCCGCTGGATGTTGTGGACGCCGTGCTGGACAGCCTGCGGCTCTCCTGAACCGCACACAAAAATTCCCCGCCGTTTCGAGATGAAACAGCGGGGATTTCATTTTATCGTTTTATTGCTTTTTCCAGCGGCGCATGACGCCCATGCCCAGCGCATAGGGGCCGGTATGGACGGCAATGGTGCAGCCGATCTGCAGCAGGCCGACTTCGCACTTGCTGGTGGGATATTTGGCGCGGAGCGCAGCGCGGGTCTGCATCCACAGACGCTTGCCCTCTTCCTCGTCGTAGCCATAGCCCACGGTGATGCAGTAATCATCCGGGGTCGCATTCCGCTCGGTCAGGTAAGCCATCAGCTGTTCCAGCGCCTTTTCAAAGCTCTTCTGGCGTCCACGGGCCACACCGCCGGAGAAGATCTCGCCCTCCTTGAAAAGGATCATCGGCTTAATGCCCAGGATGTTGGCCGCACGGCCGGTGACCTTGCCGATGCGTCCGCCTTTGATGAGGTAGTCGAGGTTGCCCACCGTGAAGAAGATCTGGTTCGTCGCACGTTCTGCGCTCAGCCAGTCCACGGTCTGTTCCAGTGTGCAGCCGCCGTCGCGCATGGCCACGGCATTTTCCACCACGATGGACTCGGTGACGGTCGCCGCCGTGGTGTCCATGACCTCGATCTTCGCGTCCGGGTAATCCTCCAGCACCAGCTCACGGGCATTGCGGGCGCTGCCCACGCAGCCGCTCATTTTGCTGGTGAAGCAGAGGCAGAGCACCTGGCGACCCGCCTCGGCATGGGCGCGGAACGCCGTCTCGAAGTCTTCCAGCGAAGGCAGGCTGGTCTTGGGGTATGCCGAAGGATTGTCCACCATGAACTGGTAGAAATCCCGCACCGCGATCTCCGTGCCCTCTTTGCGGTAGTGCTCGCCGTCCAGCGAGACATAGAAGGGGATGACCTCAACGTTCAGCCTGGCCGCCGTTTCGGGGGTCAGGTCGCAGGCGCTGTCTGTAATGATATCAAACATAAGTGACGCTTCCTTTTCGATTGCGGTCCGGGAAGGCAGAGCAGATCAGGCGCGATGGATGTATGCCTCGCGCTCTGCGCCGACCGAAATATAAGTGATCTTGCAGCCGACAGCCTTTTCCAGGTACTCCACATAGGCCTGTGCTTCCTGGGGCAGATCTTCCCACTTGCGGGCTGCGGTGATGTCGCAGTGCCAGCCGGGCAGGTACTCCACCACGGGCTGTGCGGTATCCAGAGCCTCGCCCATGGGGAAGCGGGTGGTCGTGGTGCCGTCGGTCAGCTTATAAGCCGTGACCATGGGGATCTTCTCCATATAGTCCAGCACGTCCAGCAGGGTCAGTGCGACCTCATCGCAGCCCTGGCAGAAGACACCGTAGCGGCTTGCCACCAGGTCGATGGGGCCGACGCGGCGGGGACGGCCGGTGGCTGCGCCATACTCGTGGCCAGCCTCACGCAGGTCGTGCTTTTCCTCTTCGGTCATGGCCAGCTCAGCGGCAAAGGGGCCGTCGCCGACGCAGGAAGAGTAAGCCTTCATGACGCCGATGGAGTTGGTCAGCTTGTGGCCCGGAATGCCGGCGCCGATGGGTGCATAGGCACCGATGACGTTGGAAGAGGTGGTGTAGGGGTAGATGCCGAAGTCGATGTCGCGCAGAGCGCCCAGCTGGGCCTCGAACAGGACCTTCTTCCCGGCGGCATCTGCATCGGCCAGGTACTGGCCCACATCGCAGATGTAATCCTTGAAGATGGCGGCATACTTTTCCAGCCATGCCCACATCTCATCCACGCGGATGGGCTCGGCATTGTAGCTGCCCTCCATGACCAGATTCTTGGAATCGACCATGGTCACGAGGCGCTTCTTCACCGACTCGTCCAGATGCAGCAGGTCGCCCATGCGCAGGGTCTTCTTCATATACTTATCGCCGTAAGCGTATGCAATGCCGCGCTTGGTGGAGCCGAACTGTGCGCCGGTCTTGGACAGACGGGCCTCTTCCAGGCCGTCCTGTGCCACATGGTACGGCATGGTGATGGTCGCACGGTCGGAGATCTTCAGATTTTCGGGGGTGATGGAGATGCCCTGCTCGCGCAGCTTGTTGATCTCGCCGTCCAGATGGTGCGGGTCGATGACCATACCATTGCCCATCACGCAGACAACATCCGGGCGCAGGATGCCGGAGGGCAGCAGGTTCAGCACGAACTTGCCGCGCTCGTTCTTGACGGTGTGGCCGGCGTTGTTGCCGCCCTGATACCGTGCAACGATGTCGTACTCCTGGCTGATCAGGTCGACCATGCGGCCCTTGCCCTCGTCGCCCCAGTTGATACCCGTAATTGCAGTAAGCATAATAAATGACCTCTTTATTCTTTTCAAAAGACAGCCTTTTCCGCGCACTTTGCGCGGGATACGCCACCTTGGGAATCTTGTACCGCACTGTCAAGCAGTCATAACAGTACAAGTATAGTATAGCACGATTCGGCGGGCAAAAAAAGAGGGTCTGCGCAAATTCTTGCACAAACCCGACGTTCCATTTTTAGTTCTTTTTCCCAATCTTGTGGATGGTGCCGTCCGGCTCCTGGATGGAGGTGTTGTTCAACTGGGCCCGCAGGCTGGCCTTGACGTCGGCCACGTACTCCTGCCGAAGGGCCCGCTGCTCCGCCTTTTCGGCTTCGGTCAGGCCCGTGGTCTTGCTCTTGCGCGCCAGCTCATTGATGCGGGCGATCTTTTCATTCGTCATCGAAGTTCTCCTCTTTTATTCAAAAGTGTGCTATAATAGATTTAGTTTTCCTCTGTACAATCTCTCAGTCTCGCTCACGCTCGACAGCCATTCCCCTTCTGGCGTTTACACGCCACCTCCCCCGGCCGGGGGAGTCTTTCCTAATAGGGGAGCCTCTGGCGTATCCAGCAAGTTTCATCCGACTGCCAATGCCTCCCCTATCAGGGGAGGTGGCATCGCGCAGCGATGACGGAGAGGTTCGTTCCAATTATATCCCTTGCATTTCCAAAAAGCAACTCAGACCGCCGCACACTGTTCCAGCTCCTGGTCCACGGCCCGGCGCACCTGTGCTGCCTGCAAGCCGCAGACCAGCTGCAAATAGGGGCCGTCCTGCACCAGCCCTTTATGGGGCATGGCCAGCAGCGCCGCCGTGTCCAGCCGGTCGGGATCTTTCACGGTGATGCGCAGCCGGGTGAAGCAGTTGTCCACCGTGCAGATATTCCCCGGCCCGCCCAGCGCCGCCAGGAGCCGCCGGATGCCTTCCGGGTTGATCTGCCGCGCGGCTGTTTCCCGCTCCGGTGCCCGGCCGGGCGTGGGCAGGTCGAACACACGGATGATGACCGAAAAGACCACCGCATAGGTCAGGATCTCCAGAACGCCCAGCAGGTAGAGCAGCGGGACGCGATGCGTCTGCTGCGGGGCGGCGCTCAGGTTGAACACCAGCGAACCCAGCAGGTTGGAGGTGAACGCCCGGACCTGCAGCGCGTTCAGCAGGACCATAAAGCCGCCTGCAAGGGCCGCATGGAGCACCCACAGCACGGGCGAGACGAAGCAGAACAGGAAATCGACCGGTTCGGTGATGGACGCCAGCGACGCTGTGACCGCCAGCGGCAGGATGGCCGCAGCCGTGCGCTTCCGGTGCTCCTTTTTGGCAGTGAGGATGAACGCCGCCGCGATGCCCAGATAGCCGAACGTTTTGGTGAAGCCGGTGTACATCCAGACGACGTCATCGGTCAGGGGCAGGCCGTAGGAGTATTCCGCCATCGTGACCATATAGGCCCCCGTGTAGGTCACCGAACCCACAGTCATGGAACCGCCCAGCGCCGAGAACTGGAACGGCATATAGATGAGATGGTGCAGGCCGGTTGGGATGAGCAGCCGTTCGAGGAAGCCATACAGAAAAATGCCCACATGGCCTGAAGCTGCGATCCAGCCCGTCATGGCGCGGATGCCCTCCTGCAGGGGCGGCCAGACAAAGCAGACCGCCATCCCGAACGCCGCCGCAAAAGCCGTGATGCACAGGAACGACCACCGCAGACCCGAATACACCTGCGTGACAAGCCCGGTGAACTGCGTTTCGCAGGTGCAGTCAAAGATCTTCGCGGCGGCAAAGCCCAGCAGGATGCCGCCCGTCACACCGGTGTCCATGACCTGGATGCCCAGGATGCTCGTCTGACCCGTGGCGGCAAGGCCGGTCAGGCCGTCGGCCTCGGCCAGGCGGCCCAGGATCTCCAGCGTCGTGTGGTTGGCCGTCAGGAAGACGAGATAGGCCATGAGGGCCAGCAGTGCGGCCTCCTGCTTTTCGGTGCGGGTGCGCGCAGCGGCGATGCCCACGCAGAGGAAGATGCTGAGGTTGTTGACGATCACCATCATGCTGTTGTACAGCAGCCCGCCCGCAAGGCGGATCGGCGTCCAGTTCAGCACCGGGAGCAGCTGGCGCAGCGGGCTGCTGGTGAGCAGTGCCCCCACCACCAGCAACAGGCCCGCCGCCGTCAGATAGGACAGCGGGTCCAGAAGCGCCTGCGAGACTCCTTCGAGCTTTTGCAGGAATTTCTGCACTTGTTTGTCCTCCTTTCCGGCATGGCACACCGGCCAGCCCATTTTATTTTACGAATGAATTATACGAGACAGCGCAAAAATTGTCAATCCTGCCCGAAGGCAAAAATTACTGTCAAAGTTTGTACAATTTGCACAGGGCGGGTTGAAATTCGTCCTGCACACGACAATTGACAACCGCGCGGCGGAACAGTATACTAGAACTGTACCAAGAGCTCCCCCGGCTTTGACCGGGAACCGATAAAAGGAGGAACACGCTATGATCCGCAACCGTATCCTTTCCCTGCTGGTGTGTGCAGCCCTGCTCGCCTGCCTGCTGGCCGGATGCAGCACTTCGTCCGGAACCGACGGCGGCGAGGCCGCTTCGTCGTCCAGCTCCGCTGCTTCCAGCGAGAGCATCCCTTCTTCCACGACGCAAGCCAACACCGGCAAGCTGACCCCGAATCTGGATGAGAGCGACAACTCCATCTTCTCCCCCGCCTCCACGCAGGACGCCTTTGAGCCCTGCCTGGGCTGGGGCCCCGGCGTTTCGGGCTGCTCGCTGAAGTCGGTCATCGCGGCGGATTCTCTGCTGAGCTGGGCCGAGAACGGCAATCTGGCCATGCAGACCACCGATGTCATCGAAGACGCCTATACCGAGTGGTACGACAGCCTCTCCACCGATGAGCAGGACAGCTTTGCAGACGCCTGGCCTCTTATCAAGGAGGACGCCAACGCCCTGCTGACCGACACGTCCAGCATGACCGGCCGCATCGAGGATGCCGGTCTGAACGTCAAAAAGCTGCCCGACTGCTCGGAAGAGAACTGGCAGGCCCTGCAGGACGTCATCGACGCCCTCGTCCCGGCATCCAGCGAATATTAAGTCCAGCAAACAGAACGAGCCACGGCGAAACGCCGTGGCTCGTTTGCGTTATCTCAGACCTTTTTCAGGGTGTACCGGCGGGTGCCCATGCCGATCTTTTCGGCCTGTTCCAGCGTTGCCTTCCACTCGATGTTCGGGTTGGAGTCCTTGAAGTGGTCGTGGTGGCAGTTCCAGCCCGGCTTTGCAAGGTTCTGGCCCAGCTGGCTGTTGGGCAGCGGCGCAGCGGCAAGGCAGGCATCCACGCAGGCCTGGTCCAGCGCCACCGGGTCAAACGAGGCGAACATGCCGATATCCGGCAGGATGGGCGCATCGTTCTCGCCGTGGCAGTCGCAGTTGGGGCTGATGTCCTGCACAAGGCTGATGTGAAAGGTCGGGCGGTCATAGCAGACTGCGGCGGCGTATTCGGCCATCTTGCGGTCCAGCATCTCGTTGGCGCTGTCGCACTGGGAATAGATGGCGTCGAAGTTGCAGGCACCGATGCAGCGGCCGCAGCCCTTGCACTTGTCCTGGTCGATGACAGCCTTGTTCTGCTCGTTGTATGCAATGGCGTCGGAGCCGCACTCCTTGGCGCAGCGGTGGCAGCCGCGGCACAGGCTCTCCTGCACGGCCGGGTGGCCGGAAGCGTGCTGCTCCATCTTGCCCGCGCGGGAGCCGCAGCCCATGCCGATGTTCTTGATGGCACCGCCGAAGCCGGTGGACTCGTGGCCCTTGAAGTGGGTCAGGCTGATGAAGACGTCCGCATCCATGATGGCGCGGCCGATCTTGGCTGTCTTGCAGTATTCGCCGTTGGGCACCGGCACCTCGACTTCATCGGTGCCGCGCAGGCCGTCGCCGATGAGGATCTGACAGCCGGTGGTCATGGGCCAGAAGCCGTTCTCCTGCGCACAGGCCAGATGCTCCAGCGCATTCTTGCGGCTGCCCGGATACAGCGTGTTGCAGTCGGTCAGGAAGGGCAGACCACCCTGCTCCCGGCACAGGTCTGCCACCACCTTGGCGTAGTTGGGGCGGAGGAACGCCAGGTTGCCCAGCTCGCCAAAGTGCATCTTGATGGCAACGAACCTGCCGTCCATATCAATGGTTTTGATGCCCGCCGCAAGGCACAGGCGGCGCAGCTTGTCCGTCAGGCTGGTGCCCACCGGACAGCGGAAATCCGTAAAGTAAACAGTCGATCCTTCCATTGCAGTCTCCTTTTGTTTTGGTTGAATCCTGCGGCGCTTCCCCGCCGCCGGGGTCTCTCTTATCTTCTCAGTATAGCACAGCCGGTGGATGGGTGCAATTCGGTAGACGCAAAATGCCCCGCAGCTGGCAGGCGCACTGCACAGATACGGGGCAGAATTTCTTTATGCAATGGCGCTGACCGCAGCGACGGCCAGGACGATGACGCCCAGAACGATGCGGTACAGGCCGAAGAACTTGAAGTTGTGGCGCTTGACGTAATCCATCAGGAAGCGGATCGCCGCCAGGCTGACCACGAAAGCCACGACGCAGCCCGTGACGAGGACGGCGACCTCCGACCCGGTGATGGCTGCGCCGGAAAGGGCGAACTTGACCACCTTCAGCAGCGAGGCACCTGCCATGACCGGGATGGCCAGATAGAAGGTGAACTCGGCCACGCAGGCACGGGAGAGACCCAGCAGCAGGCCGCCCACAATGGTGGCACCGGAGCGGGAGGTGCCGGGGATGATGGCCAGCATCTGCCACACGCCGATGAGGAAGGCTTCCCGGTAGGTGATCTGTTCCAGCTTGGCCACATGGGGCGCGGTGCGGCGGTTCTCCACTACAATGAAGAGGACGCCGTACAGGATCAGCATGGCGGCCACGGTGATGTAATTGTAGAAGTGCGCCTCGAACCAGTCGTCCAGCGGGCTGATGACCAGCACGGGCAGGGTGGCAGCCACCACCTTGAACCAGAGTTGCCAGACTTCCGGCTTGGACGCCACCCGGCCGTGCCGGATGCCGAAGGGCCAGAGCTTGTTCCAGAACAGCACCACCACCGCAAGGATGGCACCCAGCTGGATGACCACGCGGAACATGGACATGAACTCTTCGCTGGCGTTGAAATGGATGAGCTGTTCCACCAGGATCATATGGCCGGTGGACGAGATGGGCAGCCACTCGGTGATGCCCTCCACGATGCCCATCAGGATGGCTTTCAATATTTCAAAAAACATTTGGTTCCTCCTGTGCAGCGCAAAACGATGCGCTGATCGTTTGTCGATTTCAGACTCTCCGTTCAGTATACCATACTATGCGGTCTTCCGCACGGAAATTTTCAAATTTTTACAGTTCCGCCCCGGTGACAGCTTCTCTATTTATCTGTGCCGGGAAATATGCTATACTGGGGGCAGCTCCATTTCCCCTTTGTGGGACCATTTTGACGCAGGATCTTCTGCGTTCTGAAAACAGCGAGGTATCATCCATGAACATTCTTGTCATCGGCTGCGACCAGGTGGGTGCCGCCCTGGTGCGCGACCTGGAACACATCGGCCACGACATCTCCCTGATCGAGAAGGACTCCGAGCAGCTCAAGCGGCTGGACAGCTTCGACGATTACAACTTTGGCGGCACGGCTCTGGTGGGCGACCCCACCGACCCCGACGTCCTCAAGCAGGGCGGCATCGAGAACTGCGACGCCGTGGCTGCCGTCAGCGAGGACGACTCGGTGAACCTGATGGCGGCACAGATCGCCAAAAGCATCTTCCAGCGCGAAAAGGTCATCTGCCGCGTCTCGGACCCGCATCTGCAAGTGCTCTACCACAAGGTCTACGGGCTGGAGACCATCTGCCCCACCATCCTCACAGAACAAGCCGTGTTCCGGGCACTGGCAAAGTAAGGCCTCTCCGGCCGCTTTGCGGCGGCAAAAAGATAAACTTTAAGTAATATCGAGGTTTTGTATGAAAGTTTGTATTGCCGGCGGCGGGCGCGTGGGGCGGTATCTGGCCCAGAGCCTGCTGGCCAACCACCATTCCGTCGTCATCATCGAACCGGTGGAAGCGCAGTGCCGGATGCTGGCCGACCAGCTGGACATCCCGGTCATCTGCGGCGATTCCATCAATATGGATACCCTGCGCAGCGCCGACGCGGCCAGCTGCGACGCCTTTGTGGCCGTGACCGGCTCGGATGAGGACAACCTCATCGCCTGCCAGATCGCGAAGCGGGAGTTCGGCGTCGACCGCACCGTGGCCCGTGCCTCCAATCCCAAGAACCGGGAACTGCTCCACACCCTCGGCGTGGACACCGTGGTCTGCGGCACCGACAACCTGAGCCACATCCTGGAGCGGGAGATCGAGACCGACACCATCCGCCAGCTGCTCTCGCTGGGCGGCGGCACGGCCAGCCTGAACGAGATCCTGCTGCCGGAGAACTTCCTTTACGCGGGCAAGGCCATCATGGACATCCCCATCCCCGGCGATGCCATCCTGGTCAGCATCACCCGCGACACCGAGCTCATCATCCCCCACGGCAACACCACCCTGCTGCCGTGGGACCGCATCCTGCTCCTGACGCAGGATGACACCCTCCACCTGCTGACCGAGGCGTGGGGGCTCAGCGGCAAATGACCGAGCGGGAGCTGCGCCGCACGGCGCTGGTCATCCCGCCCAAGGGCCGGGCGGTGCTCTGCATCTGGGCAGCCGCCGCCGGGCTGTTCCTTGCGCCGTTCGCCTTCTGGCAGAGCGTGTCCGCCGGGGCGGTCTTCTGCCTGCTCTGGGCCGTGCTCACGGCCCTGCTGCGGGCGCGGGCCTGCAGCTATGCTGCCGTGCTGGGGGAACACACCCTGACCATCTATGCCGGCATCGCCTTTCCGGTGCGGCGGGTGGTGCCCCGCCGGGCCGTGACCGGCATCCAGCAGTTCCGCTCGCCGCTGCTGCGGCTGGCCGGAGCCACGGTGCTGGTCATCTCGGCTCCCGGCGCACGGGTGCTGGTGCCTGCCGTGCCCGCCGCACAGGCGGCGGCGCTGGCCTGTGCCCTTGCGGAGGACGCCCCATGACCGAACATCGTCTGCACCCCTTTGCCGCCCTGCGGGTCCTCCGCAAAACGCTGGTGCTCTATCTGGTGCCGCTCCTCCGCGTGCTGTTTGAGCGCAACTGGGCGGCGCTGCAGGCAGCGCTCCGGCAGGATCTCATCCTCTTTCTGCTGGTCTGTGCGCTGAGCTGGGTCATCCTCCACGCAAGCAGCTGGTCTTTGGACGAAAGCGGCACCTTCTGCCTCCACTGGAAGCTGCTGTTCCGGTTCGACCGGACGGTGCGGGGCGCTTCGCTGGCAGCCCTGACCATCGAACGGCCGTTTTATTACCGGCTGGCCGGGGCCAGCCGGGTGACGCTCTATCCCGTGGGCGAACCGAAACAGCGCACCCTGACCCTCTGCCTCCGCCGGGCCGATGCGCAGCATCTGGCCGACCAGCTGCTCCCCATCGAGACCCCCAGCCTGCACCGGCCCAAAGGCGGCGAGCGGGCTGCGCTGGGGCTGCTGGGGGCCAACAGCCTTTCCACGCTGGCGCTCTTTCTGCTGGCCATCCGGCAGACGCAGCAGGGCCCGGACCGCTATGAGCTGGCCTTTGCGCAGATCAACTTTCTGGCCGGGCTGGCGGCGCGGTGGCTGCCCGCCGGTGCGGCCTGGCTGCTGGCCTTCTCCGGCTTTCTGCTGGGGCTGAGCCTGCTGCGCAGCTTTGTGCAGACGGTGCACTACGAGGTCTGGCACACCAGCACCCAGATCGGCAGCCGCGGCGGCTGGCTGGACCGGTTCGAGTGCCGGGTGAAGAGCGACCAGATCAGCTTTGCCGACGTCCGCCTTTCCCCCTTTGCCCGGCTGATGCGGCGCTGGCCGGTCTTCGTGACGGCGGGCAGCTGCTCCCCGGAGCTGCCGCTCTTCGTTTACCGTTCCGGGGAGGAAGCGCTCTTCCGGGAGCTTCTGCCCGAATTTCGGATGCCGCCGGACCTTCTGGCCCGGACAGAACAGCGCAGTCTCATCTTTTTTGCTCCCGCCGGAGCACCCTTTGCCCTCTGCGCCCTGCTCACCCTTATCTCCCGCTCCACCCTGCCCGGCCTGACTGTGACCCTGCTGTTCCCCACCCTTTTCTTTGCGGCGGGGCTGGCGGGCGGCGCGATGGGCTACCGGCGGGAGGGGGTCTGGCTGCGGGAGGGGCGTCTGACCCTGCGGCGGCAGCGGGGCATCTATCTGCACAGCATCTGCGTCTTCCATCCGGATATCTGCCTGACGGCCCGGCAGTCGCCCTGGGCCGTCAATGCAGACCGCACCGATCTGACCGTCGCCTTCCCCGGTTTTGTCCGGCTGACGGTGCGCAGCATCCCGTGGCAGGACGCACAGAAATGTTTTGAATTTTTGGAAAGAAGTCGAATCTTATGATAAAAACGATCCTTTTTGATTTGGACGGCACCCTTCTGAACACCATCGACGACCTGGCCGATGCAGGCAACTGGGTCTGCACTCATCACGGCTGGCCCACCTTTACGGTGGAGCAGTTCAAGCACATGGTCGGCAACGGCATCCCGAAGCTGGTGGAGCGCTTTTCGCCCGCCGATGCCCGGTCACCCGAACAGCTGGCCGCGACGCTGGCCGAGTTCACAGCCCGGTACGATGCCCACAAGGAAGACAAGACGGCTCCCTATCCCGGCATCCCGGAGCTGCTGGACGCCCTGAAGGCCGAAGGCATCCAGACCGCCGTCTTTTCCAACAAGGCAGACCCGCTCTGCGGGAAGATCATCGCACACTACTTCGGCACCGGTCGGTTCGAGCTCGTCCGGGGCAGCCGCCCGAATGTGCCCACCAAGCCCGACCCCACCGGCGTCTATGCCCTGATGCAGGACCTCGGTGCAGAAGCCGCCAGCACCCTTTTCGTGGGCGACAGCGATGTGGATATCCAGACCGGCCACAACGCCGGTCTGCCCGCCATGGGCGCGCTCTGGGGCTTCCGGGGCGAAGCGGAGCTTACCGCAGCCGGAGCCGATGCGCTGGCCGCCGTGCCGATGGACATTCTGGAATTTGCCCGGAGAGGGTGATCTTTGTTTTCATAAAGTTTACGGGCAGTTCATTGCATTCCGGGGCCTTCTTTCTTATAATTTGATTCAAATTTGAATCACACCGGAATCATCTGGAGGTATCCCCCTATGGCAGCTGAAAAGAAAGCATCCCCCAACGTCGAGAGCCGCCTGCGCCACAACATCCTGAAAATGCCGCAGGAGGTCTATCAGGCCAGCGGCATCGTCATCAACGGGCGGCGGCTGAAGAGCTTCGTCTTCACCACCGACCTCGCCATCATCCGCAACTGCGATGCCGACGCCGTCTTCGCCGTCTATCCGTTCACGCCTCAACAGGCCATCAGTGACGCCATCATCAAGGCCTCTTACATCCCGGTGTTCTGCGGCGTGGGCGGCGGCACCACCCACGGTGTGCGCACCCTGAACCTGGCCCGCGACGTCGAGAGCCAGGGTGCCATGGGCGTCGTGCTCAACTCCCCCATTTCCGACCTGAATCTGCTGGCGGTCTCGCGGGTGGTGGACATCCCGGTCATCATCACCGTGACCAAAGCGGACACCGACATCCGTGCCCGCCTCGAATCCGGCGCGTCCATCCTGAATGTGGCTTGCAGCACCGACACGCCCCGCATCGTGAAAAAGATCCGCGATGCGTTTCCGGATGTCCCCATCATCGCCAGCGGCGGCAAGACCGGCGAGAGCATCTCGGCCACCATCGCCGCCGGCGCCAACGCCATCACCTACACTCCGCCGTCTCCGGCCATCCTGTTCAAAGAGATGATGGAAAAGTACCGGGAGTGACGGTGCGGAAAACGCCCCATGTTCGAGCGGCTGCGGCAGTGCAGCCGCTCGTTTTTTCGGGCTGTACCGGAGATCTGAAAAAAATTTGATTTTTTTAGAAATAATTGTTGACAAACAGGCGAGTTCTGGATATAATAATAAAGCACCGTTCAAGTGCGCAAACAAAATATGGCGGCATAGCTCAGTTGGCTAGAGCATTCGGTTCATACCCGAAGTGTCACCGGTTCAAAT
>OGHJ01002688.1_pt1 | contig 14562 bp, 19 predicted proteins | sample 1571351 | NCBI WGS metagenome assembly OGHJ01 (sample SAMEA2582037, study PRJEB24529) | metagenome | biome: Human gut stool | place: China | collected 2011 | reverse complement strand
CTCCTCTTGAACTCTTTTTTCACAAACCGTTGCACTTCACTTGACAATCCGCCCGTTGGGAAAGTCACTCGCTGCCCGCAGGCAGCGAAACTCCCCCCGTGAGAAAAACCGCTCCACCTTGTATTAAAAGAAAAACCCTGCTACAATACGGAAGACGAAATCCAAACAGGGAGGGAGAGAGACCATGGAACAGTACCGCCTGGTGGCCACGCCCGAGGGCCCCATCACCTACCGCCTGGTGAAAAAGCGGGTGAAAAACCTGAACCTCCGTCTGGACCGGACGGGAGAAGTGGTCCTCTCCGTCCCCCTGCGGTGCCCGGCGGAGCGGGCGGACGCCTTTGTGATCGAGAAAAGCGGGTGGATCGTGGGCCACCTCCCCCGACCGGAGGAGGCTCCGCCCCTGATGCCGGAGCCGGACCGGAGGGAGTGCGCCCGCCTGCTGGAGGAGGCCGTCCTGCGGGTCTACCCCCTGGTAGCCGGCAGCGGCGTGCCGGCGCCCCAGATAAAACTGCGGAAGATGAAAAGCCAGTGGGGCAACTGCCACTACCGGCAGGGGTACATCACCCTGAACACCGCCCTGGCCCGCTGTCCGGAATTTCTGAGAGACTATGTGGCCCTCCACGAGCTGGTCCACTTCCTCCACCACGACCACGGCCCCGGCTTCTACGCGGCCATGGACGTAAGGATGCCGGACTGGCGGAAACGGCGGCAGGACTTGAAGCGATATGCTCAGGCCCTTGTGCTGTAAAGAGAATTGACCTGACAGGAACCCCGCTCCCATCTCAGTGGAGAGCGAGGTTTTGTATTTCTTAAATTTATCGAAAAACAATAAAAATATATTGACAAACAGTTTTTTGCCGTGTTATTCTGCGGTCAAGCGAAAGGGGGAATTTTCCATGGAACAGACGAATGTACAGAAGCTGGCGAAGGTTTTGAATGTTCTGGTGACCATCACCTTTGCGGCCAATATTTTGGCGATCATCTTGATCCCCGGACTTTTGGCCCACGACCCCTACAATTTGATCGGCGGGGCGAGGGATTTTCTGGACTCCGTCGTCTATGCGGGGGAGGACGATATCGTCTTTGCCGGAGTGTTTGCCGTGGTGTTCGGATGGATCTTTGTGTGGATGGACCCTGTGACCTTTCAGCTGGGCGGGAGCCTGTTCCTCCTGTTCTGCGGTCTGTGCTCCGCCTGTATGCTGCGGCAGGCCCATTGGATTTTGAATACCGTTCAGGAGGGAAATCCCTTCCAGATGCGGAATGCCAAGTCTATGAATCGGGCGGCTCTGTGCTGCTGGGGGATCAGCGGGGCGGCGCTGATCCGGTTTCTGTGGGAGATGTTTACCTTGAAAAATATGGCGCCCCTGTTTACCTACAATGCCCTGGCCATTCCGGTGTTTTTCATGGGCGGCCTGCTGTTCCTGGTCATGTCCGCCCTGTTCCGCCAGGCGGCGGAGCTCCAGGAGGACCAGGACTTGACCATCTGAGGGGGCGGGAGAACATGGGAATTGTCGTAAATCTGGACGTGATGATGGCCAAGCGGAAGATGTCCCTGGGGGAGCTGGCCCAGAAAGTGGACATCACCATGGCCAACCTGTCCATTTTGAAGAACAACAAGGCCCGGGCGGTGCGCTTCTCCACCCTGGAGGCCATCTGCAAGGCCCTGGACTGCCAGCCGGGGGATATTCTGGAGTACGTGCCTGATGGGGAGGAGGGGTGACATGGGCGGCCTGCTGATGGTGAAGGCGGCGGCATACGGGTGGCTGGGCGGCCTGATTGCGGCTCCATTTCTGTGGCTCCCCGCCTTGGGCGTGAGCGTCTGGATCCAGGTCCGGGAGCCGCGTTCCCGAGCGGTGCTGCTGCCTCTGGCGGCGGCCTGGGGGCTGTGCCTGCCGCTGCTGTGGCATATGATGGCCGGGGACCGGATATCCACCCTCCGCAACTGGATCGTTACTGGGCCGGTCTATCTGCTGGCCGCCCTGTCCATCGCCCTGCTGATTGGAACGGCCTGGTACGCTATGCGCCAGATGGACAGGCGGTGGAAAAAGCGGCTGCTGGAAGTGGGAGCCGCCCTGTCGGTCTGGGCAGTGGTGAGCTGGGGATTTCTGCTCCTGGTTTTTACCGCCCGGCCGGAGACGGTGGGGCAGTGGCAGGGACAGAAAGTGGTGATGCAGAAGGTTACTTGGATGGAGACCGACTACAACTATTACGCTTACCACGGCCCCTTCTGTTTGGGGGAGTACCTGGGTGAATCTATGGAGCCCTGGGGAGAGGACCTGGGCTGACAGACGGGGATCCTTTTGAAGTGGATGCCTGACGAGGAGACGTGAGTATATGGGCGAAAATGTACTTCAGCTTCTGGTCTATGCCCTTCTTCTGGGAATTACGCTATTTTTAGCGGCCGTCCCGGCTATTTTAGTGGGGGCGTGGCGGCAGCGGCCATTTCCCTGGAAAATATTCTTTCTGACGCTGTGCCTGATGGCGGGGTATGCCGCCTGGATTTGGGGACACCCCTGGGTGACCTGCCCAAAAGATCTGGAGAAGCCTGTGACCCAGGAACAGCGGGAGAAACTGAGGACTTTCTGGGGCGGGTTTTATTCCCAGCGGGTCCCCCTTTTGGCCCACCATATTGTGGTTCGGGAGAATGGGGAGAACGGGCTTGAGGCAACAGTTTCCTATTTGTGGTTTGGTTCCATCGGGGTCGGCCTTGACTCGGAGGGATTGCCATCCATCACAAAACCGCTGAGCGGTCTTTGACCAGGAGAGAAACGCCTATGAATCGAAAACGAGTGCGCCGAATTTCCCTGATTGTGGTCCTGTTTTTAGCGCTGGGCACGCTTTGGACCGCCCTCCAGGGCGGCCCCCTGGCCAGAAGCTATGCCAAACTGCTGTTCCAGCAGAACCGGACTGATTTTGACTCTGCCGCCGCCCAGGCGGTGGAGCAGGGGAGCGGTCAGGGAATCCCCCGTCCCTTTGGGGTGCGGGACGTGACCCTCTGGGATTATGGAGGGACGGCGGTGGACTTTTCCATGGGAAGCTCTGGGATAGGGTCCTCCACAACATACTGGGGTATCCAATACGTGCCCTCCGGGGAGCGGCTGGGCTTTCAGGGCTCGCGGCTGGAGGGCTGGATTTCCGACGGGGACGGCTGGCGCTGGGAGGAGAGCGGCGGGGACAACCGCTGTTACATCCAGGAGCTGGACGAGCGCTGGTACTACTATGAGATGAAATTTTAGGGGGCGGCGGCCATGAGAAAATGGGGCTTCTGGGGTCTGATGTGTCTTGTGTCGCTGGTTCACTGGATGTGCTTTTTTCAGGGGACCTTGGAGGCATTCAACAAGGGCATTCCCGGGGTGGACAATCAGGGCGCCCTGCTGTTCATTCCCGCTTTCTGGGTGATGGCCGCCGCGGCCCTCATTGTTTTTGCGCTTTGGACGCTTTGGATCGGACGGGCCTGGATCGAGAGAGGGTACCGGTTTTCCCTGTCCGGAATGATCTTCTTCGCCCGCCGGAGCCGCCGGGAGAAGCGGTGGGGAGCGGTGTTTTTTCTGCTCACCGGGGTGCTGGTGTGGAGAGGGCTCCTCCTGATCCATCCCTCCGACCTCTGGACCGCCCTGTACCTGGCGTCCGGACTGGTGTTGTTCCTCCTGTTCTACTTCTGGCTCCAGGCGGGCGGAGAGCGGGGCGTGGTGGTCGTACAGCTGATGTGCGCCCTGCTGGCCTGTGCCGTCTGGCTGCTGTTGGCCGGAAGTTGAGCCGTTTCAGCGCCCTGCTTTCAGCAGATGGAGGAGAAGAGATAAGATGCCCTGTTTTGAATCGAATTTGTACTTGGACGGTATGAAAGCCTGTAAGAAAGGAGCATGTACAATGAGACGAGTGGGTGGGATAGCGGCGGTTCTCCTGCTGGCCGGAGCAGTCTGTTCCGGCTGTTCCGCCGGAGCTTCGGGGACCGAGGACCCGGATCTGGTGGTGTACAACGACAGTACGGCCATTTTGGGAAGCATCTCTGTATCCGGTGAGGGGGAGAGCCAGTCCGTCTCTCTGGCAGACGGACACCCTCTGGAGCGGGGAGAGAGCTACGGCTTCGAGGTGGACGACCTTGGGCCGGTGTGGGTGGAGCTGTGGGACCTGGATGGGAACCAGGTGGGCCGCCGCCGGGTCAATCTGGGGGCGGAGCGGGTGTATGTCACTCTGGAGGAACACAGCCGCATGACCGTCGGGACGGCGGAGCCGTGGAGGAACTGAGGGATGGAGCATTTGCTGGACGCTCTGCTGACAGTCTTTATCCCTGCGGCGGCTGTGCTGCTGGCGGCGGCTGTGTACTGCCTGCTGCCCGGCCGGGTGGCTTGTGAGCCGAAGTCCCGGCGGGCGCTGGGCTGGGTGCTGGTTCTGTTCCTGGCGGTGTCTCTTCTCCAGCTGACGGGGGAGTTTACGCTGGCAATGTTCGGCCTGGCTTGGCGGGCCTGGGTGCGCTCCCTGTTTGCGGGGGCGCTGGGGCTGCTGGCCCTCTTCGGCGTATTTCAGATTTTGGGATGCTATTCGGAACAGGTGGATAGGTCCCGGCTGGCACACCAGATTGTGGTCGGGGTCAGCGGATTGGTGGTGATCGCCTATCTGGTGACGGTTGGGCTCCCCAGTTGGTTTCTTTCCCTCCGGCCAGAGCGGACGGTGACCTGGCGGGACCGGACGCTGGTGGAGGAGGATCAGGGGTTCCTGGACCCGGATTACATCTATTACGCCTGGCACGGCCCTCTGGTTCGGGGACTGGAGCCGCTGGACCTGGGGCTGGAGTATGGGGAGCGCCTTCCTTAGGCCATGTTTGAAAAAAGTCAATATGCCCAAACGGCGGTTCTTTTTCCGCCATACTGCGTTGATTTTCCTCGCAATACACAAAGTATTGCCGCGTCAAATCGCCTTGTCTGGCGAAAAAATTCCTCGCCGTTGGACACATTTCCAATTTTCAAACAAGGCCTAGATGCCTGGATTATAGCATAGGAGGATTTTCCGCACAAGCCCCGCCTCCCCGGGCCGCCGCCTCTAAAATCTTGTCCGCCCCCCGCCGGTATCCCCCGGCGTCCCGGAAGCCGGCGGCGATCTCCCGGGCCCGGCTGCGGTAGGACTGCTGCTCCCGTACCTGGCGCACCGCCGCCCGGATGGCCTCCGGCGAGGCTCTCCTCAAGCGGAGCCCCGCCCCCAGCTCCTCCACCCGCCGGGCCACCAGGCCCTGCTCCGCCTGCTGGGGGTACAGGACCAGGGGCACCCCGAAATAGAGACCCTCGCTGGCGCTGTTCATGCCGCAGTGGGTCACAAACACGCTGGCCCGGGCCAGCACTGCCAGCTGGTCCACCCTGGGCCGGAGGAATATATGCTCCGGCACGTCCCGAAAGGCGGACAGGCCGGTCTGCTCCCCCACCGAGATCACCACGGGGATGCTCTCCTGCCGGAGGGCCTCAATGCACGCCTGATAAAAAGGGAGGTTCCGGTTGTTCACCGTCCCCAGGGAGATGTAGCAGCACCCCTCCCACGCCCTCTCCCCCGCTCCGATCTGTTCCGGAATGGATGGACCGATAAAGGCGTACTTTGAGGAGAACGTGTCCGCCTTGGGCTGAAAGGCCCGGGAGGTATATACGATGGTGTCCGTGTCATTGCTGTTCTGGATCAGGTCCAGCAGGCCGCACACCGGGTATCCCTCCTCCCGCAGCCGCTCCATGCACCGACGGACGCGCCCGCGCCCCATCAGCAGGCGGAGCAGCTGCCCCGGCGTCTGCTTCATCATCCCGGCCGTCTCCCGGTTGAAGGCAAAGGTGGTGGTGGAGCACACATAGGGCAGTCCCAGCTTGGCGCTCCACAGCTTTCCCCAGAAGCACAGGGAGTCGGACACCACGCAGTGGGGGGCAAACTCCCGCAGATCCCGGCCGATGGGGCCGTCCATGGCCAGAGTGGTGTCCGTAATCATCTCCACCAGCCCCGCAAAGTCCCGGCCCACCTGGCGGTCCACATCGGGGGGCGGAGGCGGAAGATAGGCGTCGCACCGCACAAACTCACCGCCCGCCGCCTCGATTGCCTTTTGAAAGGGGGTGAAGGAGTAGTAGCGCACCCGGTGTCCCCGCCGGGTCAGCTCCCCCACCACGGCCAAGGTTGGGTTGGTGTGGCCAAAGGCGTAGATGCTGAAAAAGGCGATGCGCGCCACGGCCTCACCCCTCCTCCGTGTTCTTCGGGTCCTTCAGCTCCCGGATCGCCTGGGCAAAGGCCCGGGAGTCCGACTCGCTGTGGTCGGGATAGAACTCCTTGGCCCGTCCGGCAAAGATGGCGTCGGCGATCTGTTCAAACACCTGATAGCGCTCCAGGGCGATGCCCCGCTGGGCGTCGGCCAAAATCAGCATGGTGTCCCCCGGCTGGATCTGGAACATCTCCCGCACCTCCTTGGGAATGACGATCTGCCCCTTGGGCCCCACCTTCACAGAGCTCATGTATTTTCCGGTCTCCATCTTTCGCCCTCCTCGTTAGTATTACTTGTATTACAAATTATACTTCTACACCTCATCCCTGTCAAGGACGAATCCGCCGGCAGATACAAAAGGGCCGGAGCTGACGCCAGCTCCGGCCCTGAAACGATCCTATCTCGCTTATTTTCCGTTGGCCCGCCGCTCCAGCTCCTTGAGCAGCTGATTCTGCACCGGCAGACGGCGGCGGCGTGGGTACGTTTTATTGTACCAGGCGGCCAGCTCCCGGGCCGTCTCCGGCTCCAGGAGGGGAACCAAGGTTCGGGCGTGGCCCTGGACGGCCTCCCGCATGGGCTGGGTCAGGTCGAAATACCGCTCCTCCTGAGCCAGGGTGACCAAAAACCGTACGGTCTCCTCCGCCTCCGCCGGGGTGAGGCCCTCCTGGACCATCCGGCCCACCGCCTCTCCCACGGCCTCATAAAACTCCATATGGCAGGGGTCTCGCTTGGGGTCCCGGCCGAAGCCCAGCAGTCCGTCCCCCGGACGCAGCTTGGCGGTCATCTTTTTCACCGCCTCGTTGTAGTTCTCCATACAGGCCATTAGGGTGTTTACCGCAGTCCCTTCCATGGTCACTCCTCCTTCTCTCTGGGCGCCCGCCAGGGCACGTCCTGAAACCGCTCGCCGCAGACCATGCCCTCCACGGTCCCGGCGGTGATGTCCAGCATATGAGCCAGGTAGTCCTCCCAACGCTCCTCAGGCAGCAGGACGGTGAGGGCGATGTCCGCCCCGTAGTCCGCCTCGGCGATGACGCCGCCGAAGCCCTCGGTCTCCAGCTTCACCCGCTCGTACTGGGCGTAGGAGCAGGGCAGCAGAATCTCCACCCACCGGCGGACCACCGAGATCCCCGCCCCGTCCAGGGCGTCCTTGGCGCTCTGGGTATAGGCCCGGACCAGGCCGCCCGCCCCCAGCAGGATGCCGCCGAAGTACCGGGTGACCACGCACACCACATTGACCACGCCCTCCCGCTGAAATACGTTGAGCATGGGCTGCCCCGCTGTGCCCTGGGGCTCTCCGTCGTCGGAGTAGCGCACCGGCCCGTCTTTGATGAGGTAGCACCAGCAGTTGTGCCGGGCGTCGTAGTGGCGCTTTTTGGTCTCCTCGATGCGGGCGCGGGCCTCCTCCTCGCTGTCCACCCGCCACACGTGGCCGATGAACCGGGAGCGCTTCTCCACAAATTCCGTCTCACTGGCCTGGGTGGGGATGTAATACTCCGTCATGGGGTCACCTCACTGGTCGGTTTTCGGCCTCCGGGGCCCCGGACGGGCCTAGCCGCGCCCCTTCTCCCCCACCGATTTGGTCACAATCACGTCCGCCTCATACCCCAGCAGGTGGGAGATCACCACCGTCCCGGCCTCCACCGGGGCGGTGAGCACACAGCGCTTCATGGCCTCCATGGCCGCAAAGATCTCCCCCTTCGGGATGGGGGCGGTGAGGCGCACGCTGGCCAGGGGGAGCTCGCCCCCCTTCACCGGAACCGAGGTGGCGATGGTCCGCCGGGGATCGGTGAGCTCCTGCTCCACATAGGCCGTCCCCCGGGGACAGGCCGCCCCCTGGACCGAGCGGACGGCATAGGCGCCGTCCCCTCTGGCCTCCGCCTCTGCTGTAATAGTACACCCATTGGGGCACACAATGCAAGTAAACTCCTTCACCATTCCGCACACACCTCCAAATCGCCCTGCCGGTCCAGCCGGTCCGCCGGGATCTCCAGCCAGATCATCTCGGCGGGGAGGGCCTTTTTTATGGGCTTTCGAACCACCTCCCGGCCGTTCTGCCGCACCACAATGCTCCCGTCCCGGAAGGGGGCGCGCACCCGCAGGGACAGGCGCACGTCCTCTGTCCCGCTGATTTTCTGCGGGATCGTGTGGCCCATGCCGTTCCCGGCCTGAACATCCAGAGGACACGGAGGCAATGTCCCCTCCCGCACATAGCGGGCGGTCCAGTCCGCCAGCCGCTCCGCCTCCAGAGAGACGAAGTCCACCAGATCGTGGACGTGGAGCACATTGCCGGCGGCAAAAATCCCCTCCACGCTGGTCTGGTAGTGCTCATCCACCACCGCCCCCCGGGTGCGGCCGTCCAGCACCACCCCGGCCTCCTGGGACAACTCATTTTCCGGCAGGAGCCCCACCGACAAAATCAGGGTGTCGCAGGGGTACTCCCGCTCTGTGCCGGGGATGGGGATCCCCTTCTCGTCCACCTGGGAGACGGTGACCCCCGTCAGGCGGCTGCCCCCGTGGATGTCGGTGACCGTGTGGCTCAGATACATGGGGATGTCGTAGTCCTCCAGGCACTGCTGGATGTTCCGGGGCAGGCCGCTGGGGTAGGGCTGCACCTCAAACACCCCGTGGACGCGGGCCCCCTCCAGGGTGAGCCGCCGGGCCATAATCATGCCGATATCGCCGGAGCCCAGGATGACCACCTCTTTGGCAGGCATGCGGTTATAGAGATTGATGTAGGCCTGGGCCACCCCGGCGGTAAACACCCCCGCCGGCCGCTCGCCGGGGATGCCCAGGGCCCCCCGGGTGCGCTCCCGGCAGCCCATGGACAGCACCACCGCCTTGGCCTTCCACCGGCGCAGTCCCGCCCGGGTGGCGGCGGTGACCACCTTGTCCGGGGTGATCTCCACCACCGAGGCGTTGGTGATGCACCGGATTCCCAGCTCCTCCGCCTCCCGGATGAAGCGCTGGGCGTACTCCGGCCCGCTGAGAGTGGTTTGAAACCGGGTGAGGCCGAAGCCGTCGTGGATGCACTGGCGCAGAATGCCCCCCAGCTGCTTCTCCCGCTCCAGCACCACCACGTGGGTGATCCCTTTCTTATGGAGCTCCACCGCGGCGGCCAGGCCGGCGGGGCCGCCGCCCACCACCACCACGTCCACATGTTCCAGCGTCAGTTCCTGCACGATATTCGCTTCCATCACTCGGCCTCCTCCCGCACTTTTCCGTAAAACATCTGGGAGCCCTCCCGGGCGTAGAGGATCTCGGTCTCCTTCCTGCCCAGCTCCTCCTCCAGCATCCGGGCCAGCCGCATCTGGCAGTACCCCCCCTGGCACCGGCCCATCATGGACCGAGTGCGGTACTTGATGCCCACCATGGTGCTCACTCCCAGGGGGTTGTGGATGGCCTGGAGCAGCTCCGCCCGGGTTACCTTCTCGCACCGGCACACCAGTTCCCCGTAGTCCGGGTTCTCCCGGATGGCCGCCTCCCGCTCCGCCTGGGACATGTCCGCGAAGCGGCGGATTCCCTTCCGCACCGGGTCAAAGTCCGGGTTGGGCTCCAGCTTCTCCCGCTCCCCCATCAGGGCGATGGCGTACCGGGCGATGGGCACGCAGGCGGTGAGACCGGGGGACTCGATGCCCACCAGGTTGATGGCGTTGGGGGCCAGGTCGTCCCGGATCTCGATTTTGAAGTCCTGAATCACCCCATTCTCATCCACCCATTTGGGCAGGATGCCGGAGTAGTTACGGATGTAGTCCCCCTTGTGGATGTGGGGCCAGAGCTGAGAGGCGCTCTGAGCCAGATAGTCCATGTTCTTCTGGGGCACACCGTAGTATGTAAAGTTGTCGGTGAGCTCCGCATTGGGGCCCACGATCACGTTTCCGTCCACCGTGTTGGTCACGTGGATGCCCATATAGGTGTTGCTGGGCACCGGGTACACGGGCATGGGCAGCAGATGGCCCACCCGCTTGTCCAGGATGATGTAGTCCCCCTTGGACCCCACCACGTGGTAGCCGCGGATGCCCAGCAGCTCCGAAACTGCCCCGCAGCCCAGGCCGGCGCTGTTCACCACCCAGCGGGACGCAAACTCCCCTCTGGCGGTGGAGACGCGCCAGTTCCCGTCTCCGTCCCTGCGCAGGCCAGTGACCTCACAGCCGAAGCGGTAGTCCACCCCGTTGTGGTGGGCGTTCTCCGCCAGAGCGATGGTCAGGCCGAAGGGGTCCACAATGCCGCTGTTGGGGGAGAACATGGCAAACTTCCCCACCACTGCCGGCACCAGCTGGTGGAGCTCCGCCTCGTCCACCAGGCGCAGGCCCTGCACCCCGTTGGCCTCCCCCTGGGCGATGGTGCGCCGCAGGTTCTCCAGGTCCTCCTCCGTGTTGCCCACCAGCACCTTGCCGCAGCGCTGGAAGGTCACGTCCAGTTCCCGGGTCAGTTGTCCCATGAGTTGGTTGCCCTCCACGCACAGTCTGGCCTTCAAAGAGCCGGTGTCGTAGGCGAAGCCCCCGTGGACCACCCCGGAGTTGCGCCCGCTGGTCTCATAGCACACGTCCAGATTTTTCTCCAGCACGCCGATTTTCAGGCGGTACCGGCTCATTTCCCGGGCAATGGCGCTGCCCACCACGCCGCCGCCGATGATCAGCACATCATAAAGCTGCTCCATATCCACCCTCCTAAGGTTTTAAATTCATCCCATGAATTTAAGCCATATATACCACATTGTCCCGGTGTTGTCAAGAAAGATGGGAGGAATTTTTGCAAAATTCCTCCCATAAATCTTCCCTGTTTCCGCTACCCGTGGCGGTAACGCTTTTTGTTGTAGAGCAGGTGATAGAGCATCTCCTCCTGGGCGTCCGCCGCCCGCCCCTCCCGGATGGCCTCATAGACGGCCCGGTGGGAGGCCAGGGTCTGGACATACTCCGGCTCCGCCACCGTCCGGGCAAAGGTCCGCACCCCCTCGGTAATCACCGGGATCAGATTGGACACCACTGCGTTGTGGCTGCACACCGCAATCTGGGCGTGGAACTGGGAGTCCAGCTGGGCGTACTCCTCCCGGCGGGCGATGCGCCCCTCGATCTCCTCCAGCAGGGCCCGCAGCCGCTCCAGGTCCTCCTCCCCCCGGTTCTGGGCGGCCAGGGCGGCGATGGGGGGCTCCAGCATCACCCGGATCTGGAGCAGGTCCCGGGTGAGCTTCTCCGGGTCCTCCATCATGGCAAAGCCCAGGGGGTCGTCCGCCACTCCGTTCTTCTCCGAGATAAAGGTGCCCGCCCCCTGGCGGACGGTCACCACGTTTCGGGATGCCAAACTCCGCAGAGCCTCCCGCACGGTGTTTCGGCCCACTCCCAGATGCTGGACCAGTTCCGTCTCGGTGGGCAGCTTGTCCCCCGGGCCGTACCCCTCCCGCTGGATCATCTCCAATAGCCGCTGGGTAATCTGTTCCACCAGAGTCTGTTTTTCCATAGCACACCTCCCGCTTCCGGCCGGCCTGCGGCCGCACTCTTTTCTCCACTTTACCACAGGCGGCGTTCCCTTGTCCACGCCTCTTTTTCCCGCTCCGCCCAGCTCATCTCCACTCCTGGAAAACATTTTGCCTTGCACCCACCTTGAAAATCCGTATACTGGTCTGTGTATATTCCCACTTATTCAATATGTTAAGGAGTTTTTTCATGCGTGTTCAAAGACGCCTATTTTCCCTGCTCTGCACCGCCCTGCTGCTGACCACTTTTCTTACCCCGGCGGCGGCCGCCCGGCGGTTCAGCATGTCCTATGTCTACTTCGGCAGCCCCTCCTCCTATGTAGCGCGGGTGGATGGGACCCAGGGCTCCCTGGACGAGATCTCCCCCAACTACTTCAACCTAAATTCCGACGGCACCCTGAATTTCACCGGCGGAAACGACGCCGCCGCTTTCGTGGAGCAGATGCACCGGCGCGGGGTGCGGGTGGTCCCCTTCCTCAGCAACCACTGGGACCGGGAGCTGGGGCGAAAGGCCCTGAGCAATCGAAAACAGCTGGCGGAGCAGATCGCCCGGGCGGTGGTCCGGTACGGCCTGGACGGGGTGAACGTGGACATTGAGAACGTGACCCACCAGGACCGGAACGCCTACTCGGAATTTGTGGAGCTTCTGCGCCAAAAGCTGCCGGAGGACAAAATTGTGGCGGTGTCGGTGGCCGCCAACCCCTACGGCTACACCCAGGGCTGGCACGGCTCCTATGACTACCGGCGGCTTGGAGCGGCCGCCGACTATTTAATGCTTATGACTTACGACGAGCACTACCAGGGGGGCTCCCCCGGCCCGGTGGCCAGCCGGGCCTTTCAGGAGCGGTCCATCCAGTACGCCCTCAAATACGTCCCGGCGGACAAGCTGGTGCTGGGCCTCCCCTTCTTTGGCCGCATCTGGAGCGACAGCGGCGCCCTCATGCAGGGCCACGGGATCAGCGAGAGCCAGATCCAGGCCCTGATTGCCAATTACCGGGGCCAGGCGAACCAGGACGCCGCCTCCGGCTCCGCATACGCCCGGATCACCGTAACCGCCGCCGACCCCAAGCCGGTGATCAACGGTGTGACCCTCACCGCCGGTACTTACACCATCTGGTACGAGTCGGAGCACTCCAAAAAGGCGCAGCTCTCCCTGGTGGAGGAGTACGGCCTGCTGGGGGCGGGGAGCTGGAGCCTGGGCCAGGAGGATACCCGGGTGTGGGACTACTACTCCCTGTGGCTCAACGGCTGGACCTTTGAGGACAGCCAGGGCCACTGGGCGGTCCCCTACATCATCGACGCGGCGGACCAGGGGAAAATGACCGGGCTGTCCCACACCGCCTTCGGCCCCGACCGCACCCTCACCCGGGGCGAGGCGGCGGTGGTCCTGTGCCGCCTGGCGGGGCTGAGCCCCAGGGGTTCCGGCTCCGCCTTCTCCGACCTGAGGGGCCACTGGGCCGCCGGGTATGTCCAGGCCGCCTATGAGGCCGGGCTGGCCGCCGGGGTGGGCGGCGGCCGGTACGCTCCGGAGGAGCCGGTCACCCGACAGGAGATCGCCGTCATGCTGGACCGGGTCCGGCCCGGCCTCGGGGGGACCGCGCTGAAAAATCCCTTTCCGGATCTGAGCCCCGGGGGCAACTCCTGGTCTTACAAGGCCGTTCTGCGGCTGTACGCCGCCGGGGTGGTGACCGGCATGCCCGACGGCACCTTCCGGCCCGGGGCCCCGGTGTCCCGGGCGGAGCTGGCAGTGATGCTCTCCAAGCTGCCGCAGGACTGACCCATCCTCGAAATTCGTAAATATTCCGCCGTTTTTTGGGAAATACTGCTTGCAATCCACCGAAACCTGTGGTATACTACCAGGGCATTATGCCTGGGAGTGCTGATTTCCCGCCCGGTGCTGGGGCAGAACCGCTCCGGTTGGCGGGGAATATGACGCGCCCAGAAAGATCAAACTGAATTTTAGGAGGAAACAAAACATGGCAGTCGTATCTATGAAGCAGCTGCTGGAGGCCGGCGTGCACTTCGGCCACCAGACCCGTCGTTGGAATCCCAAGATGGCGCCCTACATCTACACCGAGCGCAACGGGATCTATATCATCGACCTGCAGAAGACCGTGAAGAAGCTGGAGGAGGCCTATAACTTCGTCCGCGAACTGGGCGAGAAGGGCGAGACCATCCTCTTCGTGGGCACCAAGAAGCAGGCCCAGGAGGCCATCAAGGAGGAGGCCTCCCGCGTGGGCATGTACTATGTGAACGCCCGCTGGCTGGGCGGCATGCTCACCAACTTCAAGACCATGCGTGGCCGTGTGGACCGTCTGAACCAGCTCAAGAAGATGCAGGAGGACGGCACCTTCGACATGCTCCCCAAGAAGGAAGTCATGAAGCACCTGGGCGAGATCGAGAAGCTGGAGAAGTACCTGGGCGGCGTGAACGAGGCCCGCAAGCTGAACATTCCCATCGTGGCCATTGTCGACACCAACTGCGATCCCGATGAGATCGACTACGTGATCCCCGGCAACGACGACGCCATCCGCGCCATCCGCCTGATCTCTTCCGTCATGGCCAACGCCATCATGGAGGGCAAGCAGGGCGAGGACAATGCCGCCGAGGAGGCCGCCAAGGCTGAGGAGACCACCAACGCCTGATTTGAGACCCTGACATTGGGCTTTTAGCGCCCGCCGGCGCGCGGCGGGCGCTTTTTTACAGAAGAAAAGAATATATGGAGGTTATTGATATGGCTTTTACCGCAAAAGACGTGCAGGCTCTGCGCGAGATGACCGGCGTGGGTATGATGGACTGCAAGAAGGCCCTCACCGAGGCCGACGGCAACATGGACAAGGCTGTGGAGCTGCTGCGTGAGAAGGGCCTGGCT
>OGHJ01002683.1_pt1 | contig 14584 bp, 6 predicted proteins | sample 1571351 | NCBI WGS metagenome assembly OGHJ01 (sample SAMEA2582037, study PRJEB24529) | metagenome | biome: Human gut stool | place: China | collected 2011 | reverse complement strand
GAGATGGTCAAACGCACCCTGAAGCTGGGCTTTCCGGTAGCCCTCCAGTGGACCATCGCCTCCATCTCCTGGCTGGTGGTGCTCACCCTCATCAACAAGTACGGCGTCACCGTCTCCGCCGGCAACGGCGTGTCCAACAAAATCCGCGACTTCTGCCAGCTCTTCCTCTCCGCCCTGACCACTGGCGCGGGCACCATGTGCGCCCAGTGCCTGGGAGCGGGCCTCTATGACCGGGCCGAGCAGGTGATGAAGACCTGCATGAAGCTGGCCCTGGCCATGGCGGCGGTGATTATCGTGGTGGCCGAGGTGTTTGCCCCCCAGTTTGCCATGATCTTTACCCCCGATCCGGAGGTGCAGCACTGGGCGGTGGTCAACCTGCGCATTGAGATTGTCTGCCAGCTCTTCTACGCCGGCATGTTTACCTACAACACCCTGGCCACCGGCTCAGGGCATACAGTGTTCATCATGTGGAACTCCTTCCTCAACTGCATCGTGGTGCGGCTGATCCTGGCTGTCGTCCTGGAGCACTTCCTGGGCATCTACGGCGTCTACATCGCCTGCGGCGTCGCCGTGGCCAGCTCGGTGCCGGTGGGCTGGTGGTTCTACCGCTCAAAGCGATGGATGACCATGAAGAACATCCACTAGAAATAAGGGGCCGGGGGCGCCTGCGCGCCCTGCCGGCCCCCCTTTTTTCCCCAAAGCCGCGCAGAGAAACCAATGTTTTTTACAGTTCGCCAGTTGAAAGCGCGGGCCTGGTACGATATACTTAATACAGACAGTTCAAAATACGGCCATCGGGCTGAGAAATGGGAAAGGTGAATCGGATGGAACAGGCAAAGGTTCAAAACCTGGCATTGACGGCGGCGCGTTCCCGGCTGCTGGCGCTGGATATGGTGTACGGCGCGGCGTCGGGACACATCGGCGGCTCCCTGTCGTCGCTGGATATCCTTACAACCCTGTATTTCCACGTGATGCGGGTGAACCCCGACGCTCCGCAGGCCCCGGAGCGGGACCGCTTTGTGCTCTCCAAGGGGCACTGTACGCCGGCGCTCTACTCCACTCTGGCCCAGCGGGGCTTTTTTCCACTGGAGGAGCTGAAGCAGTTCCGCCGCATTGACGGGCACATGTCGGGCCATGCCGAAATGCGCCACGTCAAGGGCGTGGATATGTCCACGGGCAGCCTGGGGCAGGGAATTTCCGCGGCCGTGGGCATGGCTCTGGCGGGCAAGGCGGACGGCCGGGACTACCGGGTGTATGCCCTGCTGGGAGACGGCGAGATCGAGGAGGGTCAGGTGTGGGAGGCGGCTATGTTCGCACCGCACTACAAGCTTGACAACGTCACCATTTTTGTCGATTTCAACGGACTTCAGATTGACGGCGATATTTCAAAGGTTATGTCGCCCCTTCCGATTGACGAAAAATTCAAGGCTTTCGGCTGGAACGTTGTTGTTATTGACGCGCACAATTACGACGAGATAAAAGAAGCAATCAAAACCGCGAAAAGCACAAAAGGCAAGCCGACAGCGGTTATCGCAAAGAGCGTTAAGGGCAAAGGCGTGTCGTTTATGGAGAACGAGGCGTCGTGGCACGGTGCCGCTCCCAACAAAGAGCAGTACGAACAGGCTGTTTCGGAGCTTGACGCGCATTTGAAAGAATTGGAGGTAAGATAAGATGGCGGATAAAAAGAAAATTGCAACCAGAGAGGCATGCGGCAACGCGCTCGCGGAATTCGGCGGCGACGAGAGAATTTTGGTTTTGGACGCCGATTTGTCTAAATCCACAAAAACAGAGTGTTTTAAGAAAAAATATCCCGAAAGATTTATAAATATGGGTATCGCGGAGGCGAATATGATTTCCACCGCGGCAGGACTTGCAACCTGCGGAAAAATCGTTTTCGCGTCCAGCTTTGCAATGTTTGCGGCGGGCAGAGCGTTTGAACAGGTGAGAAACTCGGTTTGCTACCCAAATTTAAACGTTAAGGTCTGCGCAACTCACGCGGGCGTGTCGGTCGGCGAGGACGGCGCAACACATCAGGCGCTCGAAGATGTTGCCATTATGCGCGCACTTCCCAATATGACGGTAATTTCCCCGTGCGACGCTGTGGAAACAAGAGCGGCAATTAAGGCGGCTATAGATAATTACGGTCCGTTTTATGTTCGTTTGGGACGTCTTGCTGTTGAAGAAATCAACGACGCGGATACATATAAATTCGAGCTCGGCAAGGGCGTTACCCTGAAAGAGGGCACCGACGTTACGCTTATCGCGACCGGACTTATGGTCGGCGAGGCGCTCAAGGCGCAGAAAATCCTTGCGGAGGAAAACATTTCGGCAAGAGTTATAAACATTCACACAATCAAGACGATTGATAAGGATATTATCATAAAGGCCGCAAAAGAAACGGGCGCGCTCGTTTCGTGCGAGGAGCACAACGTTATCGGCGGACTCGGCAGTGCGGTTGCGGAAGTTTTGTGCGGGAATTTCCCCGCGCCTCTTATAAGAATAGGCACACAGGACGTTTTCGGAAAGTCGGGTGTTCCCAAGCTTTTGCTTGAAGAATACCACCTCACCGCAAAGGATATTACCGAGGCGGCGAAAAAATCAATGGCGCTTAAAAAATAATTTCAAAAAATGCGGCCGTGTTTTGCACGGCTGCATTTTGATGTAAAAATTTCTGTGCTGTGTAAAGGCGGACGAATATTACAGGCATTTCGGCATTGAGGGCTTTGATTATCCGAATGAAATTCCCGGCGCGGAGTGTATTCTGCACGGTTAAAACATCGGATACCACAAGCGTTTCGGGCTTCGCTGCCTTTCGCGCTATGACTGGCAGGGGTTTATGGAGTTTGCGTCAAAGCGGTTTGCATAAAACACATCAAAAAAATTTTTTTGAAAAAAGGTTGACATTATTTACTTTATATGATATTATTATAAATTGCAATCGTATTCTCTTGAATTGCGCCATTTTTTAGATTTTAAGTATAAAATTTGATTTTTTGGTAAAAATATCAGGATAATAAGAGATTTTGTGATATATAATGCGTTTTTTATTGGGAAAAAACGTGAAAAGGCATAGGGGATAATTCTGCCCTTATGCCAAAATGTGCTTTTTGTGCTGCCGGAATGTGCGTTTCGGCTGCGGTAAGCGTCCCAAAATTTTAAATGAGGTGATTTGTTCTATGGTACATCCTATAAAGCTTGGCAGAAACGAACGTATGAGCTTTTCCCGTATCAACGAGGATCAGTCCAAAATGCCAAACTTAATCGAAGTTCAAATTGATTCCTACAACTGGTTTCTCGAAAAGGGATTGAAAGAGGTATTGCACGATGTGTCGCCGATTACCGATTTCTCGGGCAATCTTTTGCTGGAATTCAATGATTATTATTTGGAGGACAACCCCAAATATTCGGTTGAGGAATGTAAAGAACGAGATGCTACATACTCGAAACCGCTTAAAATGAAGGTAAGACTCATCAACAAAGAAACGGGCGAGGTTAAGGAGCAGGAAATTTTTATGGGTGAATTTCCGCTTATGACCGACCAGGGTACTTTCATTATCAACGGCGCAGAGCGTGTTATTGTCAGCCAGGTTGTAAGGTCGCCCGGCATATATTACGATATGCAGTTTGACAAAATCGGCAAAAAGCTTTATTTTGCCACGGTTATCCCCAACCGCGGTGCTTGGCTTGAATACGAAACCGATTCAAACGACGTATTTTCGGTTAGAATTGACAGAACGAGAAAACTTCCCGTTACTGTTCTTATAAGAGCGCTCGGAATAGGCACAAACGCGCAGATTTTGGAGCTTTTCGGCGAGGACGAAAAGCTTATCAACACGCTTGAAAAAGACCCGACAAAGAGCACGGAAGAAGCGCTTATCGAAATTTATAAAAAACTCCGTCCCGGCGAGCCTCCCACGGTGGAGAGCGCGACGAGTCTTTTGAATGCGCTTTTTTACGACGACAAACGCTACGATTTGTCCAAAGTCGGCAGATTTAAATTCAACAAAAAGCTTGCGCTTTCGAGAAGAATAAGAAACTTTGAGGCGGCAAGGGATATTGTCGACCCCGAAACAGGCGAAATTTACGTTAAAAAAGGCGAAATTATCGGCATTGACGCGTCCAAGGAAATTGAAAAATCGGGCGTTAATGTTGTTTATCTTATGTTTGAGGGCAAGGAAATCAAAGTGTTCTCAAACGGTATGGTTCACCTTGCGGACCACGTTGATTTTGACGTGTCCGACCTTGGAATTGCCGAAAAAGTGCGTTACAGCGTGCTTTCCGAAATTCTCGGCAGCAAGGAAACCGAAGAAGAAATTAAAGAAGAAATCAAAATCAGAATTGATGAGCTTATTCCCAAGCACATCATTCTTGACGATATTTTGGCGTCGATTAACTATCACAACAACCTTTCATACGGTATGGGCACAACCGACGACATCGACCATCTCGGAAACAGAAGAATAAGAGCGGTCGGCGAGCTTTTGCAGAACCAGTTCCGTATCGGTTTTGCGCGCCTTGAAAGAGTTGTAAAAGAAAGAATGACCACACAGGATTTGGACTCGGTAACTCCGCAGCTTCTTATCAACTCGCGCCCTGTTGTGTCGGCGATTAAAGAGTTTTTCGGAAGCAGTCAGCTGTCGCAGTTTATGGACCAGAACAACCCTCTTGCAGAGCTTACGCATAAAAGACGTCTTTCGGCGCTCGGACCCGGCGGCTTGAGCCGTGAGCGCGCAGGCTTTGAAGTTCGTGACGTTCACCATTCTCACTACGGCAGAATGTGTCCTATCGAAACTCCTGAAGGCCCGAATATCGGTCTTATCAACTCGCTTTCGTGCTATGCGCGTATCAACGAATTCGGCTTTATTGAGGCGCCTTACCGCAAGGTTGACAAAGAAACCGGCGTTGTTACCGACGAAATCGAATATATGACTGCGGATATTGAGGATAACTACAAAATCGCGCAGGCAAACGAGGTTCTCACCGAGGACAACAAGTTTGCGAAAAAGAAAATTATCGTTCGTTACCAGGACGAATTTGTTGAAATAGAAAATGACAAGGTTGACTATATGGACGTTTCGCCGAAACAGCTTGTTTCGGTTGCTACGGCTATGATTCCGTTCCTCGAAAACGACGACGCGGTTCGTGCTCTGATGGGCTCGAATATGCAGCGTCAGGCGGTTCCGCTCCTTAATCCCGACCCTCCGATTGTCGGCACGGGTATGGAATACAAGGCGGCGAAAGACTCGGGCGTTGTTGTCCTTGCAAAAGAGGACGGTATTGTTGATTTTGTTTCGGCAGATACCATCATCATTAAAGAAAAAGACGGAAATTTGAGAACTTATAAGCTTACCAAATTCCTCCGTTCCAACCAGGGTACCTGCATAAACCAGAAACCTATCGTTAAAAAAGGCGAGGCGGTGGAAAAAGGCGATATTATCGCGGACGGTCCGTCAACCTCGCAGGGTGAAATCGCACTCGGCAAAAACATTCTCATCGGCTTTATGACGTGGGAAGGTTACAACTACGAGGACGCGGTTCTTATTAACGAGCGCTTGGTTAAAGAGGACGTATTTACGTCAATTCATATAGAAGAATACGAGTCGGAATCCAGAGATACAAAACTCGGACCGGAGGAAATCACACGCGATATTCCCAACGTCGGCGAGGACGCATTGAAGGATTTGGACGAAAGAGGTATTGTAAGAATAGGCGCAGAGGTAAGGTCGGGCGATATTCTCGTCGGCAAGGTTACACCCAAGGGCGAAACCGAGCTTTCGGCTGAAGAAAGACTTCTCCGCGCAATATTCGGCGAAAAAGCAAGAGAAGTAAGAGATACGTCGCTCCGCGTTCCTCACGGCGAAAGCGGTATTATCGTGGACGTTAAAGTGTTCACGCGTGAAAACGGCGACGAGCTTCCTCCCGGAGTAAACCAGGTGGTAAGATGCTATATCGCACAGAAGAGAAAAATTTCAGTCGGCGACAAAATGGCGGGACGTCACGGTAACAAAGGTGTTGTATCGCGCATACTTCCCGAAGAAGATATGCCGTTCCTCCCCGACGGCACACCGCTCCAGATTGTGTTAAATCCGCTCGGCGTACCTTCCCGAATGAACATCGGTCAGGTGCTTGAGGTGCATCTCGGCTATGCGGCTAAAAAGCTCGGCTGGAAGATTGCAACCCCCGTATTTGACGGTGCAACCGAGGAAGACATTATGGAAACTCTTGAAAAAGCAGGTATGAGCAAAACAGGCAAAACAGTGCTTTACGACGGAAGAACGGGTATGCCGTTCGACAACCCCGTAACGGTAGGTTATATGTATTACCTCAAACTGCATCACCTTGTTGACGATAAAATCCACGCACGAAGCACGGGTCCGTACTCGCTTGTTACACAGCAGCCTCTCGGCGGTAAAGCGCAGTTCGGCGGTCAGAGATTTGGTGAGATGGAGGTTTGGGCGCTCGAGGCTTACGGCTCGGCGTACACCCTGCAGGAAATTCTCACCGTTAAGTCGGACGATATTGTCGGCCGTGTAAAAACATACGAGAGTATCGTAAAGGGCGAAAATGTGCCCAAGCCCGGTATTCCGGAGTCGTTCAAGGTTCTTATAAAAGAGCTTCAGAGCTTGTCGCTTGACGTAAAAGTGCTTGACGGCAACGACAACGAAATCGAGCTTAAAGAGTCGGTTGACGATGACGACACAAGCAATATGAAGCTTATGCCTATCGCGGACGACGACGATATTATCGACTCGATTGAGGGCAAGAGCGACGAGGACAAAGATATTGATATGATGATTGACGATATTGACGAGCCTTTGTTCGACGAGGACAAGGAGCCTAACGAGGAGGATTTGGACATCACCGAAAATCTTCTTAAATCAATGCCCAAGACAGATGACGATGTTTTGGATCTTCTCGATTTGGACGATATTGACAGTCTTGACAGTTTGGACAGCGACGTTGATTTGGACGTCAAAAACGACGATGACGATTTGTTTTAAGAAAGGGGAGTGACTGATTTGTGTAATGTTGAAAATCATACAGCGCACACTGATGATGAGGCAAACAATGAGTTTGAAGCAATAAGAATCGGTTTGGCATCTCCGGAGAAAATCAGAGAGTGGTCGCACGGCGAGGTTAAAAAGCCCGAAACAATCAATTACAGGACTTTGAAACCCGAGCGCGACGGACTTTACTGTGAAAGAATTTTCGGACCGCAGAAGGACTGGGAGTGCTATTGCGGAAAATATAAAAGAATAAGATATAAAGGTATTGTCTGCGACCGATGCGGAGTTGAGGTTACACGCTCAAAGGTAAGACGTGAAAGAATGGGTCATATCGAGCTTGCGGCGCCTGTTTCGCACATCTGGTATTTTAAAGGCATACCGTCAAGAATGGGACTTATCCTCGATATGTCGCCGAGAAATCTTGAAAAGATTTTGTATTTCGCGTCATACGTGGTTATAAATCCCGGCAAAACAAACCTTGTTGAAAAACAGGTTTTGAGCGAAAAGGAATACCGCGACACCGTTGAAAAATACGGCAAAGACAAATTTGAGGCGGCTATGGGCGCGGAGGCAATCAAAAAATTACTCTGTGAAATAGACCTTGAAAAGCTTTCGGCAGAGCTTAAAAACGAGCTTGAGGAAGCACAGGGACAGAAAAAAATAAGAGTTGCAAAAAGATTGGAAGTTGTGGAGGCGTTCAGAATTTCGGGCAACAAACCCGAGTGGATGATTATGGACGCAGTTCCCGTTATTCCGCCCGATTTGCGTCCTATGGTTCAGCTGGACGGCGGAAGATTTGCAACAAGCGACCTTAACGATTTATACAGACGTGTTATCAACCGTAACAACCGTCTTAAAAGATTGTTGGAGCTTGACGCTCCCGAAATTATCGTAAGAAACGAAAAGAGAATGCTTCAGGAGGCTGTTGACGCGCTTATCGACAACGGCAGACGCGGACGCCCCGTAACCGGCCCCGGAAACAGACCGCTTAAGTCGCTTTCCGACCTTTTGAAAGGTAAACAGGGACGTTTCAGACAGAACCTTCTTGGTAAACGTGTTGACTATTCGGGACGTTCGGTTATCGTTGTAGGTCCGGAACTCAAAATCTATCAGTGCGGTTTGCCTAAAGAAATGGCTCTTGAACTGTTCAAGCCTTTCGTTATGAAAAAGCTTGTCGGCGACGGATTTTGCCATAACATAAAGAGCGCGAAAAGAATGGTTGAAAGAGTGCGCCCCGAGGTTTGGGATATGCTCGAGGACGTTATCAAAGACCACCCCGTGCTTTTGAACCGTGCGCCTACACTTCACAGACTCGGTATTCAGGCATTTGAGCCGATTTTGGTTGAGGGCAGAGCGTTAAAGCTTCACCCGCTCGTGTGCAGTGCATTCAACGCGGACTTCGACGGCGACCAGATGGCGGTTCACGTTCCGCTTTCGCCCGAGGCACAGGCAGAGGCACGTTTCCTTATGCTTTCGGCAAACAACCTCTTAAAGCCTCAAGACGGTAAACCTGTTACCGTTCCTACACAGGATATGGTTCTCGGAAGTTACTACCTTACAATCACCAAGCCGAAGAAGGTTAAAATTACCGACAGCGGCGACTCGGAATTTAAGGTTGGCGATAAAGTTACTTATCTTACCGATTCGGATACCGGCAGAGCGCTTGTAAAAGTTAATGCCGAGCTTAAAGCGCAGGGCAAAAAAGAGGCGCAGTTCACCGAGGAGGGCTGCTTCCCCGGCGAAATCGGCGAGGGCAAAGCTTTTTCAAGCTACAACGAGGCTATTATGGCTTACGACGAAGGTGCGGTAGGCCTCCACGCTCCGATTAAAGTTGTCGTTTCAAAAGAAATCGACGGCAAAACTGAGGAGGGCATTATCGACGCGACCGTCGGCAGACTTATATTTAACGATAACATTCCGCAGGATTTGGGATTTGTTGACAGAAGCAAGCCCGAGAACAAATTCGTTCTTGAAATTTCGTTCATTGTCGACAAAAAAATGCTCGGAAAAATTGTTGATAAATGTATCGCGGTTCACGATGTAACCGAAACCGCAAACGTCCTTGACAGAATTAAAGCGCTCGGCTTTAAATATTCCACCAAGGGTGCAATCACCATTTCGGTGTCAGATATGGAAATTCCTGCGGCAAAAGCGGAACTTCTCGACGGCGCGGAAAAGGAAATCGAAAAAATTACAAAACTGTTCAAACGCGGTCTTTTGTCGGACGACGAGCGCCACGACGCACTTGTTCAGACGTGGAGCAAAACGGTGGACGACGTTACAAACGCGCTGGTTGACAGCCTTGACGAGTTTAACCCGATATATATGATGGCTAAATCCGGTGCCCGCGGTAGTATCGACCAGATAAGACAGCTCGCAGGTATGCGCGGACTTATGGCGGATACACAGGGACGAACAATCGAAGTGCCTATCAAGGCTAACTTCCGTGAGGGACTTAACGTTCAGGAATATTTTATTTCGTCGCACGGCGCGCGTAAAGGTCTTACCGATACAGCGCTTCGTACAGCCGACTCGGGATACCTCACAAGACGTCTTGTCGACGTTTCTCAGGATGTTATCATTCGCGAGGACGACTGCGGAACAGAGGATTATCTCGTTGTTAAAGATATTAAAGACGGCAACGAAATTATTGAAGGATTTAAAGACAGACTTGTCGGCAGAACTTGTGCGGAGGATATTATTCACCCCGAAACAGGCGAAGCTTTGGTTAAACGAAACGAGCTTATGGACGAGAGAATTGCCGATAAAGTTGCAAAAGCAGGCGTTACGGAAGCGAAAATCCGTTCAATTCTTACATGTTCGTCAAAAATCGGCGTTTGCGCAAAATGCTACGGTTCTAACCTTTCGTCGGGCAAACTTGTTAATGTCGGAGAGGCGGTTGGTATCATCGCGGCTCAATCTATCGGTGAGCCCGGTACACAGCTTACAATGAGAACGTTCCACTCGGGCGGTATTGCCGGTGACGATATTACACAGGGTCTGCCCAGAGTTGAGGAGCTTTTCGAGGCAAGACGTCCTAAAGGTCTTGCAATTCTCACCGAGATTGCAGGCGTTGCGCAGATTGTTGAAGAAAAGACAAAACGCGAAGTTGTTATCACAAACCAGGAAACGGGCGAGAGTGTAACATATCTTATCCCGTACGGTTCGAGAATAAAAATCACCAACGGTCAGGTGCTCAATGCGGGCGACGAACTTACAGAGGGTTCGATTTATCCGCAGGATTTGCTCAAAATCCCCGAAAAGGGTGCGGACGCAGTTCAGCAGTACCTTATCCAGGAGGTTCAGAGGGTTTACAGATTGCAGGGTATTGATATTAACGATAAGCACATCGAGGTTATCGTACGTCAGATGATGCACAAAGTTAAGGTTGAGGATCCCGGCGAAACAGATCTTATTCTCGGTTCGCTTATTGATAAGGGCGAATATCTCGACAAAAAGGCAGAGGCTGAAGAAAAAGGCGTTGCTGTGCCGGTTGTTAAACAGGTGCTTTTGGGTATCACCAAAACCGCGCTTGCAACCGAGTCGTTCCTGTCGGCGGCATCGTTCCAGGAAACAACGAGAGTTCTCACCGAAGCCGCTATCAAGGGCAAAAAAGACCCGCTTATCGGTCTTAAAGAAAACGTTATTATCGGTAAGCTTATACCTGCCGGCACGGGTATGAAAGTTTACAACGACATTGAAGTTGTAACGCCTATCGTGCAGTCGGATGATATAAATATCGACTGATTGGCAGACTGACCGATATAAAACAGATTGATAAAATTAAGGCTTGTTCACCTTGTGTGAACAAGCCTTTTAAGTTGTACTGATTAACCGCGCAGAGTTTCTGCCTGTAAACCGTTTGCGCATATGCAAAAACAGGGCAAAAATAAAAGTCTGAACATCTTTTGATGTTCAGACTAATTTTTACTTTATATTCTGCAAATACTTGCAGACGGCTGAAAATTAAATTTAATTTTAAAGCGAATATATTTCCACATTGTCCTTGCCGTCGGTTTCGGTGAGGTTAACTTTCACAACCTCCGAATGCGACGTGGGAAGATTTTTTCCCACAAAATCGGCGCGGATAGGAAGTTCTCTGTGTCCGCGGTCTACCATTGTGAAAAGCTCTATTTTGTCGGGTCTGCCGATGCTCATCACCGCGTCCATTGCCGCGCGCACCGTTCTGCCCGTGTATATCACGTCATCCGCAAGAACCACCGTTTTGCCGTTTATATCGAAATTTATATCGGTTGAATTGATTATCGGGTCGGGCGAGATGTGCGACAAATCGTCGCGGTAAAGCGTGATGTCCAAAACACCGACGTCCACTTTCACACCCTCAATATCGTAAATGTTTTTTGCAATGCGCTGTGCAATGGGCACTCCGCGCGTTTTTATTCCGATAACCGCAAGGTTTTCAACATTGCCGTTTTTTTCGATAATCTGGTGCGCTATGCGAACCAGAGCACGGTTAAATGCCGAGCTGTCCAGAATTTCGGATTTAAGCTTCATAATTATTCACTCGCTTTTTTCGACAGGATAAGGTTTACGATAATTCCGAGAATAAGCGCGCAAGCGATTTCGGTGAGTGTAACCTGACCGAGTTTGAGTGCCATACCGCCGATACCTGCAATGAGGATTGCCGATACAACAAAGAGATTGCTGTTGTCGTTGAGGTCTACATTCTGGAGCATTTTAAGACCGCTTACCGCGATAAAGCCGTAGAGTGTTACGCACACACCGCCCATTACGCACGACGGAATTGTTGCAAGGAATGTTACAAACGGTCCGAAGAACGAGATAAGAATTGCCATAATCGCCGTTGTGAGAATTGTTACAACAGACGCGTTGCCTGTGATTGCAACACAGCCTACCGACTCGCCGTATGTTGTGTTGGGGCATCCGCCGAAGATTGCGCCGACCATTGAACCGACGCCGTCGCCGAGGAGTGTTCTGTGAAGTCCCGGCTCTTTCAAAAGCTCTCTGTCAATAACGCTTGAAAGGTTTTTGTGGTCTGCAATGTGTTCCGCAAAAACAACGAATGCAACAGGAACATATGCAACCGCTATTGTAGCTATGTATTTTGCGTCAACTGCCGCAAAGCCTTTTTTAGCCTTAAAGAATGTGAAGTCGGGGTACCACTGCATATTGTTAAAGAGCGAGAAGTCGATAACCATAAAGTTGTCATTTCCCGTTTTAATGCCGATTACGGTGAAAATTGCCGCAACAGCGTAGCCTGCGAGAATACCGATGATGAACGGAATAAGTTTTGTCATTTTTTTGCCGTAAACCGAGCAAATCATAACAGTGAGAAGTGTTGCAAGCGCGCAGATAAGACCGATCCAGCCTTTAGCGCCCATAACGTAAACCGAGTTTGCCGCATCAAATTCGGCAAATTTAAGCATATCGCCGATTGCGTTGCCCGAAAGCGAAAGTCCGATGATTGCAACTGTGGGTCCGATTACAACGGGAGGCATAAGTTTGTCAATCCATTTTACGCCCGCAAATTTTACTACGATTGCGATTACAACATATACAAGACCTGCAAAAATTGCACCGATGATGAGTCCGGCGTGACCTGCCTCAACCGAAACGGCGCCCGCAAAAGCCGCGAACATTGAACCGAGGAACGCGAAAGACGAGCCGAGGAACACGGGGCTTTTGAATTTTGTGAACAAAAGGTATACGATTGTGCCGACACCTGCGCCGAAAAGCGCCGCCGACTGCGACATTCCGTTGCCGATGATGGACGGAACCGCGATTGTTGCCGCCAAAATTGCAAGAAGCTGCTGGAATGCGAACACGAGCAGCTGCCCGAATTTAGGCTTGTCGTTTACGTCGTAGATAAGTTTCATAAAAATCTCCTGTCTGCCCTTTTGGGCGTTAAAATTATAGGATATTTTTAAATAATAAAAATGCCTTGTCCGAAGCATAACACGGACAAGGCAAAATAAGCGCAGTAATACTATTGTCAATCTTGCCGACGTCCCGCATCGGATTTAAAGATATCCTACTTGTTGCAAAAAGTATATCATACATTTTTCCAAATGTAAAGCGTTTTTTGAAAATATTGTAATTTTTTGACGTTTTTTGTACCAAATTTTTGTAAAATTTTTATCAAAAAATCGGTTTGCACAAAAAATCAAAACCGTTTGTGCAAAATTTTGTAAAAAAATTTACGCAAAATCTTAATTTTCGGTTTACATATTTTTAATTTTGTGATATAATTATATGGATTATAATGTTTAACAATATATGGGGAAAGAAATGTCAAAACGAGAAAATGTGAACGTTACAAATGAAGAAATAGAAAATCAAAAGCGGATTATAAAGCTTGTTGCGGAGATTAACGCAGGGAGTGAAAAATTTGCTTTTGTGGAAACCTACGGCTGTGCGCAGAACGTAAACGATTCCGAGCGTCTTTTGGGTATGCTTGAAGAAATGGGCTATAAAAAGACCGATGACAAAAACAAGGCGGACGTTATCATCTACAACACCTGCGCCGTGCGCGAAAACGCGGAGCTTAAGGTTTTCGGAAATATCGGCGCGCTGAAAGCGCTGAAACGCGCAAAACCGAGCCTTATTATCGGCGTCTGCGGTTGTATGATGCAGCAGGAGCACATTGTGGAGCAGATTAAAAAGCGATACAAGCACGTTGATATTGTGTTCGGCACACATTCGCTTTACCGTTTCCCCGAAATTTTCTACAATGCCGAAAATTTTCACGAACGCGTTATCGAGTTTGTCAACGAGGACGGCAAAATTGCCGAAAATCTGCCTATGCACCGCGATAATTCGCCTCTTGCCGGCGTTTCGGTTATGTACGGATGCAACAATTTCTGCACCTACTGCATTGTGCCGTATGTGCGCGGACGCGAGAGAAGCCGTATGAAAGAGGACATTATGAAGGAAGTAAAAAATCTTGCTGAAAACGGAGTTAAGGAAATTATGCTCCTCGGGCAGAATGTAAATTCCTACGGCAAGGACATTGACGGCTACATCGACTTTCCCGACCTTTTAAACGAGGTTTCAAAGGCGGACGGAATTGAGCGCATACGCTTTATGACGAGCCATCCGAAAGATTTGTCGGACAAGCTTATCGACGTGATGGCGCAGAACAAAAAGGTCTGCAAACAGCTCCATTTGCCGATACAGTGCGGAAGCGACAAAATTTTAAAGGCTATGAACCGAAAATACACAAGTGAGCAGTATCTTGAAAAAATAAGAAAAGTTAAGGAAAAAATTCCGAACGTCACGCTCACAACCGACATTATCGTGGGTTTTCCCGGCGAGGACAACGACGATTTCGAGCATACTATGGAGGTTTTGAAAACCGTAAGATACGACAGCGTATTTTCGTTTATATATTCAAAAAGGCACGGAACGCCTGCCGAAAAAATGGAGGACGTTCTTACCAAAGAAGAAAAAAAGAAAAATTTCGACAGAATGTTAGAACTTCAAAATATTATTTCCGCCGAGAAAAACAAGGAATACGACGGAAAAGAATTTGACATTCTGGTTGAGGGCGAAAGCAAAACCAACCCCGACTTTATGACGGGCAGAACCGACGGCGA
>OGHJ01002677.1_pt1 | contig 14596 bp, 9 predicted proteins | sample 1571351 | NCBI WGS metagenome assembly OGHJ01 (sample SAMEA2582037, study PRJEB24529) | metagenome | biome: Human gut stool | place: China | collected 2011 | reverse complement strand
ACCAAATGTCATCTGTGTAAGGTCGTTAGTACCGAAGCAGAAGAAGTCAGCTTCCGTAGCAATCTCATCAGCTGTAAGAGCAGCTCTTGGAATTTCGATCATTGTACCAACTTCGTACTTGAGGTCGATGCCTGCAGCAGCGATTTCAGCGTCAGCTGTTTCAACAACAACCTTCTTAACGAACTTGAGTTCCTTAACATCGCATACGAGCGGAATCATGATTTCAGGCTCAACTGTCCAGTCTGCGTGTGCCTTCTGAACATTTATAGCAGCACGGATAACTGCCTTTGTCTGCATCTTTGCAATTTCAGGATATGTTACTGCAAGACGGCAACCACGGTGACCCATCATTGGGTTGAACTCGTGGAGTGAAGCGATGATTGTCTTAATGTCTTCAACGCTCTTACCCTGAGCAGCTGCGAGCTTTTCGATGTCAGCTTCCTCTGTAGGAACGAACTCGTGAAGCGGCGGATCAAGGAATCTGATTGTTACAGGATTGCCTTCGAGTGCCTCATAAAGAGCCTCAAAGTCGCCCTGCTGATAAGGAAGAATCTTGTTAAGAGCAGCTTCTCTTTCTTCAACTGTATCTGAGCAGATCATCTCTCTGAATGCAGCGATTCTGTCCTCTTCAAAGAACATATGCTCTGTACGGCAAAGACCGATACCTTCAGCACCGAGCTCACGAGCCTTCTTAGCGTCAGCAGGTGTATCAGCGTTTGTTCTAACCTTAAGAGTTCTGTACTTGTCAGCCCAAGCCATGATTCTGCCGAACTCACCTGCGATTGTAGCGTCAACTGTTGGGATAACGCCGTCGTAGATGTTACCTGTAGAACCGTCGATTGAAATGTAGTCACCCTCGTGGAATTCCTTGCCTGCGAGTGTGAACTTCTTGTTAGCCTCGTCCATTGCGATGTCGCCGCAGCCTGATACACAGCATGTACCCATACCACGAGCAACAACAGCAGCGTGTGATGTCATACCGCCACGAACTGTGAGGATACCCTGTGAAGCCTTCATACCTGTGATGTCCTCAGGTGAAGTTTCAAGACGAACGAGAACAACCTTTTCGCCCTTAGCGTTCCAGTTTTCAGCATCTTCGGCTGTGAATACGATCTTACCGCAAGCAGCACCAGGAGAAGCGCCGAGGCCCTTACCGATTGGTGTAGCAGCCTTAAGAGCAGCAGCATCGAACTGTGGGTGAAGAAGTGTGTCAAGGTTACGAGGATCGATCATTGCAACAGCTTCTTCTTCTGTTCTCATGCCCTCGTCAACGAGGTCACAAGCAATTTTAAGAGCAGCCTGAGCTGTTCTCTTACCGTTTCTTGTCTGGAGCATATAGAGCTTCTTGTTTTCAACAGTGAACTCCATGTCCTGCATATCTCTGTAGTGGTTTTCGAGTGTCTGACAAACATTCTGGAACTGCTCGAAAGCTTCCGGGAACTCTTCAGCCATCTTAGCGATTGGCATAGGAGTACGAACACCTGCAACTACGTCTTCGCCCTGTGCGTTGATGAGGAACTCACCCATGAGCTTCTTCTCACCTGTAGCAGGATCTCTTGTAAATGCAACACCTGTACCGCAATCGTCACCCATGTTACCGAATGCCATTGACTGTACGTTAACGGCAGTACCCCATGAATAAGGGATATCGTTGTCACGACGGTAAACGTTTGCACGAGGGTTGTCCCATGAACGGAATACAGCCTTAACTGCGCCCATGAGCTGTTCCTTAGGATCGTCAGGGAAGTCCTGACCGATTTTCTCTTTGTATTCAGCCTTAAACTGGCCTGCAAGCTCCTTAAGATCGTCAGCTGTAAGCTCTACATCATAAGTAACGCCTCTCTCAGCCTTCATCTTGTCGATGAGCTCTTCAAAATATTTCTTACCTACTTCCATAACTACATCGGAATACATCTGAATGAATCTTCTGTAGCAGTCCCAAGCCCAACGAGGGTTGTTTGACTTCTTAGCGATAACTTCAACAACATCTTCGTTAAGACCGAGGTTAAGGATTGTATCCATCATACCCGGCATTGAAGCACGAGCACCTGAACGAACTGAAACGAGGAGGGGGTTCTCCTTGTCGCCGAACTTCTTGCCTGTGATCTCTTCCATCTTTACGATGTACTCGTTGATCTGACCCTGAATTTCAGCGTTGATTTCTCTGCCGTCCTCATAATACTGAGTACAAGCTTCTGTTGTAATTGTGAAGCCCTGTGGAACGGGAAGTCCAAGACCTGTCATTTCTGCAAGGTTGGCACCCTTACCGCCGAGGAGCTCACGCATGTTAGCATTACCTTCTGTAAAAAGGTAAACCCATTTGTTTGCCATAACTGGTAATCCTCCTAAAAAATAAATTTAGATATACGGCTGTGGCAGACTTACCCCTTGGTAAAACCTGCCTGCTTGTATAAGCCTATCGAATATTATAACAAACTTTGGTCAAAATAGCTATATTTTTTTCAAACTTTTTTCTTATAAAAAACAGGTTTTATTTTCGACAATATTGTATAAATCGTTTAAAATGCCTTTTTTTGCCCGATTTTTGTAATTTTCTCTTGAAATTTGTGATTTTTGTGAGATAATATTATGGTATGAACGAGTGCCTTGTGACAGGACTGTCTGCAGCTTTGTTGTTTTGTCACAGATAAAAGGAGAAAAAATGAAGAATTGTGCCGTTATCCTCGCAGGCGGCGAGGGCAAAAGAATGAAATCCGACAAACCGAAAACATTGTCGGAGGTGCTCGGCAGACCGATGCTCTGCTGGGTTATGTCGGCTTTAAGGAAAGCCGGTATTGATGACATCTGTGTTGTCAAGGGCTTTAAAAAAGAGTGTGTCGAAGAGTATCTTTCAACCCTCGATTTTTCCGTTGAAAGCGTGTTTCAGGCTGAAAGACTCGGAACAGGTCACGCTGTGATGATGGCAAAGGATTTCCTTAAAAAGCACAGCGGCAATGTTGTTATTCTCAACGGCGACGCTCCGTTTATGGACAGCAAGACTATTGAGGATTCCCTAAAGGCTCATATTGAGAACGATTGTGCCGCAACGGTTATTTCCGCAAAGGTTGACGATCCGACAGGTTACGGCAGAATTGTCCGTGACGAAAACGGAAATCTGTGTGCAATTGTTGAGCAGAAAGACGCCGATGAGGAAACTCTCAAAATAAATGAAGTAAACTCGGGCGGATTCTGGTTTGATTGTCAGCTTCTTCTTTCGGTTCTCGACAGAATCAAGTCGGATAACAGCGCAAAGGAATATTATCTTCCCGACGCAATCAAGCTTTTGCTTGAGGACGGAAGAAAGGTCGGAGCATTCACGGCTCAGTGCAGTGATACGGTTCTGGGTGCAAACGATCCGGCTCAGCTTGAACAGCTTAACGAAATTGCAAGGGCAAAGGGTTACAGCTGTTAATTGCTCGGTTAATCATTGGTAAACATATACTACACACATTAAAATTCAAAGGAGTTATTGCAATGAATTTTCACGGTAAGGACATTAAAATTTTCACCGGCAGTTCAAATGTTGATGTAGCTCAGGGAATTGCAGGCTGTCTCGGTCTGCCGCTTGGTAAGAGTGACTGTACACAGTTCTCAGACGGCGAAATCTCTGTTTCTCTTCACGAATCTGTTCGTGGCAGCGACTGCTTTATTGTTCAGTCAACCTGTGCTCCCGTCAACGACAATCTTATGGAAATGCTCATAATGATTGATGCCATGAAGCGTGCATCCGCTGCAAGAATCACAGTTGTTATGCCATACTTCGGCTATGCAAGACAGGACAGAAAAGCTAAGGCAAGAGATCCGATCTCGGCTAAGCTTTGTGCAGACATCATCACCTGTGCAGGTGCTGACCGTGTGCTTACAATGGATCTTCACGCAAATCAGATTCAGGGCTTCTTCAACATTCCTGTTGACCACCTTCAGGGTGCATCACTTCTCGCAAACCATATGAGAGAGAAAATCGGCGGCAAAAATGATGATTATATCGTTGTATCTCCCGACCTCGGTTCTGTAACCCGTTCAAGAAACTTCGCTTCAAAAATCGGCACAGGTCTTGCTATTATCGACAAGAGAAGACCAAAGGCTAATGTTTGTGAAGTTATGAACATCATCGGTGACGCTAAGGGTAAGAAGGTTATCCTCGTTGACGATATGATTGACACAGCAGGTACTCTCTGCAATGCCGCTAACGCTATTGTTGAAAAGGGCGGTGCAACAGAAGTTTACGCTTGTGCTACTCACGCAGTTCTTTCAGGTCCTGCAATCGAGAGAATCCAGAACAGTGCCATCAAGGAAGTTGTTCTTCTTGACACAATTCCTGTTCCGAAGGAAAAGATGATTGACAAGTTCACAATTCTTCCTGTTGCTCCTACATTTGCAGAGGCTATCGCAAGAATCTACAACGACAAGCCGTTCACAGCCGCTTTCGGTTGATAGGCGAACAATTTAATTATGTAATTAAACAGGCGGGTTTTAACTAACCCGCCATTTCGCTGTTTTACTGCAAATTTTTCAGGAATAAAACGGTACAATATGTGAGGGGGATTTAATTTTGTTTGGTATAGTTTACAGCTCAGATTCAGATAACAAAATAATGAACAGCTTTGTCGATGAGTACGAAGTGTGGTGCAATGAGGGCAAAAATCCGGATATTGCATCAATCGACCTCGACTTTGCGCTTGATCTACAGAAGAAAAGACTTGACGAAAAGGGTGTAAAGATTCAGACCGCTTTTACCGATAAGGAAACGGTGAAGGATGAAACTCCGGTAAATGCTTTTACTGCCTACGATATGGGCGAATGTAAGAGTAACATTGCGACAAAGACTTATGAGGTCACGGAGAAATACTTTAAAGACGGAAAGAAAAAGAAAAAAATCAAGGACAGATTTTTCTTTTACACAATGATTACAAGGCTTGAAAACCAAAATTCCGAGGCTGCGTGTTCGTGTCCGAACTGCGGTGCGGTAAGTAGCGTAAGAGAGCTTCTCAACGGTTGTAAAAACTGCGGAACTCGCTTTATTATGGACGATTTGTTCCCGAAGGTTACAAACTTCTACTTTGTAAAAACCTATTCGCTTGCGAACAAGTCAACGAAAAAAGTGCTTGCTCCGTACCTTCTCGGCGGAATTGCCGCCGTTGCGGCATTTACGGTATGGGTGGTTGTAAAGGACGGAACTTTTGATCCCGCAACCGCAAATATGGTCTATGAAATCGGCATAAGAGCAATCCCCGTACTGCTCGGCGGACTTTTGGCGGGGTACCTTGCCTGGGCATTTAAAACGCTTTTCGGACTTTTTGTCGGTGCGGCAAAGAGCATTCCGATGATAGGTCCGCACTTCAATTGTCAGAAAAGACTCCCGTGGCTTATGAAAGAGGTTAATCCCAACTTCTCATATGAATACTTTATCGGCAAGGTGCTTGCTTTGCTCAAGATTATGATTTTCAGCGATGATTACACAAACCTCGCAGTCTATGAGGGCAATCCGATGAAAAATCCTTTCGGAGATATTGTTGACATCAAGTACAGAGGAGTGTCAAAGCTTAATTCATTCAATGTCACAAACGGATGTTGCTATGTTGATATGACCGTTTACGCAACGACCGTGAAAAACAAAAATTCTTCATTTAGGGTTAAAAACGAAAAGTTCAGACTTACCGTTTGCAGAAGTGTGAACGCCATGGATGACGGAGTTTTCACAATGAAAAAAGTAACCTGTAAAAGCTGCGGTGCAAGCTTTGACGCAACAAGAGAACGCAACTGCCCGTATTGCGGAAATCCTTATCATCTCGGCAACGATGACTGGGTTGTTGTAAGCTTCGGAAAAGGTTAATTTGAATTTCAGAATACATATAATATAAATAAGAGGAAAACGGATATGTTCGGAAAAAACAAATCAACGGGTTCAATCGAGTACATTGTAGTGGGACTCGGCAATCCCGACAGAAAATACGAAAACACTCGTCACAACGCAGGCTGGCTTGCAATTGACCGCATTGCCGACAAGCTCGGTTGTGATGTGAACAAAATAAAATACAAAAGCTTTATCGGCACTTGCACTGTAAACGGCGCAAAAGTTATGCTGATGAAACCCACAACATATATGAACAACAGCGGTCAGGCAGTTGTTGAGGCGATGAACTTCTACAAAATCCCACCCGAAAATGTCATTGTAATTTTTGATGACATTTCGCTTGATGTCGGAAAAATGCGTATCCGTTCAAAGGGCAGTGACGGCGGTCAAAGGGGAATGCGCAGTATCATCTATCTTAGCGGAAGCGATAAATTCCCCCGCATCAAGGTTGGCATAGGCGCAAAGCCAAATCCCGACTGGGACCTTGCTGACTGGGTGCTTTCAAAGTTCACTCCCGATGAAATGAAAAAGCTTGATGAAATTTTTGACAATGCCGAAAAAGCAATCGAGCTGATTATTGACGGCAAAACCGACCGTGCTATGAATTTGTTCAACTGAAAAGGGACAAAGAAATGAATAATCTCAACTTTCTTGTTGATGTCCTCAAAGAGTCACCCGTTTTCAAAACGCTTGAAAAGAATGTCAAGCCGGGCAGAACGGTCTGTGCTTCGGGACTTTCAACAATCAACAAATCAAATATCATCTATGCGCTGTGCCGCCTCAAGGGCGTCACGGCATTTTGTCTTGCCTCCGATGAAAAAGAGGCGCAAACCCTGTGTAACGACCTTTCGTGCATGGGACTTCGTGCCTATGTTTATCCAGTGCGTGACTTCAACTTTCTTGACTTTCAGAGCCGTTCGCACGAGTACGAGCACGCAAGACTTAAAGTTTTGCTCAAACTTCTCAACCACGAATGTGATGTTGCAATTGCGTGTGTTGATGCGGCGGCACAGCTCACCGTTCCGAAAAATGTGCTTGAACAGTCGGTTATTGAATTTGAAGAGGGCAGGGAGCTCTCACTTGAAAAGGCAACAAAGGCACTTACTCTGCTCGGCTACGAACGCTTTGATGCGGTAGAGGGCAGCGGTCAGTTTTCGCTGAGAGGCGGTATTCTCGACTTCTTTATGCCCGACAGCGACTATCCCGTGAGATGTGAATTTTGGGGCGATGAAATTACCGACCTCAGCTATTTTGACATTGAAACACAGAGAAGATTTAAAAAGGCTGACAAAATTACGCTTTCGCCCTCAACCGAAATCGTAATTGAGGACAGAGCCGCCCTTGCAGATAAAATTGAACACAAGGCAAAGCTCCTCCGTTCCAAGAACAGCGCCAAAGCCAAGGAAAAACTTTTTTCAGAGGCAGAGCTTATCCGCAGCGGTGCAATGATTGCCAATGCGGACAAATTTATCAATCAGATTTACGATAAACCCGAGTCGCTTTTTGATTATCTCGACAGAAACACCCTCGTTTTTGCGTCTGAATTTACTGCAATTCAGGAACGGGGAAAGTCAATGGACTTTATCAGCAATGAAACCCTTATGCAAGGCTTTGAGGACGGAACTCTTTGCAGAGGTTTTGACCGCTTTGCGCTCACATTCAACGAATGTACCGAGTTTTTGCAAAGTCACGGAACAATCGTGCTTGAAAACTTTGTTCACGGAAGTATGCCTATCAAGCTGTCGGAAATCATCAGCTTTTCAACAAAACAGCTCTCGGCATGGGGCGGTTCGTATAAACAGCTAAAAGAAGATGTTGACGGACTTTTTACCCCCGAAAGCAAGGGCGTTATCTTTGCAGGAACAGAAAGAGCCGCCAAAAATCTTTGTGACACCTTTAACGCAGACGGCATAAACGCTGTTTACAGCGAGGGTGCGGATAAGATTTCAAAGGGCGAACTGCTTGTTATGCAGGGTGCATTGAGTGCGGGTTTTGAGTATCCGTCACAAAAGTTTTTTGCAATAACCTACAGTCAGGTTTCGTACCGTCCCGAAAAGTCCAAAAAGAAGAAGAAAAAGACGGGACAGGAAATTTACAGCCTTTCAGAGCTTGCCCCCGGTGATTATGTTGTACACAATGTTCACGGTATCGGTGTGTTCGGCGGTATAAGAAAAATTGATACTCACGGAGTTATAAAGGACTATATCAAGATTGACTACGCAAAGGGCGATGTGCTTTATGTGCCTGTCACACAGCTTGATATGGTTGCAAAATATATAGGCCCGAAAGAGGATTCAAGGGTTAAGCTAAACCGACTCGGTTCGGGCGACTGGCAAAAGGCAAAGGCAAGGGTTAAAACCTCTGTCAAGGACATTGCCAAGGAGCTTATTGAGCTTTACTCACAGCGTATGAAAGCCAAGGGCTATGCCTTTTCGGCAGATAACGAGTGGCAGAGAGATTTTGAACTCAGCTTTGAATATGACGAAACTCCCGACCAGCTGCGTTGTTGTGAGGAAATCAAGCATGACATGATGCGTTCGTCGCCGATGGACAGACTTCTCTGCGGTGATGTCGGATTCGGCAAAACAGAGGTTGCACTCCGTGCCGCCTTTAAGTGTATTGCAGATTCAAAGCAATGCGCATTGCTCTGTCCCACAACAATTCTCGCATGGCAGCATTATCAGACAGTAATCAAGCGTTTTGAGGGCTATCCCGTTCGTGTGGAACTGCTTTCAAGATTCCGTACAGCAAAACAGCAGAAAGAAATTCTCCAAAAGCTAAAGCGAGGAGAAATTGATATGATTGTCGGAACTCACAGACTTGTGCAGAAGGATGTTGAATTTCGTGACCTCGGACTTGCAATCATAGATGAGGAACAGCGTTTCGGTGTTGCCCAAAAGGAGAGATTCAAGGAACTGTGCAAAAATGTCGATGTTCTTACGCTTTCGGCTACTCCTATTCCGAGAACCCTCAATATGGCAATGAGCGGTCTGCGTGATATGAGCGTTATCGAAGAAGCGCCGACAAACCGTCAGCCTGTTCAGACCTATGTGCTTGAACACGATGATGCGGTTATCAACGAGGCAATCCGCCGTGAACTCCGCCGTGGCGGTCAGGTGTTCTATCTTCACAACAATGTTGAAACAATTTCTTCATGTGCCGCAAAAATTCAGGAGGCTGTTCCCGAGGCAAAAATCGCAATCGGTCACGGCAAAATGAAAGAGGGCGAACTCAGCGAAGTTTGGCGACAGATGCTTGAACAGGAGATTGATGTGCTTGTCTGCACGACAATTATCGAAACGGGTGTCGATTTGCCGAATGCCAACACCCTTATTATAGAAAATGCCGACTGTATGGGACTTTCGCAGTTGCATCAGCTCAGAGGCCGTGTGGGCAGAAGTTCACGAAGGGCATATGCCTACTTTACCTTCAGACGGAACAAGGTTCTCACGGAGATTCAGCAGAAAAGGCTTGCCGCAATCAGGGAATTTACAGAATTCGGCAGCGGCTTCCGCATTGCAATGCGTGACCTTGAACTGCGAGGTGCGGGCAATATTATGGGCGCACAGCAGCACGGGCATATGGAATCAGTCGGTTACGATATGTACCTCAAGCTTCTTGATGAGGCAGTAAGCGAGGAAAAGGGCGAGCAGAATGTCACAAAAGACCTCGACTGTCTTATTGATATTTCGGTTGACGCTCATATTCCCGAAAGCTATGTTGAAAGTCTTACACTTCGTCTTGATGTTTACCGCAGAATTGCCGATATCCGCAGTAACGAGGACGCAGACGATGTTATTGACGAGCTGCAGGACAGATTCGGCAAGATTCCGAACTCGGTTCTCGGACTCATCGACATTGCCCTTGTGCGTAACAAGGCTTACTCAATGGGTATTTACGAAATCAGACAGAATGGCACAACACTCATGCTCTTTGTAAACGAACTCAAATCACCTCAGGTTGCCGACTTGCTCATTGCTTTGGGCGGAAAGGCAAAGCTTGTTGCCGGAGCAAAACCGTGCGTTGCGGTTGAGTGCAAAAACAGTTCCGCTCCGCTTGAAATCCTCACCAAAATTTTCGGTGTGCAGTAATTTTACGGCATGAAGCCGTAATTTGTTAAGAAAAAACCTTCCGAAAGTACAAAAATGCTGTTTTTCGGTGGAAATTCTCAACAAAATTTTATAAAAATGTAGACAATGACGATTTTTTTGTGTATAATCGTAAGGTACATTATCCTGCGAAAGTGTGTTTGCAGGACACTTTGCATTTAATTTTTCAGAAGGACGGTAAAAAACTATGAAGCCTAATATCAAGGTTGGTTCATTTTTACTTGCAATTGTTATGATGTTTTCGGTTTTTGCAATTGCAGGTTGTACACCCACAACAATCAACAAAGAATGGTCGTACAAGACAAGCGACAACGAGCTTGCCATCGGCGTTTATATCTACTCACTCAATGCAGCTTACAGTCAGGCTGAGTCATTTGCTAAAAAGCTTGACGATTATGATTCGACATCTGACAAGTGGCTTGATGAAAAAATCAAGGACGATGACGGCAACGAGCAGGTTGCAAGAGAGTGGATTAAAGATCAGGCTAAGAAAATGTGCCTCAGCTACCTCGTAGTTGACGAACAGCTTAAAAAGGAAAATGTAAACATCGGTCAGGCAACTCTTGACTCCGCAACAAGTCAGGCTGAAACATACTGGAATGTCGGTCCGTATGCGTCACAGGGTTATGTAATGCCGATGAAGAAGCAGTATGAAAAGTACGGCGTTTCACTCGACAGCTTTGCATACTGCACAACTCTCTACAACACAAAGTATGAGGCTCTCTTCAAAGCAGTTTACGGCAAGGGCGGTTCAAAGGAAGTTTCCGACGCCGACCTTACAAAGTATTTCAAGGAAAACTATACGGACTACTCATATCTTCCCGTGAACCTTTATACATCAACAAAAGATGAGGCAGGTTCATCAAAGAATGTTGCAATGAGCGACAAGGAAATCAAGAAGGTTGAGGATCAGCTTAACGGCTACAAGAATGACCTTAACAAGGGCGGTTCTTTTGATGATGTTATTGCATCATACAAGAAGTCAAGCGGTTCGGGAACAGATTCTTCTGTTTCAAAAGTAGAAGTTCTCGACAAGAGCTCAATCGGTGACGAGCTTAAAGAGGCTATCGGCAAGCTTAAAACAGGCAAGGCTGAAACTCTCAAGGTTGGCAGCGGCGACAGCGCAATCTACTATCTCGTTTATAAGAAAGACGTCAGCAAGGATGTTGACAGCTATATCGGCAACGAATCAAACAGAGCAAGTGTTCTTGCATCAATGAAGTCAGACGAATTTTCAAAGTACATTGACGGTCTTGCAGAGAAACTCAAGTATGAAGAAAACACTTCGGTTATTGACAAGTATAAGCCTGAACTCTTCTTCGTTGCGGTTGAGCCTACAACAGCGGCGTCAACAACATCGGCATCCGATAAAAGCTCAAAGTAATTGATATCGGACATACAACAGACGCATTTTCAGATTATTCTGAAGAAAGGGGCTTTTATGAAAAAACATTCAAAGCTTTGCGCAATTTTTCTGACGGCACTTTTGAGCATTTCTGCTGTGAGCTTTTCCGTATCGGCAGTCGGTGAGGAGGTTGATCCCGGCGGAGATTCAAGCGTTATTGTTGATCCCGTAGAGCCGGAGCCCGAGCCCTCACCGGAACCATCACCGGAACCATCACCGGAGCCGGAGCCGCAGCCGCAGCCCGATCCTGTGTATCCGGACTCGTCGGACAGCTCATCATATGTAAATCCCGGCTATTCGTCAAGTGATTCGTCATATGACAACAGCTATAACTATGACAGCAGCTATGACTACAACAATAACAGTTATGACAATAATTACAGCAGCAGTCAGACTTACTACTACTCTGAGCCGTCATATGTAGGCGGCGGTCAGTCCTATGTTGCTCCGTCAAATACTGCTCCGTCAGCGTCGCTCATCAAGTCTGACGATAACATTGACGAAAAAACTCTTTCAAGCAACGACTGGTCGGATATCGCAAAAAATCTTAAAAATACCGACACATCGGGTTCTGACGGTGATGACTTTAACTTCATCAAGAACAATAACAGCAAGGGTGACAACGGTCATTGGATGTTCTATGTTTCACTCGTTTTACTCTCACTCGGTGTTGCAGGCATTGCGTACTTTGTAATTTCAACTGTTCTCAACAGAAAGAAGAGAGTCACAGTCGGCGGCAGAAGTAACGCTCCAAAGAGCAAATCTGCACAACCACAGCGTTACGGCAGTAACGATGATTATGCCGATGATTACTCATCTTCAGGCAGAAAGTCAGAAAGACGCAGTAAGTACGATACTGCCGAAATTCAGCTTCCAAAGAACAACCAAAAGGGCGGAAGAAGATACAAGTAATTAAATAACTTTATAAAACAAAAGCAGTTCCAAAATCGGAACTGCTTTTTTGTTTGACTGTGTAATTAAATTTTCGCATGACTTCTGTTTGAATGACAAAATCAGTTTTTGTCATACGGCTTTTTGTATGCCTCTTTGAACGGTTTTACAGTGCCGTCCTTTTCTTCAACGCTTACATTGTCAAGTGTTGCGTTGAACTGTGTGCGGATTTCACCGAGATAAATTTTGTACAGCTCTTTCTGCTCTTTTTGCTCAGCCTCGGTAAGTCCCTGTTCCTTTTTCTTTTTTGCAAGCTCGTTAATTCTGTCAAGCATCTTTTTATCCATAAGTCAATCCTCCCGACCGTTATTTTGGTTTTGAGAGCAATCTGCTCCAAAGCTATGATATCACACAATCAGCCAAAGTGCAAATTTTCGATTTCTCGGTTGAAAACAAAAATTTTTTGTGCTATCATTCAATTAAAGCCGTTACACGGCAAATTTTTTCGGCGGTGAATTATGGAAAAATTCAGCTTATTACACCCGACAAATTCAAATGCATCCTACAGAACTCTCAACAAAGAGGCGCTGAATGATTTGTCGGTTGATTATATATGTGACGCTCTCACAAAAGAGCAGTATGAACGCAACAGCATAAAGCAGCTGCTGATAAATATTACGGATGACGAGGAAGTTATAAAATATCGTTGCGATGTTTTTGAGGATTTTCTCCGTTTTCCGAAACTTCGTGATGATCTATCCGCACTTCTTGTAAAGCTGAACGATTTGCGTGAAATTGAGCGCTTTCAAAAGGATACCGAGGCATCTTCCTTGTGGCAGCTTGTAAACCGACTTCGTGAAATGGACGGCTATGTCGATTGCATTACAAGAATTAAAAACACGCTTGAAACAATTGAAGTAAAGTCGCAGGGCCTGCTTGAGCTCAAGAAAAATGTTCAGTCAATTTACAATGACAGCGGTTTTCCCAAACTAAAAAAGGATATAATAGATACGCTTGCAAAGGCTCAAAAGCTCAAGAGCATTACACTCGGTGTGAATCTTGACGATTTACTCCGCCCAAAGAGTGTGGGTGTAATCTCACTCAATGACAAAGAATTTACCGACAGCGGTATTCTCAAAAGATTTATGAAGTTTACAAACCGTGACAGCGAACTGCACCACGGCAACGATGTTTCGGGATTTTTAAGCTTTCATCCGTCCAATCCGTCAACCTCGCAGTTCGGGCTGGGACAATTCGTTGTTGGTGCTCAGCAGGATGTAAACCACACTATGAACAGCTCGCTGACCGGCGCAGATCCTATGTCTGACGCACTCAAAAATGTTGTGACCGATATTCTCCGCAGAACCGTAAATGACATAAAATCAATGCTCAACAGATATGTCAATGTCAACGGCTACTCGTTCGTTTCGCTTATGCCCGAAATCATTTTCTATATTCGCTTTGCAGAGCTTTGTGATAAGATGAAAAAGAAAAATCTTCCGCTGTGCAAGGCAGAAGTTTTGCCGAAAGAGGACAGAAACTGCTGTCTTAGAGATGTTTACAACCTCAAACTCGGCATAAAATCGGCAAACGGTGAGAATTTGGATATTGTCACAAACGATATTGATTTTAACGATGACAGGCGAATTTACATTCTGACAGGTCCGAACCGTGGCGGTAAAACCACGATTACTCAGGCGGTCGGACTTGCGTTTCTGCTTGCTCAGAACGGAATATATGTTCCTGCAACGCAGATGAAATTCAGCCCATGCGACAGCATTTTTACGCATTTTCCTGCCGATGAAAACGATACCGTTGACCTCGGCAGACTCGGTGAAGAAAGCAAAAGACTTGCCGAAATTTTCTCCTCGGCAAGCCGTTACAGTCTGCTTTTGCTCAACGAAAGCCTTGCAACAACAAATGTTGCCGAGGGCTTGTACATTGCCCGTGATGTTGTCAAATCAATGCGATATCTCGGCACAAGGGCGATTTTTAATACCCATATGCACGATTTGGCTCGCAATCTTGACGAGGTGAACACAACCGTAAAGGGCGACAGCAAGGTCGAAAGTCTGGTGACAGGTGTCGAAAACGGACAGCGTTCGTTCAAGGTTTTCATCGCTCCGCCTCAAGGTGTAAGCTATGCCAAAGACATTGCCGAAAAATACGGTGTAACCTTTGACAAAATCAAAAAACAGATTGATCGGCAGCGTGTCGCTGCACCCGGTTCGGGAAGATAGTATGTAATATTAAAAGCATATTATGCCCGAGCGGAAGGTTTAATTAAATGTAAAATTGAAAATGGAAAATTGAAAATTGCGGTCGGGCAGACAGTTT
>OGHJ01002667.1_pt1 | contig 14625 bp, 12 predicted proteins | sample 1571351 | NCBI WGS metagenome assembly OGHJ01 (sample SAMEA2582037, study PRJEB24529) | metagenome | biome: Human gut stool | place: China | collected 2011 | reverse complement strand
ACCCTCTGCTTGTAAGGCAGATGCTCTCCCAGCTGAGCTATGCTCCCACATGCCTATATCGCTCATCGAAGTTCTGTCGAATTTCGATTACATCTCAGCGACAGGTAATATAATACTATAAAATCAGTCGATTGTCAATACCGTTTTTGCAGTTTTTTAAAATTTATTTGCTAATTGCAATTTCGTGATTATCGGCAATCAGAACATAGTCGCTGAAGTTATTAATACAAGTATGGTAAACTCCTTATTTCAAACAGTAAACAAGAGTTTCGCCCCGTGTTTTCACACGATATTATTTGAAAACGCAGTTCGCTGTTACAGTATAACAATTGTTTTGCGACATTTATAAAATCGGGTCTGTCAAAAGAATTCAGTAGTTACTTGCGGGCGGATAATATCCGCCCCCACAGTTTGTACAAAAAGAAAAGACAGCACAATTTCTGTACTGTCTTAGTTGGAGCGGATGACGGGGATTGTTTAATGCGAAAAGTTCTACCTCGCCAACTGCTTGCGGTGCGTAACCCTAACTCTCATCAACGCTCTCCCTAAAAATGCTCCACTGGAGCATTTTCTGGCTCTATAATAAAAGTTGGGGTAAGGGATAGAGCCTACAAAAAAATTTCAAAAAAGTAGAGCATATTTACCTAAAATCCGTTAAAATGGAATTGACTAGAAACCAGAACGGAGGACAAAATATGCTCTACAATTATTTTACAGAAAACACTGTTTGAATTTAAAAAATATTTCAAGAAAGCACTTGACATATCACCCATTGGGTGATATAATATAGATACAATAAAGAAAGGGGTATACAGATGACTACGACAGAGCAGTTGAGCTTTTCAACGACCATTGGTCAGACTATGTTTAATAACGGAGTAAACACTATGAAAAAAATTATTATTGACGAAAACGCAAAGGAGTAAACAATATGTACAGAATCGCAACATCTACCGAATATGTTTTTGATAACAAATGCCTTACCTATGACGAGGCGGTCGAAGTCAAAAACAACCTTGAGAAAGAAAACCCTACTTGCAAATTATTCATCTACAAGGAGCAGTTTATTGTGTATTGCAACGAGGCAATGTGCGATAAAATCTTACTCTACAACGATGAGATTGAAGAGTGTAATGAATTGTATCACTTTGATGGCAAAAAGATGGCTGAACACTTCTTCACAGACTCGGAAAACAACAATTGTAATCCTTCCAATTACGATTGTCCCTACAAAATTTTCGACACAAAAGAAGATGCAGTCGCTTTCGTTGAGAGCCAACTGAAAGAAGGCAAGTACAGAATCCATAACATAGAATATGTGAAACAGGACTGCCTCGGTGATACAATTGGGGAAGAAATCACATTCTCTGCTCCGATGTTTGCCATCGAACAAGAATTACATTCTGTTGACGATGCAGGCAACATTGACGATGAGGATATATTCAAAATGGACATTCCGAATGAATTTTATTCTCTGTCATTTGACATCAGACTAAAATAATCAAAATAAAGGAGAAAAAATTATGAAAATCAGAACATTTACCGATTTCAAGAATCTTAAAAAGGGAACATGGATTAATGATTATAACGGCACATATGAGGTAGTTAACACTTATCGTGAATATAATTCATGTATCGGTCTTGCAGAAGTAATATATAAAGACGATGAAAGTGATGAATATACATTAGGAACAGAAAATCCGAATGTAACTTTTCTCGATGTAAAAGGAGCTGAAATCATCTCTTGAATACCATATACATTGAAAAATCAGCCTATTTTTATCTTCGAGAATGGGCAGACAAAGACAGATTGAAATGCTCATTAGCTGAACCGTTTTTTCGCAAGTGTGAAATACGCAAAAAAGATAATCCCGAATGCGTTCTATATGTGGAATCGAAAGGACTAAAAAGAAAATTCTCATTAAAATTCAATAAAAAACTGTTCGCTAAAGGCGAGTTCTTTCCTACTCCCGAAGGGGTAAACGATTTTCAAATGCATTATAAATTAGCGGAAGAAACTGCAACAAGACAAGAACAGCTTGATGTAATGATGACCTTGATAACATCGTATATACACACGAATGCTTTCTTATGGTATGGGAATTTTCTTGACCGAGATAAGCGAGAATTTTCAGCAGTCGGGAAAAATCAAAAAGGCAACAAAACAATTGTGTTCAGACCTTTTCAAAATCAACTATACGCTGCATCAGTCGGTCACCACCGCAGCCCTGAAGGAGTGTTCCAAGTTCGCGGACACTTTCGCCGATATCAGACTGGTAAGGTCATTTGGATTGATGGCTTTATGAAAGGAGTTGATAAAGTTGACGATTAAAGAGGCAAGGCTCAACGCCGGATTAACTCAACAGCGAATGAGCGAAGTTTTTGAAATTCCAAAGCGAACAATTGAAAACTGGGAAACTGGCAAGCGAACCCCCCCTGCGTATGTCGAAAAACTTGTAATCCGTGAACTCGAGAGGATTGCAGAAGAAAATAACAGTAAATAACAAATTCCCCCTCATCCACTTTTTACGGCGGATGAGGGGGTTTTGTTGACTAAAACACGCTCTAATATTTCTTTATAAGCCAAATTAAACTCAGCATCAGTATAAGTCATACTAACGCTCCAACCGAAACAGCAGATGGTATATGTTCAATTATCCACTCATATTCTTTTATATTGCTGTACAAAGCACCTAAATCAGACTGATTATCGCAAAGAATAATCTTTGTGTTGTATGAGCATAAATCCTTATACATCTTTTTCACGCAATCCAAAGCTGAGTCAGAGCGAAGATACTTTTCATACTTTGCCATAACGGCATTTGCATATTCTACCAAAACTTCACATTGAGCGGTTACAAGATAATTAGTTTTCATATACATACTCCTTTCAGTCTGAGCAATAATAATTAATTGCAATTTGTTTTATCCGATTGAAAATACTCAGTTTATTCGGTTTAATTTTAAGATTATCAAATGATTCATTGTTGGCGAAATAATAATTGCTCAATGCTTCAAGAAAAGCAAGCTCATCTATGTTGTCATAATCAGAAAGCATATCGTTTATAGTCTGATTAACAGTTGTACATAAAACACCGTCAAAATTGAGATACTCTATATCGTCAAATGAATTGACAATATGATATTCAATGTTATCAAATTGTCCCTCGTTCTGAGCATACACCTGTATCTTAGATTCATTGACATAACCATTGAATAATTCAAGGTACTCAAGTGCCGAAACTCCGCACAGGATTAAATCCGTACCTTGAACCACATCTTGTAACCAATCGACATTAGAAAGATATCGTGTACTTGTAATTGACATCATAAATATCACCACACTTCATTTTCTTTACATATTATAATATGTCAAAATCGGCAAATTTGCAAGTTTTAAGGACAACAAAAAAGAGCCGTTCAGAGCCATCTGAACGGCTGCTTTTTAAATTAAATAAAAAATATTTATCTACGCTATTCATTCCTCAATAAAAGGGAGCAACTGCATATAATGCAGTTGCTCCAAAAATCGTTACTTTTTGTCGCATTCTCCTGATATGGTGGTCAGACGGTAGCGAAGCACAACACTAAGATGAGTAACCAACATCGTTCAAATACTATTATATGTTATAACTAAGAAAAAACAAGTGTTTTAAAAAGAAATTCAGAAAAGAATTTCTGATTTTAAAGTGAAGTAACAATATAAAAAGTCACTTTGTCACTTATAAGATTATGAGCTAATAAATTTTGAACGGTTTTTCTGTCAAGTCCACCTGTTCCACACCCAAGTAATGGAATGGCTATTGATTTCATATTTAAATCTTCAGCTACCGCTACTATCTTTAGAATCAGCTCCATAATTTTTTTGATTTTTGCTTTGCTACCCGGAGTACGCATAGTAACTGCGTGTATTATTTTTCTACAACCAAGATTTGGAGCATCAGTCACAAAAACAGTTCCGGGTGAATAACCAAAAAAGGAGTGTGCCTTACATTTTGCTCTTGCAAGCCGTTCAACAGCACCTTGAGATGCAAATTGAATGCTCTCTGCAACTCCTCTATGTAATTCTTTAACACATCTTTTACCTCCCATATAGCCAAAACCGTTGGATGCATTTACAATAGCATCTACATCAAATTTTGTTATATCGCCTTGTGCGTAAACTATCATAATTCAGGTTCACTCCTTTTAGGTTCTGATTTCATAACTGTTTTATTCTGAAGTTGCTTTGAAGATTTGTTCCTGCCGAGGATTTTATCCTTACCAAAGTAATGTGTTTTGGGCTTTGATTCTGTTTTTTGGTGAGCAAGCTCAATGTTCAAAATCTTTGTTAATTCAGACAGGCGTGCTGACTTTTCCTGCAATTCCGCTTCATATTCAAAAGGCTTTTCAAGCAGGGCAACACTTGTTTTGTAATCAAGGTCAAGCTTGTTAAGAGAATTCTGACTGTAATCAAGAACACTTTCGGTTTTGTACAGCAACCCCTCTATTTTACTGAGGTTATGCACAGCAGAAACACCGAGCTGAGCAGAATATGAATATTTACCCTTGATTGTAACTACAATGTCATCATACACATTTCCGTTGTTTATAACGCTTATATCGAATCCGCAAATGTTGCCAACGCTAACCTGCTTCTTTCTGTTGTCGGCTATTCTTACCTGAGCAACAGCAGTTGTAAGAGCTTTGGCAGCATTTTTTCGTTCCTCATCGTTCTTCAGGTCAAAAGTCTGAGAACCTAAAGTTAATTTGCAAATAAGTTTACCGTCCTTATCGACAAATGACTTAACATTATCGATATCGGATTTTATGTTGCCGATAGTACAAAGGAGTTGCTTGCGTTTTTCGGGATAAGCCGCAACAGCATCTTCAAGCTCATATTTTGTATTGTTGTAATCAGCTTTGAGAGAGTTAAGCTCCTTTACTCTGTTATCAAGCGTGAGCTTCTCACGGATACGGTCATCGCCCGTACAGAGAGCCTTAATTTCGCCATATGAAAGAGCCGCTTGGTCAACATCGGCACACTTGCGTGCAGGAGCTTTGTCAGTCATAACCTGACTGATAAATTTTTGCTTGGTTTCGAGGAGCTGATAGCTGTACGCATCAAAAGTTCCTTTGGTAACATATCTGTACAAATGCACTTTTTCGTTAATATTGCCCTGTCTGACCATTCTGCCACGCCTCTGCTCGAGGTCTGCCGGTCGCCACGGAACATCTAAATCGTGCAGAGCAATGATTCTGTCCTGCACATTTGTGCCTGTTCCCATTTTGCCCGTTGAACCGAGTAAAATTCTCACTTCACCGCTTCTGACCTTTGAAAACAATTCGGACTTTTGAGCTTCGGTTTTTGCATTGTGTATATATGCTATTTCAGTCGCAGGGATGCCCTTTGCAATGAGCTTGTCCCTTATGTCGTCATACACGCAAAACTTGCCTGTTTCCTCAAGAGAGTCAAGTTCCGCAACACTCTTGTTATCGTTTTGCTCTTTTGAGGAGTCATTGCCTGTGTTTTTTGACGGCACACCGAGGTCACAAAAAACAATTTGAGTAAGCTTGTCTTTTGCTGTGTCTGTATAAATGTCAAATACATTGTTTACACACACATTCAGCTTTGTATTTGGATTATCCTCAAAATCGGGACTAATAAGTCGGGGGTCAAGACCGAGCTTTCTGCCGTCACCGGTAATTTTGAGCATATTATCCTGTGACGGATCTACGGAGCCTGAATTAACCTCATCTGCTCTGTCGGATAATTCATCGACAAGCTCCTTTTGAAGCTCTGTAGGCTCTACATCAACAATGTGAAGCTCACAATCAGGCACTTTAAGTTTAAGAGTTTCAGCCGTCTTTACATCGGCTACCATCTTAAACATAGACATAAGCTCAGGCAGATTGGAATATTCCGCAATCCTTGTGCGTTCCTTAAACTTGTTTCCTGCCGGAGCTAACTCGTATTCTTTCTTTTGCACACCGAATGCAGAAATCCAATTATCAAAATTCTGCATATTGTTGTGACTTGCAAGAAAATCATAATTAAGGTATCTCATCATTGTGTGAAGCTCTGTAACGCTGTTTGACAACGGTGTACCTGTGGCAAATACAACACCCTTGCCGCCTGTCTTTTCGTCAAGATAACGGCATTTTGCAAACAGCTCTGTTGCCCTCTGAGAAGCTCTTGAAGATATACCCGAAACATTTTGCAGCTTTGTTGCACAGTACAGATTCTTAAATTCGTGAGCTTCGTCAACAAACAATTTGTCAATTCCAAGCTCCTCGAAATATACGGTATTGTCTTTCTTACTTGATTGAAGCTTCTCAAGCTGATTTTCGAGATTCTTTTTTGTACGCTCCATTTCCTTAACGGTAAATTTATTACCGTCCTGAGCTTTCATCTCAGCAAGACCGGCAACAATATCATCAATTTGAGATTGTAAAAAGGCTTCCTGCCTTTCAGGAGATAGGGGCAGCATCTTTAATTGCGTATGTCCGATAATAACGGCATCATAATTGCCAGTTGCAATTTTTGACATTAACATCTTGCGGTTTGATGATTTAAAATCATCCTTTGTTGCAACCAATATGTTTGCGTTGGGATAGAGCTTCAAAAAGTCTGCTCCCACCTGTTCTGTCAGATGATTCGGTACAGCAAACAAGGATTTGTGACACAACCCAAGCCGTTTACATTCCATAGCAGTAGCTATCATTTCAAAGGTTTTTCCTGCACCTACCGAATGAGCAAACAGTGTGTTGCCTCCGTAAATAGCGTGAGCAATGGCATTTTTTTGATGTTCGTGAAGCTGAATGTTTGAATTCATTCCCGGAAAATTAAGGTGTGAACCGTCATACTCTCGTGCGTGGACGCAATTGAATGTGCGATTGTATGTGTCAACAATATCTCTGCGGCGGTTAGCATCTTTAAAAATCCAATTCTTAAATTCACGGCGAATGGCATTGGCTTTTTGCTGTACAACCTGAGTCGCTTCTACATCAAGCACTCTTACAGGCTTATTGTTTTTATCACGCTCAACAACACCGTATTCGTCAACCTTGTCTTTATACACTTTCGGTTCGGATAAATTGAGAACGGATTCAAATATCTGATATGCAGATAATCCGCTTGCACCGTAGGTCTTTACAGTAGTTACCGACAAATCCGCTCTCTTATTCGTGATATTCCATCTGCCGGAATACTCTGAATAGTCAAGCTCTATTCTGTCGGATTTAAAAAATCTTGACACATAATCCGATTTAAGGCTTTGCGGTGTTTCAAAAATCTCATACATAAATTGCTCATAGTATTTTTTATCAATCCAAGTAGCTCCGAGGTTAATATCAATATCGCCGGCTTTCAGAGGAGTAGGCAATACTTCCTTTAAGGCGACAACATTTGATTCATATATGCCGTTGACCGAAGCGTATGCTTTTGCCATGTCAAGCTTTGCATATATATCTCCCGACAAATATTCGGAAGCAGTTTGATATTCGTAGTCCTCATCGCCTGTATATGACGGTACGGCAAATATTTCACCTTTTTCTCTCAGCCCGATTTTCAAATCCTCGGGCGGCACATCCGTAATTTGGCTCATATACTCGAAGTCGATAACACCTTTTTCTGCAACGCAGACAGCAAGAGCTTCTTCAGCCGTATCAACATGACTTATTGTTGCTGTCGGCTTATTTACACGCTCTGTAAATATATCGGACTTCTTAACAAGTAAATTATTATCTTTGGCAAAATCGGCTTCGAGAGAAGCAACAAGCGGATATGCTCCGTCAGAGTTTAACAAGCTGTGATTGTAACTGCTGTGAAGCAAGCCGTACTTACTGTAGAAGCTGTCATAACAGTTGTTGAGCTTTTCCTGCAATTGAGCTATCTCTGAATCCTTGTTATCGTACTGCTGAACATCAAGCAATTCACGCAAAGTGTCACGAATATCAATAAAGGAATTGATGCGTTCGTGATTTAATTTTTTCCCAAGTGCTTTGTCTGCGGAAACATTAACTATTTTACCGCTCTTATCAGAGCCGTAAAAATATATTTCGCCGTTTCGGCGATAAAAGCTTTGCAAACGCAGTTTTAAAGGTTCGGCTGTTAAATGTTCGGAAACCGGAATCAGCTTTTCTGCAGAAGCGGAATATTCAAAATTGATATTCTTTACCGCCGAGGAAAGAAGCTCCGACAATGTTCTGCCGTCATTAAACGGCACGCACATCGTATCGTCTGTTCTGCCGAACATTTTATTGCCTTCAACAACTTCGCCGAGTATCATTTCGGGATGCTCAACAAAATAATTGTTGACGGTTAATCCGTTTTCAAGCTGTCCTGTATGTACCCAAGACGGTTCAATTTCTGACTTTTTTTCTCTTTTTTGGAGGAATATAATGTCAGCTGTAACCTCCGTTCCTGCCGATTTAAAGGCGTTATTCGGCAATCTCACAGCACCTACCAAATCCGCTCTTTCGGCCAAAGTCTTGCGGAAAGAGCTGTCCTTTTTGTCAAGTGTACCTTTGGAAGTTACAAAAGCAACAATGCCGCCGTCACGCACTTTATCAAGTGATTTCAAAAAGAAATAATCGTGAATTTTTAGATGTTCTGAGTTATATTTAGAATCATTAACGCTGAAATCGCCGAAAGGAATATTTCCGATTGCAACATCAAAACTGTTGTCATTGAAACGAGTATTCTCAAAGCCGTCAATCGTAATGTCAGCTTGCGGATACAGCTTTTGAGCTATTCTGCCTGACAGGCTGTCTTTTTCAACACCGTACAAATTCACCTTATCACGAAGCTCTTCGGGAAGTCTGCCGAAAAAGTTTCCTACGCCTATTGCAGGCTCAAGTATGTTGCCGTCCTCAAATCCTGCGTTACGAATGACCTCATATATACTGTCAACGATTGCTGTATCTGTGTAGAATGAATCAAGCACAGTTGACCGAGCTGCGGTATATTCTTCATCCGTAAGCAAACCCTTGAGTTCAGAATACTCATTTTTCCATTTATCATTATCAGACTCAAAAGCATTGGCAAGACCGCCCCAACCGCTGTAAAGGGACAACTGACCTTGTTCTTCAGGTGTAGCCGCTCTGTTTTCTGCTTCCGTTTGCTTTAAAATCTTAATGGCAGCAATGTTATTTTGAAACTTTGTTTTTGCTCCCGTGACAGCTTCTCTGTCCTCAATTACATAGTTTTTGGCTTTTTCATCATTTACGCTTGTTTCGGTCTGCTCGGAGCTTTCGACCATATCAAACAATGTAGGCGGTTCAGCTTTATTAACTACGGTAACTTCAGCTTTTTCTGCTCTTGACGGTGCGGCATTTTCAACCTCCACGGCAAGCTCGTCAACGCTCTGTAATTTTTCATCGCTCCTGACTTCTCTTTCTTTGCTTTCCGTTATCGGTAAATCTGCGGCTTTCTCATTTTCACCTTTATCAAGCTTTATATCGGCTTCGAGTATTTTTACAACACCTGAATACTGCGGATACTGCTTTAAGAAATCAATAACTCCACCGTCACCATCGCCAATATTCTGCCTGAATGTATGAGTTGTTCCGTTTGGCATATTAACAATAAATTTTGTCTTTTCATAACCAAGATGAATATTGTCAAGTTCACCGTTACGGTAAGCTTCGGCTACCGCATTTTCACTGCCGTATTCTTCAATTTCAAGCTGTCTTTGCTCAACCCATTCGTCATCGGCATTTTTCATAAGTGTGTCAAATTCAGAAACCGAGTATGTTTTGCCATTCTCAAATACCGGACTTTCACTCCAATCACAAGTAATTGTCGGACGAATATTTCCCTGTTCAGGCTCGTTTACCGGGACGGCTTCACTCTCCGAATTAAATTGATTAACAATTTCTTCTGAGCTGACTTTCAGAGCACCGGCATAGTTCCTTACCTTGATGTCAAAATTGTTCTGATAAAAATTACGCTCGGCATCGGTTTCTGCGTCAGCCATAACCTGTTGAATAAATGGATCACTGTTCAGCTTATCTTCATCGACAAGCTCACCGTTGACTATCCCTGCGTCCTCAAGCTGCTGACGAATAACTGCGGGATCTACGTCGTCAAGCTCGTCGTGTTCCTCATAAAACGGTGCAAGCTCCTCATCGGAAAGGTACACAAGGTCATCGAACGATAAAGAGTGCAGACAGTTATCAATCATATCTTTAAGGTCGGCATATGTTTCTTCTTTGAATAATTTGTCATCAACATAAGTTTCAAGCCTATAGTCAACAAGATTTACAACAGCTTCAACAGTATGCTTGCTGTCTTCTGTTGTTGTGTATGCCACTCCGACTTTTTTTAAGTCTGAAAAATCCGCTTCCGAATCAAATTCATCCTGACAGTATGAATTGATAAGTTGTTTTGCATATATAATAGTTGAATCACGAACAATATTGTCAATTGTAGCGTGAGTATATACATCGAAATCAATTTGATTATTGTGTAACATGTTTTTTAATTCGTTATCAATTGCAATGCTTTGTTCAAGATTATGTATTCGTCCCTCTTTTTCAAACACTGATGTATCACGCTCAACAAAATAATTAAAATTGTTATAAAGACAATAAAGTTTGTTCACGCTATCAGAATATGCCGAATACACTTCGGTGTTTTTATCTTCATTAAGATAAGTGTTGTTAAGTAAAATTGGTGAGTCAGTAACTATAAAATCAACTTTACCGTACAAACGATTGATACGCTTCATCTGCTCGTTAAGAATTGCAAATTGATGTTCATAATGTCCGTCAAGCATAATAAGATTGTTGTCATATACAAGCTCTTTGGCATATTCCTGTACATATTCCGTAACAAATCCTTGCTTTTTCAATTTTTCGGCTACTTCAAGACAAGATGTTGTTTTTCCTGCACCCGGTCCGGCAAAAGCATTGATAACAATAGTATTTTTATCCGAATTATTGCTTGTGATTTCTTTTTGTTCAGATATGAGTGTATCAAACTTAGCTACATCAAAACTTTCAGGTTCAATAAGTTCGCCTGATTTTATCATTTCGGCAGTAGCAACATCTGCAATCAATTTTTGTGTGTCCGTAGTTAATCCCTCTGCAATTTGCTCACCAGAGTAAAAATAATTTAGAGATTCTCGGAAAAATTTACTGCCTACATCGGACAGAGTTTGATTTCCGGTGATTTCTACATATCGCCAAAATCGCTCGGAATCATTTGTAAAATCTCGGTTTCCTCGCCAAGCAACATTATAGTTTATATCAGTGCTTACGAACTGACCGCCTGTTTCGCTATCCGGATTGAAATACATAACCGTAAAATGATTTGCCGAGGGGTTATGAAAAATTAGATTTTTGCTTAAAAAATCATAATCGGGAATTTCGGGAGTGTATGTACCACCTTCGATTTGCCCTTCAATATCCGTGCGTGTAGTACCTTTAATATCTGCAATGAGATTGATTAAATCTTCATACGAGCCGTTCTTGTATGCTGTAAAGAAGTTTTGCATTTCATCAATCGAAAAAGTGTAATCAAGCAAGTTGATTACTGATTCGCTCATACCGTAAGTTACCATTTCTCTGATAATTTCAAGCTGAGTAGTTGAGTAACCACGATTTTCAGTTAATTTTGCAGTAATGTTATCATTAACAAAACGCTGTTTTAAATCATTAAACCTTGATGTATCTGCAAACATCAAAGATTTATCCGAAAAACTTTGATATGTGTCAACATAAATTTCGGCAAGAGCAGAAAGTTGTGATTCATAAAAATCAGTGCAGTCAGAAAACCATGAAACAAAGTTATCAGTCAAATTATCATCGTTTCTCGTTTGGATAAATTTTACAGACGGTGCAAGTGCCGAAAGTTGCGATTCATTGAAATGTAATTCAGATATTTTTTCATTAACTGATTTTGATTCTTCCGGTGATTCATTTTGAACAACCTCAGATTTTGACATAAATGATGCTCGCTGTTCTTTAAGTTCAGCAGATATTTTATTCAAGGTATCAGCATATTGCTTGTCAACAGTAATAGTTGTTGTTTTTCCGTAAATTCTGCCTGAAAAAAGGATGCCTTGCTCAGTAAGTCTTTGACCGATTTTATAGGCAAAATCGGTATTGTACTTACGGTATAATTTATCCTCAATAGAATCGTAGGTTGTAGTTCCTATGATGTTGTTGGTTTTATAGACTTTTGAATTACATTCAATAACAGTCTGATAATCAATATCCAACTTATCAATATTAGTTGCGGTAGCTCTGCCAATGGCAATATGTGCTTCACCGTTAAAAATATATGCACAATAATTAAGTCCTGAATTTTCAAGTTCCTGACATATATTATCAAGACTATCCTCACTCGCAATGATTACTTTTTTATATTTATTGGGAGTGTTGCTGTTCCATATTTTGTTTCCATATAATTCAATCATTTATTTTATTCACCTCTTAAAAAAAGACCTGTGCCTGAATGGCACAGGTCTAAAATAGCTTTATAATTCTTGTCCCTGAGTTTTGGTTTTATCATTCGTTTGTTGCTCATTATGAGCAATAGTGTTTGCATTTTGCTTAATCTGATTTCTCGATAAAGGTGCTGTTCTGCGTTCGGATTTCTTTTCAGGCTCTTTGAGTTTTTCGTATTCCTGCTGCTTATTGCCGTTGTTGATGATACCGTCAATGCTGTCATAATCATCTTCAATTGACATTTCGGCATTTTTTAGGTAGTTTTCTTCGAATACAGCTTTTGCGGCAGATGAAACGATTACATCAGCCTGCTTTTTTAAAGCCTGTGGATTGTTTGTAAACTCATCAACAATGTTCTGACAGCTCTTGCTGATAATATTGTCAGCTTCCTTATCGGGCATAGTTTTAACCGATTCAAACTTATCTGACCACTCATTAAGAGCCTTGAGCTTGTTTATCAGCTTTTCTTTCTTGTTGGTGAGCTTGTCGATTTGTTTTCGCAGTTTGAGTTTTTCGGACATATAATGAGTTTGACCGTATGCTTTTAGTGCAACATCAAGTTTGCTCTGAGTATTATCAAATTTTTCAGAGGTTGTCCTCATTGCCATTGTCCCGTATTCCTGCATACCTTTGACAAAATTTTCTTTCCTGCCGTCAGGGGATTTCATATTGTCAAGAAATTTATTGATTTTTTTGCAGTTATCAGCACGGCTTTGTTGCTTCAAAATCTTCTGCTCATTCGATTTGATGTTCAGCTTATGAGAATGGATTTTCTCATTGATATTTACTATTTTCTGTCGCCTTTCAGCCGATAGAACAGACAATGCTTTATACACAGGCATTGGTACAACATTTCTCATTGATTCAACCATTGAAACAAATTCGGCACTGCGAACCTTTTTTATGTTGAGCTTTTCAATTTTTGCGTTGAGCTTATCGTTTTTAAGGTTAAGTTCATCAATCTTAAGATTGCACCTGTCATACAGCTTTGCAAAAATCGGTATTGAAAATTCTTTGCTTTTCGTTTGGTCAAGCAATTCAGGTTCGGATTTTGTCTGTTCGGGTTGGAGATTGTCATTATTGACTTCTTCATCTCGCTGTTTTCTTTTATCGGTATTTGGATTATTATCAAAATCATTTGTAATATCAGGCATTTTACTTCCTCCTTCGTTTATTTTTTATGGAAACAACAATTACTAAAATTGCCAAAATTGCGGTTATAACAATTACTGCAATAATAAAATCAAAACTTCCGTTATTGTTGTTTTCGGTTTTTGTTGCCGTATCAGATGCAGCTGTATCCTTTACTCTTTCAGCAGTCACAATAAGTCTGTGACTGTTTACACCGTATGGATAACAAGTTATAAGACTTAATAGGTCTTTTTCTTCGTCAACTGACAGTAACGATATGTTGTCGGGCTTAACAATGTTTTTTGCTGTTACAGCATAGGTAAGCGTTTCATCAAGGACGGACACCTTGATTTCATCACCGATTTCAAGCTCGTTGAGATTGTCAAAAAACACTTGCGTTGGATAACCCGTATGTGCAGACAAGACAGAATGATTGCCCACACCTCCAATCGGAAACGCTGTATTTGGCAGATGAGCAACACCTTTTTCCAACACTTTGTCTGCATCACCGTGGTAAATCGGCAGTTTAACATTGATTTTTGGTATATCAATGTAACCTATAAGTCCATCGCCAAAATTAAGAATATCGTCATATCCGTCAATCACGCTGTCTGTATCGTAAGAAAAGCCATTGACAAGCTCTGACAAATTGTTGTTATATTCAGCAGCAGCCGACAAGTACTGTGACCTGTCGGCTGCTGAAATGCTGTCAAGATTTGCGGCATAATTGTTAATTGTGGATGCGGCAAAAAAACTATTGACAGCATTTGATACAGAAGGGTACAGCACAAAGCAGAGTGATGCAGTCATAAAAATTATTCCTATTATCAAGGTGCATTTGCTTCTGCATTTTTTCAATGTGCTGTACTCCTTTCTGTTTAATGTGAAATTACTTGTTTGTAGCTTTTACTCTTCTGCGAATGAACAATGTTGTAATACCGCCGAGTGCAAATGCTGTGCCGAGAATGTAGAACATAATTGTACCTGCACCACCGGTCTGTGGTACAACAACCTTTGTATCCTTAACATCAACGCTTGCTGTGCCGTCTGTAGGGCAGT
>OGHJ01002666.1_pt1 | contig 14641 bp, 8 predicted proteins | sample 1571351 | NCBI WGS metagenome assembly OGHJ01 (sample SAMEA2582037, study PRJEB24529) | metagenome | biome: Human gut stool | place: China | collected 2011 | reverse complement strand
CATAATCGAACTTATCAGGCCAACGATTGTGATAATATGCCCGAACACCTTAAACACGACACTGTTATGTACAGCGGAGTTGCTGCGTTCACTTATAATGCCCATCCAGTAAAGAATATCCGCAGGGAGTCCAACAATCCAGCGTATTCCTGATGCAAAACAGAAAAAGGGATTCCATAGCGATTTTTCTTCATTTTCGATGCGCCTTTTTAATTCGCCGCAATGCTTCACCATCGCATCGTCGCACAAGCTCAAAAGTTGTTGCATTCTCTGTCGAACACTCGGACTGTCCAACATCCCTTCAAAGAGTTTCATGTCAGGGAGCGTATTTACAAGTAACTGGAAGTCATGCCCCTGCATTTTCTTAATTGGGTCAGAAAAAACCGCGATTACTCCATCAGCACCAAGTTCCGCTTGCATGGCATTCGCGTCCTGAATACACTCTGCATACATTCCATAGTTTACTTGGTAATGCTCCATGTAATAATTCGCAAGGTCAATGAATTTATCGCGGAACTGATCCGTTTCAATGTACCTCCGCTTATAGCGGGAAATGGACACTCTTGAGAGGATATGCCCTATGAGCATAACCGCAAGAGTGGCTATTATGGGAATCCAACGATAGCTCATAGGACACCTCCATTATCAAATTTTAGCCAGAACAGAATATTTCTTTCCATCGCTGGCGGTTTGGACTTTTTCGTAGTTGATTTTTACGCCGTCGTCCAGATCCAGCTCAATGCGGCTCAGGGCCAGATGGGCGATCATCTCGTCATAGTCACGGCACTCCTTGAGCTGCTTTTGCAGTTTCTCCTTCCGCTTGGTGGAGGCGGCCACCTCCCGGGCATTCTGGCTGTTGTCGATCATGTCCTGCATCCGGCTGATTTCCGACTCGTAGACTCGCTGCATCTTGTGGAGGTAGTCCACCCGGAGGTTGCCGATGGTGTCCGGCGTGTAGCGGTGGAGATAAATCAGCGCCTTAAAGCCATTCTGCTTACCGCTGTCGAACAGCCAGTAAATAGGCCGCTTCTGGTAAATCTTGCAGTGATCCTTGAAGAAGTCCTTGAGGAAATAATTACGGATGATCTCCCGGCTGCTGCTTCCTCTGCCGCCGAGTGCTTTGGCAATGAAGTCCACATTTTCTTCCAGCGTATCTTCTCCATAAACAATTTTCAGCCAGCTGCACAGGCGGGTAACAATATCGTCCCCCAGATACTCTTCATCCGTAATGGGAATGATGCCATCCACATCCGGGAGGAAGGTTTTGTATTTACTCTCATCCCAGTCCCCACCGGCGTAGGCCAGTCCCTCGCTGTCCAATGAGTAACGACCAAACATACAGCCCACGGCATAGCTGAGCAGGCTCTTGATATCCCGCTGCAAGTCGGCCTTGCGCACGGTCACGTCCTTGTCCTCCACTTCCGGGGTCAGTTCATCCTGCAAGCCGTAAATATCAATAAAAATACGGTTCAGCTCTTCCTCGTTGGCTTTCAGCTTATCAAACCGACCATCGCAGGTGATTTCCCATGCCTTATAAACAGTAGCCAATCTGATAACCGATTTGTTATTATTGCCCCAAGGATTTGCACCAGCCATTTTTAGCTTTACAAGGGGGTGGGTAGTAAATTTCCAAGAGGTTTCAAAGGAATCCCAATCTTCCTTGCACAATTCAATATTATCTTTTGTCAATGGAGATGCTTTTTCTGCCACTATCAAATCAGTGAACGGCAGCTTTTTCACAACCATAGGAGTAACGTTTAGTGTTGGATTCAGTAATGCTATTAGTTCTTCTGCAACCTTACTATTCAAGAAAGCCAAAGTCAGAAACATATCTTGTTTCTTTTTTGGAAACAAACCCAATCCAGCAGAATCAAAAGTAAATCCATTCTCGAAATATCTGAAACTTGATTTTCCCGATGTGATTTTGCTCCAGCCAATATGCTCCTTAAAATAGTATTCCTTGCCATCATGTCTAAATCCCGCATTGGATTCCATCAGTTTCAGTGCATTATCATTATATTTCAAAACCAGTTCGCGGTTTCCATACCATTTATGGTATTCGCCACCTTTGTTATGCGCTGTGTACATATATTTTGTCGGAGAGCTAATGTTGGTAAGTGTATAATCAACCTCCTGCCAGCATAAAATAAATGTTGCATTTTCTCCAGTGCACATTCCAGCCTTTACATCGTAGTATTCTCCAATCGTCTTTCCTGAAAATAGTTCAAAAATTCTTTCACTCACCCAATACGCCACGGGACTACTCGGAATTTTAGCAAAGTCAGACTGCTTTGGATGGTACCGATTTTTTTCATTAAAGAACTCAACTTCTTTCTCATTGCGGCGTGAAAAGCAATAATCAACGAGGCGAATCGCAGTCACATTATAGTCTAGATTTATTCTTCTGTTCACCCATGCCGTAATAGGGTTATGTCCGACCTTACCATCGAAGAGTTCTGTTCCAAAGTCAACAAGCGTATCAATCACCGATGTTGAAAACAGATACTCGCGCAACTTTTCAAAACTGGACAAAAACATCCATGACGATGTTGTAATAAAAGAAACTAATCCATTCTGTTTGCTTATATCACCTAATGCATGCCTAAGCATTACCATTGAAAGATCCGCTTTGGCTTCCGGATAATTGGAATTGACATAGTCACCAAGTTTTACACTAAAGCGAGATTTACCAAGATACGGCGGATTCGTGACCGTGACCCAATACTTCCGTGCCATGGTCTCGCCAAGGTCAATGAGCTTTTGCAGCTCCTCGGCGGTCTGCTCCACACCGGCACTTTCCAGCGAAATTTGCACCTCATCGTCAATGCCACTTACAAACCGGCGCAGCAATACCCAGTTATACTCCGGTACATTGAGGATGGAGCCGTACTCCTTGGCATCGGTCAGGATATCCAGCAGGCCCTCCAACTGCATTTTTGCGGTGTTCTTTTCCAAGTCCGAAAGGCCCGCCCCAAAAAACTTGAGGTGAGCCCGGTTGATAGGGTTGCTCTCCTGAATGGCGTGGACGTGGCAGGTGTTTTCGCCGTTGAGGATGCGGCGGTTGTACTGCCGTGCCTTCATCATCACGGCAAAGTATGCCAACTGATAGGCACGGTCGTCAATGTCCAGACCGTAGAGGTTGTGTTCCAGAATGCTCTTGGCGGCATCCCGCTGGCTGTAGCCCACGCTTTCGTAGATCTGCATCAGCACATCAAAGGCATAGACCAGAATATGCCCGGAGCCCATGCAGGGGTCGATGAGGGTCAAGTCCTTCGGGTTCAGAGCGGCGTACTCTTTACGAATTTCTGCAAGCTTTGCCTGCACCTGCGGCTCCTGCGGGGCTTCGTCCAGATAATACTTCCAGTTTTTCCGCAGGTCGCTGTCCGGGTGGCCCTCCACCCACAGGCGGCCAAGACTGTTTTCCACCATGTAGCGAATCGCCCAGTCCGGTGTATAAATAGTGGTAGCTGCCGGTAAAAGTTCTTTTGGAATTTTATCCCTTGAGAATCGCCCATCGTAAACTTGTTCATTTAGAGCTGTGTTGTAATACTGATACAGCCAGCCGATGATTTCCACCTGACCGCCCTGCTCGATGTTGAAGTTCTTTTCCGGGATATCGTGGGTCAGCTTGTACACCACGCCCTCCTGATCCACCACCGAAAGGTTCAGCAGGACTTCGGTGTAATCGGTGGTCTTTTCAAACAGACCGGGCAGGATCTCATTCAGCGCATTGCACTGCTTGATGAACAAAAAGCGGAACAGCTCGTCCAGCTTGTTGTCCTGCTTCCACTGGATGATCTGGGCTTCTTCCTCGGCGGTAAAGGGCAACTCGGCATCAAAGGGGGTGGTGACCAGATCCGGCTCCACCTTGCCGCTCTCGGAGCTAAGCACCCGCAGGTGGGAGGGCAGATAGTCGTTGACCTCCATGAACCGCACAGCGATCAGGCGGTTGAACCATGTGTAGGCAACCTCCTCCATAACATACTGATAGGCAGTCCGGTAGTCAGAGTTTTTTTCCTTATCCCGGATCACCTCAACCAGCTGCCGCCGCTGCTTGATGGCCTCGCCTGCCACCAGATACGGCTCCGTTGCACCAATATCGTAGAACTGGGCATCCAGCGTGCTCTGGGGCAGAGGGTCTGCAATGCCCTTTTCAGTAATGCCCATCAGTCCGGCACGGTAGCAGATATCTGCAATCAGCTTGTTCCGTGCCCAGATGGCAAAGTTTTTAATGGCTGTTTTGTTCATGGCTACGTCTCCATCACTCACCGTCAATAAGTTTTTTTAGCATCGGCTTAAATGCTAACAATTCATATGCCTTAATATAATATCCCAAATTCATCATCATTCGAGACTGAACAATTGCTCGCTGCTGTGTCGGAATATCGACAATCGATATATCCCCGTTAATATCAATTGTTGGACCTTGAAATAATACACCTAACAGAATAAATCTATTTTTTTCCCAATATTGGTTGCCCATTTTGTCTGCATATCCATTTTTATCCAAAATAAAGATAGGCGATCCTGATGATCCTTGGAAACAAGCCATATCTACAACACCTATACTTCTTTCATTAAAATCATACCCCGGATGGCTTGCAGTAAAACCTTTTCTGAATAATGGATAATTATGAAGATGATCCCACAATCCACGTGGATAACCAACCATTAAAACGCTTTCTAGTGCATCTAACTCTTTCAAATGTTCTTCATCGCAAATCAAGTTTTCTTCGTTTATACGGCAAAAGACTCGTTTTCCAGTTCTACGATAAACTTCATCGAATAGTGGCTTGGTAAATGTAGCGCACAAATCATGCGTAGGATGAAATAACCACTGTGTTTGATATGTTACCAAATAATTCTCGCCGGAATCTCCATGATCATCGCCCATCAGGTGAAGTTCAAAGCGCATGGTTTCATTCGGATTATTATTCACTACATGCTTATTTGTAACAAGCATCAAAATGCTCTTCCCATCAATCTCAAAATTAAAGAAAAAACCAGTTCCGGAACCACCGTCTAATGTTTCTAAGCGTACAGTATTATATAGTGTTTGTTCCGCAATACTTTCAGGTTTCATAAAATCAACCTCACAGTTCCACGTTCACGATCGAATCATCGGCAAGTTCCTTCAGCAGGCTCTGCCGCAGGGCATCCAGATATTTATCCACATCCTCTGCACTTTCCAGCCGCCAGGACGCTGCCCGTGCCACCGTTTTGATGGAGAGATTTTTAGTGGTGCGCACCTTGACGACCGGCTGCACTACCGTTTCCTTCGGCTGGGGGACGGTCTCGCCACGCTTGCGGGCTTCCTCTGCAAGACGCTTCTGTTCCGCTTCTGCCTGTGCAAGTGCCTGCTGTGCCAAGCGGTTGTCCTCGTCTACCATCTCGTTCAGCAGACGGATCTTCAGTGCATCGGACTTATCCTGATAGCTGCGCAGCACCGACACATTGTTGCAGTGCACAGCGCCGTCCAACAGCTCCTCGAACCGCTCCATGTAACCACTGTGCTTTGCGTCCTTGTAGGGCTTGTCGTTCAGCACCTCCAGCACACGGTTGCGGTCGTCCTTGATGGCCTTTACCACCGGTGCAGACTGCTCTTCCAGAATCTCGTTGTACAGGGTCATGAACTTTTCCCGCAGCTCCGGCAGCTTGGGGATCTCACGGTAGGGTGTTTTCATGCCCACGATGCTGCGCATCTGCCGGACAACATCTTCCAGTGCGGTGTTCACGATATAGGTCTTGCTGTCATCGTAAATGCCCAGCATATCCAGTGCACGGCGGAAGATCTGCTCCTGCTCGCTGTTGGGGCTGAAGAATTTCTGCACCGGCTCAAAGTCCTCGCCAAAATCCAGCAACTCATCCTGCCCGTCGCTGACTTCCTTGAAAAATTCCAACGGAGCATTGATCTGCAGCAGGCTGCTCATCAGCTTTTTGCCCTCGGCAAGGACCTGTCTGCCGGGGTAGGCGTAAAGCTGATACCGGGGCTCCAGACGGTCGATGGAGGTGATGGTGCGCTCGCAGTAGCGCCGGAACTCGCTCATCATGGTGTCCTCGTCCTCTGCCGTGGGCAGCACGTTGAACAGCTCCTTCATAATGGTGCGGACAGCCTTTTTCTGCTTTTCCGGCACCCGGACACGGACCTCCATCAGCAGCTTGTCCACAAACTGCTTTTTGGTGATGTATCCCACAAGCTCTTCCTCGGTGCGATTATTGGCGTTCACACTTTCGCCGTTCACCGTAAAGGCAAGGTCACCCCGTTTGAACAGCCGTGCCACCAGCCACTGCACATCGTCCTCCACAAAGCCGTAGGGGGCTTTTATGAACCGATCCTTGATGGTTTTCATGGAGGTCTTCATGTGCATCCGGGAATTGCCGCCGATAAATTGCAGCACATCGTCCAGTGCATGGACGTTTGCCTCCGAGCTATCCTCCAAGGTGAGGGAGAGCTGGTTGCTGCTGTGGAACAGCTTGTGGATGTCGGTCTCGCCCATGGGGGCGGTAATGTAGGACAGTTTATGGTAGACCGTCTGCACCAGACGACCGATTGCCTCGTTGATGCGGCTGTTCACTTCCTTGCCGGAGGTACGCAGCACATCGCCGTTTACATAGATGGTGGCATCCTTCAGTGCCTCGGTCAGGTAGAGCTTGGCGTTGCTGTTGCGCTCCCGCATCTCCACTCGCTTTGCTTCCTTGATGGCCTCATACTTTGCAAGCTGCACCGAGGTGTTTTTGCGCAGGAAGCGCTCGATCTTCAGGTAGGCGCGCATTTCGGTCAGGAAGGAGTCATCGTTGGGCAGCGCCACAAGCACTTCCTTGCCCTGCCCGGAGATCATCCGCAGGGTAGAGTCCTCTACGCCGCCCTCATACCACGGGGTCAGCACACGCAGCCCGATATCGTAGCTCTGGTTTGCCTTGTAGGGGCGGTCATCCACCGTCTGGTTGAACGGGAAGGTGTACCGTCCGCCGAATGCCGGATACTGGTACTTTTTGCTGGGGAAGATGTCCTCAAAGATCATCTCAGCGATCTTCGTGAGGACTTCCGGCATCTCCACGTTTTCTTTTTCGATTTCGTTATTGATCTCCTGCTCCTCATCGGTCAGGAACACATAGACGCTGCCGTTTTTCTGGATCAGCATCTGGCGCATCAGCACCTTCAGGGCTTCCTCCACCTCTGCTTTCAGGGCAAGGCGGTCATCGTCGATGTTGGAGATCATCAGGCTGGTGATGTTATCCACATTTGCCTCGATCTCCACCACATATTTGATCAGGAAAAGGGTCTTCAGCACGTTGATGGCAAAGACGTCCTTTTCCTTCTTTTCCGGGTTGATGTAGCTGTTATCATAGGCACGAATGATCACGCTGCTGTGGCTGTGGTCAAGGAAGTTTTCCAGTGCATCGTAGAATTTATGGAACGGCACGATGGCACCGGTTTCTTCGTTCATCAGCTGCATGGCAGACTCTTTGAACAGTGCCAGCATAGAGCGCTCACCCTCGGACAGATGCTTACCGGATGCACCGTGGGTACGGATGCTGGTCAGCACACTTGCCAGAAGGTTGAACTGATAGGGCACAAAGGGGTACACCTCTGCAAAATCCTCCGCATTGGCATACAGCTTTTTCTCCACACCGTCGTTGAAAACAATGAGGTTCTTGATGATGGTGCCCTTCTGGTCGTAGATCAGCCGCAGGCTCTGGGCTGCGGTGTCAGTCTTTTCCAGAATACGCTTTTTGATAACGGCATCCACGTTTGCGGAAGACAGAGACAGACGGGTATCAAAGCGACCCTGAATCTTGGAGAAATCGTTGCCCTTCACCTTAGTGATGGAGTCGATATCCTGCTGAGAGGTCACAATGACCCACGCCTTGCCCTGACATTCCTTGCCCAGTTCCTCGGTCACAGTCTGGAGGTTCAGCATCAGCTTGGAGTCATCGCCGATATACTGACCGATCTCATCCACCAGAAAGACAACATGGTGGTTGCTGCCCTTCTTATCCAGATAAGCCTTCACACGCTTGGCAAAGTCCTCGATGCTGATCTGGTAGGGCTCCGTTGCCTTTTCGCACCAGTTGCGGGCGGCGGGCTCGCTCATAAAGCCCATTTCCACCAGAACCTCCACAACGGTGTCCTGAATAAAATCAAAGTCTTGCCGGGAATCCTCCCACGCATCGCCATAGGCATCCTCAAATTTTTCCTTGAACGCAGCAAGCTGGTTCACCTCAGCAAGGTGGCGTTCCAAATCCGCAAGGTAGGGCATGGAGCCGCAGAATCCCTGCATCTCGTTGAACACCTTCAGGAACACGTTCACGATGGCATCCTTGTTCTCCTTGCTGTTGGATTCGCTTTTGGAGTCGATATTGAACAGGATCACATCCGTCGGCGTGTCTGCTGCCAACTTCATATCTGCCAGAACCATCTGGTTTGTGATCTTTTTATCGTCGATAAAGAAATCCAGTGCGTGCTTGTCGCCCACCTGCTTGTTTTCCAGCAGGTAGGACAGGATCTTCAGAAAGTGAGATTTACCGCTTCCAAAGAAGCCGGAGATCCATACGCCCATTTTCGGCGTGGTGCCCAGAATACCTTTTTTATAAGCCGCAAAAAAATCCGCAAAGTGCCGCTGCAATTCACGGGTCACCACATACTCTTCCAGTTCCTGTGCAACATTGGTCTCTGCGCCCTGACCGACTACGATAACACCCTGAAGTTCACGGTCGATCTCCTTACGGAACATCTCCTTGATCTGCATAGCTACTGTATCCTCCCTTTATTTCACCAGCCGGAATGCCCGGTAATAGTTATCGTCCTTAATCTCGTTGAACAAGATCAGTTCCTGTTCGTTGTAGGTGCCCGGAAAGAACATTACGACCGGGCAGCGGACAAATGCCTGATGCAGGTTGTTCAGAACCTTATGGGACCGCAAAATCGGATAGCACTTTCCGATACCCGTCAAAAACACGATGGCGTTCTCCGGCGTATGTTCCTTGATATACTGCACGATGAGGCTGTCGTTGTCATTGATCTTCATGGCGTTGGTAACCGCTTTGGTGATCCGCTCCATCCCGTTTTTCTTTTCAAAGTCATAACACTTTTCCAAAAAGCGCTTCTTCTCCAGAAAATCAATGATGACATCGTAGAGATCAAATACCACCAGATCAAAGTCATCATCGCCACGGGCATTTTTGCCTTTCATATACTCGATTCGAGCACGAACTTCCAGCTCTTTTTCCGGTGGATAGTCGAAAACCCAGTAGTTCACCTCGTTGGCTCTGCCGGTTCCCTTGCGGAAGGACGTTTTCCGGATTGCCGCTTCCATCTCATCCAGCCGGTCGCTCAGGCATCCATTCACAGTTTCCATCTTATCTTACCCCCGTAAGCGCATTGACCATACTGGCATATCCATTGTCTTGCAGCCAGCGTTCCAGCGCAATGTCCAAAATCGGGCGCAGGATCTTACGCGAGCTGCCCTTGTTTCCGTCCAGCATTCCTGCCTCATAGAGTTGCGTTTTGTATGCCGCTCCCAGCCGATGCAGCGTGTAGTCCTGAAAGGCTGCTACTTTCTCGCTTTGCGCCTGCTTGTCCTTGAAGAACACTCGGATATCCGCATCCGTCAGTTCGTCCACTCCAAGGATCATCTTTTCCCGCACTACTTCGTACACAAAGTCAAAGAAAAGCGTATCGTGTGCAAGTGCTGCTACCAGCGCAAACATCTTCTGCGTTGCAATATCGCTGCTCAGGAAAACCGGGTAAAAGCTGGGGTCTAGCATCTTTATGCGTGCCGTGACGGTAGAGTAGATCATCTGCGCCCGCGCCTTTGTGGATGCACTATAAATGTTTTCCTGCTCGTTCAGGAGCTTAATATCCGAAAAGCTCTTGCCCTCTGCCAGCAACTGGACCGTTTTCCGAAACTCAATAAACCAGAATGAAAATTTCACGGCTCCTGCACTATATGGTTTTCTGTTCATCTATATCTTCTCCATTTTCATTCTTCGATTTGATGTATTTTCCGCTCTTGACTCTAGCATCTTTTGGTTTTGAAGCATCTGCCGGAATGATCCACTGGTGCCCAACACGCTGTGCTCCTTCGATGCGGCCTTCTGTACACAAGGTCTGCACTCGTCTTGCACAAATGCCCCATTTTTCAGAGATTTGTTTAATTGATACGTATTCCATAGTAACCCTCAACATCGCTCATTCACGGATGTGGCAGTCTATAATAAACCATTTTTATTTTACTCTAACAAACGAACGAAATCAATGCCAAGGTCTTACAAATCTCGGAATGGTTTTTGTATATCAAATACACCTTTCCCACTCGTTCAACAATAAGCGTGGAGTCTCTTTTCAAGGTTCCGCTCCTATTGTTCGAAATATAAATGCTGTTGTTTTCTTCCCGATAACGTTCATGTTTAACTAGAGCTATAATTGGCTGAATACCGACTGAAAGGATGCATTGTTGTGGCAAACTGCGCAAGGCTGACATCATGCGAGTCGTCACCCTGATCCAAGTGGTGGAGAATCGCAAAGCATATCTCATACCCTCGATCATTGAATATTCTTCTAACGGGCGCTATAATAAAAGAAAACGGTAAGGAAGTGCACCTATGCTCTACCCCGGTCTGTATGAACAGGTCATCAATAACGCACTGAACCGCGAGCTTGCAGAGATCCCGGAAGCCCGCAAGTCTACTGCGCCCATCGACGCGGCGGAGGCTGCCAAGGTACTGGCGCAGTATCTGACCGATGTGGTGCAGAAAGGTCTTGAGAACGTGCAGGATAACGGCGGCGGCATCGAGGCGCAAATCCAGCTGGCAAATCAGATTGTAACCACCATCCAGAACACCACACAGGAAGCTGACTTTGCCTCGCTCGGTGTTGACCAGCGGGCAGAGCAGCTTCTTGCGCTTTTGCAGCAGAACGACCCAAGCCTTGCTACAGGAAAAAGCGCAAAAGACCTTGACCGCCCGGAGACCTCTATTGCGCAAAGTTCCCTGTTTACCGGCGCTATCCATGAGCCGCAGATGTACACGGAGCTGAAAAAGGAGATCGTTTCCGCCGACCGCATCGATATGCTGGTCTCTTTTATCAAGTGGAGCGGCTTGCGCCTCATCATGGACGAGCTGCGGCAGTTTGCGCAAAGCGGCGGTGAGCTGCGCATCATCACCACCTCATATATGGGCGCTACGGACGTGAAAGCCATTGAGGAGCTGCGCGCGCTGCCCAATACGAAGATCAAGGTCAGCTACGACACTAAGCGTACCCGGCTCCACGCAAAGACCTATGTGTTTTACCGGGACACCGGTTTTACTACGGCGTATGTAGGCTCCTCCAACCTGTCCAATGCGGCAATTTCCAGCGGTCTGGAATGGAACGTCAAGGTGACCCGAAAGGACCTGCCGGAGACCATTGAAAAGATCGCAGCCACTTTTGAAAGCTACTGGAACTCCAGCGAGTTTGAATATTACGATGAAGGGCAGCGGGAACGGCTGACCCGCGCCCTGAAGGCTGAAAAATACAGCGAGACCGACCACAGCGGAATCTACACCCTGGATATTCTGCCCTATTCCTACCAACAGGAAATTCTGGACCGGCTGGATGCCGAGCGCACCGTTCGGGGGTATAATCGCAACTTGGTGGTCGCCGCTACCGGCACCGGCAAAACTGTGATCTCCGCACTGGATTACAAGCGCTTCTGCAAACAGCATCCGGGGCAGCCCTGCCGTCTGCTGTTTGTGGCACACCGAGAGGAGATCCTGAAGCAGAGCCTGTACACCTTCCGGGCGGTACTGAAGGATGCCAATTTCGGCGAGCTGTATGTTGGCAACCACAAAGCCGACAGCATCGACCATCTGTTTGTTTCCATCCAGACCTTCAATTCTCAGGAGCTTGCCGCCAAAACGGCAGCGGATTTCTACGATTACATCGTTGTAGACGAATTCCATCATGCAGCTGCACCCACTTATCAGAAGCTGCTGGAATATTATCAACCGAAGATCCTGCTTGGACTGACCGCCACCCCGGAACGCATGGACGGCAAAAGCGTTCTGGACTATTTCGGCGGACGCATTGCCGCCGAGATCCGTCTGCCGGAGGCCATTGACCGGAAACTACTTTGTCCCTTCCAATATTTCGGCGTCACCGACACCGCAGATCTGAGCAGCCTGAAATGGCGTACCGGCGGCTACGATAAAAACGAGCTGTCCAACCTGTACACCCTCAGCGGCATGGTGGCGGAGCGCCGCGCTGACCTTGTGGTGAACTCCATCCTGAAATATGTCACCGATATCGACGAGGTAAAAGGTCTGGGCTTCTGCGTTTCCATCGCTCATGCCCAATTTATGGCGCGCTACTTTAATACCCACGGCATCCCGTCTATGGCACTGACCGGCGATTCTCCTGACGAGGAGCGCAACGCCGCCAAACAGCGGCTGGTTTCCGGGGAGCTCCGATTCCTCTTCGTGGTGGACATTTACAACGAAGGCGTGGATATTCCCGAGGTGAACACTGTGCTGTTCCTGCGCCCCACCGAGTCGCTGACCGTGTTTTTGCAGCAGTTGGGGCGTGGCTTACGTCTGGCAGAAAACAAGGATTGCCTGACCGTTCTGGATTTCATCGGACAGGCCAACAAAAAGTATAATTTTGAGGAGAAATTCGCAGCACTGCTTTCCAACACCACCCGCAGCGTCAGCCGGGAGCTCAAAGAGGGCTTTGTCTCTGCGCCTAAGGGCTGCTACATTCAGCTGGAGAAAATTGCCGCAAAATATGTGCTGGATAATATTAGCGCCTCCTATGACCGCACCTCTGGGCTTGTGGCGCGGGCGGCTGCCTTCACGGAGGATACCGGTCTGCCCCTGACACTTGGGAACTTCCTCGACTACTACCATCTCGACCCCCGGGCCATCTACAGCAAAAAGGTCTGCTTCAGCAGACTGTGCGTCCGCGCAGGGGCAGCATCCGATTTTGCAGAGCCTTTGGAAGAAACTATGACCAAAACCCTTGCACGCTTTGCGGTCATCGATTCCCGCAGGTGGATCCGTTTTTTGCTGGAGCTTCTGCCGAAATTGGACAACACCAATTTTGCAGCCCTGCCACCGGTAGAGCAGCGGATGCTGCAGATGTTCTATGTGACCCTCTGGGGCAAAACTGCAGAAAGCTGGGAGGATGAAGAAGTTCTCGATAACCTGTATGCTCTCTCGGATAGTCCCGTTTTGCTGGGGGAACTGCAGGCACTTTTGCAGTATCAATATGACCGCATTGATTTTATTGACGAGCCGGTAGATGTGGGCTTTGATTGTCCGCTGGACCTGCACTGCACCTATACCCGCGACCAGCTGCTGGTAGCACTGGACTTTTTGAAGCCTGCTACTGTCCGTGAAGGCGTGAAGTGGCTGCCGGAAAAGCAGCTGGACGTATTCTTTGTGACCCTGAACAAAGCAGACAAGGATTACTCGCCCACCACCATGTACAAGGATTATTCCATTAACGAAAGCCTGTTCCACTGGCAGAGCCAGAGCACCACCGCCGAAAACTCTGCCACCGGGCAGCGCTACATCCATCACCGGGAAAAAGGAAGCCGTGTGCTGTTATTCGTGCGCGAGTTCAAGGCAGATGCCCGTTTTGGCGGTGCAGGAGCGTATACCTATCTGGGCACGGTGAACTATGTGAAGCACGAGGGCTCCCGCCCCATGAATATCACATGGAAGCTGGACCGCCCGATTCCTGCAAAGTTCCTCAAAAAGACCAACAAATTGATCGTGGGGTAACATACTATGGACGATATGCTGGCTCGCACCATAATTGAAACTCTTGCAAAAGGTATTAATCCTTTAACCGGTTGGATTCTGTCTGAAAATGATAGTTGTGCTCAGGAAGAAATTCAAGAAGCATTAAAAATCGTATTGGAACATTGCTCCATTGAATCTACCGCTGAATATCTGAAGTCTCTTCCTCGAAACAAAAAGGCAGAGCGTTATTCTCGCGCTGGAACAGCATGGTCACAAAAAGAAGAACGTGAATTATTGCGGCTCTACCAGCAGGGGAACAGCGTCAAACGAATTTCTTTGATTCTAAAACGTTCTACAGGAGCAATCGAATCCAAATTGAGAAAACTGGGTTGTCCACTCTATTATGAAAAATAATTCAGGAGATTTTCATGAAAATGATTCGCGTTGTTGCAGCTGTGATCTGCGACGATATTCAGACGAAACATAAAATTTATGCCACCGCCCGCGGCTACGGCGAATATAAGGGCGGATGGGAGTTCCCGGGTGGCAAAATCGAGCCGGGTGAAACCCCGCAGCAGGCACTGAAACGAGAGATCCGGGAAGAGCTGGATACCGAGATTGCGGTAGGCGATTTGATTGGTACCATTGAATACGATTATCCCGCCTTCCATCTTTCCATGGATTGCTTCTGGTGTGAGGTAGTCTCCGGCGAACTGGTGCTGAAAGAAGCCGAGGCTGCACGCTGGCTGACAAAAGAAGAGCTTGATTCTGTTCCGTGGCTTCCGGCGGACCAACTTCTTTTAGCGCAAATTCGTCCTGCATTATAATTTTTTATGATAAAACCCTCTCTTTAGCTTTCTCAAATTTCCATTTTTCACCCAGATATAATAATCATGATCCAAAGCCTCTGAGTCGA
>OGHJ01002664.1_pt1 | contig 14661 bp, 18 predicted proteins | sample 1571351 | NCBI WGS metagenome assembly OGHJ01 (sample SAMEA2582037, study PRJEB24529) | metagenome | biome: Human gut stool | place: China | collected 2011 | reverse complement strand
CAATTGTTAGAAACGGTAGGTGTAACTGTGATTGAGCGTGACTACAATTGAGGGGGTTAAGTGAAGGGCGAACGGAAGTCGAAAACCTGTGAACGGGGAAAAATCCCCGGCGTGCGGTGAATACCGTCGCCGGGGATTTTGAATGATGCGTTTATTTGAAAACCGAGTCAGGTTTTGGCCGCGGACGGCGGAGATAGAACCGCTGCAGTTCTTTGATCGTGTAGTTGGTGCCGAATTGGCGATTGATGAGATTGCGCGCCATACCCCAGTTCCAGCCGTGCTCGCCAACGAGCCGGTACAGGACGTCGAGTATTTCGGGCTGCATATCGGGTCATCCTTTCTGATTCTGAAAGTTTCCTGGCCGCATGATCCGCGGCGGTACAGCGCCGGCAGGAAATGTCCCGAAGTCCGGCACTGCAGCTAGGAGAAAAGATAGCATATTTCAGGCGAAAATGCAAGGAAATAACAAAAAATCTTGTATAGATGAGATAAAGATTTGCAAAAATCCCCGGCCGACGATTTTTCCGTCGGCCGGGGATGCGATTTTGTGCCGCCGCGGTTATTTTCCGAGGGACTTGACCCAGTCGGTGACTTCCTGCTGCGTGACGGCGGAGGGGAAGCGCTGGCCCTCCTGCCAGTCGCCGGTGCCGGCGAGCGCCGCGAGCTGCGCGCCGCTCTCGCCGATGTCGCTGCTGCCGGAGGTGCAGAAGGGGATGACCGTCTTGCCGGTGAAGTCATTGGCCTTGACGAACGTGTCCACAGGCCACGCGGCGATGCCCCACCAGATCGGGTAGCCGATGTAGACGGTGTCATAGTCGGCCCAGTTATCTGCGGTCGTGGTCTTGAGCGCCACGTCGCGCAGGGTCTCGTCGTCATGCTCGCGCGAGACGCGGCTGTCGGCGTTGTTGTAGTCCAGGTCGGCGCTCGTGTACGGCTCGGCCGGTTCGAGCTCCAGCAGATCGCCGCCCGTCGCGGCGGCGATGGCCTCGGCCGCGGTCTTCGTGCTGCTGGTCGCGGAGAAATAGACGACGAGCGTTTTGCCGCCGGCAGCTGCGGGGGCCGTGGTGGCCTCGGCGCTGCGGTCCTGCTGCCGCAGGCGGCGAGGCTCAGCAGCATGATCGCGCCGGTCAGCACGGGGATGAGCTTTTTCATGGCGATGCCTCCTCAGTCGTGGATGGCCGCGATCCAGCGGTCAATGGTCTTGTCCGGCGTGCGCAGGGTCGTGTCGTCGAAGTGCACGTCGAGGCCCGGTTTCACGTCCGCGCCCGGGCACAGCGCCGCCACGTCCTTGAGCGTGCGGCCGAGCCAGCCGCCGTTCGTGGCGAAGGGATAGACGGTCTTGCCGCTGAGGTCGTGCGCGGTCAGGAACGCGCGCGTGGCCGGGGCGCAGGTGTACCACCAGACGGGCGTGCCGAGCACGATCGTGTCGTAGCGGTCAAGGTCGATGTCCATCGCCTTGAGCTCCGGCAGGAAGCCGCGCTTGACCTCCCGCTCGCCCTGCGCGACCACATCGTCATATGAGCCGGTGTAGGGTACGACGGTGTCGATGCGGGCGATGTCGCCGCCGATGGCGCTGTGGATGCGCTCGGCGATGCGCTGCGTGTTGCCGCGGTAAGAATAATAAAGAATGAGAGATTTCATATTGCTTACCTCCGTATTGCATATTGTTTTCAGGTTACCGTCATCATACAGCATGAAGCTGACTTTAGGTCAAGATGGTGAAATGTAAATTTTTCTTGAATAAGGCGAAAGAGCGTAAAAAGCCCCGCACCGGTATGGTGCAGGGCTGTGTGATTTTTATCCCAGCTGGTCGAGCTCTGCCTGCCACACGGCGGCGCAGGCGTCGCTGGGCATGCGCCAGTCGCCGCGGGGGCTGAGCGTGACCGATCCGATCTTCGGCCCGTCGGGCAGGCAGCTGCGCTTGAACTGCTGCGCGAAGAAGCGGCGGTAGAAATTTTTCAGCCAGTGCAGCAGCACATCGTCCGGGTACCGGTCGCCGAGCGCATGGCGCGCCAGCCGGTAGATCTTCGCCGGGCCGAAGCCGAAGCGCAGCACGTAGTAGAGGTAAAAATCGTGCAGCTCATACGGGCCGACGAGCGACTCCGTCTGCTGGGCGATCTCGCCGTTTTCGTTCGCCGGCAGCAGCTCGGGACTGACCGGCGTGTCGAGAATGTCGAGCAGCACGGCGCGCAGGGCCTCGTTTTCCGCCGCGTCGGCGGCATAGCGCACGATGTGGCGCACGAGCGTTTTCGGCACGTCGGCGTTCACGCCGTACATGCTCATGTGGTCGCCGTTGTAGGTCGCCCAGCCGAGGGCCAGCTCGCTCAGATCGCCCGTGCCGACGACGAGCCCGCCCGTGCGGTTGGCGAGGTCCATGAGCTCGAGCGTGCGCACGCGCGCCTGACAGTTTTCATACGTCACGTCGAGCGCGGCTTCGTCCTGCCCGATGTCGGCAAAGTGGCTGTGGACGGTACGTGCGATCGGGATCTCCTGAAATGTCACGCCCAGCTCCTCGCAGAGAATCTCGGCGTTCGAGCGCGTGCGGTGCGTCGTGCCGAAGCACGGCATCGTCACGGCCAGCACGTCCTGTGCCGGGCGGCCGAGCCGCTGCATCGCGCGCACGGCCACGAGCAGCGCAAGGCTGCTGTCCAGCCCGCCGGAGATGCCGATGACGGCGGTCTTGGCGTGCGCGTGGGCAATGCGCTTGGCCAGCCCGTCGGCCTGCATGGCGAGGATGAGCTCGCAGCGCTCGGCGCGGGCGGCATCGCCGGCCGGGACGAACGGCGTCGGCAAGACGGGCCGCGTGAGCGGCACCTCCCGCAGCGGCAGGTGGAACACGACCGTCTCGTATCCCGCGCTCTCGGGCTGGAACGTCGTGCTGCGGCAGCGCTCGCTGACCATGCGGCCGAGGTCGAGCTCCGTGCAGGCGCAGCCCGGGCCGAAGGGCTTCGCTTCCGCCAGCAGCGCGCCGTTTTCGCAGATGAGGTCGTGCGCGGCAAAGACCATGTCGGTCGTGGATTCTCCGTGGCCGGCGTCGGCGTAGAGATACGTGCACAGCAGCCGCGCCGACTGCTGGCACACAAGCGCGCGGCGGTAGTCGGCCTTGCCGATCGTCTCGTCGCTGGCCGAGAGGTTTGCGATCACGGTCGCGCCCGCGAGCGCGTGGTGCGTGCTCGGCGGCAGCGGAGCCCACAGATCCTCGCACACCTCGGCCGCGAGGCAAAACTCCGGCATCTCCGCGCAGCGAAACAGCAGCTGCGTGCCGAACGGCACCTCCTGCCCGGCAAAGCGCAGCGTGCGCACGCCGGCGGGTGCGGGGTTGAACTGCCGCTTTTCGTAAAACTCGCCGTAGTTCGGCAGGTGCGTTTTCGGCACCAGACCCAGCAGCTTCCCGTGGCAGACGACGGCGGCGCAGTTATAGAGCTTGCCGTCCACCGCGACAGGCAGGCCCACGAGCGCGACAAGGTCGAGCCCAGCGCTCGCCTCCAGCACGGCGGCGAGCCCTTTGGCCGCGGCGCGCTGGAGCGGCTGCTGGAAAAACAGGTCGCCGCACGTGTAGCCGGTCAGCCCCAGTTCGGGGAACACCGCCAGCTGCGCGCCGTCCAACGCCGCGCGCCGCATGGCGGCGATGGTCTGCTGTGTGTTGAACGCGCAGTCGGCCACGCGCAGCGCGGGCGAGACCGTGCAGGCTTTGAGAAAACCGTGGATCATGATGCGTCAGTCCTTTCAAATGGCAAAACCCGGAGCGCAAAGCGCTCCGGGTTTTGCGGATGCTATATCATACCACGGTTGTAGGGGGAAGAACAAGTGGCGGTATGCAGAAAATATGTGCCGGGAAGCCAAAATTCACGGGTTTTGTGCACAGTCGGCGTCGAGCGCTGCGTATTCCGCGTCCGTGACGGGCTTACACCATTCGTTGCTCGTCTCCTCGCCGGGGCACTCGATGGCGATGTGGCTGAACCAGCAGTCCTTCTGCGCGCCGTGCCAGTGCTTGACCCCGGCCGGGATGGTCACAACATCGCCGGGGTGCAGGGCCTGCGCGGGCTTTCCCGCCTCCTGATACCAGCCCAGACCGTCCGTGCACAGCAGCAGCTGGCCGCCGCCGGACTTCGCGTGGTGGATGTGCCAGTTGTTGCGGCAGGCGGGGGAGAAGGTGACGTTTGCGAGGAAAACGGTCTTCGTCGGGTCGGTCAGCGGGTTAAGGAAGCTCTCGCCGGTGAAGTACTGCGCGTAGGCCGTGTTCGGCTCGCCGAGGTCGAAGAGGCCGCCGTTTGCGTCCGCGCTGCCGTCGGCGTAGACCTCCTTCGCCTGCCGGAAGGCGGCCCAGGCGTTCGGCCAGCCGGCGTAGAAGGCGAGGTGCGTGAGGATCTCGGCCATTTCGGCCTTCGTCACGCCGTTTTGCTTTGCGGTCGTGAGGTGGTAGGTGAGGGAGCTGTCCGTAATGCCCTTGCTGATGAGCGCCGTGATCGTGACGATCGAGCGCAGCTTGAGCGGCAGCTGTCCCTCGCGCGACCAGACCTCGCCGAAGAGCACGTCGTCATTGAGCTCGGCAAATTTGGGTGCAAAATCATTCAGGGCGTCTCTGCCCGCAGTCTGTTTGACCATGATGATACCTCCTTATTTCAGATACTGACGGTAAAATGCTTCGATGCGGTCGAACGGGATGATGTCCATTCGGTCGTAGAGATCGGTGTGCACAGCGCCGGGGATGAGCAGCAGTTCCTTGTTGCCGCCCTGCAGCCGGGCAAAGGCGTCGCGGCTGAAGTAGCACGAGTGCGCCTTGTCGCCGTGGATGACGAGCACGGCGCTGCGGATCTCATCGGCGTAGGCGAGCAGCTTCGCGTTGAGCAGCGACAGCGTGGACGTGACGTTCCAGCCGTCGGTGGAGTTGAGCGAGCGCGGGTGGTAGCCGCGCGGGGTCTTGTAGTAGTCGTGGTAGTCCTTGACGAAAAACGGCGCGTCGTCCGGCACGGGGTCGACCACGCCGCCCGCGCGCTGATACGTGCCGGCCTTGTAGTCGGCGGTGCGCTGCGCATTGAGTGCCTGACGCAGGGCATAACGGGCGTCCGGATTGTCGTCGGCGTCAAAGTAGCCGTTGGCGGTCACACGGGTCATGTCGTACATCGTGGACGTGACGGTGGCCTTGATGCGCGTGTCGATGGCGGCGGCGTTGAGCGCCATGCCGCCCCAGCCGCAGATGCCGAGGATGCCGATGCGCTCCGGGGCGACATCATCGCGCACGGACAGGAAGTCGACCGCGGCGGAAAAGTCCTCGGTGTTGATGTCGGGCGAGGCGACATAGCGCGGCGTGCCGCCGCTCTCGCCGGTGTACGACGGGTCAAAGGCGACGGTCAGAAATCCGCGCGCGGCGAGCTCCTGCGCGTACAGGCCGGAGCTCTGCTCCTTCACCGCGCCGAACGGGCCGCTCACGGCCACGGCGGCGCGCTTTCCGGCGGCGTTTTTCGGCTTGTAAAGATCGGCCGCGAGCTCGATGCCGAAGCGGTTGTGAAACGTGACCTTGCAGTGGTCAACGGCGGCGTTTTGCGGGAACGTCTTGTCCCATTCCTGGGTGAGGGTCAGGGTGCTGTTCATGGTTACATACCTCCTGTATCGGTTTTATGCGATGGCCGCGCCCATGGCGCGGGCGGTCTCAAGTGCGGGGTGGCCGGCGATCGCGCCCGGCTCGGTCACGCCGCCGGCGAACACCGTCCCGGCGAGGCGGCACTTTTCGTAGCACGCGATCCAGCCCTCGAGCCCGTGGATGGCGCGCTCGTCCGTGTCCGGCTCGTCCTCGGTCGCCGAGGCGAGCAGGTAAATGTCGCGGAATGCGTAGTCCGATGGGAAAAGGGCGTTGACACGGCCGCTGTGATCTGATATCCTAAGCATACAACCTGAAGCTGACTTCAGGTCAAGCGTTTTTTGCGAATTTTTTTCGAGGTGATCCCATGTATACGATCGGACAGGTGTCGGAGCAGTTTGATCTGCCAGTCTCCACGCTGCGGTATTATGATAAGGAGGGCCTGTTCCCGGCGCTCACGCGCACGTCGGGCATCCGCCGCTTCGGCGAGCAGGAGCTCGAGGCGCTGCGCGTGATCGAGTGCCTCAAGCGCTCGGGGCTGGAAATTAAGGAGATCAAGCAGTTTATGGAATGGTGTGCGCAGGGGAGCGAGACGTACCCGCAGCGGCACGCGCTCTTTGTGCAGCAGGCCGAGCGGGTGGAGGCGGAGATCGCGCGCCTGCAAAAATCGCTTGACATGATCCGCTTCAAATGCTGGTACTACGAGCAGGCCATGCGCGACGGCAGTGAGGACCGCGTGCACGCCATGCTGCCGGACCAGCTGCCGCCGGATATCCAGCCGATTTATGACCACGCGCACGAAACGTAATCATACCATTTTGATTCAGAAAGGATGGCGACCCATGAAACAGCGAACGATCCTCTCGACCCTTCTGTTCTGCGCGCTGCTGCTGGCGGGCTGCGGCACGGCGGCGCAGACCCCGGATGCGACGCCAACCCCCACGCAGGAGGCGGCGGCCACGCCGACGCCGACGCCAGACCCGCTGAGCACCCTGCCGTATACGGACGGCCAGCTCTATGCCGCGGCCTACCTCGGCTATCAGGCGCCGACGGATCTGGACTTCTTCCAGCAGACGTATTTCGGCGGCCGGGAGCTGCCGGTGCACCACATCTCGGACGGGGACTTTTATCTCATCATCCCGCGCGACCCGGACGCGACCGTGCGCCTGTACAAAAACGATATGGTCACCGACTCCAAAACGCTCTTTTATGAGCAGACGAACGGCGATGCCTTCGTCATCGGCTGCAACGTCAGCGACATTTTCCCGGACGTGACGGTCTCGATCACGTCGGGCGGTGAGACAGTGGACTTTTCGCCGTTTATCTCGCTCAAGGACGGCAGCGTGCAGGTCGGTGCGCGCGGGCTGAACATCACGCGCATCTCGACCTCGCCCTGACGAATTGCGAAAACGACCCCGGGTGCGATCTGCACCCGGGGTCGCTGGTTTATCTGAGGTTATGCGAGCGTCAGCTCTATGCTCGCGCACACGGTCGCGCCCACGCGCTGCATGTCGGCGAGGTTGCCTGCCTGCACGGCGTCGGTGACGGAGGACGTGCAGTCCGAGAGCACGACGGCGTCATAGTCGAGCGAGATGGCGTCATAGCACGTTGTGCGGATGCAGTTGGGCGTGGTCGTGCCCGCGAGCAGGACGGTCTGCACGCCGAGGCGGCGCAAGATGAGGTCGAGCCCTGTGTGGAAAAACGCTGAGAACCGGGGCTTTACGAGCACATAGTCCTGCGGCAGGACGGTGAATGCGTCCGGAAACGCATCCGACAGGTGCGCGGCGCAGTCCTCCGAGAGCGGCTTGCCGCCGGAAGCCCACGCGGCCGCGCGCGGCTTTTCCACGTCCGTGCCGTCGGCCCGGTAGTGGCGCACGGCGTAGATGACGGGAACGCCCGCTTCGTGGCAGCGGCCGATGAGCGCCGCGCACGCGGGCACAGTCCCCTCCGCCGCCGGGATGCACAGCGGGGACGCGCTGTCGAGAAAGCCCCGCTGCATGTCGATCATGATGAGTGCCTGTTTGGGCATGGCGCTGCCTCCTGATGGTTGAGATGCTCCCATGATAGCGCCTTGCGCCGGATTTGGCAAGCGCGGCTTGCCATCCGCGCCCCGACGTGGTATCCTACCGGGTAGCCCCAAAAGGGAGGGGCACTCTTTACAAGCGGGAGCGAACAACATGAGCAGACAACTCGAACCCTATCAGCTGATCGAGCGCAGCATCCAGAAAAAATTCCACAAGGTGCTCTGGACGCCGTTCATCACCGCCATCAAGCAGTACGAACTCATCGCCCCCGGCGACCGGATCGCGGTGTGCATCTCCGGCGGCAAGGACTCCATGCTCATGGCCAAGCTCCTGCAGCTGCTGCAGCGGCACAGCGACGTGCCGTTCGAGATCGTCAACCTCGTCATGGATCCGGGCTACAACGCCGTCAACCGGCAGAAGATCGAGAGCAACGCGGCGCTGCTGCACATCCCGGTCACGATCTTTGAGACGAATATTTTCGATGTCACGAGCGGCATCGAGCAGTCGCCGTGCTACCTCTGCGCGCGTATGCGCCGCGGCTATCTCTACAGCAAGGCGCGCGAGCTCGGCTGCAACAAGATCGCCCTTGGCCACCACTTCAGCGACGTGGTCGAGACGACCGTCATGGGCATGTTCTACGGCTCGCAGCTGCAGGCCATGCCGCCGAAGCTGCGCAGCCGCAATTTCCCGGGCATGGAGCTCATCCGCCCCATGTACTGCATCCACGAGGACGACATCATCGCCTGGCAGCGCTATAACGGGCTGGAGTTCATCCAGTGCGCCTGCCGCTTTACCGAGCGCGCGGCTGCGCACGGCAGCGACGGCAGCAGCTCCAAGCGGCAGGAGGTCAAGCTGCTGCTGCGCGAGCTGCGGCGCACGAATCCCGACATTGAAAAGAGCATTTTCCACAGCATTCACTCCGTCTGTCTGGACACCATGGTCGGCTACAAATCCGGCGGCGTGGAGCACACGTTTGCCGACTGCTACCGCGAGCGCGGCGAGATGGCCGAGATGGAAAAGGAGGACACGGAATGATGCCCATCGAGTGTATGCGCCCGGAGGATTTTGACGCGGTTTTCCGTTTGCTGGCCCAGAGCTTCCCGGCCGGGGAGCGGCGGGATAAGGCGGGGCAGCGCGCGCTGCTTGCGGACAGCGCCTATCAGATCGACATTCTGCGCGCGCCGTCCGGCGGCGTGCAGGCGCTGATGGCGTCGTGGGACTTTGACGGTTTTGTCTTTTTCGAGCACTTTGCCGTGGACCCCGCCTGCCGCAATGGCGGCATCGGCGGACAGATGCTCGACGCGCTGCTCGCGCGCTTTGATAAGCCCGCCTGTCTGGAGGCGGAGCTGCCGGAGACGGAGCTGGCCGCGCGGCGCATCGGGTTTTACGAGCGGCACGGCTTTACGGTCAACGCGGATTACCCTTACTTCCAGCCGGCGCTCACGCCGGGCGGCAGCCCGATCCCGCTGCACCTGCTCACGACCGGCGGCGCGCGCACGCCCGCCGAGCTGCGCGCGATCGAGACGCTCGTGCACACGCGCGTGTACGGTAAAACGCCCGCCGCGATGGTATAACAGAAAACAGAAAGTCAGCACGCCTCTGCACGGGAGGGGCAGGGGCGTTCCCATGTTGCCGCCGAAGCTGTCCGGCCCTCTGCCGCCGAAGCCGCTCTGGTCTGCGCCGCCCGCGGCGCTGAGCCCGTCGTCGCTGGAGACGATGTCGATCGTGCCGCCGGAAATGTCGATGGTCTGACCCTCAATGTCCTCGTAGCATTTTGAAATGTCGGGCGTGCCGTCCGTGATGGTCACATCGTCGCTCCCGGAGAGCTCTACCGCGACGGTTTGAAAGGAGAAAACGCATGAAGTCTATCCATATCCTGCCTCTTTTGCTCGCGCTCGTGCTGCTGTGCACGGGCTGCGCCGCCGGCGGCGCGGCGGAGGCCACGCCCGCCCCGGACATGAGCGACCTCCCGCTCGACGGGGGCTATGCCTACCTGCGCGTGGAGGTGCTCTCGCGCGACAAGGACGCGAAAACGCTGGAAGTGAAAGTGCTCGATTTCGGCGACGCCGACGGTGTGAACGTCGGCGCGCTCCCGGTGGGCGCGCAGGGCACGGCCGACTGTTCCGACCTGCTGTCGATGGCGATGATGATCGACTCCGGCGAGTGGATCATCACCTACGCAGACCTCGGGCAGCAGGCGTTCCCGCTGCGGCTGACGTCGATCGAGAACCCGGAGCACTTTGCCGAGCGCGCGGGGAAATAAAAAGCACCGGCTGAGGGTTTCCTCAGCCGGCGTTTTCGTCACCAGAACTTTTTCTTCTTGCACACCCACAGGCTGATGCCCACGGTCACGATGCTCACGATGACGACGACGGGGTAGCCGTACTTCCACGTCAGCTCCGGCATGCCGACAAAGTTCATGCCGTACCACCCGACGAGCAGCGTCAGCGGCAGGAAGATCGTCGTCACGATCGTCAGGATCTGCATGATGCGGTTTTGCCGCGTGTCGATCTCGGCCTGAAACAGGCTCTGCAGCTGTGCGCACGATTCGCGCAGCAGCTGCGACTCCTCGCGCAGGCGGATGACCCGGTCCTCGAACATGCGAAACATCAGCTGCTCGCTGTCGGTGAAGAAGCCGTTTTCGTTCTCGTGCAGCTCGCACGCCACGTCGTCGAGCTGGGAGTAATAGCGAAACCACGCCATGGTCTCCTTGCGCAGCGCGGTCATCGGCGCGGAGAAATCGTCCAGCTCGTGCGCCAGCACCTGATCCTCGAGCGCCTCGATGCGGTCCTCGATCTTTTCGAGCTGGTGCAGGTCGCGGGCGATGAGCTGCTCAAAAAAGTCGTAGAGAAACCGGCCGACGCTGCCGTCGGTCCAGCGCTTTTCCCGGGCGATGCGGCGCAGCAGCCCCTGCAGCGCGCTCTCGTCGTCCACGAGCACGACGCGCGTGGCCGTGACGAGATAGCCGCAGGCGAGCGGCTTGCCGTCCTTGCCCTGGCGCGGCAGCACGAGCGTGCCTGCCAGACAGTCCGAGCGCACCTCGGCCTTGCACACGCGCGCGTCGCGCGCCGGCGGTGTGTGGTGCAGCGTCCGCTCCAGACCGGGCAGCGCCGGCTGGTGCGACAGCTCTTCGGATGTCAGCAGCACGACGGCGGGCTGCTCCGGCGCGGGCGCGTGCTCCTGCTGCGTGAGCGTCTGCCCGATGGTATACCAATACAAATGCGGTCCCTCCCATAAGTCGCGGTGTTTTCCCCATTGTAGCACACCGGGCGCGCGGACACAACGTCCGGCTGGAAATCGGGGCGCGGGTGTGCTATACTGGGCAAAAATCATACTTTGGGGGAAGCACCATGATCGTCTATTACACCGGCACCGGCAACAGCCGCTATGTTGCCCAGCGCTTCGCCGCCGCCCTCGGCGATGATCTCATCACCGCGAATGAATACATCAAAAACGACACGCCCGCCGACCTGCATTCCGACCGGCCGTGGGTGTTCGTCTCACCGACGTACGGCTGGCAGATCCCGCACATTTTTGCGGACTTTCTCCGCCGCGGCCGTTTTACCGGCAGCCGGAAGGCGTATTTTGTCATGACCTGCGGCAGCGAGATCGGCAACGCCGGCAGCCGCATCGCGGCGCTGTGCGCGGATATCGGGCTCGATTACCAGGGCGTGCTGCAGGTCGTCATGCCGGAAAATTACGTCGCCATGTTTTACGTGCCCGGCGCGGAGGAGTCGGCGCAGATCATCGCGGCGGCGCAGCCGTCCATCGACGGGGGCATCGCCTGCGTGCAGCGCGGCGAGCCGTTCCCGGCGCCGAGGGTCGGCCTGCTCGACCGGTTCAAGACCGGGCCGGTGAACACGATCTTTTATCGGTGGTTTGTCAAGTCCGGGCCGTTCACGGTCTCGGATGCGTGCATCGGCTGCGGCAAGTGCGCGCTGAGCTGCCCGGTCAACGGCATCGACATCGTTGAGCGCCGCCCGCACTGGAATGGCGCGTGCACGCACTGCATGGCCTGCATCTGCGGCTGCCCGGTGTCCGCCATCGAGTACGGGCATAAGAGTCAGGGCAAGCCCCGCTACCAGTGCCCGGAATATAAATAAGAAACGATCCCTGCGCCGGACTTCCGACGCAGGGATCGTTCTTTTTACAGATAGCACTCCGGCCGCCGCTGCCTGAGGTACGGGCGCTTTTGCTCGCGCCAGAGCCGCGCCTCGGCGAGGTCGAGCTCCTGCACGATGAGCTGCTCGCGGTCGTCGGCCTTATAGATCACGTCGCCGCTCGGGTGCACGATGAGCGACTCGCCGGCGAAGTCCATCCCGTCCTCGCGCCCCACGCGGTTGCACATGGCGACGAAGATCTGGTTCTGCATCGCCTGCACGCGGATCTCCCACTCGAAGAGCTCCATGGGCTCGGTCTTCGTGTTCGCCGTCGGGATGATGACGAGATCCGCCCCCTTGAGCGCGCACGTGCGGATGCTCTCCGGCAGGTGCCGGTCAAAGCAGATCACGATGCCGACGCGGCCCCACGGCGTGCCGAACACGAGAAAGCCCTCCTCGGACGGCGTGTAGTAGTCGCGCTCGTAAAACTGCGCCGCCTGCATGATGTGCACCATCTTGGCCACGCCCGCGCAGTTCCCCTCCGGCGTCAGCCAGAGGGAGGCGTCATAGCGCCGGCCGTCCTGCTCGAGGTACATATTCGGCGAGAGGTAGAACCCATGCGCGCGCGCCTTGTCCGCGAAGGCCCGCACCGTCGGGCTGCCCGCCGGGACGACATAGGCGTCCACGTTCCGGCCCGCATACTGCGGGAAGAATGGCGTGAGCTGCACCTCGGGGAAAAACAGCAGGTCGCTGCCCGCGGCGGCGTCGCAGAAGGCGAGGGATCTTTTCAGGTTTTCGTCCATGCTCCCGGTCATGGACATCTGCGCCATGGCAAGCTTCATACGCGCGCTCCTTTTATGCGTCCTGCACGGTCAGGCGCAGCACGTCCGGCCGCGCGTAGTGGCCGCACACGTCGAGCTCCATGCGGCTCGCGGGCACGCACTGCATATCGAGATCGGCGTAGAGAATGTCCTCGCTGTCCCACACCGGCTGCACGACATAGTGCCCGTAGGGGTCGACGATGCAGCTGCCGCCGCGGCAGGGGATGTCGTTCAGGCGCGCGATCTCATCCGGGCAGTGCAGCCCGGCGGGGTAGTCCGCGCGGTGAAAGACCATGTCGCAGTTGATGAAATAGCACCGGCCCTCGAGCGCGATGTGCTGCACGGTGGACTGCCACTCGGGGTTGTCGTTCGTGTTCGGCGAGATGTAGAGCGTCACGCCCTTTTCATACAGCGCCGTGCGCGCCAGCGGCATATAGCTCTCCCAGCAGATGAGGCTGCCCATCGGGCCCCACGGCGTGTCCACGACCGGGAAATACCCGCGGTCGGCGTCGCCCCAGACCACGCGCTCTGCCCCGGTGGGCTTGAGCTTGCGGTGCACGGGGGCGAGCGTGCCGTCCGGGCAGAAGATGAGGTTGGAGTTATAGAGCGTGCCCGTCACGCCGTCGCGCTCCGACACGCCGATGCTCACATACGCGCCCGCGGCCTTTGCCGCCGCGGCGAGGCGCTCCGTCTCCGGCCCGGGTACGACGATGGAGTTGCCGCAGTACAGCTGCCAGTCCTTGCGGCCGTCTTCATTGCGCGCGCCGACCGTGAAGCCGAAGGTCATGCCGTAGGGGTAGCCGGGGATGAACAGCTCCGGGAACACGATCAGCTCTGCGCCATGCTGCGCGCACTCCGCGATCAGGCGCACGGCCTTGTCCGTGCACGCGGTTTTATCAAACAGCACCGGCGCCGCCTGCACCACGGCAATGCGGCACGTCGGTTTGAGATCTTTCATATGCCTGCCTCCCTGAAAGTGTTTTCTGTCCTTAAAATAACACGGCTTTGCTGGGAATTCAAGACGCAAAAAGCCTCGCAGCGTTTGCGCCTGTACGCAAAAACGCCCGCACATCGTGCGGGCGTTTTCGGCTTGGCAATTTTCGCAAAAGGCTTCAGGAAGCCCTGGTCTTATCCGGGACGATCTTGTGCGCGATCAGGCACAGGAGCATCGTGCCGGCCATGTCGGGCAGCGTGTTGCCGACCGGGATGTCCACGGTCATGAGCACGCGGTAGAGCACGAAGCCCAGCACCCAGACGACGGCGTTGCACACATCGAGCCTGCCGCTCGCGCCGCCGCGTCGGAGCAGGAAGAAGTCCGTGATCTGGATGGCGATCATCGGCGCGAACACCGAGCCGATCAGGTACAGGAAGTTCGTGATGTCGTCCATCGGGAAGCAGATGGCGCAGACCGTGCCGATGACGGTCACGATGAGCGCGGCGTACTTGCCGTTGATCTTCTTCGACAGGGACTCGGCGGAGATGCCGGCGCTGTACGCATCGAGGAACGTCGTCGTGACGGTCGAGAGGATGAGGATGAGCAGCGCGGCCACGCCGAGGCCAGCCTTGACCATGATGAGCGCGATGTCGCCCTCGCCGGTGAAGATGGCGGCGCCCATGCCGATGACGTACATCCAGCAGCTCACGACGCCGTAGGTCAGCGTGCTCGAGAGCGTGGCGGCGAAGGGCTTTTCGGCCTCGCGCGTGTAGTCGGAGATGAGCGGCAGCCACGACAGCGGCATGGCCACGGCCAGCTCGACCGCTGCGCCGAAGCTCAGGCTGTCGTCCGGCGCGGTGACGGGTGTGCCGCCGCGGAACACCACCACGCACAGCACGATCGAGAGGATGAACAGCGCCGCCATGGCGATCTTGTTGATCCAGCCGAGGTTCTTGATGCCGACGGCGATCCACACCACGATGAGCCCGCCGATGACGAGACACCACACCCACTTGCCGATGCCGAGCACGGTGTTCGTGGCCAGTGCGCCGTCATAGATCATGATGGCCGTCCAGCCGACGAGCTGCAGCACGTTGAGCGCGGCGAAAAACAGGCAGCCGATGCGGCCGAAGCTCAGCTCGACCGTGCCCATGGCGCTGCGGCCGGTGCGGCCGCCGATGAGGCCCGCGAAGAAGAACATCGC
>OGHJ01002661.1_pt1 | contig 14670 bp, 19 predicted proteins | sample 1571351 | NCBI WGS metagenome assembly OGHJ01 (sample SAMEA2582037, study PRJEB24529) | metagenome | biome: Human gut stool | place: China | collected 2011 | reverse complement strand
AATTTGAGGATCGGCGGTGAACATTCCTTTTATCGCCAGCAGCCGGGCAAGCCCTGACGGCCTGAAAAATCCCCTGCCCGTTTGGCAGGGGATTTGTTCTTGTTTCTCATAGGGCAGGTATCAGTTCTGCTGGGGCAAAGTGGAGATGCACCATAGCGGCGCACCGGAAGAGCGGGAATGGGAGAGCTCATCGATGATCAGCTGAGGGTCCCAGGCGATCAGGCTTCGTTGACGGCTGTTGGGGTCGGCCACCAGGATTTTTCCCTCCAGCGTCACCCCGCGCAGCACGATAAAATGACCGCCGGAGGTAAAATGGCCTTCTCGCATCAGAGCCACGCATACCTGGCCGGAGGCCAGGGCCTGGGTGATCTTCTCCATCATATAGCCGGCGGGAATGCCCTTCTCCTTCTCGATCTGGGCAATGGCGGCGAAAAACTCCTGGCCGTCGTTCTCGCTGCTGTTGGTCTTTTTCGCGTTCTTTCTCGGCATTTCGTTACTCTCCCTTAAAAGCTCACGTGCAGCCGCACCTGAGCAACGTCTTTCTTCTCCAAAGTCACGTCTCCGCCGGGGAGCTCCACGGTCACATTCCCGTTGTCATAGCCCTTGAGCACACCGGTGAGCTCCTTACGCCCCTCCCGGGCCCGGTAGAGCTTCACATCCACCTCGCTGCCCGTGAACTGGGCGAAGTGCTCCGGCTTCTTCAGCACCCGGTCGGCGCCAGCGGAGGACACCTCCAGGGTATAGCTCCCCTCGATGGGGTCGGCCTCGTCCAGGGCGTCACTGAGGGGACGGCTCACCGCCTCACAGTCGTTGATGGACACCCCGCCCTCCTTGTCGATGTAGATCCGGAGGAACCACTCCCCCGCTTCCTTTACGTACTCCACATCCCAGAGCGAGCACCCGGCGGCCTCCACGATGGGCGCCGCCAATCCCGCCGTGAGTTCAGTCACTTTTGCCATGTTTCGTCCCCCCTGACGTGCTTTTCCAGATACTTACAGATTCGTTTTTTTCAATAAGAAAGAGCGGGGCGGACCCCACTCTTGACGGATACGTACACTGCTAGTATAGGCAGTATACCATACGGATAGCCTGATTGCAAGATTTTTACCGGGAAATCTCGAAAATACAGGGGCTTTTCCCCCCTGAAAAGGAGAGACCCGGGCATTCAGGCCCGGGTCTCCTCTATGGTATGCAAAGGGGGACCGTCCAGGTCCACCCGCCGGGTGGCCAGGGCAACGGTGTGGTGTTCGTGGGCGCACAGCAGCACGGGGAGCCCCAGGCCGTACACCGCCTCCATGAGGGTCTCCGTCCGGGCCGGGTCCACCCCGGCAAAGGGCTCGTCCAGCAGCACCCACCCCCGGCGGACCTCCGCCATGGCCAAGGCCCGGACCAGGGAGAGCCGCCGGGCCATACCGCCGGAGAGGGCGGCGGGATAGGTCCCCTCCTCCCCCTTCAGCCCCGCCGCCGCCAGCCACCGCCTGGCAGTCTCCCGGTCCGGTCGGGGCAGCACATCGGTGATGTGCTGTTCCGCCGTCCGCCAGGGGAAGAGGCGGTTTTCCTGGAAAAGGAGGACAGCCTTGGACGCTTCCAGGCCGGTGACAGCACCCGAAGAGGGGTTCTCCAGCCCCGCCAGGGTCCGCAGCAGGGTGGTCTTGCCACAGCCGGAGGGCCCGGCCAGCGCCGTGACCCCCTCCGCCGGCACGGTCAGAGAGAACCGGTCCAATACCAGCTTATCGCCGTAGGACACCGTCAGCTCACGGATCTCCAGCACGGTCGTTCCCTCCCTTCCCCCGCTCCAGCCTGCCCAGCAGCCGTCCCAGGACCCTCTCCAGCACAAAGCTGAGGAAGAGTACGGTCAGGGTCCAGGCGAAGAGGGCCGGGGTCTCCAGATAGGTCTTGGCATTGCTCACCTGGGTACCGATGGCCAGCTTGGGCAGGCACAGCACCTCGGCGGCCACCCCCGCCTTCCAGGCCAGGCCCAGGCTGGTACGGCAGGCGGCGGCGAAGTAGGGCAGCACCGAGGGTACATACGCCAGGGTCAGGGTGCGCCGACGTGGAAAGCCGTAGGCCCGGGCCAGCTCCAGCAGCTGGGCGTCGGTACTCTCCACTCCCTGGACCACGTTCCCCCACACTACGGGCAGGACCATAAGGGCAGCGATGATGGCGGGCACCCAGTTCCGATCAGCCCACAGCAGCACCAATATAATAAAGGAGGCCACCGGAGCGGCCCGGACCACCTTCACCGCCGGGGCAAAGATCAGACGGGTCCACCGGGAAACGGCGGTGAGAGCGGCCAGGACGGTGCCCAGTCCCACCCCCGCGGCGGCACCGGCGAAGACCCGGCACAGGGAGGCTGCCGCTGTCCGCCAGAAGTCCACTGTACCCACCAGCTCCACCAGCTCCTGGGCCACCCTGGGGGGCGCCGGCAGGATGAAGGCCTGGCCCTCCCACAGACAGGTGAGGAGCCCCGAAATGTCTCCGGTCTGCCGCCAGGTCGTCCACGCCGCTTCCAGGCTCCGGTGCCCGGCGCACAGGGCGGCGCCCTCCCACACCAGCAGCCAAAACAGGATGGGCAAAAGCCGCTCCCGCCAGCCTTTGGCAGGAGCGGCAGTCAGCCTCTTGTTCACCCCTCGTAGTAGAAGGCGTCATCGGGGATGCCCCCGCCGATGGAGTCGGGATTGGCCTGGTAGAGAACCTCATAGTAGCCCTGGATGGCACTGCGCATGTCGGAGGCACCGGTAATACACACCAGAGCGCACTTGGGGATGGCAGCCTCGGCGATCTGGGCGTTGGCGGTGATGCCGTAGCTGGCCACCAGCTGAGCCGGATTCTCGTCACTGGAGAGGGCCAGATTGTCCGGGTCGTTCATAAACTCCACCGAAGCTGCGTAATCGCTCAGGAAATTCTCCACAGCCTGGGGATTCTCCTCGATGAAGTCGGTCCGGGCCACAATGGTGGTCATGGTGAGATGGCTGCCGTTCTGGAGGTTGTCCCACTCTGCAGACAGGTCCAGAGCCTCCCGGACGTCGGCGTTCTTGAGCTGCACCGCGGTGGCGGCTGGGACGGGCAGCATGCACAGGTCGGCCTCGCCGCTGACCATCAGAGTGGTGATCTCGTCGCCGGTCTTCCACTGGATGTCCACATCAGCGGGGTCCACCCCGTTCTCGGTGAGGAGGTAGTTGAGGACATATTCCGGGTTGGCGCCCTGGCCAGTGGCATAGATGGTGCGGCCGGCCAGATCAGCCATGGAGTGGACGGTGTCGCCGTTCTCCAGGATGTAGAGGACGCCCAGACCGCTGACGGCCAGCATCTGAATGCCGCCGTCGGTCTTATTATATAGGTTAGCGGCCACGTTGGAGGCCACGGCGGCGATGTCGATTTCGCCGTTGGTGAGGCCGGCGGCCACCTGGTCGTTGGCGGTGAATACTTCCACGTTATAGCTGTTGGCGGTGGTGCCGGCATCATTGTCGGCCATGAGCTTGGCGGCACCCACGCCGGTGGGGCCGTTGAGGACGGCGAAGCGGACAGTATCGCCCGTCTCCTGGGTGGGCTGGGCAGTGGTCTCCACCGGGGCACTGGTCTCGGGCGCCGGAGTGGTGGTCTCGGCGCTCTTCTGGCCGCAGCCTGACAGGGCGCCGCCCAGCATCAGCAGGGCCATGGAAAGGGCGAGCAGTTTTCTTTTCATGCTAAGTTCCTCCATTCTGTATCTCCAGGACCCTCCGGTCCAGGATGACGATGGTCTTTCCCGCCCGGCGGATGGCCCCCGCCCGTTCCAGCTCCTCAAAGGCACGGTAGAGGGAGGCGCGGCTCACGTCCAGACGGCGGGAGAGCTCGGTGGCGGGACAGGAGACCTCCTCCCGCCCTGATTCCAGCAGCCAGCGGGAGAGCTTCCCTGTGACCTTGGGGGCGGTGAGGCCCTCCACCTTCCGGCTCAGGAAGTGGATGCGCTCGGAGAGATAGGCGATGTAGCTCCTGCGGAAGGCCGGGCAGTCGTCCAGCAGTTCGGCCACCAGCTCCTCCGTGAAGAAGGCCACAGTGCAGGGGGTGAGGGCGGTGATGGTGGTCTCGTAGCGGTCCCGGCGGTGGAAGAGGGCAGCCGCACCGAAGAAGGCCCCTCGCTCCAGGGTGCTCATGACCAGGGCCCCCTTGGTGACCCTGGCCCGACCGGCGAGGAATACCCCCAGGCACCGGCGGAACCGGTCGGGACTGTAGATCACTTCGCCTTTGGCGAAGCGTTCCCGCAGGCAGCCCGGGTCCTCCGCCGCCCGGCGGAGCCGGTCCTCCGGCACCTCCCGAAAAAGCTCTGTCCGGGCCAGGGCGGCCAGCTGCTCTCCGCTCCAGTGCTCCGCCATTCCCTCGCCCCACTTTCTGTCTCATTTCAGACACTTTCAGATTTTACCCCCTGGATGGACCAAAGTCAATCCTGAACATAAGATGAGGAAGAAAGACCTGCTAACAAAAGTCAAGTAGAAATTTCAGATTTGAGGGAGCGGCAAAAAGACAACACAAAATCAAGCCGCTGAGCATCTCAAAATCGAAACGGCGGCCAGCCAGATGGTATGACACGAAAATTAGTTGTGCTCCAGAGAATCCAAATAGTTTTTCACAGAGGCGTAGTAGATGCGCAGGAACTTGTTGGCGGATGCCATCATGTAGACACGGTATGGCTTGCCCTCAGAGCGTTTCTTGTTCATGAACTGGTAGACCGGCTCATCCATTGGAGCGCATTGCAGGAGGACGCCCATCACCAGAAAAAGTGTCCTGCGCAGGGAGGCAGATCCCCGCTTGGAAATGCTGCGGCTGCGGACATCTATTTGGCCGGATTGGTAGGGCGGGGCGTCAATACCTGCAAAGGCCACCAGCGCTTTCTTGGAATGAAAACGGCGCACATCGCCAATTTCAGCTATGAGTTGGGGGCCGAGTGTGGGGCCAACACCAAACATCCCCATCACTACAGGATATTCCGGCAGAGAAGCAGCCAGAGACTGCATCTCCTGTTTGAGAGCAGCTAATGCGGCGGAAGTTGCCTGGAGTTGGGAAATGGCCTGTTCTACCAAAAGTTTTGCGGTCTTTGTTTTCGGCATGACACCGAAGCGTCCACAGGCGGAGACATAAATGTCCAGCGCCTTATCTTCACTGAAATTGTAGCCGTGCTTTCTGCACCACTTCTGGTACTTGGTGGTAAAGGCTTTCTTAGACAGGCCACAGACACATTCGCAATGCCAGAAAGCAGCTACAAAGTCCACCCACTTTTCGCTGCCATCGGCGCGGGGCGGACTGGTAAACAGGCGGTTTGCATCAGGGAAAGCGGTGTCCAGCAGGGAGATCAAGTTGTTTTTCAGCATGGTCTGTACTTTGGAATACTGTTGGTACTGCCGGTAGCAGGTCTTCAGCATGAGCCGGGCATCCTCTTCCGGGACATATCTCGGAAGTGTGAGCCAGTGGTCAAGACCGTAGTTGGCCAGCTTCACGGCATCCTTCTTGTCGGTCTTGCCCCGTCTTAAACTGTTGTTCCCGTAGTCGTGCACCAGCATTGCATTGACTACGGAAACATAAAGCCCCGCGCCGTGGAGCAGCCAGGCCACCGGCGCATGGTAATTGCCCGTGGATTCCATCACCACACGGGTCTCACCGTCCAGGCTTTTGAGCAGCCTTGCCAACTCGCTCAGTTCACTGGCGGTGTGGCACACTTCAAAAGGTGAAACCACTACCTCTCCGAAGGGCCGCATGACTGCAATCATGCTCTTACCCTTGGAAACATCGATGCCAACGCAGTTCATTCACATTCCTCCAATACAAAGAATCTGCAACCGGAAATCCATCTTTTCTCGCTGCCGATTCAATCTATTGGGTGACACGAACTCTCCGGCATCCGGTGGCTCAACCTGCTCAAATCGAACGCTGCAACAAGAGGATGGCTGACAGTCTTTCGAACGGACATAAAAGCCCAAGGAGGGATTGGTCAGCCAGTTGCTCCCCTTATTGTAGCTTAGGCACGAGATGGAGGGAAAGCCGGACTGGCTGCCCGGCTTTCCTGTCCAAATTTATTGTAATAGGAGTGAGCCCACATGCTCAATGAAAACATCAAGGCCCTTCGGAAATCCAAGGGTCTCTCCCAGCAGGAGCTGGCCGTCAAGGTGAATGTGGTGAGGCAGACCGTCTCCAAATGGGAGCAGGGCTTGTCCGTCCCGGACTCCGACCTGCTCATCGCCCTGTCGGATGCCCTGGAGACTCCTGTCAGCACATTGCTGGGAGAGACGGTGACGGAATCGGAGGTGGACATGGTCAAAGCCCTTTCCGAAAAGCTGGAGATCATCAACTTACAGTTTGCACGGAGAAAGGCGATGCAAAAAGCGATCCTCCATTGGCTGTTCATCGCATTGTGCGCGGGTATTGTAATCGTCGCAGCGGTTCTGGCCACAGTAAACAGTCCCTACCTGAGCTGGGATTTGAGTGACCCGGAGCTTGCCGTTGCGGGCACGGTTTTTCACGCGTTCGAATGGCTGTTTGTCCGGCTGGCCCCCATGGTTCTGGTCGCGGCAATCGTCGGCATTTTTATGACCAGGAAACCAGGCAGAAACTAGAAAACGGTGAGTTGTTTTACGGTGTTCCTTTGTGTTATAGTAGACACCATGGATGCCCGTTTGCAAAGATATGCTGTGGCTGGGCATTCTCTAAATTGCTTAAAGGATGAAGAGGGACGGTTTACCTATGCGAAAGAAAACGACGACACTGCTTTTGGCCCTGACCCTGGTGCTCGCCCTGGCGGGGTGCGGAAAAACCGACGAACAGCCCTCCATGTACGCCCAAGCGGAAAACTGGGCCTATCTGGAGACGGACAAAACTGCAAACGCGGATGTATTTTTTATCTGCCCCACCGTCTACGGCGGCGGAGAGGACAGTTTCAACATGTCCATGGACGATGAGACCACCAAAAGTGATTTCCTGGGCGCCACCAACATGGAAAAGGGGGTCTACGATCAGGACGCCCGGTTTTTTGCCCCCTACTACCGGCAGGTCGGACTGAATGTCTATGAGCTGCCTGTGGAGGAACGGGAAACCTATTTGTCTATTGCCTATGAAGATGTGAAGGACGCCTTTACTTACTATCTGGAACACTACAACGATGGACAGCCCATCATTCTGGCCGGGTTCTCTCAGGGAGCCGACATGAGCATCCGCCTGCTGAAGGACTGCTTTGCCGATGAGGAGGTCAATGACCTGCTGGTGGCCTGCTACGCCATCGGCTGGAGCGTCACCGAGGACGAGGTGAACGAGTTCCCGCAGGAAGAGCTGGCGGAATATCCCCACCTGCGGTTTGCCTCCGGCGAGGATGATACCGGGGTGATCGTCTCCTTCAACAGCGAAGCAGAAGGTATCAATGACTCCCTGATGATTCCCGCCGGGACCCGCACTCTGGCCATCAATCCTCTCAACTGGAAAACCGATGGCACGCCCGCCGGAAAGGAAGAGAACCTGGGGGCCTGCTTTACCGATTATGGCGGAAACATTGTCTCCGAGATCCCCCAACTCACCGGGGCCTATATTGACGCTGAACGGGGCGCTTTAAAGGTGACCGATGTGACGCCGGAGGAATATCCACCGGTCTTGCCCATTTTCTCCGACGGCGTGTATCACCTGTATGACTACCAGTTCTTCTACCGCAATCTTCAGGAAAACGTGGGCGTGCGGTTGGACGCCTATCTGGCAGACCGGGCCGCTTAACCGTATCATAAGAGCCGCAATTTTGATACAATGGGTATCAGGATTGCGGTTCTTTCCTACGATGCAGTTTTGAAATCAGCACAAAAACCAAACCGTGTCGTTCTCTTTTGGCCTTGCATCCTCTATGATGATCTCAGCAGCTGCGGAGAATCCATCGATTATAAGAGGAGAAATAACACCATGAATACGGATAAAATTTTTGCAGAAGCCATCGCCAACGAATACGCCCCCAAGGATACCTCCAAGGTCGTCGCCCTGAGAAAGCTGGATTGGAAAGCAAAGCGCTCAGCCACTCTCTTCGCCTACAGCTTCGGCATCGGAATGGCACTGGTTCTCGGACTGGGGATGTGTCTTTCCATGCAGGTGATCGGAGGGGGCGGCGTCCTGATGACGGGGGCCGGGGTCCTCCTGGGTGTTCTGGGCATTATCGGCGTGGGGCTCAACTACCCCATCTACAAAAAGCTCCTGCGGTCCGGCAAAGAAAAGTACGCCTTTGAGATCATGCAGCTGGCCCGGGAAATCAGCGAATCGGCCGATTAAAACAGAAGGAGGGCGGCAGATGAACAAGTCCGAAAGCAAATACTTCAATACCGCCCTGCGCATGGACGAGGCGCTCCTGGCCCTTTTGGAGGAGAAGGACCTGGAATATATTACAGTGAAAGAGATCTGTCACCAGGCTGGTGTGAATCGCTCCACCTTCTACCTGCACTATGAGACCATCGCCGACCTGGTGGACGAGACATTGGAGATGGTCAACCAGCGATTCCGCTCCTATTTCCCCCAGCGGGAAGAGGAAGTCCTGGGGGACATGGGGAGCCGGGAACGCGAGGACCTGGTGCTGGTCACCCGTGAATATCTTCTCCCCTATCTCCGCTTTATCCGTGACAACAAAAAGGTCTACCGGGCGGCCTTCCGGAACCCGGGCAGCATGGGGGCTCATACCCGATATGGGGAACTCAAGCAGCATATCCTCGGCCCCATTCTGGCGCGGTTTGAGATCCCGGCCGCCCACCGTCCCTACTACATGGCCTACTATGTGGAGGGCATCATCGCCATCATCAAGGAGTGGCTGCGGCAGGACTGCGGGGATGAGGTGGAGATGATCGCCCACATCATCGAGTCCTGTGTACGGCCCAAGGACGGCAGTTATGGGGCATAGAGGCAAAGCTGCTCATTTCCTTCAGGGCTGGCAGGAGGATTATATCTACCGGACCCTGCTCAGCGCCGCCCTGTCCTTCGGATGCACGGCGCTCTTTGCCCTTTACAATGGATACCTGGGGTTGTGCTGCGGGTCAGTCTGGCATGGAAGCATCGGCATGTTTTATCTCCTTTTTATGGTGATTCGCGGCATTGTCCTTCTGACAGAGATGAGAAGTCGGTCTCGGCCTGAGGCAGAGCAGGATCGTTGCCGGTGCCGGACATTTCTTATCAGTTCCGTTCTGCTTCTGTTGCTGGATCTGGCGCTGATCCTGCCAATTACCATGATGGTAACGCTGGACAAACCAGTATCCATGGGAACAATCCCTGCCATCACTATGGCGACCTATACCACCTGGAAGATCACCATGGCCTCCATTCACCTAAGCCGGCAACGGCGCAGACCCAGTGGAAATATTCTGGTGGCGGAGCTTCGGACGGTCAATTTCATCGATGCGCTGGTGGCGGTCCTGACGCTGCAAAACGCCTTGATTATGGTAATGCGGACAACAACAGCGGACGAAAACGCCATGCTCCCGGTGTCCGCCGTCTCCAGTGCCGTTATTTATGTGGTGATCGTGTTCATCACTCTGCGGATACTTTGGAAGGGATTGCGGCCGACATATATTTCGGCTCATCAGCAGTCAGCATAAAGCCTCCCATCCTGTGTGTTGCCAAGGGAGCAGCACCGGATGGGAGGCTTGCATTTTATTGCCCGCTCACCGGGCGCGGACCAGGACCCGGTGCCTTATTTTGCCCAACAGACCATGGCGTCCCGCAAAAAGCGGGCGCAGCCGGGCACCTGCTTGTCGTAGCAGGCGGTGAACCGCTCGTCCGCCACATAGAGCTCCGCGATCCCACGGTGCTTGGCCGGGTCGTACCGGTTTCCAGTGATGGTGAGCCACCGGCGGTGGAGGGCGCACAGTTCCTTGCCTGCCTCGCTCTCCTGGGACAGCCTGGCCTGGACGGCAACCTCCAGCCGCTCCCGCTCAGCCTCCAACGCGATCAGGTGATTACGCAGGGAGGCCAGACGGTCAAAGGAGGGATCGTCCAGACATTCCTTGATCCGGGCCAGCTCCACCCCGAGGGCCCGGTAATAGAGAATGTCCTGCAGCCGGTCCACCTCCGCCCTGCCGTAGTAGCGGTAGCCGCTCTCCGCCACCTAGCTGGGCTTCAGTAGGCCGATCTGGTCGTACCAGCGCAGGGTGCGGGTGGTCACCCCAGACAGGCGCGACAGTTCCTGAATGGAATACTCCATAGCTATCCCTCCTTGGGAACAGGGTACCAGTTGACGGAGCGTCAAAGTCAAGTGGAACTGCTAAATTTCTTTGATTTCCCGCTGTAGCCGCTCCAGGAATTCCGCCGCCGGGATGCCGTCCAGCTGGGTGTGGTGGAACTGGAAGGACATAGGCAAAATAGTACGGAACCACTTTTTCCGGTACTTGCCCCAGATGAGGAAGGGGTTGTTGTAGCACCCGGCGTAGATATTCACCGCGCCGTCGATCTCATACCCTACCATGGCGGAGGTGCCGATGATCATATACTCTTCGCCCAGCTCATAGCTCTCTCCGCTCTCCCGGACCCGCCCGGTAAGCTTTGAGTAGTCTTGGTTGAATTGCTCCAAATCAGCAGAGACGGGAATGTCGCAGGTGGCGATGCTGCCGTCCCGGGTGGCCACCACCGTATTGACGGCCAGGCGGTCGTACTGCATGAGCTTGTCACCCACCGGAAGCAGGTAGAAGTCCTCCATACTCGCTGCCGCCTTTCCGATACACCAGCACAGGAGCATATTGAATTTGTAACCCCGCTTCCGGCTCAGGCGCACCAGGGCCGTCACATCCAGGGTCTTCATCAGGGTCACCATGGGCATGGGGGCCTTCATCCACAGCTGGAAGGCCAACGCCCGGGAGGTGCTTTGTGGATCTACTTCTTTCATGTCGTTCTCCATTCTGTTTGTGAAGTCCAGTTCGGTTGGCCGTGGTAAGTATCCCTTATCATAGCATAGCCCATGATTGTGGGCAACCGATCCCCATGTTGCAAAGCCGGAACTTGTGGTATAATGAAGCACCATAAACCGAATGGAAGCACAAACTACGAGGACCAAACATGAAACACATTTTTCTTTTAGAGGATGACGAGACTCTGGGGCGTGGGATCGCCATGGCTCTGACACGGACGGATACATCTGTCACCTGCCGTTCCACCTTGACCCTGGCCCGGGAAACACTGGCAGAGGAGCGCTTTGACCTGCTGATCCTAGATGTCAATCTCCCCGACGGCAGCGGCCTGGACCTGCTGCGGCAGGTGCGTACGAATGGGGACGCCACGCCGGTGATTCTGTTCACTGCCAATGACCTGGAGCTGGACGAGGTCACCGGGCTGGAGGCCGGGGCGGACGACTACATTACCAAACCCTTCTCCCTGGCCGTACTCCGGGCCAGAGTGAACGCCCAGCTCCGGCGGGGCACTCCCACGGTTTCTCAAACGATGTCCATAGGCCCCTTCACCTTTGATTTTGACCGAATGGACTTCCGCCGTGACGGGGTGTCTGTGGAACTGAGCAAGACCGAGCAGAAGCTCCTGCGGGTACTGGTGGAAAATCGGGGACACGCAGTGCCCCGGGCCATCTTAGTGGACCGGGTATGGACGGACGGCGCGGAATTTGTGGAGGAAAACGCCCTGTCCGTCACGGTCAAGCGGCTGCGGAGCAAGCTGGAGGCCGACCCCTCCAAGCCGGAATACCTGAAAACGGTGTACGGCATCGGCTACACCTGGGCGGTGAAGCCATGACGGGATACATCATCGCCGGTGCCGCCCTTCTGCTGGCCCTGGCCGTGGTCGCCTGTGACCGCTGGCGGACTGTCCGCACGATGAGGCGGCTGGACGAGATGCTCACCGCCGCTATAAACGGCACCTTTTCCGAAAAAGCCTTTGATGAGAGCCGCCTCTCCGCACTGGAGAGCCGGTTGGCTCGGTATTTGGCGGCCAGTGCCCTGTCCGAACGGAATGTGCGCCAGCAAAAGGACCAGATCAGCGCCCTGATCTCCGACATTTCCCACCAGACCAAGACCCCGGTGGCCAATCTTCAGCTCTATGCCCAGCTGCTCTCGGAGCAGCCCCTCACCCCCCAGGGGAAGGACTGTGCCGCCGCCATCTCCGCCCAGGCGGAAAAGCTCCAGGCCCTCATTGAGGCCCTGGTCAAGACCTCCCGCCTTGAGACGGGGATCCTGGCCCTCCACCCCCAGCCCGGCGAGATTACCCCGGTGGTGGAGCGCTCTGCCGCCCAGTATGCTCCGAAGGCCGCGGAAAAGGGCATCACTCTGACCGCCCGGCAGACAGAGGGCTCCGCCGTCTTTGACCCCAAGTGGACGGAGGAGGCGGTGTGCAACCTGTTGGACAACGCAATCAAATACACCCCGTCCGGCGGGAGCGTGACAGTAGAGGTCGAAAACTATGAGCTCTTTTCCGCCGTCCGGGTGCGCGATACCGGCCCCGGCATCCCCGAGGGGGAGCAGGCCAAAATTTTTGGCCGGTTTCACCGCGCTCCCGGCGCTTATCAGGCCGAGGGCGTGGGCATCGGGCTCTATCTCACCCGGGAGATCGCAGAGCGGCAGGGCGGCTATGTGAAAGTGGAGAGCACGCCCGGAACGGGGAGCGTCTTCTCCCTCTACATTCCCCGGAAGCCCTAGAATGACAGCATACAGGAGGAATACACCATGAAGAATGAATATGAAGACGAAGCCTTTTTCCAGCAATACGCCCAGATGTCCCGCAGCCGGGAAGGGCTTTCCGCGGCGGGAGAGTGGCACCAGCTCAAGCCCCTTTTCCCGCCCTTAGAGGGAAAGACCGTACTGGATCTGGGCTGCGGCTATGGGTGGCACTGCAAGTTTGCCGTGGAGCAGGGCGCCCGGCAGGTGCTGGGCATTGATCTAAGTCAGAAAATGATCGAGGAGGCCAAGCGGCGCAACGATGGGGAAGGTATTCTCTATCGCGTGTGCGGGATCGAGGAATATGAATATCCGGAGGCCGCATGGGACTGCGTGGTTTCCAACCTGGCGCTGCATTACATTGAGGACCTGAACGCCATTTTTGAAAACGTCCATCGGACACTGAAAAAGGATGGAATCTTTTTATTCAACATCGAGCACCCTGTCTTTACCGCCGGTGTGGGGCAGGATTGGGCCTACGGGAAAGACGGCACGCCGCTGTACTGGCCCATCGATCAGTATTTCATGCCCGGGGAGCGCATCACCCACTTTCTGGGCTGCGAGGTCTGCAAGCAGCACCATACCCTCACTCAGATCCTGATGGGACTGCTGCACAGCGGCTTTGTCCTGGAAGCGGTGGAAGAAGCGGAGCCTTCTGTGGAAATGCTGGACATTCCCGGCATGCGGGACGAGCTGCGCCGGCCCATGATGCTGCTGGTGCGGGCCAGAGCGATGCATTGACGGAGCCGGACAAACTTCTTTCAAAACTGTCACATTCTCGAAAGTACCAGGACAGATTTCCATGTTAAAGTCTGTATTGTCAAAGACGGTACAGACTTTTTCTTTGGAGGAGAACAGTCATGACAATCTTGCAGACCCATGATCTGAAAAAATACTACGGCGCCGGAGACACCCAGGTAAAGGCTCTGGACGGCGTGGACCTGAGTATCGAACAGGGGGAGTTTGTGGCCATTGTGGGCACCTCCGGCTCCGGTAAATCCACCCTGCTTCACATGCTGGGCGGGCTGGACCGTCCTACCTCCGGCACCGTCACCGTGGACGGCAGGGAAATTTTTGCCCTGAAGGACGAGGCCCTGACCATCTTCCGCCGCCGGAAGATCGGTTTTGTATTCCAGTCCTATAATCTGGTGCCGGTGCTCAGCGTGTGGGAAAACATTGTCCTGCCGGTGGAGCTGGATGGAGCCAAGGTAGATGAGGCCTATATTCAGGAGGTTATCGCCATCCTGGGGCTGGAAAAGAAACTTACCAATCTCCCCAACCAGCTCTCCGGCGGCCAGCAGCAGCGGGTGGCCATCGCCCGGGCCCTGGCCACCAAGCCCGCCATCCTCCTGGCCGACGAGCCCACCGGCAACCTGGATAGCCGTACCAGCCAGGATGTGCTGGGCCTCATGAAGGTGACCGGGCAGAAGTTTGCCCAGACCATGGTGATGATCACCCATAACGAGGAGATCGCCCAGATGGCCAACCGGATCGTCCGCATCGAGGACGGACGAATCGTGGCGCGGTAAGGAGGAGAGCATTATGAAAGTCTCCAATCAGGGCTGTATCCGCCGCCTGAGCCTACGCGCCCTGCTGGCCAGCCGCACCCGGAACATCGTGGCTGTGCTGGCCATCGCCCTGACGGCGGTGCTCTTCACCTCTCTCTTTACCATTGCCCTCTCCATCAACGAGGGAATCCAGCAGAACAACTTTCGCCAGGCTGGGGGCTGGTCCCACGGCACCTTCAAATACCTCACCGAGGAACAGTTTGAGGAGTTGAAGGACGATCCTCTCATCGAGTCCTGGGGCCTTCGGCGGTTCGTGGGGATGCCAACAGAGGTGCCCTTCAACAAATCCCATGTGGAGATCGGTTACTCCGACGCCAACCAGGCCCACTGGGGCTACTGCGACCCGGTGGAGGGGAACCTTCCCCAAGAGGGCACTGACGAGGCCGCCACCGACACCCATGTGCTGGCGCTGCTGGGAGTGGAGCCGGAGATCGGCGCCAGGTTCACCATCTCCTTTGACGTGGACGGCCATA
>OGHJ01002651.1_pt1 | contig 14705 bp, 14 predicted proteins | sample 1571351 | NCBI WGS metagenome assembly OGHJ01 (sample SAMEA2582037, study PRJEB24529) | metagenome | biome: Human gut stool | place: China | collected 2011 | reverse complement strand
GTGACACTGGGAGAAAGTGTCTCAGTCCAGCTGGTGCCCCTGGCGTAAATGTCCTTTGTTGCCGCAAGAATTTTCTGCGCCCGGGTCAACTCAACTCCAGACAGGGAGGGATTAACTTTCAGGTTATTGATGTTCCAGTTGGAGAGCAGATAGCACCAGAGCGCCATTTTTGTGGCATAGTACGCCTGGTACTTGTTCTCCAGGTTCAGCTCCGCAAGGCCACGGGTAGGATAGCCGTTTGCAATAATACCCATCACCTTGGGATCGCTGGTCTTTTCTTCGGCCAGATAGGAAATGCTTTCCCCAACCCCAACGGTCTGCGGAACTCCATATAGATTGGGGTTGACGCAGTAGGCCGGGATCTCCTTCTGCTGGCCAGCTGCGTTGATGTAATTGTAGTAAGTGTACTTCTGGGACTGTACCCGCCCGTTGATGGACAGGTAGGCCAGCTCGTAACCGCCGTTGTAGATGTCAACTTCACCCAGAGCGTCCTCCACAGTGTTGGCAGCAGAGGCAAAGCCGGTACAGAGGCTCAGCAAGGTAGCGATGCACAACAGAAGTGCAATCAGTCTCCGTGTCATGGTATGACCTCCTTGTTTGAATAGCAAAGACGCCCGATGCAATCGCATTGGGCGTCTCTATTATGGTGGATATAAAGTTGAAAATCAGATTAGATTTGGTGCATGATGTTGTATTCTGTGCGCTGGAAAATGCCGTCCTTATATACATCCCACGCTTCCATCAGATAAGTTCCGGGAGGGCAGGAGTTGAATAGATTGGTAATCTCTGTGGCTCTCCAGGGCCAGAATGCCTGCGGAGTAGTCCCCATGGGAATGGTGAGTGAGATCTTCACCTTGTCATTTCCGCTGGGATGGAGTACGGGTTTGCCGTCCCTCCAGGTTTCGGGATTGTCCCCAATGGCATTGTAGAGTGTATATAACATCCGGCGGGTTTCGTAGAGATTGCGGACATAGAGATAGTCTTGACCGCCGCTGTTATACCGACGAACCTCCGGGGCCGGTAGTTCCACCTGGGGCATGAGGCTCCAGTCACAGGTGGCCGTGGGCAGTTCGGGGAGAGGGCCGTCCTGGAACATATTCTTATCCCAGCGGCTCACATCCGTAATCGTGTAGGTAGAACCATCATCGCAAAGAATCTGGTCGCCTACTTTGGGTTGGTATCTGGAGCCGGTCGCTGCTGCTGCGTGATACGGATCAGTGGCAGTAGTAGTGGATTGCTCGCCATTTTGCCCGGTAGGTTCTGTGGTAATCACCACGGTGCGGGTGTCGTTGTCCCAGCTCACGCCAAAGCCCAGCTTGTCGCCAATATCCCTGAGCTGGAAGTAGTTGCTGCCGTTAATCAGATAGCCGGTCAGCTCAATTTCCTGACCGTCCAGTGTGATTCTCTGGTCAGTGTCGGTGGTGGGCGTTGCAAGGATGCCAGCAGCATAGGCTACGCTGCCGCCGAACAGGGCGGCTCCGCAGAACAGACCTGCAAGGAACATGGGGATATTCTTTTTCATCTTGGTTGCCTCCTTGTCAGTATGGTATCTGCTGACATCATAGCAAGGATTCAGGGGGCTGTCAAAAAATCAATTACACCATCTTTGCCTGTACGCACCAGCGGTACTCCGGCTGATCCATGACGCAGGTCACAAGTGTAATGATATTGTCATGGCTGGCATCCAGCACGGATACCTGAGTGCTGAGAATCTTCTGCACCGAGTAGACCTCGTAAGTGCGGGTTCCCAGCTTGGTGGTCAGGGTGATCTTATCACCTCCAGACAGCGTATGGATTTTGCCAAAGTGGTTATTTACACCTCTGTTATGGCCTGCGATTGCCACATTGCCATTCCAGATGCTGGTGTTTTCAAAATGCCCTGCGCCGGTGGCCAGAGCGGTGGAATTCGTTCCCTCATAAACCTTGACATTCAGCCCAATGGACGGGATGGACAGGGTGGCCAGATGGCCCCCGCTGTAATAGAGGGCATCCGTAACCGGCGTATAGGCCGTCACGCTGCCGCTGGTGTCCACGCTGGGCAAGGTGGGCGTAGCCGTGGTGTTGGGGATGGTGGGTGTGCCGCTGCCCGCTGAGACGTTGTTTCCAGGGCCGGTATAAATCTGCCCATCCCGGATCAGATTGGGGGTCAGCAGCTCGCCGCTGCCCAGGACATAGGAGGTGGGCGAGCCAAAGGCAGGCGGGATCAGGGCAGCGTTCTTGCTGCGGTCGGTGTTGGCCGGTGCGTCGGTGGTCACATAGATAGTGTCATCCGAGGTGGGCCTGCCGAACAGAGGGTTATCCGGTGCATCAAAGGAATACTCCAGCGCACTGGCAGGCAGCATGGTGGCTCCCGTCAGGCAACAGGTGGCAAGCAGCATGGAAAGCAGTTTCTTCATGGTTATTCGTACCCCCGTTTCTTATTGATGTAGTGTTTATAGCCTTTCTGTCCAAAATAACCGGCACAGCCCAGAGCGACCAGGCCCAGAGGAATCAGAAGCCACTTCCAATCAAAGGTGAAGGAGCTGCTTTCCTGGGTGGGCTGCGGCGTTTCAGTCGGCGTGTCGGTTGTTTCTTCGGCGGGTGCAGGGTCAGTGCTGGAAAATACGGCGGTATAGATAATCACGTCCGTGCTGATCCGTGTTACTTCACCCACATAGTTTGCGGTGACGACATATCCAGTGGCATATTTGCTGGTGGCCGTGCCGGTATAGGTGGCATTGGCGGTATAGCGAAGGGCCATATCATATCCATCGGTCTGGGTGGTAGCTGCCTCCTGCCATTGCACATCGGCCAGCGTCAGTGTCCGGCCACTGTCCGTAATGCTTTTGGGGATCAGGGACACATCCGCACCGGAGAGATTGGGATAGGTGCGGGTGGCAGATACGGTTCGGCTGCTGGTCTTGTAGCCTGCGGCCTCCACGGTGATGGTGGTATGATCCAGAGACAGAACACCGTGATAGCCGTCCTCGGTCTGCACCTCCAGTTCCGGCTCCAGCATGGCAAGAATTTTTTCCATGTCCTGCGTGTCGGAATCCAGGGTCAAAACCTCCACATAGTCCTGGGTGTCGCTCTCGATCTGAGCCTGCTTCAACACATCCAGCAGCGTGTAGGTCTTGCCCTCACGCTCAAAGTCCCCTGTGGGAATGTTAGCCGGGTCATCCTGGGAGGAAAGATAATAAATCTTCTCAATGCGGGTAATCCCGTTTTCCTCGCTCTGCTTCACTTCGGCTGGATAGAGCGGTACCGGGTCAGGCTCAGGAATGGGCAAGGTGGGTAAATCCTCGGTAGAGGGAGCCGGGGTGCTGTCCTCGCTTTCTGCCGTCTGAGCGGACGGCGAAGGGACTGCTGCGGCCAATGCGGTAGGCATTGCTCCGAAAAGCAGCAGCGTCATGGCACACATGGCGTAAACAAAACGCTTCATCGTTCCAGTCCTCCTTTTTGTTTTTTGCCGCTCCTGGATCGGTGGAAAACAGGAGCGCCTTTCTCACGCTGGGGCTGTCCCTTCTCACGCTGTGCCTCCTGCGCTTTGATGGCCTCCACCTTTTTTCGTACAGAGGGGCGCTGATTGGGGTCATTGGTCATACTCTGAGTGGCAGCTGCTCTCGTATCTGTCCCGCATTCCCTGGATTTTTCGCCGGATGGAACACGGGACGGCTCTTTTTTTGCGCCCTCATCCTCCTGCCGAACAGGAACATCAATGCCCATACGCTCCAGGATGCGGTTGATCTGTCGTGCATCCTTGGCCTTTGCCATAATCTCCACTGTGCCGGTCTTTTCCGCCTTATTGATGATCGGATAGTACAGAACACCATACTGAGTGCTTTCCTTTTTGAACGCAGCCAAGTCCTGCTCCTTGATGGAGAAAATCGTGAGTTCCTCCCGATCCTGAATCAGCCGCTTCAACGTGGTTTTACCGGCGACTTTCTGGTTGTCGTTGGCAAGGGCAATCAGCAGCGCCGCCAGATTTTTGGCTCCCAGACCTGCCAGCTTTAAGGCGCTCTCGGTAATCTGAATCCCTTCCCGCACCATCAGGTCAGCGGTTTCTCCGCTGGTACTCATGTTTCATAACCTCCTTTTGTTTCGATGTTCTTTTTGCCTCAAACTCCCGTAAGTTCTGCTGAATGCCAGGAATCTGATTTGCGATCTGCTTACAGAGTTTTCGCTCTTTCCGAAGTTCCCGCAAGGCGGTGGTCTGCTGGTCAATCTCACGGGTGAGCATTTCCTTGATTTCCTCATTGGGTTCATACCTCCTTTTTGTATAGAGCGGTTGCCTGCGTTCTGTCCGCTGCTGAATCTCCTGCTCGATTTGTGCTTGCCGCATTGCAAGCTGTTCCGTGGTAGAAATGCCATGCTCATGGAGATATAAAAATTGCGCCTGATAGCGTTCCAGACGGATCACTTCACGACGCATTTCATAAGAGATTCTTTTTCGGGTTGGACGTTTATACCGGCGCAGCAAATAGACGTACCTGAGATACAGAGCATAAAAGCCGGTGATCTTTTTTTTGCGGGTATGCTGCCACGAACCGGCAAGACGATAGTGCCGAACTGGAAGCGGCTGATAAGCAGAAATACGGCCTTCCAAAATGGCTCGCTGCTGTTCCTGGATTCGCCGCTTGATGTCCTCCACGGTGTACCCTTCGCCCAGCCGATCCAGACGAAAATTCCGCTTCGCTCCTGGTGGCCGTACCGTCAGGTATTTGCGGTTAGGATTCCGGGAAACTGCGTATCCCTTTTTCTCCAACAGATTGAGAAAATCGGGAAAATCAAAACAATCACGAATGACTAAATCTATCTCATCCCGCAGCATCTGAGAGAGCGTAGGTTTCCCGGCCGTTTCCGCTTTCCACACGGCATAGTGTTTCCCGTGGTCTTTCGGATCAATGACTTTCAAATGATATTCCGCACAAAGCTCATCCGATATTTTTCGGATTTCACGGTAGTAGTGTTGATAAGACGAGTGATATTTTTTGCCGTCTATGTGGGAAACCGAGTTTACAATGATGTGATTATGCAGATGCGATTTATCCAAGTGCGTTCCAATCACAGCTTCAAAGCGGTCGCCCAGAAGTCGCTTGCAAAACTCCTGCCCAATGCTGTGGGCCTGCTCCGGTGTTACCTCGCCGGGAGCGAAAGACTGGATGATATGAAAGCCCTGCACTCCACCTGTTTTTCCGAAACGGATTTTGGTGTTCATCATTTCATCGAATGCGGATTCGGCAGTCAAACAGTTGACAGCAGAGACAAAGAAACTTTGCTCCGTTTTCTCTGGATTGGTGATATAAGTAATGTCTGTTGCCAGATGGGTTTTCTCGCTGTTGGTCACATAAGCGAGGCGAGAATCCAACTGCCCTTTGATGGAGAGAATCTTGGTAACGCCCATATCACAACTCCTTGACTTTAGACCAAATATCGTCCAGTCTGGAGTAGATTTCCTCCAGCTCCTCCGAGCGTACAAAGTGCCGTGCATTGGTGGCACGGGCAATCTGGTTGATGTTGTCACTGGTGGATTTCAGCAGCCGCAGCAGTTCCGGCAATTCCTGCGGTGGCCGTGCCTTGATCGGTTCTCCCATGATGCGTTTACGGATGAACGCCTCTTTGGAAAGGCCGGATGAATCCGCCTGCAACGTGAGATATTGGTATTCCGTCTGATTGACACGGACGGATAACTTGATAGGACGGTTTCGCATGAAAGCCTCCTTTCTCAACGGGGGTATTAGGGGGTGCTTCCCCCTAACAAGCTGCATTTGGCCGTCCAAATGCGATGCTTGCGGAAAGAGCGGCAAAGCCGCTCCTTTCCCCTGGCACCTTTCCGAAAAAGACTACCGTTCCTCGCCGCCACGGGTCTTTACCCGGCCTGTGATTCCTTTTTGAATCTGCAAATAGTCGTTGTAATCCTTCCCTTTCGGTGGGGGGTTGTCCAGCACCTCATATCCGTTCAGGCTCCTTTGAAGTGCCTGTGATGCTTCCCGGCCACGCTCGTCATTGTCCAGGCACAAAATGATTTTTTGAATACCCGGATTGTGCTGGAGATAGGTTTCCAAAGCCAGCGGCAGCTTCAGCTCTGCATCGGCCTTGGGGCGATAAATCCCGGAGAGAGAAAGACAGTTCGCACTCCGCCAGTCCCGCCCCTTTCGTTTGAGAATACTCAGGTAGGAAAGAGCGTCGATGGCACTCTCAAACACGCAAATGCTTTCTCGTTTTGTTGCCTGGATCGGCATACAAAATGAGAAGCGTTTATCGCTCCCAGGCACCTCACCGACAAAGGTTGACTGGGACAATGTACCACGCAAAGAAGCGTACTTTGCCATGCCATTTTCAAAACCGACAAACACACAATTATGCCGCTTTGCGTCCTCATAAAGCTGTCCTGACTTAATACAATGATTGATGATTTCGGGGTCAATACCTCTGCTGGACAGATAAGCAAATACCCGTCTGTTATCACTGTGCGGTTCTGGCAACTGAAAATCAGGATGCACCTTGGGAGGCGGTTTTGAGACAGGCCGAGAAGGAAGTGGCGGTTGTTCACCGAGAATCATTCCGACTGCTTCCGGCAATTTATAGCCACACACTTTTACCAGATAGTCCAGGGCATTTTTGCCACCAATATTGCGGCTCCACCAGCACCATTTTCCATTGGAAATCTTTAAGGAGTCATGGGTTTTTGTGCAGTAAGTTCCACCGCTCACATGAACCAATTCTCCGGGGTCATGGCACTGCAAGTAGGATAATAAATCCACTTGGCGAGCCTGCTCGATTTGCTCTTTAGAGTAGTACGGCAATCACTTCACCTCCTTTTCAAAACTGGTTTCTTGCCGGAAATAGCAGCAGATTAACGCTCCCGATCATACTTGATTCGATAGGCATAATGGTCTGCGCTGTATCGTTTCAAATAGTCATTTTCCGTGGTCTGAGCGGAATCTAAATCAATGCCAGATAGCCGCTGATCTTCGAGACTTTCAAATATTTTTTCAACCGGGATTATCTCGATTTTTCCTCCAGTATGGAGCTGCCCGCCAAACACTCCAGCAGGCGAATGGAAGCTGCGATCTCCACATACCCACAAAAGTTTTGTACCGGCAGGAAGCTCGCCCAGGGGCTTTTTCAGCACCACAACGGAACGGGGTTTAGCACCGGCAACTTCATAATATCCGGTGAACTCGGCCTTCTCATAAGCCCGAACCATTTTGTTAAAATGGCGCTGCGGCTTGATATAAAACAAACTCTCCTGATAGCCCATTTTGACTTCACCTACCGTTCCTTATCACGCAGTTTTATGTCCTTGGCCACGAGTTCACCGTTGCGTTGGAAAATCTTCTGCGGATACTGAAATTCCTTTTTATAGTGCCGCATTTGATCGGGCGTCAGGCCGATGAAATTACCATCTTTTGTACCGCAGATTAAACAGGTGCCAACGAGAACATCCAGGACTTTTCCGCTGGCATCTTTGATAGCACGGTTTTGAGGAAAAGAGAGAAACTCTCTGCCTGCACTGCAAATAAGGGTTCCACCATCCGGCAAGGAAGTGGTTTCAATCACCCCACCAATCAACTTCCGAATATCCTCCAAAGTATTGTTTACCAAAGTCGGTTTGGCTACCCGTCCCGGTTCCAACAGAAGAACAGGAATTGCGTTGGTCATGTCATGCGTTTTCTCCGGCTTAAAGTCAATTTTTTTATACCCGAAGCTCTCGCAAAAATAAAATCCAGGCTCGACAGAGGGAGAATGAACAACCTGAACAACATCCGATACAGACAGGGAACGCCCGGTATAACCGTCCGGGTGATTGGTGTTGAACATATAGTAGATACCTTCCAGCGAGGAACACGCCACAATGCCCTCAAAGACACGGTTATAGATGCCGCTTTCCACAAGGTCACTGCCCTGAAATCTGGCCAGTTCGTCTGATGGGCGAAAAGCAATTCGATGTGCGTCTTTATCAAGGTCGATTTGGTAGATACAGATTTCCATGAACTTGGGAGACTGCTGCAATTCCTTTTTGGCTCGCTCCTGGATAACCTCGATCAGTTCTTCAAAGATGCCATGCTTGCCTTTGTTCCAGTCGGCATATACGCTTGCCAGGGGCTGCTTGGATTCCAAAAGCGCCTTGGCGAGCATGGGGGGCAGGTGACCCTCGCTCATGGTAGCCAGGATGTCCTCACGGACACTGTACTCATAGGCGTGGTTCAGAATCTCCTGCCGGGGCTGCGACAATAGCCACTCTCGATAATCGTCTTGCTCGACACGCATCTTGTCGTACAGCGCAATATTGACTTGCGATTCGTTCACAAAATTGCCTCCTATCGTTCTATGTGATTTTTTCTGGTTTTGGCTGCGGCTTGCTGCCGCTGCCGGATGGACTGCTCATGCCTGCCCTTATAGGCGGCTCGGATGTCGGCCATCAGACGGCGGCATTCCTCTGGCGGAATGGGTATCAACCTATTCAGTGCGCCGGAAAAGACTGCATGGATTGCCGGATGTTTGATCGCCTGCACCACAGCCTCCAGGTCGTGAATCAGGTTTTCTTTCGTGTTCAGTCCATATTGGAAGATGACCTCCTGTTCCGCACCAGTGAAGTAGGTCAAATGCGGGCTCATGTGACGAAACGCCGTCACTTTGCCTCTGCTGTTCCGCACAGGCTCGTACAGATGGATAGTTTTTAGGTACCTTCCATCCATAAACATCCCACCAACATAGAAGCCCTCCGTATCCTTTTCGCCCTCCAGCAAGATCGTCCCATCCTTCAGGATATAACCTGCCTCAGTATGAGACTGGTTCGGGCCATAAGGGACACCCACTTGCTGGATGCCGATAATCTCTGAGGGAACATCCTCTAAAGTCAAAGTGTATCGGTTATCTTCCATAATCATCCTCCTTGATGTGGGCGGCACCCAGTCGCCTGGGTGCCGCTTTGCACTACCGTTCCATTCCACGATTGTGAATGGTGCGTCGGTCGTTTTGTTCCTCCACCTCCTCTGCCGATGGCTCGGCCAGCTCATTATCCTTTTGATCCATATTCAGCAGGGCGTTCAGCTCCTCCAAACGGGCAGACTTGGTAGCCAGCTCCTCCTCCTGAGCAAAGGGCTTTTCCACTTCCACCTTGGCATTTTCAAGCTGCACCCTGGTATTGTCCAGTGTGGCGATACAATCCTTCAGATGGCTCTCAAGGCCGTCCAGGGCATTGTCTATGCGCTGGATATTACGGCCGTGCTGGCCTACGGCACCAGCTGGGCCAACGTCATCGGCTGCACCTTCCGGAACAACGGCATCGGCTTCCACTTCGACAGCGACGGGGAGTACGCCAACCACTCCATGTATAACGACAATCTCTTTGAGGGCAACAAGATCGCCGTGCAGCTGGACAGCGTGCCCACCGACGTGGCCCTCAACTTCCAGGGCTCGGCATTCCGGGACAACGGGCAGGACATCGTGAACTCCTGTGATCAGCCCCTGGACACGTCCCAGGCTATCTTTGAGTAAAGGAGAACCACCCCTATGGAACAAAAATGTCCCCACTGCGGCGCGGACCTGCCGGAAAACGCCGCCTTCTGTCCCCACTGCGCCAAGGATATTCATGGCCGCAAGAAGCCCGGGCGGCCGGTCCCCCTGCAAAAAAAGCTGCTGCTGGGCCTGCTGGGACTGGCGGTGGTGATCGCTGTCGGGGCAGGGTTTAGGTACTTCAACCGGCCCTATGTGCCCCAGGAGTTTGATGGAGTGGGTGAAGTGTACTACGAGAGCGGGGACAAGACCTACCAGCTCCTGGTGGCCTGGCCCAACGACCGCACCGCCCCCGCCGCCGACATCTACCATCAGGGCGCGCCGGATGAGCAGTACCGCTGGCCCTCCCGGTGGTACGTCAACGACGCCCTCACCGGCACCGACGCCTGGGGGGAGTTCGAGCCTTTAGTGAAGCAGGTCACTGTGGAGGTGGTCCAGGACGAGAACGCCGCGGATGAACTCATCATTGCCGGGGAGCCCAGCCACCAGGAGGACTACTCCCCCGACGCGGCCATGGTGTCCACCCTGGACTTTACCGGCAATTCCGGAGAGCCCCAGGTGGTGTGGACCGTTCAAATGAAGAACGGGGACCTCATCCGGGTGCGGCAGAACCTCCACATCACCCCCGTCATCACTCACGAGTACCACTGGCAGGACTATCCCATGAACACGGCCGAAGAGGTGCAGGCCCTGCTGGACCAGATCGCCGCTGAAGTGCCGCCCACCGACCAGGTGCTCCTCTACCTGACCCCGGGGACCTACGAGGGAGACCTGGTGTTCCACCGGTCCTATGACCTCTACGGCAGCACCGACGAGGACGGGGCGCGCACGGTGTGGAAGGGCTCTATCTCCATGGAGGACGGGCACTACGGCTGGATCAACTACTTTTATGACATCGACTTTGTGGGAGACGGCGCCAACACCGGCATCCGTGCCAAGGAGAAGGCCTGGCCCGTGGGCTGTACCTTCACCGGCTACCAGACCGGCGTGCTGGTTCGTGGGCAGGCCTGGGTGAACGTCACCGAGTGTACCTTCACCGGCAATGAGGTGGGCTTCCACTTCAATTCCACCGGCCAGTCCGCCTCCGACACCCGCTACTTCGACAACACCTTCACCGGCAACGGTACCGGCATCCTGCTGGAGAGCGTGCCCACCGACATCACCATGGTCTTTGACGGCACCGTGTTCTCCAATAACGGCACCGACCTGGACAACCGCTGCGACCACCCCATCGACACCACCAACGCGGTTTTTCAGTGAACAGACTGCGCCGCATTCATTGTCCCAGGTGTGGTAAAGAAAAGGCGCGCCATTTCTGATCGTTCTCACACATACATGTTCTGAACAAATCAGGCACACAAAAATAGAACAGGCGGACAGCTTAAGCTGTCCGCCTGTTCTATTTTATGCACTGAATGATGTGGAATCCGCACCTGTTCCGATCCGTTTCAGCTGTGCCGCTCCACCGGGTTCAGATGAAACCAGGACCCTTTGGTGTCAAGCTGTCCTGCCTTTTTCAATTTGCCAAGCTCCGCTGACATGGCGGTACGCTCGACCCCCAGATAGTCTGCCAGGGTCTGCCGGTCGCATGGGATGACAAACTCTGCACTCCCTTGCTGCTTCGCCTGATCCAAAAGATAAGTCAGCAACTTGTCCTTTGTGGTTTTTTGAGACATATAACGCACTTTCTGCGTGAAAGCTAAATTTTTCTGCGCCAGCCCCTGCAATAGATTCTGAATCAACAGACTGTGAAAATGGCAGGTATGAGAGCACAGAGTCAGTATCCGCCTGCAATTCAGGAGCAGTACCTCGCTTTCCCTGACGGCAAACACGCTTACAGGCATATGCTCCAATCCAGCGCAGGAAAAAGCCTCTCCAAAGGAATCTCCGGGCTGCAGGATCGACAGCACACTCCGGTTCCCATAGTAATCATCCTGAACCACCTGTACACCGCCGGAGAGAACAACACCTACCATCTGCGCAGGATCGCCCTCCAAAAAGACAGGTTCTCCCTTGGAAACTGATGTGATTTTCGCGCCAAGGCAGCCCATCATCTCATTCAAATCCTCCTGCCCAATTCCATGAAACAGGGAACAACGGGACAGAACAGAAAAATAATGTTCCATATGAGCCTCCAACGTTGGAATTCCAACAATTCTTTCTTGATTATAGTAGCATGCAGACCTAACGTCAAGCACTCCGATGTTGAGGCGGCACAGGCCATCGGAAGCAAAAAAGATACGCATGCCGACAGATCCGCACAAAAAACAAACCGCAACCCAGCATAAGCGGTTGCGGTTTGGAAAGGTGGCGCAAGGGAGCGCGCGGATGATGTTTTTTGACATAGGTATAAAAAACGTCGGAGCAAAGCGGACTTTGCTCCGACGTGGAGCTAGTGGTGGGAATCGAACCCACAACCTTCTCATTACGAGTGAGATGCTCTGCCATTGAGCCACACTAGCCCGTCTGCAGCACAGCGACTGCAAACTGCTTTTGTTATGATACTATATCCGCCCCTGGTTGTCAAGCGAGTTTCACACCGCTCGCCGCCCTTTTCCAGTCCTTTACTGTGGCTATACAAGAAGTATATCTCTTTTTGCAGGCGTTCCCTTTTCCCTCATTTTCCCATTTCCTCTTTTTCCCTCTGTTCATAAAAAGTCCACATTTTCCAGTCTTTCATCAACGAACTTTTACTTTTTTATTGTTGTAATTTTTATCATGCAATTTACATAATATTAAACATATAAGGTGTATTTACATCTAGTTATTCACATTTTGCACCGGGTTTTCCACCGGTTGTCCCCCTGCTTATGCCTGGAATTATCGCACTTTTACACCTATTTTTCCACATTCTCAACACAGGGTGTTCTGCTGCCCAGGCTCCCTTTCTAATTTACATAATGTAATTTCTTGTGGAAAAATCCATATCAAACATGTATGGGCATTTTCCCAGTTCTTATCCCTGTGCCGTATCCAGCAGGCGTTTCTGCCGCCAGGCGCCGCTCTGCCAGCGGATGAGGAAAAGCACCGCACGGATGCACTCATCTGCCGCCATGGCGACCCACAGCCCAACCAGACCCCAATCCAGGACTACCCCCAGGAAAAAGCTTCCGCCTACGCCCACCAACCACGCGGCAAAGACGCAGATGACGGTGGGAAAGCGGATATCACCGCAGGCCTGGAGCGCCCGGCACATGACCATGTTCACCGCCCGCCCCAGCTCCAGGGGGATCTCAATGAGCATGATGGTACCGGCCAGGTTCAGAATTTGAGGGTCCTGTGTGAAGATGCTGTAGACTGGCCGCGCCGCCAGCCAGAGGAGAACTGAGAGGCCTCCGGAGACCAGCACGGCCCCACGCAGGGTGGACATAACCTGACGGTGGGTGGCCTCCATCTCCCGGGCACCCATGAGCCGGGCCACCACCACCTGACATGCCTGGGAAAGCGCGGAACCGAACATATAGGTAACGTTGGCGAAGATCATGGCATAGACCCTGGTATTGACCACATAGGCGGCGAACTGGTTGCAGACGGCCTGGATGCAGATCTGAGAGCCGTTGTAGGAGAGCGACTCACTGCCGGTAGGCAAACCAATGCCCAGGAGCTGAAGCATCTCCGCCTTGGGAAAGGGGCTCAGGTGCCGCCTGGAGAGCAGGCCGGGGAAACGACGCCGGAACAGGCAGGCGATGACCACCACCCCTACAAAGCGGCTCAGACCGCTGGAGAGGGCGGCACCCGCCACGCCCAGAGCGGGCAGGGGACCCAGCCCGTTGATGAGAATATAGTTTCCGCCAATGTTCAGGCAGTTCATGAAAATGGAGACCATCATGGTCTCCCGCATCATCTGAGCGCTGCGGAAAAAAGCGGTAAAGGTAAGGTAGACCGACTGAAAGACCATGCCGGCGCCGATGATACGCATGTAGAGACAGGTCTCTTCAAAAATCAGCTCGTGGACCCCCATGAGCCGGAAGATGGGGCCACAGCCCAAAATCAGCAACAGGCTTACCGCCAGGCCGAAGATCAGGTTCATCACCAGGGCCGCGGTGCAGGTACGCCCCACCCGTTTGGTGTCTCCGGCCCCCAGGTACTGGGACACCAGGATCATGGCTGCGGTGCACACAACCGAGAACACCAGCAGCAGCAGGTTGGTGATCTGGTTGGCATTGCCGATGGCGCCTACCCCGTTGGGGTCCCGCCAGCCCACCATGATCTGATCGGCGTTGCCCACCAGCATCTGGAGCAGCAGTTCCACAAAAATGGGCCAGGACAGACTCAATACGTCTTGCTTCTTCTGTTTCATCGTTTTTCCTCTCTTCAGAACACAGAACGGGAGCCCGGAGACCCCCCTGCCGGGCGGGGTCTTCGGGCTCCCATCTCAACGCGTCTTTGCGCCGCTGGGGCATTTTTCAGACTCAGATGTTGCCGAACTCCTCATAGAAGCGGTCGTGGATGACCTGGGCAGCGGTGTCGGCGTCGCACTTGTCCACCAGGACAGACACCTTGATCTCACTGGTGGAGATCATGTGGATGTTGATACCGGCGTTATAGAGGGCCTCAAACATGAGGGAGGCCACACCGGGATTGTTGATCATACCGGCGCCCACGATGGAGACCTTGGCGATCTCATCGGTCACGTCGATGTGGTCAAAGCCAAGCACGCTCTGCAGGTCGGTCATGACCTGCTTGGCCTTCTCCATATCGTCCAGGTCCACGGTAAAGCTGATGTCCTTGGTGTTGTTGCGGCCAATGGACTGGAGGATGATGTCCACATTGATCTTGTACTTCGCCAGGGCGGAGAACATCCGGAAGGCGGTGCCGGGCGTATCTGGCAGGCCGATCAGGGCCAGGCGGGCAATATTTTTATCCTTGGCAATGCCGCTGACATAGGGCTTTTCCATGGTTTTTGCAACCTCCTTGACTTTTGTCCCGGGCTGACCGGAGAAGCTGGAGAGGACCTCCAGATTCACGTTATACCGCTTCGCCATCTCCACGGAGCGGTTGTGCAGGACCTGGGCGCCCAGGGTGGCCAGCTCCAACATCTCGTCGTAGGTGATCTCATCCAGCTTCCGGGCGCCCTTCACATAACGGGGATCGGCGGTGTAGACACCGTCCACGTCGGTGTAGATCTGGCACAGGTCAGCATGGAGGGCGGCGGCCAGGGCCACCGCCGAGGTGTCCGAGCCGCCCCGGCCCAGGGTGGTGAT
>OGHJ01002646.1_pt1 | contig 14718 bp, 16 predicted proteins | sample 1571351 | NCBI WGS metagenome assembly OGHJ01 (sample SAMEA2582037, study PRJEB24529) | metagenome | biome: Human gut stool | place: China | collected 2011 | reverse complement strand
GGGTCCGCCACTTCGATGCCGCGCATGCCCAGTCGACCCGCGACTTTGGGATAGCGCTCGGCAAATTCAGCGCCCATTTCACGCAAATAGGCCAGTTCACGGTTGTAATATTCGAGCAGTTTACTTTCCATGATCACCCCGCATCTTTCAGTTCAAAATGGCCGTTTTCCAGATCGACATCGGTGCGAAACAGAAACTCCAGCGGGTACGGCACACACCACAGACGCCCTTTTATCTCAATGGACAACACGTTGTGCAGATCCAGTGACGAGGTGTCTGACACGCAGCGGACCTGCAGTCCCTGCGGCAAAATACGCGGTTCAAAGTTAATGATGGCCTCGGTAAGCTTGCGCTGAATGTCGTGCCATTCAATGTCTGACATTCTTTTCCCGGCCAGCGGCGCGACGCCAAAATTAACCACCGAGCGGTTCACATGCGGCAACGCGCTCAGGTCACCGGATGCGTCATGGTTGATGGTGTTAAACAACCACTGCAGATCCCGCAGGACGTTGCGGCGCAGGGCGGCGTGGGTAATCAGATTACTGTTGGCGGACTCGCGTTTTTTTTCCGGGTCGTTATCGGTGAGGCGATCCAGCAGCGAGGGCTGCATTTTATCGCGCGCCCCCACCTTCTCCTGCTTGCTGCGGGCTTGCCAGCCGCTGCGCAGCAGATCGCCTTCGCCAGCGGGATTACTCATGGGCTCCATCCGCAGCAAACGTCACCAGGTTCAACGACAGCAATGGGCTTTCGCTTTGCTCGCTAAGCCAGGCTTTCTGCCCCATGCCTTCATACAGCGTGCCGTCATTGTCGAGCGGCAGCCACTCGGTGGTGCGCGCGAGCTTAACCGCGTCAGACGCATCCGCTGCGAAAGGATAGCGCGCCGGGATCTGGCAAACCTGTTCGGTACCGTCCGTCAGGCGCACCAGCGCATGACGCCACACCAGGTCAGTCACGCTGGCAGGCGCCTGGAAACGGATCTCGGCGATGGCGTTAAACGGCAGCCAGAAATAACGGCCGTTGACGATGGTTTCACACACGGGCCCCAGACGAGCATCGCCGTCCATCAGCCATGCGAATGCCTGCGTCTCGTCATTCTCAAGCGTGATTTGACCCGCCGTTGCCTGCGCCTGCTCAAGGGCTTCCAGACGCAGCGCCTGAGCACGCTCTCCCGCGTCATTAAGCGCGGCGGCAAGCGTGGTAAGCCATGGCCACTGCGTTTCAGGCATGGCAGGACGAGCCTGCCCCGCCATCACCTGCGCGCGCTGCAGCTCCCCCTGGATGGACTGCTCCAGCAGGGTAACGGTTGGTTTAGCCTGGGGCTTAAGTGCCAGCCAGCTTTTCAGCTGAGTCAGGGCACGCGTCCAGTTACCACTGAGGGTCAAAAACTGCACAAACGCGGCACGGAGATCGGCATCGGCCGGACGGGCTTTGATCTCAGCTTCAAGACGCACCAGCGCGTCACTCAGCGATTCACCCGCCAGGTGTTGATAGAGCGTATTCATAGCCATTCCTTAGTTTGCCGCGTGCCAGGCGCCGACTGCCGGATCGCGCAGCTGAGGGCGCAGGGTGTCAATCAGGACGATATTGAGCGTTGTGCCAGGGGTAACCCAGGCGCCCCAGATTTTTTTCACCGCGGCGATACGCGCCTGCAGTTTTGCATCGTCGCTGGCGGTCTCACGTGAAATCTCCACGGCCACCGTGCCGTTGCTTTTCCAGCCGTTGAGGCTGCTGTCGTAAGGCAGGATCATCCAGCTCTGGTCGCTGTTGGAGGTGCTGAAAACCATGCGCTCTTTGTTGACGGAGGTGATCAGCGCGTTTTCCGGGTCGGCACTTTGATTCAGTCCCATGACCGGGAAGCCGTGAATGTAGGTCACCGGTATCTCTTTTTGTCCACCACTACGGGACTGGGAGATAACCGTGTGTCCACTCAGCCAGCTCCCGTTTCCGCAGCGGGTGGTGTCTGAATCCGGAATAAAGAGCGCCGGAGCAGACGAGCCCCCTTCCCAGAAGGTACGCAGATGGCAGCCGTCCTGAAGGGTAAATTCCTGCCACGGCGTGCGATCGGCAGCAACCGTGTGGGTTTCCGCGTTCTGGTCCGGCGGCAGCAACGCACCGCTGGCCGGAGTACTCACTGGCGCAGTCTGCTGCTGTTTTACCACCAGCGCCCAGTCCTGCGCTTTGCCTGCTGTCCCCTGCGCCAGCGTCGTCCCGGACGGATCGTTCAGCGTCCAGCTCAGTTTACTGACTTTGCTGCACTGGTGTTCCAGCAGCGAGCCCAGACGCGGGACAAAGTTCTCCAGAACCGAAACGTCTTTGTTGCCGTTCGCCACGATACGCAGCGCAATCTCTGACTTACACCAGCTCTGTGGGGTGTTGTCTTTGATGTTATCAATCCAGATATCCAGCTTCTGCGCAGGAGACTGCACGATGCGGAAATTCTCAGCCTGCGCGGTGGACGCCACCGCCAGAAGTGCTAAACCCGATAGCCAAAGTTTCATATCGTTCCTTGTGTGTCTAATCAGTTCCGCAGGGAAGAAATTGTGCTGCGTCAGAAAGCGTATGCAGCAAAGTGGTGTCCTGAGGGTTGCCCATCCATACCGCCAGGGCGGTATAGTTATCCTGAGCATTCCCCTCCTGTTCGCCATTCTTTTGGATGATTTGGTTCATTAAGGTCAGCCACTCTTGCGGCGTGTTAACCATGTGCAGCGACTGTTTCATCTGTTCTTCGCTGACGCCGTGCCAGAAACCGTCTGTACAGAGTAGAAATGCATCTCCGTCTTCGCCCTGCACCCCATCGCTGTAGCTCGCTTCTGGCCCACCGTTTTCAATACCCAGCGCCAGATAGAGCAAATTGCTGTTGAGGTTATCGGTGTCGTGCCCTGCATCTTTCATCTGCTGAACCAGGCTGTGATCGGTGGTGACATGCCACAGCCATCCCCGGCGAAACAGATACAGGCGGCTGTCCCCGGCATGTGCCCAGTAGGCCAGCCGGTAATCTCTGTCGATAAACAGACTGACCAGCGTGGTGCCCATCCGACGATAATCCTGAACCGCCTGCTGTTCGCTGAGAATGGTGCGATTCGCCGTTTGCACATAGTCGCGAATATGCTGCGCGTTCAGGTGCTTGTCGCCATCAAAACGGGAGATAATACTGTTGCGGGCCAGTTCAGCGGCCACCTCACCGCCCGGCAGACCAGCGATACCATCACAGACGACAAAGCAGGCTGAACGTTCCCCTATGGTTTCTCCCGTCTGATCCTGGTTGCTGGCGCGCGTCCCCTGGCGGGAGAGAGAAGCCGTTGCGATATTCATTTTTCTTCCGATCCGCTCTGTGAGTCTTTGTACTGATTTACCTCCATGTCATAAGCATGAAGGAAGGCTTCGCCAAACAGGGTGTGGAAGTCATCCTCAATCTCGCCTGCCGTTTCACCGTAGCTGCGGACAAAGTAGTCCCACAGTGCGGCTTTGCGGCTGCCCGGCAACGCCAGTCGGGAGGTCATCCCGTTCTGCTTCGCCTGCTCTTCCAGCTGTTCCGGGTTGAAGGATTGCAGCATGGCGGCAATGATGGCGCGGATACCGGAGATCATACCCAGCTGATGCGCCTGCAGATCGATCAGCGCGTCACGCACAGATTTTGTCGGCGGCATAAAGCCCGGCATTGGCGTACCGAACATCTGGATCAGAACGGTTTTCCCGGTCGGCAACAGTTTGAACGGGTTGTTGGCATCATCAAGTACCATGGTCATATCGGCTTTTACGCCGCGCTTGAGAATGGAGCGCGAAGAAAGCAGCGCCACGGTGCCCTGAGAGAACATGCCCAGAATTTGCCCCAGCTGACGCATATTTTCACGGTCAAACTGCGGGACGGGCTGCATTTCGCTGAGCCCCATCCCTTCCAGCAGTGCCTCAAGTAATTCGCCCTGCAATACTTCACCCTTTTCGCCATTATGGGCTGCTGGCGACGCCGCGTTTTTGACCGGGTCAATACGCAAACGCCCTTTAGGTGCCTGGGCATTACTGCGCGCCACGGCCTGCGGGGTTGGCATGGTGAAGCCGGCATAATCCGGTCGCGCCGGCTCTTCTTCTTCCGCGCGCGGCGGCACCTGCGGCTCAGGAGCAAACAGCGGAGAAGCGGCAAGGACGTCCTCTTCCTGTTCTGCTTGCGGCTCCGGCGTCAGTTCTGGCTCAACGACGGTCTCTGGCTTATCGCCGACAATCTCATCCGGATGGGTTAACGGTGCCCCGCCCATCAACCCGAGGGGGTCATCATTTCGTGCAGCAGGTGCGCTGGCACTACCGCCAAACAGTGCCAGCGGATCGAGTTCATCCGTCTGCTCTTCTTGTGGCTGCGCAGGTTTAGCTTCATTGGGCGGCACCAGCGTAGACGGGGTGACGTCGTCAAAAATGCTCTCTTTTTTGAACAACGCTTCATCACTGAACAGCGTATCCGGATCCACGTTCTTACGCTCAAGCTTCGGATCGCTGTCATTGAACATCGCCAGCGGATCTTCAGCGTTACGCTCAGGTGCGACAGGCTGGGAGAACGGATCGTGCGACGCTGCCGGCTGCGGCTTCGCCCGAGAACTGGAAATGCTGTCGGAGATAGAGAACTCCTGCATCAGGCTATCCCAGATTTCCGACGGCACAGCAGTCGGTTCCGCCTTCCCGCGCGGGGCGGCGCTCGCAGGCTTTGGCTGCGGGGCTGCCGCAGGGGCCGCGGCTGGACGCGCCTGCTGCTGCATGGTCGCCGCCATGCGGCTGACTGGCTGCGTATCATGAATCAGTTCGGTCACTTCGATGCGGTAATCATCAATACCGAGAATGTCCCCATCCTGCAGCTCAACCTGGCGCCCGCGCTCAAGCGGAATGTCATTTAATACCACGCGGGTGACGCTGCCACGGTTAGTGACGCGGCATTCGCCCTGGGCGTCAACGTGAACAATGGCCTGCAAACGCGAGATGGTGCGGTCATTGTCCGGCAATACCAGATTGTTATCCGTACCGGGTTTTGTAGAAATAATCGTGAATCGCATGGCGTATTCCTGCTGGTATGATTAGCGCTCAAACGCTGCCGCTCTCGGGGCGAGAACGGCGGCGTTTGGGGGTTAAGGCAAAGATCATTTTAAGTAATTTATAAAAAAGTAAACATCCTTTGGAATGGCATGACTATTGCCCAGTAGCAACCAGCACAAATAACAATAACATTAACATCACCACAAAAATTGTTAATTTGTGAAACGTTTCAATCCAGGGGAATCGAAATATTGATAATATACATGTTCCGGCTTCTGGGGTGATTTGCTTTTTATCATCTGGCTTAATCGGCTTGCACGCAATTATTCTTCTCATTAAAAAAACACGATGAGCAAAGCCAGGCAAACCAAGCTGGTTATAAAAAAGATAATCATTTATATCTAAGTACTGTTTACTACTTAGAAGGTGAAATGCTTTTGTAAGTTCTTGCGAGTACTTTCGATAAAAATAAATATACAACACCAAAGAAATAAACAACCCTAAGAATACTGATGAGAGCAAGATTAAGCGCATTAATTCAGACATTTACTTACCTCCCGAACAAGTCAATTTGCTAATCCCTTTGGCAAATCTAGCTACTCATTTTGAAGCTTTTATCCGTGCCGCGCCCAATGGAGCATAAAATCACAACCGCCCAGCAGCGACGTTTGGGTGTAAAGTTAATTAACACTCAGAATCAATTAATACCTTTCAAAATTAAAACATTAAAAAAGCCACCGTGAAAATAATTTTTTCGTTATGTGAAGAGAGCCAGACTATTTCAGAACCAGACGGAGTGCCATTATACTTATGGGAATCTTCTTTTCGTAGCAACCCAGTTTGCGTTAATGGCTGATAGACTCACGGAGTCTCACTTGAATGGTTTAGACAATCAATATATAAGAACTCATCACCAGAACAAAAAAAATTATAACGTGGAGAACATATTCGAACTCACATCATTCTTCACGTAATATTAAAATTATTCATTTGCCTGCAAGCTTCTACATGACCACCAAATGACTCTATTTTTGGGTGTTTAGCTTTCGAATTGCGTCGCTGTTGGTGATTAAGCTGCACTTCAACACCTGATAATGGCCCGGTTCGCTACCGCCTACCTTCTCTTTAAGTAAGGAAACAATAATGTTGTCCGCTTTTTCAAAATTCTCTGCAGGTAGATTGCTTGCTTCGAGCCATGCGGCAGCGCTGGCCTCTGCATCATCTTTTAAACTCTTACTGTCCGCAATCTTACTGATACAACGATTTTGCACCCAGTTTTCAAAAATTTGTTGTTGAGTAAAAGCACTGACATCAGGCAATGTTTGGGCATAAACAACGGTGGCATTTAATGCTAATGCGAGCAGTAATAAACGTTTCATTTCAGGCTCCAGAATGTTGCATTCGTAGGAATAAACGAACCATTGCCGGGTGATCCAAGGAAATGGCAATCATCAGAGCAAATATTTCCATTCCAGAGTGTTACATGTCCGGTTGCGTCACGCCACCCATGGCCGGTAAAGATAATAATGCCTTGCTTGCCTGAAAATTGTGCTGGTGTAGGAGAGGCGACTGACATATCTGCATGACCCAGAACAGTAGGAAGAAATGCAATCATATCTTTAACGCGGAACATATAGCGTTTTTTGTCATTTCCGGTCACTGTCGCGTATTTGCTATTAGACGGAATAGGTATACCACAATAATTCAAAACATAGCTCATACGAATGGGACAGGCATTTTTAAAAATACCAGCATCGATATTATGCTGAACTTTTCCACCCAATAATTTGCCAACCTGTTCCACATTAACGTTAACTTCTCTGAATCTGTTCCAGGCAGCACCAAAAGCAGGACGCATAGCAGACATTCTTCTTTCTCCACCCTAAGAAGGTCACGTAAAAGTGAGCCCTTTCGGGCCCACTATCATTACGCTTCTTTGTTTTCTTTGATGTTCCAGCCAGCGCTGCTTTCAGCACCTTTACCACCAGCAGTGGTCTGCTCCCAGTACTGCTGTTTCACTTTCGCAGCCTGGAATGCATAGGTCACACCAACGGTGTCGCCGTTGTCCGCACCGGTGTACTGAACAGAAGTTACCAGCACATCTTCCAGTGTGATGCGGGTATATTCAACTTGCTGACCACCCGCTTTGCACACGGACAGTTCAACTTTAGTCAGGTGCTTACCGCTTGCGCAGTGTTTGAGAATTGCTGTAGTGGATTTGTCGATCAGAGCGTTAACGTGCAGATCGTTAAAGTTAACTTTACCGGCACCGCCGCCGCCACCAACACTCATATTACCTGGCTGGGAAGCGCCCCAGGAGAAGGAGGTAATATCAGTCCAGCCGGTGTGGTTAGAATCTTTAGATTCGCCCGTAACACCCTCGACCTTCAGAAACATATCAATAGCCATAATATCTACTCTTCGTGGATGAACAATATTGCTTTCGAAAAAGCACTTATATGGCAAACAGGAAAGCATGGGGCTGAATAAAACCGTCCATATTTTACCTCTGCCTCATATCAAATGACCCGTGTCATTTGACAGTCTTGACATTCCCCCTGAATGAAAGGAAAGAATGTGAAGTCTTTACTACTGCGGGTTATTCTGAATCCAGGTTCGCTCAGGATTCCCAGTAATTAATTGTGGAATTTGCGCTCATAGCCGTGTCGGCAGGTAATTGACCTTTTTTATCAGCCCCCAGGACAAGCAACGTGCCAGTGTGAAATCTTTATGTCCTGCCGCGCTATTTTCTTTACCGTCATGATATCTTAATGCATAGAAGGAAGTTATTTCAGCTCCCAGAACCATATTTCTTTGCAGTCGGTATAACAGTCTGAGTTACATTGCATCATGTTATCCCCAACGGGCTCCAGCAGGTCGATGTGACCACCATTATAATTAGTGATTCGGTTAAAGAAGATCACACCTTTTCGATTACGGAGTTTTTCACCCGCCTGACGAATATCGGTATAAATCTCTGCCTTGCCAAATACACTGGCTTTATAGAGTTGATCGGCCAAGAGCTTTGCCCCCGGCTCAATTTTTCTCCCCTTATAGGGGCCACTTTTAATAGTCAGTCGACCTTCAAAATTGACATCACATTTTAACAGGGCAAGGCTCATACGGACCGCGCAGGTGTTCATATAACCCGGATTGGATTTGATTAACACACTGGCGTCGTAACCTATTTCGTTAAAAAGATCGTCACGCGGTACATAACCTGGACGTGATTCGTTTGAGGAATAATGGTGGGTTTTTAATTGCGCATAAAGTGGCTTCACGATTGTGCTCCTTTCTTGCACGGTAGATCCTGTGAAAGGGCTTCTGTAATTAATGCCGAAGCGGCCTCTTTTTTACGATCCTGAGGCAATTTTTTGAAGTAGTTGTAGATACTCTCTCGTAATGAACCAGGTAGCGCGACGCTATAACCACACCATGCCTTATTTTCTGTCGCATCCATTACGCCAAGAAGATACATATTGGCTTTAAGCTGTTCTTGTTCGTTATCTTTTGCTAGCCACGCTGCAATAAATTTCTCACCACTCATTCTCACGTCATTGCGGGACAGTGTATTAGGATTACGCAGCAGATTTGATGAATCGTCCTGGCCACTGTCAGCCCAGAGGTAAGTTGCGCCAAGTAGACCAGCAACTAACAACGTATATCGGGTAAGTAACTTCATAGTTTCTCCTGCCCAGGTGAGATCTCATTATCAAAATATATACAATTGACGAATCGCCGTTTAGCTGCGCTCTTTCATTTTTTCCGCGACAGCATAGATAGCTATCGAGAGTGCAATCAGTCCGAATAGTAAGAAACCATGCACCGTAACTATCAGAGCGCCCTTTGACCAGTCAAAGATAAAGAGATAGTAACCGGATACGCTAAAAAACAGCATAAACGAAATCGACAACAGTAAATATGCTACAAAATAACTAATGAATTTCCTCGTCATCATTTTGCTCGCTAAATTCATTAGCTGTCTCGCCATTAAACTAATATTACCGGCCCCGAAGGACCGGCAACGCACATCACGCATCTTTCGTCTTCAGTGACGGAAGTTTAGAAACCAGACGCAGAGAAACGGTCAGACCTTCCAGCTGGTAGTGTGGACGCAGGAAGAATTTCGCGGCGTAGTAGCCCGGGTTATCTTCAATTTCCTGCACCTGCACTTCGGCAGCCGCCAGCGGTTTACGGGACTTGGTCTCCTGTGAGGAGTTAGCCGGGTCGCCGTCCACATAGTTCATCACCCAGTCGTTCAGCCAGCGTTCCATCTCTTCACGTTCACGGAAGGAGCCAATTTTGTCGCGCACGATGCACTTCAGGTAGTGGGCAAAGCGGCAGCAGGCGAACAGGTACGGCAGACGGGATGCCAGACGCGCGTTAGCGGTCGCATCCGGGTCGTGGTACTCAGCCGGTTTCTGCAGAGACTGCGCGCCGATGAAGGCGGCAAAGTCAGAGTTTTTGCGGTGAACCAGCGGCATAAAGCCGTTCTTCGCCAGCTCGGCTTCACGACGATCGCTGATGGCGATCTCGGTCGGGCATTTCATGTCCACGCCGCCGTCGTCGCTCGGGAAGGTGTGACATGGCAGGTTTTCAACCGCCCCGCCAGACTCCACGCCGCGGATTGAGGTACACCAGCCGTACTCTTTAAAGGAGCGGTTGATGTTGGCAGCCATGGCATACGCGGCGTTCGCCCAGGAGTAGCTGTTGTGGTTCGCGCCATCGGTCTGCTCTTCGAAATCGAAGCTGTCGACCGGGTTAGTGCGAATACCGTACGGCAGGCGCGACAGGAAGCGCGGCATCACCAGGCCAAGGTAGCGTGCATCTTCGGATTCACGCAGTGAACGCCACGCGGCATACTCGGTGTTCTGGAAGATTTTGGTCAGGTCGCGCGGGTTCGCGAGTTCCTGCCAGGACTCCATCTGCATCACGCCCGGTGCGGTACCGGTGATAAACGGACAGTGGGCCGCCGAGCCGATACGCGCCATCTCGCCCAGCAGTTCAACGTCCTGCGGACTGTGGTCGAAGTAGTAGTCGCCGACGATGCAGCCAAACGGCTCGCCACCAAACTGACCGTACTCCTGCTCGTAGATTTTCTTGAAGATTGGGCTCTGGTCCCAGCCCACGCCCTTAAAGCGTTTCAGGGTACGACCCAGCTCCTGCTTGGAGATGCTCATAAAGCGGATCTTCAGCATCTCGTCGGTTTCAGTGTTGTTCACCAGGTAGCTCAGACCGCGCCAGGCGCTCTCCAGCTTCTGGAACTCTTCATGGTGAATAATCTGGTTCACCTGCTGAGACAGCTGCTCGTCGATACCGGCAATCAGGTTCTGAATGGTGCGGTAGGTGTCACTGGAGAAGGTAACGGTATTTTCCAGCGCCTGCTGCGCCAGCGTTTTTACCGCACTTTCCACCGCGGAGCGCGCCTGATCGGTTTTCGGGCGGAACTCTTTGTTCAGCAGCGCGCTGAATTCATCCTGGCTGAACGCCTGACCACTCTGCTGCTCGTGTTGTTGAGTCTGGTTGCTCATCGATTATTCCTCGCTACCTTTCGCACTTTCGTCATTTTTCGGCAACTGGCTCAGAGATTTGAGCAGCGTCGGATCCTGCAGAATTTTAGCGATCAGCTCTTCCGCGCCGTTTTTGCCATCCATATAGGTCAGCAGGTTGGAGAGTTGAGTACGTGCTTCCAGCAGCTTGTTCAACGGCTCAACCTTACGGGCTACCGCGTCCGGCAGGAAGTCGTCCATGCTGTCGAAGGTCAGATCAACGTTGAGCTTACCTTCGCCGGTCAGCGTGTTATCCACCTGGAACGCCACGCGAGGTTTCAGCGCTTTCATGCGCTCGTCAAAGTTATCAATGTCGATTTCGAGGAATTTACGCTCATCGACTGCCGGCAGGTTTTCCACCGGTTTGCCGACCAGATCGGCCATGACGCCCATCACAAACGGCAGCTGAATTTTACGTTCTGCACCGTAGATCTCTACGTCGTACTCGATCTGCACGCGGGGGGCACGGTTACGTGCGATGAATTTCTGCCCACTGTTACTCATTGCCATGATGTTCTCCATCAAAGATGCGCGGTGAAGGTGAAACGGCAGGCTCCATGCCTGTCGTCATAATGCCAGGACGCGTTATTCGCGGCGTCCAAAGATGTTTTCCAGTTGGTTAACGCCGTCTGGCGCCAGGTCGCGAATAATGTCCATAAAGTTAAGTTCTGACAGCCGCTGCACCCGTTCAATCATCAACGGTGCGGGGTGGCTCGGTTCGTACTGCGCAAAATACTGTTTGGCTTTCTCCAGCATCAGCTGTGCAACGGCGCGGCTGGTGACCTGCACGCTGCGCCAGTCTGTAACCTGCTGAACGGGTTGTGCGACCGCCGGTTGAGGTTCAGCGCTGAGCTCAGCCTGTGCCTCCCGGTTGGGCAGCAGCTTGCTGATGTCGGTCACTTGACAGGCGCTGGCGACCAGCCCGACGGTTTTCAGCAGCTGTTCCATCTCCGGAACGCCGCTTTCACCAAGATGGCCGGTGAGCAACTCACGAATGGCCAGCAGCCGTTCGTTAATCACTATCACCGCCGACGTGCCCGGCTGATCGCCGCGGGCCAGCTCGTCAATCAGTCTTGGACGGCCACCGGGGTAATCCGGACATTCGGTTTTACTGCCATCCAGCAGTGCCTGAGCGTCGCGAAGTGAAATTTCATCGCCATTTGATCGCAGCAGCGAGGCGTTACGCACGGCGACGGTCAGGTCAGACTTATCACTCAGCCCGGCCAGGGCGTTAATGCGGTAAAACGGGTCGGTTTCGCCATACTCTTCCAGCAGCGGATAGAGCGGCTCCCAGTAACGCGTGATCGCCTCCTGCACCAGTAACAGCCCGTCGGCGTAGCCCGCAAGGCCGCGGCGACGTGTCCATGCATGCGTTAACGCCAGCATGACGCGCAGATCTTTGGTGCGGCTCAGCAGGCTGGTGGCGAATTTTTCCACCGTATTCCAGTCAGCAGGTTCTGCCGGAATGATGGTGTCGCCAAACTGCTGCTCTGCTTTGCCCTGGCTGGCCTGATTCATGAGCTGGAAATCAGCGTCATACTCCAGGTTTTCGCCGCAGGGCTTGTCGGGGCTTATTGGCGCGAGAAATTCTTCGATATTCATAAGATCCCTGCTTATTCAAACATGGGCGGATAGAGACCGTGACGGCCCGGACGGGCGCCACCTGCCGGGTCGAACAGCAGCGTAAAGAGCTGCCCGGTGAAGTTGCCGCTGTGAACATGGGTGTAGAGCGGGTAGCCGTCGCAGCGGTTGGTCCACCAGTAGCTGGTCTGGCGAAGCGGGTCAAAGCACTCTGCTGCCTGAGGCCAGCCCAGCGTACTCTGGCCGTCTTCGTCATAACCAATCACGTCGAGAATATCTGAGCGCTTTTGCGGCTCGACGGGCTGCGGTGCCGGAATGGACATCAGCATGTCATCGAGCTGTGAGGCAGAAAAACTGTTACGTACCGCATGCAGGCCCAGACGGCCAATCTGCTGATACCAGCTTTCAGCCTGACTGAGCAGACGTGATGACCAGTCCGCGGGGGCAAAGCTGAGCTGAATGCAGACCGGATATTGTCGACCAACGCTGTCACGTCCCGGCAGCAGGCAGCCCATCTGAATCATCTGGCTGCCCAGCATCGGCGGTACGACAAAATTCCAGACCGGCGCTTTGTTAAACGGGCGCTCACCGCTGCGCTGCTCTTCCTGCTGCCAGGCCAGCAGGCCGACCTGGAACCAGTGCGACCACTGGCGTTGCAGGGTGTCAGGAAAGCGACGCTGCAAAAAATCTCCGGCGCTGGGCAGTTTGCCATACCAGCTGTAGCGGTTCATCGCAGGGGTATTCGTCATACGGCTGTCCTTGCGGTTATGGGCATGAGAAACGGGGAAGCTGGAACGGGTTACGAATACTGTTTGGCGCAAATTCCAGCGTAACCTGATGTCCGTCTACGTTAAAGGTCGCCTGGCGACTCAGACTTCCCGCCCCGGGGCTGGTACGCGCTTTATCGAAAAAGCGGTTCAGCGCCCAGGAACCGTTCGTCACCAGCGTAGCCGTGCTGCCGTTAGCCAGACCCAGCTGCATACGCACCTGGTTAGTCCCGCCCGGCCCCGGCCAGTTCATGATCTGCACAGCCTGTGGACCGTGGCTGTAGCGCAGCAGTTGACCGTCAACATCCAGCGTCAGGTTAAGGATTGTGTTATCCATTCTGACGGTGCGCACCGTCACTTTGTAAGATGGCGTGGTGGCACCGTTAGCAAAGAAAGCATCGCGAATGGACTGCGCCTGCTGGAACGGTCTCAGGAGCCCTTCACTTCCCGGCAGCGTTTTTCCATCAATGCCCGGCATAAAGCGCCAGTTCGCCTGCGTGGTATCGACTTTATTGGTCAGGTTGTCACGAAAGAAGGTGTCCATCAGTCCGGTGCCTGGCGCAAACATGCGCGCGAGATCGTCCGGCGTGACCTCCGTACTGGCGCTGCGCACCAGCGGGTAACGGCCAGCGATTGCCTGACGGCAGAAACCGCCGACTTCGACGTTAATCCGCTTACGCACGTTTTCGAGGTCGCGACGCTGGGTATCACTGCTGGCCCCCACCGCCATATTGCTGAACATGGTTTGCAGACCGCCCGGCAGACGACCGGCACTGGCCTGCAGACGGCTAATCGCCTCGCCTCCCGGAGCAGGCATGCCGCTGTTGGCCGCGTCCTGAACGGCAGTCAGGTAGCGGTAAAGTTCATCGACCTGCTTGAGAAAATCATCAAAGACGATGGTCTTCCCGCCCTTCTCCAGCGGCTGCGCCAGCTCAATCATTGGAGCATAGTGATCGGTTACCAGCTGTTCAGGTGCCTGAGTGACCACCGCGGCCTGCGTCGGGGCATTGTCATTATTACTGAATAACGCTTCGAGCGTGCGGGTGGCACGGTTGCTTTGCGCTTGCGCTTTACCGGCATCATCCGGGGCTGGCGCATTACGTGAAAGCGTCAGGACCTGTCTCAGGTTCAGCACCAGACGGCGCAGCGGCGAGTTTGCCCCGGAGAGCAGACGCGCGGTATTGATGCGCTGGGAGAGATCGGCGCTGTTATTAAGCTGAATGTCGGCGAGGAAGCGATCCCAGTTGGCGATAAAGTCGCGCATGTAGAGCTGACGCACGGCGTTATCGATCTGCTGTTTATCTTCCTGGGCTGAGGTCGCCCCCAGCACCCACGCATCGTCTTCATGCAGGGCAGTGGTGACGCTGTCAATCTGGCCGTTGAAGCTTTTCCAGTAACCGTCCGGGGTATAAAGACCCGGTACGCCTTCACTCACCGGCTTGCCGCTTTTGCGTGAAAACACCAGCTCGCTCTGCGGACCGCCCAGGTCGGAGAGCGACACCGGTTTCAGCTTTTCATCATGCTCCAGAAGACGCTTCAGACGACCATACACCCGGGTGGAAAGCGGCTGCTGGTTGATTAGCGCCCTTTCACGCGCGACCAGGGATTCATCCTGCGCGTACGGCGAGGCCTGAATTTTCGGCTCAAGCAGCTGTGTCAGGTGCCATTCAAGCTGCTGAAGCTGCGCCTGAGTCACGTTCTGCGGCAGGTTGCGCTGCAGATTGAGCATTACCCAGGAGCGCAGGAATTTGCCGTCATAGTGCTTCGGCTGATAGAGCATCTGGTAGGCCTTCAGCGCTTCATAGCTA